>Ga0105340_1000418_pt1 | contig 20568 bp, 18 predicted proteins | sample EasRivMeERMLT700_FD_89676 | JGI IMG/M metagenome (GOLD analysis project Ga0105340, IMG submission 89676) | Soil microbial communities from meander-bound floodplain in the East River, Colorado, USA - East River MetaG ERMLT700 | ecosystem: Environmental > Terrestrial > Soil > Floodplain | place...
GATTCGACGACAAAATCTTGGCTCAAAAGAGAGCACAATACCTTAACAAAATACATTTCCGGGCACAATACTATAACGATCCGCACGACATCGAATCGTCCCCGATCGCAAGAGACCTCTTCCAATACTACGACCAACAACATCTCGTCAGCAGGGATGGTAAGTGGTTCTTCAAAGGAGATCGTCTAAATGTCGCTGCCTCAGTCGATTTCGCTTACTCTCTTGGGAAGCGTTCTGATTATACTTCTATTGTTGTTGTTGGAGTTGACGGTAGGCAAAACTATTATATTTTAGAAATAGATAGATTCAAAACAGATAAGATGAAAGAGTACTTCGATAGAATATTAGCTCTCTATCAGAAGTGGGGGTTCAGGAAGATAAGAGCTGAAGTATCAGCTGCTCAAGTAGTCATAGTTAAAGATTTGAAAGAAAGCTACATACGACCTTTAGGTCTTTCTCTTACAGTTGAAGAGTACAGACCCTCTAGATGGCAAGGATCAAAAGAAGAACGAATAATGGCTACACTAGAACCTAAATACTCTAATCATCAAATATGGCACTACCTAGGAGGTAATTGTCAAGCTTTGGAAGAAGAACTTATATTCACTAATCCGTCTCACGACGACATCAAAGATGCTTTAGCTTCAGCAGTAGACTTTGCTGTTGCTCCTCTAGACCTCTTTCGTCTTAAAAGGGAACAGCCTGTCTTTAACTTCCATAGTAAGTATGGAGGTGTAGCTTGACAGGGAAAGTGCTCGAATTACAAGATATAATTCAACCTGATGCTCTTGCCACGCGTATAACTGAGAAGTGGGTAGAATGGGAAACATTACGTCAGAATAAGAAGAACGATTGGGAAGAGATTAGACGTTATGTTTATGCTACCGATACAACACAGACTACGAACAACCAGCTTCCTTGGAAGAACAAGACGACTGTACCTAAACTGTGTCAGATTCGGGATAATCTTTATGCTAATTATACTGCTACTTTGTTTCCTCAGCGCAAGTGGCTGATCTGGGAGGCAGATGAAAAAGATTCTAACTCTGTTGATAAGAGAGATTCAATTACTAATTATATGTCTTGGGTTATTAATCAGTCTAGCTTTAAGCACGAGATTGACAAGATTATCCTTGATTATATTGATTTTGGTAATTGCTTTGCTACTGTGGGATGGCTAGACCAAAGAGTCCAGCAACCAGATAAAACACAAACAGGTTACTTAGGCCCCGTCATAAGACGTATATCTCCTTTAGACATAGTCTTCAACCCTACTACAGAGAATTTTGCATCTTCCCCTAAGATTATAAGATCTCTAATCTCTCTTGGGGAGCTTCGTGATTTGTTAGATGGTATGTCTAATGATGAAAATAGACCTGAGTACGAAGAACTATACAAGTATTTGAAAGATATTAGACATAGAGCTCGCTCTTACCAAGGAGATTGGATACAGCAAGATCATCTATATGCAATGGATGGCTTCACATCTTATAGAGCTTATTTGATGTCTGACTTAGTAGAGGTTCTTACTTTCTATGGAGACATTCATGATTATACTAACGACACATTCATAAAGAATCATGTTATCACTGTTGTCGATAGACATAAGCTTATTGGTAATAAACCTAATCCTTCTTTCTTTGGTTACCCTCCAATATTCCACTCAGCTTGGAGAAAGAAGCAAGATAATCTCTGGGGCATGGGTCCTCTGGATAATCTTGTTGGTATGCAATATAGGATGGATCATGTTGAGAATATGAAGGCTGATGTCTTCGATCTCATAACATATCCAGTACAAAAGGTAAAAGGATTTGTAGAAGACTTCACATGGCAGCCAGGAGAGAAGATCTTCGTTTCTGATGAAGGAGATGTAGAACTTGTAGTCCCTGATGTTCAAGCATTAAATGCTAATCTAGAGATACAGAATCTAGAACGTCTCATGGAAGAGATGGCAGGAGCTCCACGAGAAGCTATGGGCTTCCGTACCCCAGGAGAAAAGACTAAGTACGAAGTACAACGTCTTGAGAATGCAGCTGCCAGGGTCTTCCAAAATAAGATTAAACAGTTCGAAGAACAGGTAGTCGAACCTCTCTTGAATGCTATGTTAGAACTAGCCAGTAGAAACTTAATGGATTCTACTACTATTAAAGTATTCGACGATGAGTTCAAAGTAGCTTCCTTCAAAAACTTAACTGTAGAAGATATAACAGGAGTAGGAAGGATTAAACCTGTAGCTGCCAGACATTTTGCAGAACAAGCAGACTTAATTCAGAATCTTACTAACTTAACTAATTCTCCTCTCTGGCAGACAGTACAACCTCACTTTTCAGGGGTTAAGCTAGCCAAGATAGTCGAGAGCATATTTAACCTAGATGATTATGAAGTAGTCGTTCCTTACATAGCTCTGGCTGAACAAGCAGATGCTCAGAAGCAAGCACAAGCTCTCTTAGAGCAAGTGCATATGTCAAGTATGACTGCAACAGGAGCTGGTGAAGACTTTGACTTAGAAGCTGCACCAGGTGGAATGGGACAACCTCCCCCTATGCCTATGCCTGAAGAGCAGGTACAGTAATGGAATGGACTTGTCCTAAATGTGGTAAGCCTAACGCCAATAAACGCTTTCAATGTTTTTGGTGTGATTATGTACACTAAGTGGACCTCACACTTAACAGACCCAGAAGATAAGAAACGTTTTGAAAATAAGATTCTAAGCTCTAAATCTGTCTTAGAACGTCTATCAACTATATTAAACGAACAAGAAAAAGAATTAGATAGAATAGAGACAGATTCTAGAATATATGAAATCCCTAATTGGGATTATAGACAAGCCCACAATAATGGTTATAGGCAATGTCTATCAATATTAAAGAAACTAATAAACCTAGACCAACAGGAGAACAAATGACCCAAGATGATTTAATGGCCGAAGACAATCAGCCAGAACAAATTGACCCTAATAAAAACTATCTAGCAGAACTTGTAGGGGACGGAAAGAAATTCAAGACCCAAGAAGATCTGGCTAGAGGTAAAGCAGAATCGGATGCATACATCAAGATCTTAGAGAAGCGTTCTGATGAACTCAGAAACGACTATCTAAAACTCAGAGATGACTATTCATCCAGGGCTAAGTTAGAAGAAGTTGTAGACCAATTAACAAAATCTCAACAGCAGTTCGAAAGAAAACCCGATACGAACGTGGATGTAAACAATAAGCCCGTCATAGATCCCAAGGAAATTGAAAGTTTGGTGTCCTCTAAAATTCAGGAACATGAATTGACCAAGAGACAACAGGAAAACGTCAATACCGTAAGAACTAGATTACAAGAACGTTATGGTAATAATTACCAGACTGTTCTTAAACAACACATAGATACTTTAGGTTTAACGGAGGACTTCGTGAAAGATTTAGCTAGGAAACATCCTACTGTCTTATTCAAGACATTAGGTATAGATCCTCCTAATCCAACCGAAAGATTCCAACCTCCTGTACGCTCTTCACAGGGTTTTGTTCCTAGTGCGCCTAAAGAACGTACTTGGGCATATTATCAGGAGATTAAAAAGAATGATCCTAAACTCTATGCAGATCCTAAAACTACCGTACAAATGCATGAAGATTACCTTCGTCTAGGTAACACCTTTGAAGATGGAGATTTCCACGCTGTACGGTAATAACCTCTAAGGAGACTAACAAATGGCATTGAGTGGCTTTACGGTCGCTACAAATGAACATCTGATTAGAAGTAATCTTTGGTCTAGACAACTAAAGCAACTTCTATTGGATGAATTGCACGCCATGAAGTTTGTCCGAATTCTACAGGATTTCCCTGACGGCACTACACTAAACATTCCCAGTATTGGTGAAGCAGAAACTGCTGACTTTTCAGAAGGTCAAGCAGTTAAATACAATAAGATGGACACAGGTAACTTTACGTTCTCCTTTGACCAGTATAAGTATTCTGCTAATGCAATCTCCGAGAAGTTTAAGAGGGATAGTTATTATTCCTCAGATGTTATCGCGGCCTTCGTGCCTCGTCAACATCGTGCGTTGATGGAAGCTGTGGAAGCTAGAATTCTTTCTAGGGCAAATCAACAGACGTTCAGCGACCCCAATACTATTAATACCGCAGCTCACCGCTTTGTTGGTTCCGGCGTAGGTGGATCAATCGCACTGCAAGACTTTGCAAAGGCACATTATGCTCTCGTTAAAGCTAATGTTCCCTTGAACGGTCTTTGTGCTATTATCGACCCTTCCGTTGCTTACACACTTGAAACTCAAACTAACGTAGTCAATCTACTTTCTCCACAACCTATGTGGGACAGTATGGCTATGAATGGTGCTATTACCGGATTTAAGTTCCGATATAACATCTATGGGTTTGACGTGTACATTTCTAACTATCTTCCGCCCGCAGGTTCGACGGGAAATGGTTCTGAAACTGTAAGCGCAGTTGCCGTTACCAACGGCGTCGTTAATCAATTCTTCTCGTGTGCTCCTGGCGACACTCTTCCCTTCGTGGGGGGGTTCCGTCAGATGCCTACGGTTTACTCGGAGTTCAATAAAGACCTCCAGCAAACAGAATATTTAACGATCGCAGAATATGGCTTTAAGCTGTATCGTCCCGAAAACATGGTCAGTATTCTCACGAGTACGGCTGTGGTACCATAAGGAGCATTTAACATGGCAGGAACATGGCTAAATTCAGATGGCCTCTACCTGAAGTTTGGTACTACGAAAGTAGTTCCCGACATCGGCGGAGAGTTCAAAACTTATGGTGACCTTCGAACTATCGAACTAGATTTGGATCTGTCTACTCTTGGAGTAGCAGGTACAAATACAATCATATCAGATCAAGTCTTCCTCCCAGTCGGAGCAAGAATTGAACAGGTTGAACTTGTGACTCATATTGCAGTTGCAGGTGCATCTGGTACTCTTGATGTGGGTGTAATCAACACTGACAGAACTACTATCCCTTCAGCTCCTGGTGCGGGTGCAACAGCATTCGTAGCAGCGGCTACTACAGCAGCTCTTGCTACTGTGGGGACTAAGCTCGTCATTACGACTGGTTCAACTTTCGCAGGTACTTTCTTGGGAAAGACGGTCGCTACTGTAGGATATATTACGGCTCGTTCAAACACTACCGCACAAACTGGTAATGTTCACATCCGTATTAAGTACTATACAAGCGTTCCATAAGTAAACTATGTGCGTGCGTGGGACTTAATTGTCCCACCACCGCACTCAACATAATAAGGATAAATTAAATGCCCGAAAGAATTGGCGCACTAAATATACAAATTACTTCAGGTTCTGCAGCACCTACGTTCACTGCACCAAAAGGTTCTCTATATATCAACACTACTGCAACTACCACTACTTCACGCCTGTATATAAATACAGATGGTGCTGCTACATGGGCTACATTTACAACGTCTGCATAACATGAACAAAGAACAGATCCAAGACCGGATTAAAAAACTAGAAAATGAACGTGAGCAGCTTAAAGCAACCCTTTTAGCTTACGAAGGTGCTATACAAGATTGTAATTATTGGCTTCAAGAGTTAGACAAGCCTCCTGAAGAGAAGAAAGAGAAACCCCTCAAACAGGATAAATAATGAATGGCTAAATTAACACTCACAGATCTGGCAAATCTGCAGAACGAATTAACTGCTGTAGCTGCTATAAATGCAAATAGCGCATTAATAGAAACAGCTGTAGAGAATACTCTATCTAGAGATGGTACTTCGCCTAATTCGATGAATGCTGATATAGATATGAATTCCAAAGAAATTCTTAATCTAGGAGCCCCAACTTCTAGTACTTCTGCAGCTAGAGTACAAGATCTAACTAGTATAAATGCTGGTGAAAATCAAGCAAATTTAATGCTATCCAACCAGACTTTATCTGGAGGAGCTAATGTCATTCCCCGGCTTCTTACTACAGGAAGTCAGACTATTAACTGTGGACTTTGTCCACTTCAATATATAACTAACGGTGGTGCATTTACATTAACTGCTCCTGTATTGGATGGTTCTTGCGTTATATTAATTACTAATAATGCTTCTGCAGGAGCTATTACTTTCACAGGATTTACTGTCTCTTCAAACGTTGGAGATTTATTAACTACTATAAACGGTAGTAAGTTTTCACTATTTGTTTGGAGAATTAATGGTATTTCTGCGTATAGAATATCAGCACATCAAAACTAATAGGAGTTATTAGATGTCAGACTTAAAGTCAGCGAATGACCGTCGCTGGAATGCAATGGTTATCAATAGTAATGCAACCATCGGTTTAGATAGAGTTGCTAGAAGGCTTGTTGCAGCTAAAGATACTTATTTCAAAGTATCTGCCAAAACTGGGGTGCCTTGGCCAGTAATAGCTGTAATACATGAACGAGAGGCATCTCAAAGATGGAATGCAAATCTAGCGCAAGGTGATCCTTGGAATAAACGTTCAGTACATAAACCTAGAGGACAAGGACCATTTAGTTCTTGGGAAGCTGCAGCTATTAACGCATTAAAGAATTCTCCTCCGTATATTGCACGTAATGAAGATTGGTCAATAGGCAATACTCTAGCAAAACTAGAGGAATATAATGGTTTAGGCTATTATCATATAGGAAAGCCTTCTCCATATATCTGGGCCAAGACTAATCAATATAGAATAGGTAAGTATATAGCTGATGGTATATATAGTCCTACTACTGTTGATTCTCAGGATGGTTGTGCAGCTTTACTGTCTAGAATGATGAAAATAGACCCTTCTATTAACGATGGGTTCAGATGGTCACCCGAACCAATTAAACTCACCAGTGAGGCTCCTAAGGCCTCTGAGACCCCTTCTAAAGCAGCTGCTCCAGTAGCAGCAGCTTCTGTAGTTCTAGGCGGTGCTTTATTGGCTACACAAGCTCCTCCCGATCAACATTGGGGATGGTACATATTTGGAACACTTGGTGTTGCATTAGCAGCGTGGGTCGGAGTAAGGGTATATAAACAATGGAAATGATTGTAGTATGGGTAGTTACTGGAGGATTGATATTCTTAGGTGGCTTTGCAGTTGGGTATATAACTAGGGAATTAGGCTTTAAGTTAGCAATAGTCCGTGAAATCACGAAAACCTGAAATAGGTTCAGCGTTAGATAAATACTTAGAGTCTAAGAAAGAACCTAAGTTAGCAGTCGTTAAAGCTGCAATAACTCCCGTTATAGATGCTTTAGAACCTATAGTTCCTCAGACAATTAAGAGATGGTCTCTTCATTCTCTTACAGTAGGTTGGGGTTACGTTAAGATCTTAGTAGGTCTGGTCTTAATAAGCTTTCATGAAATATGGAAGATGTTCTCTGATTTAGTGACTGATGATGGTGTTAAGATTGCAATGGATAGAATGAATTTCCCTGCATACGTAGGATTAGGTCTAGCAATCATAGGATGTCTTACCATAGCTTCTAGATTGCGTTCACTTAAGGTAGAAGGTTAATGTTCTGGTCTATTATATGGCAAGCTCTTACTGGTAACTTAAATGGAATAGTTAAGACTATCCTAGGTTACTTTGATAAGGCAAGTGATGCTAAGGTAGCCCAGATTACAGCTCTGTCAAAAGCAGATAGAGATGTTGCTGTCGCCCAGTTACAAGCAGCCGCTAGCTTCTATCACGACCGGGTGGATATGATGAAGGGCATGCGTATTACACAGTGGTTGATTGCTTTTGCTCTCATACCTCCTCTTCTTCATCAAGGCATGATCTTCTTAGATAGCACTCCATTCCCATTCTTATGGTGGGATGGCATACAGATGCATACTATAGGAATATGGCAGGTACCTCATGCACCAGCTCCATTTGAAGAAAGAGAATGGCAAATGATTGCTTCTCTTCTAGGAATACAGACAGTCTTTGCTTTAGGTTTAGGATTAACAAAAATGATATTGAGACGATGAAACTTACTCTATTACAACTAACACAAAACATATTATCAGCTCTTAATTCAGACGAAGTCAATAGTATTTCAGATACTTCTGAATCCGTTCAAATATCAGAGATAATTCGTACTACTTACTTCAATATGATTGCCAGGACTAACCTTCCTGAGCATAAACAACTAATACAGTTGATAGCTTCCGGGGATGCCTTGAAACCAGTGTTGATGTATAGACCTGATAATGTGAGTAAGATAGAATGGATTAAATATTTTAGAGATGATGCCAATCCAAGTATCTCTGATAATTTTCAGTATGTAACCATACTTCCAATTCAACAATTCTCAGACATGGTTAATTTGTTTAACGATACTGAGGCTAATGTAGCTAATCTTATATTTACTGAAGGAGGTAATAACTTTAACTTGAAATATAAGACTGATAGACAACCTTGTTATTGTACTGTAGTTCAGAACTATTTCATAATCTTTGATTCTTATGATTCAGTAGTAGACAGTACATTACAAGAAGATAAGACATTGTGCTTTGGTCAGATCATCCCTGTATTTTCAATGGTTGACAGTTTTATTCCTGACTTAGATGATCAACAGTTCCCTCTTCTTTTGAATGAAGCTAAGTCTCTAGCTTTCTTCGAGTTGAAGCAAACACAGAATCCTAAGGCAGAACAGGAATCCAAGAGGCAGTGGAGTAGACTGCAGAAAGATAAGTCTCTAGTTGATAAACCTAGTTACTTTAATCAGCTTCCAGACTTTGGACGCGGGGGGGCATATTACCCAGTAGGAACACACAGAGGATGGTAATGGCATTAACAAATAATGTAAGCAATAAAGAACGAAGTGACGATCGACTTTTATTCTTGAAGGTTCAAGAAGGTAAGTCTCCACATACTACAACAGGATTAATAGACAAACGTCTGTTTACAGGCGAGAACAAGATGCATGCTGTAATGGACTCTGAGACAAGTCTATGGGCTATTAAGTATGATAAAGGAGGTCTACCTGAAGCTCTAAAGCAGAGGTTTACTAGCTTTAGTAAGCTTAAAAATTATGTTGAAATCTACTTCAAAGGTAGGAATATAGAGATAGAAAAAATAGTGGATTAATGGCTAGGCAAACAGCAGTCAGTGCAGAGAATAACTTCATCTGTGGTCTGAAAACAGAATATACCGGTCTTAATTTTCCTGAGAACGCATGTACCGAAACGGACAACTGCGTTTTTTCTTTGGTTGGGGATGTGACTAGACGCACTGGTTTTGATTACGAGGTTAATAGAACTCTTACTACAATCGATAGAAGTCTTAGAGCTATTTCTTCTTATAAGTGGAATAATGCAGGAGGAGATGGTAATACTAAGATATTGGTACAACAGGTAGGAGATACTCTACATTTCTATCGTACAAGTACGGCTACTAATGCTGCTCCTATATCTGCACAGAAATTAGCATCTACAATCACACTGTCTACCTTTGTTTCTCCAGGAGGTACTTTTCTTAACTCTGAAGAATGTCAATATACAGATGGCAATGGATATTTATTTGTCTTTCATCCTAATTGTCGTCCTATTTATTGTACATATATTTCTGGAACTATAACAGCTACTTTGATTGATCTCGAAGTAAGAGATTTCTCAGGAATAACAGAACTTAATGTTAAAGATAATTACAGACCTTCAACTTTAACCGATGTTCATAAATATAATTTACAGAATCAAGGATGGGTTGCAGGAACTCCTTGGAGTGCTTCTTGCGGTGGCATAACAACTACAATAGGAACAGGCTCTACAACTTGGTCAATTATTTCTGAAACAAATACTACTTCTATCTCTGGAGGGTTGACTGTTCAACTCGTTTTTACAGGATATACATCAGGTTTATTTGTTGTTGCTACAATGACGGGCCTTGTTACAGCGTATACTCCAGGAGTAAGTATAGTAGTAAATGTTACTTCTTATACAGATAATTATGGAGGAACCTTTAATGGATCTAGTATGGGAATATTTACTGGTCGAACATGGACGGCTACTTTAGTAAGTGTTTCATATTTAGATGCTTGGTTTTCAGCCTTAGGAAGTTATCCGTCTAATTCAGATGCATGGTGGTTATATAAGAATGCTTCAGATGTATTTAGTCCTGCAACAACAATTACTAATGTAACTGTAGGTGGCCCGGCTCCTAAAGGACACTTTATCTTCTCTGCATTTAATCAAAATAGATCTTCAATAGTTCCAGGTTTAACTGATGTAAGTACAACTGCTAGACCTAGAACAGGTGCATGGTTTCAAGGACGTGTATGGTATACAGGAGCAGATGCATCTTTTTCAGAAGCACCTGATGTTGCTGTTGTTACTGGTTCAATTGCTACTACAGTATTAACTGTTACTGCAGTTACTTCCGGTACAATAGTCGTAGGAGCAACAGTAACTGGTACGGGGGTTTCGTTAGGAACTACTATTGTTTCATTTGGAACAGGAACAGGAGGAACAGGTACATACAATGTATCTGTAAGCCAGACTGTTGCGAGCACTACTATTACAACAACACTTGCTTCAAATTTTCCCTATTATACTTGGACTGAAAATATTTACTTTTCTCAGATTATAGAAGATTTCACTCAATTTGGAAGATGTTATCAAACTAATGATCCTACTTCCCAAGATAGATTTGATCTACTACCTTCAGATGGAGGAGTAATCAAGATACAAGGTTGTGGGTCTATATATAAACTATTTCCAGTACAGAACGGTCTATTAGTATTTGCTGCTAATGGTATATGGTTTATAACAGGTTCTCAAGGAACAGGTTTTACTGCTACTGATTATACTATAAATAAAATAGCTTCAATACAAAGTATATCTTCTACTTCATTTGTAGATGTTCAAGGATACCCTCTGTTCTGGAATGAAGAGGGCATATATGCTATTACATTAGGACAAGGGGCTCAGAATCCATATGGTATACTTGTAAATTCTTTAACTGTAAATTCAATATCTTCTTTCTATGAAGACATACCTCTTTCTAGTAAGAAATATGCCAGGGGAGACCACGATCCTATTGGAGATGTTGTTCAATGGTTATACAGAGATGCAGAGGAAAGTAATGTCACAACCAGATACGAATTCAACAAAATACTCAACTTTAATACTGATTCTAAAGCTTTTTATCCTTGGACTCTTACCGGCACTCCTCATATACATGGTGTTAATTATATTGTAGGTCCAGGAGGAAGTGCTACTCCTGGTCCTGTATTTAAGTATATTGCTTCTAATGTTAATGCAGGAACATATGATTTTACATTTGCAGAGGAGTATGATCCTCTTTATGTAGACTGGAATTCAATAACTGGTCCTGCTTTTAATTATGTAAGTGACTTTACAACTGGGTATAAGGTACATGGAAAGGCATTATTTAAGTTCCAACCTACATATGTGAATGTATTTTCTAGGAATGATGAAGATACTTCATATAAGATACAAGGTATATGGGACTACGCTATAAATCCTAACTCAGGTAAGTACTCTGTTCCCCAGACAGCTAATATTAATACTTCTTTATATGATAAAGCATTTCGTAGACATAGGATAAGAGGACATGGACTAGTCCTGCAATTTAAGGTAGCTTCAGTAGATGGTAGTCCATTTGACATCATGGGCTGGAGCGTAATGGAGACTAGTAATGCAGGGGTATAATTAATGGATCCTCTTACGATTGGTTTAGGTGTAGCTGGCTTAGGAATGAAGCTCTTTGGAGCTAATCAATCCTTTGGAGCATCTAAAGAAGTTTATGCAGCACAGCAACAGCAAATAGCATTAGAACAACGACAAGAAGCTTTACGTAGACAAGCCATGGAATTAGACGCTAGACGTAAGACAATGGAAGAGTTCAGAGCTGCTCAGAGAGCTAGGTCTCTTGCTCTTACCAATGCTGCAGGAAAAGGAGCTCAGTTTGGTTCTGGTCTTGCAGGAGGGTATGGTCAGATATCTGGACAGTCTGGTGTAAATCTTCTAGGCATAGCACAGAATCTAGGACTAGGCAGAGAGAACTTTGGCCTTAGTGCTATGATCTCTCAATCTAGAATTGCTGAGTCTAGGGCTAAGAGTAGTCTAGCTACAGGACAAGGATGGTCCTCTCTTGGTGGAGATATACTAGGAGCTATCCCAGCTGCTAGAGCTCTAGGAAAAGGTGGCTGGAACTCAGGAAGTCAAGAAGTATAAATGGATCCTACATTACAACCAGTATCAATAGATAATACAGCACAAGAACCTCTTCCTCAGGTCAGTATTGACATAGGAGGAGCAGGTACCTTTGTACCACCGGACATAGCCTCTCACAGGGCTATACGTGCGCAGTATGGTCTATCTGGGATACTAGGTAAGTCCCATCAAGAGATATTTCAAGAAATAGTCAACGGTAACGAAGAAAGTCTTCGTAAACGTACTGCTATGGAGATAGATCTTAATAAGAATACTCAACTAGAACAAACTCTTCTAGGAGTGGCTAAACGTAAGGGAGGCCCCTTAACTAGAGAAGAAGTAGACTATGTAGGTAAGCAGATAGAAGTAAACAAGTCTTTTACTGATCCTAAGAGTGTCTTTGAACAAGCTTTCGCTCAGAAGTATTTAGATACTATGGGCTGGGTCCGTAAGGATAACTATGGCTCTTGGTTGCAGGATGCTCAAAGAGAGATCCCTAATTATGTTCAAGCTACTGATATTGCAACTTCAGATTTAATAACTAAACGTCAGTATCTCATAAATAAGAAAGAGCTTGCTGGGCAAGAAGTAAGCAAGATGGGTTGGCTCCCTTGGTTAGGGGATCAATCTAAGATGTTAATTCCCTTCTACTATGAACTGATGATGAGAGATAATGTTCCTGGGGTCAATATGCTCAAGGGACTCTTAGGAATGAATCTGGAAGATCAGTCTAGAGAACTCTTCAGAAAGAATAACAAAGAGTTCATAGATCTAGTAGATACTATCCATGAGAACTTAAAGAAAGATAATCCTGTCGTTGCTCATGCTTTCTTAGAAGCAATGGTAGGGCAATCTACTAGCGAAGGTGTTGTTAACGATCTGTTCACTATCCTAGATTTAACTGTTCTTGGTCCTGTTGCTAGAAGAGTATTCAACAGACTTAAACTAATTAATATGGACCGTCAATCTAAGAAAGACTTGATTAAGTCTCTAGAAGCTACTGATCCTGTTCCTAAAGAGGATCCTTTCCCAATGCCTACAGGTACTTTACCTAAAGAAGGTGAAGCCTTTGGAATGCCTGGTACTTTAAGAGCTCAGCTTGATGAAACTACCTTTGGTCCTCAAGGACAAGGAGAAGGATACTGGCCTCCTGGCACTGGAACAGCTAGAGCAAGAACAGTAATAGAAGAGCCTCCTCATCCAGACGTATCGTCAGATATGTACAGAGCTTTCGTAGATTCGGGGGAGATGGAGGCCCATCAGCCTATTAGAGTAGCTGCTTCCTCAGGATCAGGAGACTTAGAGACAGCTGCTGTAGAGAAGGTAACTGCTAATATTGTATCTAAGGTATCTGGTACTTCTACAGGAGCTGATCAGGTCAAAGAGATCTTAGAAGCTCTTCCTTCTGCTTTGAGAGCAGATAAGGTTCAGATTGCAGCTGACCCTGGGAGGTATGGCAGAGAGATAGTTAATAGAATAACTGAAGCTTACGATCGGTTTGAAGGCCAGTTTATGAAGGCGATTCAAGAAATCGCAAGGGTACAGCGCATACCAGCCATCATGGCTACTAAGTCTGCTATTCAATCTCTTAAGGATGAAGTTAGAGGACAGTTCCCTGGCCTGCACAATTCTATCTTGGAAGTAGGAGATCCATTTAAGATTAAGGCAACTAATACCTGGCATATCCCTATTCGCATAGGAGAATTTACTGGGGAGTATTGGCATACTCCTGAAGCTGCTAGAGCATTTGCTGATCTCAATGGAATAGCTAATGCTAATGTAAAATCCCATGGAATGGGTTTCTACATTGAAGTGGTCAAGCCTCTAGACGAGACACAAGATATTATAAGAGATGGTTTGCTAGCAACTAAGAATGCTAAGACACCTGACAGCTGGCTGGCATCTACTCTAGGACGCCTTCGTACACCAGATGAGACGTTATCTCTAGACCAGCGTATCAATCGTAAGATTGCTACCTATACTGCTTCTGTCTTAATGGATATAGCTAAACAGAATTCTAAACAGATTAGAGATACATACTCTCGTTTTCGTGGCAAAGACTTCTATGAAGTTTACCAGAACTGGGGTAATTGGAGGGACTGGGAACGTACTATTAGAGAAGCTAGGAACATAATAGGCCCTGATGGAAAGAAGGGATACTTCTTTGAAAGCCCTGGTCAATTAGAAACATTCTATCAACAGAACTTCAAGCGTATGCCTGATGCTTCTGAGATAGAAGCTTACTTCGCATTCAAGCGTAACATTGAAATGGACCGTATGTTACGTAACATAGCTCTTTACAGGAACATGAGCAGAGTAGGTGCAGAGTCTCATAGTTTTTCTCTTCTTGACCCTAAGACTGGTGAACGAGTATCTTCTCCTTTCTTCAATGGAGTACGTAGAACAACGTTCCCTGGAGGGGATGACACTGTATTGATTACAGGCAGATATGTAGGAGATGAGAAAGTAGTTCTTACTTCTTCTACCATGGACGCTAGATTTCAGAAAGATTTAACTGAAGGTGTCAAAGAAGGTAGATATAAGTTAGTAGAAATCTATGATCCTGAGACCAGGCCTTTAGAAGGCTTTGGGGACGCTGTAGGAGGAAATCGAATCAGGTACGTCCTATCACCATCGATGGAGACTAAACCTATATCGTTTGACCAAATCCCCCGTAGGGGAGGCGGACATATTGAGTATGACTACGATCACTATATCAAACAAGCTAAGGTAAGAGAACAGAATATCTCCGGGCAATTCCACAATTGGTATGAAGGAACTGTAGGAGCTAATGGTCAAAAGATAGCTCCTCGTCTTAGTGTTAATGAGCCTATTCGAGTTACAGATAAAAACAGACTTATTGGAGACATGGACAATGAGTTAATGATAAGGCATGGAGATACCTTCAGAGACGGTACTCGAAGAGGATCTTTGGCTAGACAGTATCAAGTTGAATATACTGGAGAGAGAGATGCCTTTGAAATCTTCACTATAAATGATAAAGGTACTCGCCATAATCCTCTCTATGGATATGAACATGCAGAGTTTGTAGATCCTATTACGACTATGAATAGAGCTCTCTCTAAGATTACTAATAGTACATTCATGGATGACTATAAGATATTTGCTGTAGAGCATTGGTTAGAGAGTGCTAAGAAATTCTTAAATGTAAAAGGAGGAGAGGCTGAACTAAGACACTCTCCCTTCTATCACTTTAATAATCCTGATTGGAAGTCAGGTACTCCTGAAAATGTAAAGAATGCTTTCCTTAATGATTGGATGAAGATACGCCAGTTCTATGGCATACCTAGCAGAACTCAAGCTGAGCTTCATTCTATGTCTCAGAATCTAGCTGACGCAATCTATAATAAATATGGACCAGCTACTCCTTATGAAACATTCGACTGGGGTAAGGCAGGTTCTACAGGCCTAATAGGAGCTATGAGGTCTCCTAGTACAGTTAAGTTATTGCCTTCATGGGCACTAGCTAGAGCTACTGATCCTGTAGACTTCTTCAGATCACTGGCCTACCATTCTACTATCGGTTTATTCTCTCATGTACAAATACTAGTACAGAGCATGACTTATGCTACTATTGCAGGTATAGCAGGTCCTAGATTTGCTACTACAGGAGCATATGGTGCTCTATTGCATCAATGGACTAGAATTAATCCTAGTATGCTGGATGCTGCAGACCGTTGGGCTTCTAAACTTAACTTAGGAGGTCCTAGATGGAGACCTGGAGAGTTCAAAGAAGCTATGGAACTCTTAAAGAGAACTGGCTTTGAGAATGTAGGTCAAGAACATGCTCTAGTAGACCATGGTATGACTCCTAAGGTAGTTTCAAGCGTAGGACATGACTTCTTAGATGCAGGCACTCTTTTCTTCAGAGGTGCTGAACGTAATATGCGTTATGGTGCCTGGTATACTGCCTATAGAGAATTTAGAGATGGCGGGGGTGGTAAGATGAACTGGAAAGCTCATCCTACTGGTCGTGTAACTGATGAAGAACTAGGCCAGATATTCGAACGAGCAGAGATGCTCTCTGGCAATATGTCCAAGGCTTCTCGGGCTACATGGCAAGATGGTATAGCTTCTATCCCTACTCAGTTCCTCTCTTACCAGCTACGCCTTATGGAACAGTTCACAGGTAAACGTCTTACCTGGCAAGAAAGAGCTAGACTTCTGACTACCTATGGAAGTCTGTTTGGTATCCCAACTACATTTGGAATCTCTGGTATTCCTTTCGGAGATATACTCCGTAAGTATGCCTTGGAGAATAACTACGTAGTAGGAGATAAATGGTATCAGACAGCAATCATGGAAGGCATTCCTTCTCTAACAATAGGACTAATTACAGGCAAAGGAGATCTTTCTAAAGGAACTTACCTGAACATAGGACATCGTCTAGGTGCTCCTGGATTTGATCAGATACGTGAAGTTCTCGTAGGAGACAAACCTTGGTGGAGACTCTTTGGTGGTGCTTCTTGGAGTACTCTCGCAGGAATGTGGGAGGCAGGAGATGGTTTCAGAACAGCTATGGGTTCTATGATTCGAGGAGATGGTAAATCATTCCCACTTACTCCTAATGACTTCATGGCTCCCTTGAAGCAGATAGCTAGTGTTAGCAATGGCATGAGAGCTTATGCTGCAGTACAAACAGGAAGGTGGATGTCTAGAAATGAGACATTGATGCAGACAGACGTTCCTACTACTCAAGCTCTATTTATGTATGCTACTGGGCTACAGTCTCAGAGAATAGAAGATACATCCATAATGACTTGGTCTCTCAAGAATAAAGAAGAATTAGAGAAGTATGCTACTAAGCAATACTTGAAAGAGATGCAGCGTGCATGGATGGCTGGTGCAGCTAACGATCCTGAACAAAGACATAACTTCTTGAAGAGAGCTCAGACTTGGCTGGAGATTAGTGGGTTCCCAGATGAGAAGCGTTCTATGTTAGTAGGTCTAGCTTCTGATCAGAACAAGAGTCTTATAGTTAGACAAGATCATAAATTCTACTTAGAGCAAGTTCCTCGTGCTGCGAAAGAAGGCAAGCTTAAGGCTTGGGGAACAATACAAAGACAAGGACAGTAATACATGGCTTACCCAACCCAGGATATGAGTGGTTTTAATCCAGGAGTTGCTCCTGAAAGGATAAATGATCCTCATTACTTAAATCTATCTAAACCTATATCTACCCCAGAAGCAGATCTATCTACAAAAGCTCTGTTAACTGGAATAGGAGATGTAGCGGGTTCAGCCGTTAAGTTTGCTGATTATGTTGTCAGAGAAGATGTTAAAGATCAGATACATGCTAAAGTAGATGAAGTACAGAAAGATCAGACTGCTGCTAGAGAACAACAATTAGCTCAAGCTCAAGGTAGAGCTTACGTAGCTCAACGCACTGATGTTACTGGTAAAGCTATTGGTCCCCCTGCTCTTAATATTATGGACGATAATAACCAGACTTCCGTCCAAGAAGTGCCTTCTTTCCTGAGAGGTCTTCCTAATATGGCTGCACAGATAGTAGGGGCTAGAGCTAACAACAAGATATCTGAGACAGCTTATACAGGTAAGCTAGCTGCTATGCAGAAGGACTTTAGGTCTAGATATCCTGGGTATAGGGATTGGATAGACAAGGTATTCGAGCACGCTACTGGAGTAAATCCAGCTAATGCTTATATGCATAACTTAACTCAAGATATCAATACTTATGCTGCTGCAGTTAATTCAGATCGTAATAAAGCTCTTAGTTTAGCTGAACAGAATTCCTGGCATCCTGACATGGCTAATATAGCCAGAGACATTATGGCGGGCAAGAAGGGTCTAGTAGATGTTATGGTGGCTATCGGTCCTACTAAGATGACAGAATTAAATCTAACTCTTCGAGCAGCACAACGTAAGGATAAAGAAGGTACTGCTAAGGATGATGCAGAATATGCTGGCAAGGCTATGGATGCTTATGGACCCCCTGTTATACAGAGCTTCTTAAGTGCTGTAGAAACAGCTGGACCTGATGGATCTCCTATTAAAGCTCTAGATAGATTGAAAGATCATGTATCTGGAAGGTCTGTTATGACAGACGATGAAGGACAGAGACTAGGTACTGCTGTAATGACTACAGCTGCCTTGGCAAAGCAACGTCTGTATACTTTGTATCATACTCCTGGTCCTGACGGTTCACCTTCTTATGCACAACTGCACGGAGAAGCAGAGACTAATGCCAAGATAGATGCACAGGCTACTGCTATTACTCGAATAGGTGAGCTTATGGTTAATAAGCAATATGGACCAGCTTTCAATGCAGCTAATAGAAATGCCGCTCTAGCTCAAGATACTCTCCGAGATATATATACAGATACTAAGTATAAGAATCTTGCTGGGTTCTATAGGCTTATGGCTGCTACTACTGCAGCTGGAGGTCCTGCTATGGTTGAGAAGACCTTTAGTTATTATCAAGCTTCAATGCCTAACATACAGGACGAAGCTAAGCAGTATATTCAAGACTTTGCACTTAAGTTAAGTGGACAACCTGAGCTTCCTAATGCTCCTGCAGCACCCTCTGGATCTCCTAAGACTGGAGTACCTACTACAATTAAAGCTACTATACAGGATCTTAAGAGTCCTCAGAAGAATATTAAAGACCCTCAAGTCTATTCTCTAATTATTGGTGAAGCTCCTAGAGTTATCACAGACAAGGATGCAAAAGATCAAGCTAAAGTAAATGCTATAATTGGAGCCTTCCATCCTAATAATGCAGGAGTTGTATCTCTCATTAAAGCAGGATACACTGATGAACAGGGTAGGCGTCACCCAGGCCGAGAAGAAGCTTTCCAGACTCTAACCACTAGGGCAGTAGCAGAAGAAGTACATCGTCTAAATAAGACAAATCCAGGGGTCTGGGAGATGTACAAAAACTGGACTACACAGACATTTGGTAATGAACTCTTTAAGAAAGAGTTGTTAGATTTAGCCAGTTACCAGACTGCTAGTAACGTACAGATATCTTGGAATACTGAGAACCATCGTTGGGGAGTAGATGTAGGTGCTCTTAAAAATGTAAACTTGATGAGAGAGGTGCCTAGGGGGTATCTGCCAGACCGCCCCTTTGTTTCTGCAGGTAAGAATCAACTTTCTTATACTCAAGTATCTCATATATCTGGGATAATCAATAGACTTAATAGTGGTCTAGAATCCATTAAGACTGTATCTCAAGTAGACGGAGTTACTAATATAAATCAATATCTCTTTAGTACTATGAAGGCTTTAGGATATACTACTAATACTAAGACTGAACCTAATGGTCCAGAGCAGATTATGAATAACCTCATATACGGTGATACCCCACCTCCTAAACCTAAGTCAACTCCATGATTGTATCTGGTGGCAAATACTATGAGGATGAGTTCAAGCATGAAGCAGGCATGGCCATGCCTACTATGGGGACTACAGGATTAGGACGAGGAGAGGGAGGGCCAGGACCTAATTGGGTTCATGAAGAGAATTTTAAAGCTACTCCTGAAAGTCAAAATCCTGAAGAGAAGCAAGATTATGAGAATGCTATAAAAGAATATGGAGATTGGTATAATAATCAGCTAGAAAAAGGCCGCCCAATAGGTAAAACTATTGCTCCTAGATCAGATATTCAGACAGATGAAACTCCTGCCTCCATTCAACCAGGACAGCAATATGCAGCTGCTGGTTCTATGAAACCTTTCTATGATGTATATCTTGAATCTGATCGACCTCCTGTTTCTAAAGATACTTTGAAGTTAGAAGAGAAAGCAATCGAAGAGATGGGGAGTAGGCCTGAAAGTAACTTCGAAGATGAAGTATATCCTTTCTTAGATAAGTTTAAGCTTACTGGAGGAATAGAAGATAGAATAAACAAGTATTCTAAGAAGACTGGTCCTGAAAAGATGTTAGAGACTGCCAGCAAGGGATTAGTAGAAGGTATCTATAATATGGTTGCCTTCCCTAAAGAAGTATATGAAGGTAAGATAGACCCTACTTCTCAAGCAGGAATAGCTAGAGCTACTGAACTAGCAGGTGCAATTGTACTAGGTCCTGCTCCAATAGCTCGTAAAGCTATAGATGGTACTCTAGGTTCTATAGCTGGAGTAGGAGCTAAGACTATGGACAAGAAAGCTCTAGATACAGCCAAGATTATGGATAGGAGAGGGAATACTGCAAATGAGATCTGGAAAGATACTGGCTGGTTTAAAGGAGCAGAAGGTCAATGGAAATATGAGATTCCCGACCATAATGCAGCCTTTTTCCACCCATCCCCACTGCAAATGAAAGAAGGAGCTAATCTTTCTGAAGTATTCTCTTTCCCTGAGCTCTATAAAGCTTACCCAGAGTTCAAAGATGTTAGGGTAAAGTTTACAAATGACCCTGCAGTTCTAGGTTCTTATTTTGAACTTACCAAAACAATAGAA
>Ga0105340_1000420_pt1 | contig 20489 bp, 22 predicted proteins | sample EasRivMeERMLT700_FD_89676 | JGI IMG/M metagenome (GOLD analysis project Ga0105340, IMG submission 89676) | Soil microbial communities from meander-bound floodplain in the East River, Colorado, USA - East River MetaG ERMLT700 | ecosystem: Environmental > Terrestrial > Soil > Floodplain | place...
CCGTTCCCTTCATCGGACTCTTCTTTTCGCTGCATACGGCAAACTTTCTCGCAGCATGGCTCTGGACCATGGCGCTGGGTATTGGGCTGCCCCTCCTTGTGGTGGACCAACAGCGCCTGATCCTATGGTTTTTCGGCACGCCGAACGCAGAAGCCGTCGTGTTTTGTCTGCAATGGATCGTGTCGGAAGTCTTTTGGCTGTTGCTCTACGACCGCCTCAGCCGGCGACGGTTTTTGATTCACGCATGAACTCCTGCCGATCGCAGAGCGCGAACTGCGGATGGCGTCACGCAAGCGAGCTACGTGCCTAAAGCACGACCGGCACGCCTTCATCGAGGATCAGTAGGTGCTCGTTGATGCCGTCGCGGTGCGCGATTTCCTTCAACCAGCGCGGCGGTTCATCGAGGTCCTCGAAGGAAAGCTTGAACGCGCCGTAGTGCATGGGGATGAGCCACTTCGCGCCGATGTCGCGGAAAACTTTGACGGCGTCGTCGGGTCCCATGTGGACGTGGCGAAATGAGTCGGGGTAATACGCGCCAATCGGCAGCAAAGCGATCTCGGGTTTGCAGCGCATGCCAATATCCTTGAAGCATTCGCAGTAGGCGCTGTCGCCGGCGTGATAAATCGTGCGGCCCTGGTGTTCGAGCAGGAACCCCCCGTAGCCCCGATGCTCGTCGTGAATGGCGCGCGCGCCCCAGTGCTTGCAGGGGGTGAGAGTCACTTTCCAGTCGCCATGCTGAAAACTTTCCCACGTTTGCAACTCCACGATGCGATCGAACCCGAGGTTGCGCGCGAGATCGCCGACGCCCCAGGGCATCACGCCAATCTTCGGCGCGGGCAACTTGCGCAGGGTCGGCTTGTGAAAGTGATCAAAATGCGCGTGTGTGAGCAGGACAAGATCGATTGGCGGGAGGTCGCTGATTCTTAAACCAGCCCGCTTGATGCGCTTAAGGAAAAAGAGCCAGTTCGCGAAGTTCGGATCGATCAACACGTTCAGGTCCGTGTACTGCACCAGAAACGATGCGTGGCCGATCCACGTCAGGGCCACGTCGCCTTTCTTCAGTTTCGGAAATTCCGGCCGGCGATGCTCCCCTTTGCGGCGGGTCAGCAGCGCCTTCCAGACCATCTCGTAGAAAAACGTGCGCGGGTTGAAATGGTTACTCGGAGTTAGGTCCTTGAATGAACGAGGTATCTTTCGCCGACGCTTTAAGGGAACCGACACCTCATTGTCATCTTCACGCATCATTTCACAAACACCGGCAACAGATTACGTGCCCTTTTCCAAAACTCAACTCGAAGAAAACCCCAGATTGCTGATTACGGTTGTCTCGCTACTCTCGCCTGCATGACTGAGATGGACGCAATCCTCGACAAATTTCTTCGCCAAAAGCCCACCATGGGCGAGGGCGTCTACATCGCTGATGGCGCGGTGGTCGTTGGCGACGTGGCTCTCGGCGACGGCAGCAGCGTGTGGTACAACGCCGTCCTGCGCGGCGACATCAATCGCATTATCGTTGGCCACCACACCAACATCCAGGACGGCGCCGTCCTGCACCTCGAGCAAAACCTGCCATGCGTTGTGGGCAACTATGTCACGATTGGCCACATGGCGATCGTGCATGCGTGCACCGTTGGCGATGAGACGCTCATCGGCATGGGCGCGGTTGTTCTGGATGGCGCGAAAATCGGGAACCAATGTTTGATCGGCGCGCGCAGCCTTGTGACGAAGGGTAAACAGGTTCCCGATGGCTCCCTGGTGATGGGCAGCCCTGCCGAAGTGGTTCGCCCACTCAGCGCCGAAGAAAAGGCCGGGTTGCGAACCTCCGCGGAGCGCTACGCTGCCAACGCTGCGTACTGCCTCAAGCACGAAATCAACGTCAGTTCCCCGAAGAGCAAGTATCTGTTTTGGGAGTAGTCCGTAGGGATTATCTTCGAAACATTCCCGGCGGCGGACCGCCGCCCATGCGCGCCATCATCTTCTGGAACTTGCCCATCTTCTTCATCATTTGCTGCATTTCGCCAAATTTGTTCAGCAGCGTGTTTACTTCCGTCACGGTCACACCGCTCCCTTTGGCGATGCGCTGGCGACGACGGGCATTGAGGATCTGCGGAGTCTTGCGCTCTTGCTTTGTCATGGCGCAGATCATGCCTTCCATCCGACGGAATTCTTTCTCCTGTTTCGACATGTCCGCGCCCTTCACCATCTCCGAGCCACCCGGGAGCATGCTGACGATGGATTCGAGTGGCCCCATTTTTTTCATCGCGCGCAACTGCTCAAGGAAGTCTTCCAGTGTGAACTGGCCTTTGCGCATTTTCTCTTCCATGCGCTTGGCCTCCTCCATGTCCACCGTTTCAGCCGCCTTCTCAACGAGGCTGACGACATCGCCCATGCCCAGGATGCGCGAGGCCATGCGCTCCGGATGAAACGGCTCGAAGTCTTCAGGTTTTTCGCCGACGCCGGCGAACTTGATCGGTTTGTTCGTGACGGCCTTGAGGCTCAAGGCCGCGCCACCGCGGGCGTCGCCGTCGAGCTTGGTGAGAATCGCCCCGGTGACGTTGAGCGCGCGGTCAAAATGAGTGGCGACGTTAACCGCTTCCTGGCCGGTGGCAGCATCAAGCACAAGCAGCGTTTCGGCAGGCTTGATCAAGTCGCGCAATCGCACCAGTTCCTGTACGAGAGGTTCGTCAATCTGCAAGCGCCCCGCGGTATCAAAAATCACCACGTTACGATGTTCGCGTTCCGCATGGTCAAGCGCCTGCCTTGCAATCACGAGCACGTCCTTTTCACCGCGCTTGAGGAACACCGGCACCTGCAACTGTTTGCCGAGCGTGTCGAGTTGGTCCATCGCGGCTGGGCGATAAACATCAGCGCCCACGAGAAGCGGTTGGCGACCCTGCTTCTGAATCAATCGCGCGAGCTTGGCGCTCGAGGTCGTTTTGCCTGAACCGTGCAACCCCACCATCATGATGCACGCGGGGGAACCCCTCAGTTCCAGCGAGGCGTGCTCTGAGCCAAGAAGATCCACGAGTTCATCGTGGATGATCTTCACGATCTGCTGGCCGGGCGCGATGCTTTGAACGACTTCCTGGCCCAGGGACTTTGCCTTCACGCGGTCGATGAAATCGCGCGCCACCTTAAAATTCACATCGGCCTCGAGGAGCGCCATGCGCACCTCGCGAAGAGATTCGGCGACGTTCTCCTCGGAAATCTTGCCCAACCCGCGCAGGTTCCTGAACGCGTCCTGGAGCTTGCTGCTCAGCGTATCGAACATGCCGATAAAGTATGTGGGTCAGGTGGCAAGAGCAAAGGAAACGAGTGACGAAGGCTGACGACGGACCCCCGCTTCCTTTATGGGATTCGTCGAGCGACGCAGCGCCGAGAAGCCGCTGTGCTGGACGTGAATGAGGGGGTGAACACCCCAGTGACAACGAGTTCGAAATGCGTGTTTTACTGTTCCCGGGGTTTGACAGTGTTTCTACGAGCGCCTTATGCCATGTGAACCGCAATCTGCGATCCTGGTCGTGGACGACTCACCTAATGATGTGGCGCTTTTAGAGCGTGCCTTTGAGCGCGTCGGCGTCCAAAACCCCCTGGCTGTCTGTAAGGGCGGGGCCGAGGCGATTCAATACCTGCTCAGTCACGAACTGCCATGCGTGATGCTGCTTGACCTGAGGATGCCGGCGACCAACGGCTTTGACGTTCTCAAGCGCGTCAAAACCGACCCGCGATTGAAGGAATTGATCGTTATCGTGCTGACGACTTCTGGCGAAGTGGAAGACATCCGGCGCGCCTACGAACTGGGCGCGAACTCCTTTCTAATCAAGCCGGTTAACCTTGATGAATTTCAGGATATGGTTTCGGCCTTTCACAAATATTGGGTGATGACGAACCGCCCGCCGACGCGAAGCTCGGAAGGCGGCGAACAACCGCAGCCGTCTCCCGCCTCATAAGCCCGGATTTCAGGCTGGTTTCATTGACAACGACGTGTTCGTTGCGCATATTCTCCGCCCCTTCGGTCGGTAGGATGCCCGAGTGGCTAAAGGGGGCAGACTGTAAATCTGCTGGCTTACGCCTACGCTGGTTCGAATCCAGCTCCTACCACCACCCTGACTTTCACCTCCCTCTCCCATACCGTAGTGCGACTGAGCCTTCCCTCTCGCGCCTGTCCAACATCATCGGGTGCACACCGCCATTTTCATTGATGACAAAGAGTGGCAAGTTAAGGACAAATTCAGTGGAGTCAGGCGGGGGAGGACGGCAGATGCTGGAACGGTAACAAAAACAGTATCTATGAAGACACTTGCCAGGTTCTTTATCGTGGCGTCGGTCATTTCGTTTGCGGTCTCGCTCACTGGACCGGGCAGCGGATTTCTGTGGGGCTTCCTGAAGCCGCTGAGCGCGCTGCTGTTCGGGGCCTTCTTCATCTCAAACCTGCTCGCAAAGGAATATGCCCAGTATGATGAGGAGCACGAATACCGATTGGAACTTGCGCGGAAGCAAAAGAGCGAGCCAACCATCGAAGACGACGACGCGCCAGCAACGGGAGCTACCGCGTCTCGCCCGCCGGTAAGAGAACGAAAATTTGTTGAAGGCGAGCGGTCCGCTGAATCAGAGGAACGAGAGGTTGTCTCATTGCGAGACCGCTGACAGCGCGATAGACCAAATCTGCTCCTGGACTCGTTCGATGGACTCTGTGGCATCCAGCACGCGCACGCGCTTTGGTTCTGCGGCCGCGATCGCTTTGAACCCCGCCTCGACGCGCTCGAAAAATTGGCGGTCGAGTTCCTCCATCCGATCGCGCTGCTTTGCTTCGCGTGCCTTTCGGCGGACCTCGCTCACATCGATCGGCACGTGCAGGACAATCGTGAGGTCCGGGCGAGTATCGCCCACGGCAAACGCGATTATGCGGCGCACGGTTTCGAGATCAAGGCCGCGGCCATAACCCTGGTACGCGATTGTGGAATCGTAAAACCGATCGCAGAGCACAATTTCGCCGGCGCGCAGGGCAGGGCGAATGACTTCGCGGACCAGTTGCGCGCGGCTGGCGTTCATGAGCAGCAACTCCGCTTCCGCGGTCATCGCCTGATTCTGCGCGCTATGCTGCAGCGTATGGCGAATCTCTTCGCCGATAGGTGTGCCGCCGGGTTCGCGCAAGGTGCGCACGGTCAGGCCGCGTTCACGCAAGCGCGCCGCAAGCAGATTGATTTGTGTGGATTTGCCGCCGCCTTCGGTGCCCTCGAAGGTGATGAAGCGTCCTGCCATGGTTCGGCGAGGCCCTACTGCACGTTTGTCTTCGGAACGGGCGTCGTGCTGGCGGTCGCGCTTCCCGCTGTGGGTTGGACCTGCGCGGAAATGGCCACTGGCGTTGCGCTGTTCACCGGCTTCGCTTTCGCCGTGATGGAGTCCGTGAGGAACTTCACCAGCGACTCAATCTGCTCGTCGGTCAACGGACCGCCTTCATTTTTCGCAAATCCTGGCATCATCGAGCCGGGGCGCCCGGAACGAGTCCACTTGCGCCAGTGCTCTTCATTTGTGGGATGACGAAGATTCTTCAGGTCCGGGACCATCGCCGCGCGATGGACTGAATCGTGGCAAATACCGCAGGCGGCGACGTAGAGTTGTTCACCGGTTTTGTTCAACGCAGGTTCGGCGTGGCACTTCGCGCACTCGCCTTTAAAGACGATCTGCCGGTCGGCGAGCGTCATTTGCATGTTCTTCAATCGATCCGGGTCAATGCCTCCCGCCACTGGTTGGTTGCCCGCCACGGCAGGCATGTTGGCGCGCACAATAAGAGTTTTCGTGCCGGTAGTGCCGTCCACCATAACCGCTTTCTCAATCGAGCCCAGCTTGCCGGCAGTGTTCATCGTGACGGGAATCTCGCCGCTGGCGCCGGGGTCCAGATTCCACGGCATGGTCGGAAGCTTCGCGATGGTACAACCGCATGACGTGCGAACGCTGTTTATCGTTACAACCTCAGACGATACGTTTGTGACCCAAAAACTGAACGGCACACTCGCTTGCCCCGCCACGACGTTGGTTTCCCTGCGTTCGGAGTCCCAGGCGAGATAACTCGCGGGCTGATGCGGCGGCGCCTGGTAAGCGGGCTGGATTGACCCGGGGCGAGCGCCGACTTGATGGATCGGCCGCAGGGGTTGGCCAGGCACAGGGGCAAAAGGCGCACCGGGACGGCCGTTAACTCCAGCCGGCGCAAACATCGGCGCGCGAGTCGGCGATTCCGCAGGGGGCGCAAGCGGCGTCTGCACGTCCGGCGCGGGAGCGGTCACGGGCCCAATGGGCGCGAGTTGTGGGACGCGAATGGGCCGGAACCCTGTCGGCATCTGTGGTATCGGAGGCGGCGCGGGCGGGGCCGAGCCGGGCGCTTGGGACCAGGCGGTGGCCGCAGCCACAAGCCAGACAACGATGCCGGTTCTAAAATCCTTCATACTCAATCATTAAGTACGGAAGCTAACGTCATGCCTATTACCAGGAATACCCGTCTACTTTTACCGCAAAGGCGGTCCTTTGGCAATGGCCAAATTCCCAAAAGCTGCCGATTTTCTCCACAAGAATTCAGCACCGATGGTCATTTTTCGCCTGCCGCGAGAATAGTTTGAAAATGCGGCGGCTGTTCTTCGCGGGCGACGACGGAGATTTCGATTTTTTTGAATCCGGCGGCCTCCAGCCACTTGTGCAGGTCGCTTTCGGCAAACCCCAGCCATGTATCGCCGTAAAGTTCCCGTGCCTGCTCAAAATTGTGCTTTAACAGGTCCAGAATCATTAGTTGCCCCCCTGGTTTCAAGAGGTTGTGGGCGGCGGCGATCGCCCGAGCCGGAAGCTGGGCATGGTGCAGCGCCTGGCTGAGAACCACGAGATCGACGCTTTGCTTGTCAATCGGCGGCGATTCAAGGTCGCCCAGCCGGAACTCGAGGTTCTTGATGCCATTCTTTTTCGCTTTGGCTGCGCCGAATGCGACGATCCGTTCTGAGTTGTCGACCGCGATGACCTTTTTGGCGCCGCGCGCCAGCAACTCGCTGAGGAGGCCTTCGCCCGCCCCGAGGTCGGCCACCGTCAGCGGCGGCAGGATGCGAAGGAGCAACTGGCCGAACGCCTGCCACGACCGCCCCGGGCCGTAGCTGCGGTCGAACCGGCCGGCGATCTGGTTGAAGTAGAGTTGCGCCTGCTGCTGACGGCGGGCAAGGATGCGCTTCAGGTTCACCTGGTCGGCGGGGTGCTCGCTCAATTCCTTCGCGCCCCGGGTCGCAAGCTGAATGAACTCGCGCGCCGTCGCATCCGCCTGCTGGTTGAGCTTGTAAAACGTGCGTTTGCCTTCGCGGCGCGATTGGAGCATCCCTGCGTCCTGGAGTTGCCCGAGGTGGGTGGAAATCCGCGACTGCCCGAGCCCGGTGATCTCCTGCAACTCGTTCACGGACAATTCGTCGCGCTCCAGCAGTGAAATGATCCGAATCCGCGTCGGATCAGCCAGGGCGCGAAGAGCTTTTAGCGTGTCGGGCACGGTAGAGATGGGGCGATGAAAATCGCAAATTGTAAATTGAAAACTTTAAGGCGGCTGTGCATCACCGCTTCGGTCGGAAGAGGTCGAGCAAGTTACCGCGTTTTTCCTGGGATTTTTCTAGGGCTTGCTGGATGGCGATGCGCAGGAAGAGGGCGGTGGCCCATGTCTCCAGGTCCTTCTCGTTCTTGATGGTGGTGACGACTTCGTCCTGGATGCCAATCCGGAATTCCTGGCTTTTCGCGGGTTTCTGCAAGTCGATGTAGCGCACGGTGCCGAGGCTGATCTTGAGTTCGCCGATGCCGCGAAATTCGATGTCAGAGTCTTTTTCGGAATCGGAGCCGGGCTTCTTCTTTTTGCTGCGCAGCCGCTTTTCGAGCGCGAAGATGTTGGTGCGGCCATCGGCGCTCCTGACGATGTTGAATTCGGCGACGTTGACCGTTGCCTGGTGAAGGCGCAAGGCTCGCGGAGCTCGCCCCCCCAGAGTAGCGGGCGCTGCGGACCCACTAGCGTGGGGGCCGGCGCCGTCCCTAACGGGGTCCCTATCGACGCGAATGTAGAGTTCGGGGATGTGCAGCATGGGGCGTTCGCCGAAGCCGGGAGGATTGTGGAGGGTGAAATCGGTGACGCGCACGGAAGGGGCGAACAGGTCCAAATGAAGGGAGCCGATGGAGGCGTCCACGCCGGTCTCGCGCTCGACGCGGTGTTCGATGAATTCGCGGAGGAGAACGTCCCGGAACAGGAATAGGCCGATGCAGAGCAGGAGCAGGCTGGCAATGATGCCGATGATCCAGCGAAGGGCGCGTTTCATGGGTTAGCAACGCCACTTGTAGCAGACGACGTAAGGAGTCTCTGATCGAAAAATTGTATGCCGGTGAATGTCGTCACGCCGTATCATTTGATATTTCCCGGGCTGTGGCGGTTTTAGTTAGAGACTCCTTACGTCGTCTGCTACAAGCGATCACAGTTCAATGTCTTCGGGGCGGACTTCGAGGCATTCGTCCTGGTCTTCCCAGATGACGGCGGCGTAATGATCGAGGAAGAGGGGGAGGACTTTCGCCCCGGCGTCAGCGAGAAGTTTCTCGGCTTTTTTGGCGGCGTTCTCGAAGGCTTTGTCGTAATCGCCGGATTTCTTTCGCTGCGCGTCGTCCCAGTGTGCGACGGCGTGGACGGGTCCGTATTTGTCGGCCCATGTCCTGACCGGCGTCTGAAGTTCGGAGGGCAACTCGTCGAAGGGCACGCAGGTGTCACCGCAATGCTGGCAGATGAGGCCGGTCTCCAAAACGTCGCGCGTGAACAACGGCAGAAGCGGCGCGCGGCAGCAGGGGGACTCGACGTAAGCAGGCGGGGGCGTGGCAAAGCGCTTGAACCAGACCTGGCGGTCGTGGGCGAGTTGGGCGGTGAGCCGATAAGCCCCCAGCAGCGGATGGGACAGCCGCCAGATTCGGCCTTCGAGCTGGCCGAGGGTTTGAGCCATCCACCGGGCCAGGGTAAGTTCGTCCCAATCGCGGTAAACCGCGCTGTATTCCTTCCACAATCGGTCCAGAGGCGACTCGGATGAAGCGGCCATGTGCGCGGCAGCATACGGAAACAACTGTAACAGGAAAGAAGTAAGGAAGGACTTTTCACGGCGCTTCGCGCTCCGTAACCTCTTCCTCAGGACGGTTATGGGCTCGCAGAGCTCGCCCCTCCAAACTTATGGCGACAGTAAAACCATTTGCAGCGCTCCGACCCAAACCGGATGTCGCGAAGGAGGTTTGCGAGCTGCCGTACGACGTGATGTCGTCCGCCGAAGCGAAGCAGATGGCGAGCGGGCGGCCACTGAGCTTCCTGCACGTGAGCAAGCCGGAGATCGACTTGCCGGAGGGAACGAATCTTTACGACGACGCGGTTTACGCGAAGGGAAAGGAGAATTTTGCGCGGTTGATCGAGAAGGGCGCGTTGCGGCAGGACAAGGAGCCGAGCTTTTACTTGTACCGGCAGGTGATGGGGACGCATTCGCAGATCGGGTTGGTGGCGGTGGCGAGTTGCCAGGAATACCTGGGTGGCATCGTCAAGAAGCACGAACTGACGCGCCCCGACAAGGAGAACGATCGCGTGCGGCACATCGAGACGTTGAACTCGCAGACGGGTCCGGTGTTTTTGACGTACCGCGCCGTAAAGGAATTGGACGATTTGTTTGCGAAGCACACGAGCACAACTCCCGAGATCGACTTCACCGCGCCGGACGGCGTGCGGCATAGTTCGTGGGTGATCAGCGCGCCGGGAGACGTTGCGTTCATCCGGAATGCGTTCGCGAACATTCCGGCGCTTTACATTGCGGATGGGCACCATCGCAGCGCGGCGGCGGCGCGGGTATTTCAGGCGCGGAAAGGGGCGGGAAACAGCTCGGATTTTCTGGCGGTGATTTTCCCGCATTCGCAGATGGAGATTCTGCCCTACAACCGGGTCCTGAAAGATCTCAACGGGAATTCCGCCGAACAGTTGCTGGAAAAACTCGACGCCGTTTTTGTGATCACAAACGAGTCATGGGCGGAGCCCACGCGCCGGCATGAAGTGTGCCTTTACCTTGGCGGCAAGTGGCGAATGCTGGCCTTCCGCCCGCAGTTCGCCGCGACGAAAGATCCGATCGAGAAGCTCGACGTCACTCTTCTGCAGAAATTCGTCCTGGCACCGATTTTTGGCATCGACGATCCCCGCACGAGTGAGCGGGTTAACTTCGTGGGGGGAATCCGCGGGACGGGCGAGCTGGAGAAACTGGTGAACGGCGGCGCTCACGCGTGCGCCTTTTCGATGTTTCCGACGAGCATTCACGAATTGATGGCGATTGCGGACGCGGGTGCTATAATGCCCCCGAAGAGCACCTGGTTTGAGCCCAAGCTCAGGGATGCCATGTTCTGCCATCTCATTTAGGGGCATTAGGCAAGAAACTCAAGGAACAGGCAGAATTGGCCGATTTAACATAGGAAGTATGTCGATTAATCGCCGGCACCGCATACTAGTGGTCGATGACGAACCACTGGTGTGCGAATCTGTCGCCATGCTCCTGGCCCACGACGGCCATGACGTGGAGACGGCCGGCAGTGGCGAGGAGGCGCTTTCCAAGCAAAGTTCGGCGCAGTTCGATGTCGTGATAACGGACTTTGCGATGCCCGGCATGAAAGGCGACCAGTTGTCGGCGATGCTGAAGCAGCGCGCGCCTTCGCTGCCGGTGATCCTGCTGACAGCGTTCCCGCCTCCGACGCGTCCGGTCACAATTGATCTTGTCCTTACCAAGCCGTTTTTCCTGGACACCCTCCGTGAAGGTTTGAGGCACGTCCTGAACGTGGCGGCGTGACCACTCCTCTTCGTTAAATCGACCCCTCTCCACTACTCTTTATGGGGCATTCACCTACTGCGACTGGGCCGAGCGCCTGAGTATTGTAGCCGCTCTGGCGCCGGCAGAACGGAATTAACCATTGGCTGGTGGTCTGGAATGGCGGAGTGAAGCTCAGAAGGCTCTCCGCCATTCTGTCTTTTTCGAATCCCTCCGTTGGGCTTCGTACCCCAATGTAAATCGCCAGGTTCATTGCTAAAATGACTGTGCTCTCGTGAATGGCGGCTACCCAATCCTGCTCGTCGAGGACAGTCCGGATGATGTTCTGCTCATCGAGCGCGCATTCCATCGGGCCGATCTCCGCCACCCCCTTCGCACCGTGACCGACGGGCAGAAAGCGATCGAATACTTAAAGGGGCTCGAGGAGTACTCCGACCGGGCAGCATACCCCTATCCCGGACTGGTGATCCTCGACCTCAAGATTCCTGGCGTGGATGGATTCGACGTGATCCGCTGGATGCGGAGTCATCCGGAGGCGAAGCTGGTGCCGATTATCGTGCTTTCGTCCTCGTCAGAGCCGACGGACGTCAACCGCGCCTATGAACTTGGGGCCAACGCGTTCATGGTCAAGCCGGCGAACCACCGTGCGCTGGAACAACTCCTCAGCACGATCGGTGAATTCTGGCTCGCGAGCGAAGGACCGCGCCCCGGATTCAACGTGAGATCAAGTGCGATGCTGCTCTAGCAACGGCGCCCAGCCGCGAAGTTCGAACCTCAATCGCTCGAAATTCGCCGCAGGTAATCAAAGGAATACAATCCCGTGGCATGACCGTCCGCCCACACCGGCTGAATAGCGTAACCACCGACCTGCTGGATACTGGCCAGGCGGAAGGACTCGGGCCCGAGCTTTGCGTCCGCGCCTTTGTAGAGGTTCCCCATGATGTCCGTCTCTCCTTTGCATGCCGCGCAGGGACAATGATGCCGCAGTTGCTGCAACGAGATGAATGATTCGTCTCCTTCGCCCCACTTTATCGCGAGGTCAGTTCCAATGACTTGAATGTCGACGGGCCGCACGCCTAAAGCAAAACACTGGAAGCACCTTGGGGGCTAGTCCGCAGATATTGGTCATGCATGGTTAGATTGTTGCCGTAATCAGTTCTTCCACGCTCCAGACATGATCTGTCAGCCCTTGGGCTTGCGCGGGCGTGGCCTTAATTGCGCTGTGAACACGGCAGAAGTTAAAGTGCGCTACCAAAAGCGCAACGCTGTGTTTGTGATTCTCCAATGTCTTTGAATAGCAGATCGTCTTGCGAGCAAACCGCTTATTGAACAGCCGCACACTCAGGTTGTTTCGCTCTGCGTGATTCACCGTCAGATTCCGCATAACGGGATTGCCGATGCGTGGCGTGCGTTTAATCCACTGACAAACGACCGGGAATTCACGGCGCTTACCCTTGCCAACGGTGCGAGCGGAATTGGCTGCAAAGAGTTTTACTTCCGTACCGTAGTCGATTTGGTGCCGGAAGGTTTGGAACATAGCACCTCGAAAACCAATGTACCCGGCAAAGCCGTCACTGGTCAGTTGAAACCTGTCTTGAGTTAATCGCCCCTTTAGGCCGCGAATGAATTCGACTGCATTGTCTGTGTTACGCTTGCCCACATGCCAATGGAGAATGCATTTCGTGTTACGTTCCATCGCAAGGAATAGGTATTGGTCGCCACGTTCTTGATCGTCGATGCTCGTAGAGGCCTGCAAGCAATTTACGAAACTGAAAACCTCGTCGATCTGCACCTGCTCAACCTTCACATTGCGCACCCTGGTATCGAGCAGGGCCGCACAGTGACGGCCAACAGTTTCAAGGACGTTCAGCACGGTGCCCTGATCTAATTGCGTGATACGGCTAATGGCCCTGACGCCCAGCCCTTCCGCCAGCAACGTGACGACCTGCACGGCCTTGGCGGTCTCCACGCGCACACCGTCAAGCGGCTGGCCTTCAGAGAAGGTTACGCCGCACTTGCAGCAACGATATCGTTGCACAATGCGGTTACGGTTTTTGAAGCGGCCAAAACGCTTAGTTGGCCCAGAACAGCACTGACAGGTCACGGGAGCCTTGCCTTTCTTGAGGCAATGCCTTAATGTGACTTTGTATCTGAGAGGATATGTAGTCCATAAGGTTCACGCCTTTGGGTTACGCCCTGTCAGTGCTGAAACACTGGCGGGGCTTTGGTTTTCGTTAGAGTTCGGTCAGTAAAGTCGCAAGAACGAGCGAGTCAGCTTCGCGGGCACTCAAGGTGCGAATGGGCACCCTGTTTTCCTCGCTCGTTCCTGCTAAGATCATCTTCATTCAATCGGCTTAATCACCTGAACGTAAGCATTCAGCTTACCCCATAGTTCTGGCGCTATGTTTTCTGGTGTATCCAAGCGCACGTAAGAGCCTTTGTATGGGAAATGCCACACCGCTCGGCCCTCCGCTGGTGTTTCTAATGCATCGCCGGACCGCTCTTTGGCATCCGGCACGTCAGGTATCGTCTCAACCAACACTTTCCTTTCGACCGTTTTCTCATGCATCGAGGCATCATATCTTAAAATTCCAACACTGTCTATTATGCCTAGGTACTGTGCGCTCCTTACAAAAATACCGGCCAGCCGATCTTTCCAACTGTCAGGGATGGCAAATTCCTGATGAAGAATGTTTCCAAGCACGTTGTTGGGGGGAAGCTTGTCACCGTCGAATCGGTTCGCCAAATGATCAAAAATAGTGGGCTTTTTGAGAAAAGCCAGTCCTGCGCGACTCTTGGCATCTTCGGACGTTGGGTAAAAATACGTCCTGCCAAGCTCGCTTAACTGGTACGAGCCCCAGCCGTCAATAATGCCCCACGCTTTACTTGCGCTGAGCTTCTGAAAAAACGAGGGCGTGCTTTCGGCAAGACCTACATGCTTGGCCAGTATGCTCTTTTTGACTGGCGATTTAGAGCCGCCAAGCTCTCTAACGGCGCTCGCAAATTCGAGGCAAGTTTGGAGATCAAACACTGGATAAGAGGACTCTTTTCCGCTTTGTTGCTGCTGGTCTTCTTCGTTCACGAGTTAATAGATACGATATTTATTTATCACCGTCAATAAATTTGTGAAATGTATTTTTAATCCATGACCGACCGGTGTGCGGTCTCAATACGAATGGGCTTGACGCCGGAATTGGGTTTGGGGCAAGATGCGGAACTGTTGGACGGAGAGGTGGCAGAGTGGTTGATTGCAGCGGTCTTTAAAACCGCCCGTGCCCCACGAAGGCATCGCTGGTTCGAATCCAGCCCTCTCCGCTCACCTCTCCTATCTACGCGATAGTAAGCTAACGAGAGGCCAAAAGGAAACAAAAAAGCCCGGTGTTTATGGCTAATCCGAGGTGTGGATTTGCCCCCCTCCATTCACACTTGCGCTTGCCTCCAGTAGAACCCACCTTTAAATAACGCCGCGCGGCCCCGTATGTGCTGTGTGGCGTAGGGCGGCAAATGATCATGTTGCAAGAGATGGTTGGCGGCGGGACCGGGCTTTACACGCTCCGGGAGGCCGCAACCTACGCTCGAATCCCATCGCGAACCCTCTCTAGCTGGTTCAGGGGAGACAAGGCAATGGAGCGCGTATTTCTTGGAGAAGATGATTCTAAAATCATTGGCTTTTTAGATTTTGTTCAAACGTTGGCCGTTCGGAATCTTCGGCTTCACTATCGCATCGCACTTCAGAAGATACGTGACGCAGTCGAAAGAGCTTCTCAGGATTACCAGCTTTCGCACCCTTTCGCCAGAAGACACACTACCTACTACTACGATCAGCAAATATGGATTCGCCTTGAAGATGAGTCCATTGTGCAGCTCTCCGGAAAAGAGCATGGGCAAAAAGGCATGGTTCCGGTAATCGAGCAGTTCATTAGGGACATTTCATTCGACCCCAGCACAAAGTTGGCTGCCAAGTACAGGGCGTTTCATCGTGGCAAAAACCAAATCATGATGAACCCCAAGATGAGGTTTGGAGAGCCTATACTAGAAGGTTGCGGGTACACACCAAAAGCTCTTTTCGATGCAGCAAAAACAGAGGGAAGCATAGAAGCTGCCGCGAAAGCTTACGGGGTCTCCAACGAACAAGTAGAAATCAGCATAGAGTATTTTGACCATCTCCTCCAAGCAGCCTGAGCCTGTAAAGCTGTTGCTGGATGAATGCCTCGGGAAACCTTTGATGGAAGATGTTGCAAAACTCCTTTCCTGGCATAGTCCTGCTCCGGTCTTTGCTCATCTTCAGGACTACGTTGCTAAAGGCACACCCGACTCGGTGTGGATTCCGCAGATGGCGGAAGAAAAATGGATCATTCTCACCGCAGACAGAGGAAAGCACGGCCGCATCAAGTTGCCGGCCATTTGCACTGCGTACCAAATCACTCACATTTTAATGGGGCCATCGCTCCTGCACCGAAAGCAGTTAGAGAAGGCAAGGGCGATTGTGGCAATTTGGGAAGATATCGCGAAATGCAGCAGCGCACCAAGCGGGTCTCGTTTCCGGTTTACGATTAGCAGCAGCGGGAGGCCAAACATCGCCTTAGTCGCCCCAGCAACAATCTAACCCAGCATGACCCAGATATTAGGCAAGACTAATTTTATTTGTTGACACATATATTGTGTGGGTATACTGTCCCACCGTGAAATTGGTGTGTTCTCTTTTGCTGGTGGCGCTCATCGCGGGATGCTCGAAAGCTCCCAATCAAACCGTCTCTCCCGGCGGCAAGATCCGCGTCACTACGACTGTAACCATGGTAAGCGACCTCGCGATCCAGGTCGGAGGCGATCGCGTGACCGTGCAAGCCTTGATGGGGCCGGGCGTCGACCCGCATTTGTACAAGGCCGCGGCTTCGGACGTGAGCAAGTTGCAGAATGCGGACGTGATCTTCTACTCGGGCCTGCTGCTCGAAGGGAAAATGCAGGACGTGTTTGCGAAAATGGCCCGCACCAAAAAGCATGTCTACGCGGTCACGGAAGCGATCGCGCCGGAGAAGTTGCTTGAGCCGCCGGAGTTCGCCGGCCATTACGACCCGCACGTCTGGTTTGAGGTGCCGCTGTGGGCGACCTGCGTGGACGTGGTGGTGAAAGGGCTCAGTGAGTTCGATCCCAACAGCAAGGACCATTTCGAAGCGCGCGGCAAAGACGTGAAAGCGAAACTCGCGGAACTTCACGAATGGGCGCTAAAGAAGGCGAACGAACTGCCGAAGGGAAAACGCATCCTGGTCACGAGCCACGACGCGTACAATTATTTCGGGCGCGCTTACGGCTTTCAGGTCGTCGGGTTGCAGGGGATCTCGACCGTGGAAGAGGCCAATGTCGCCGCGCGGGCGAAGTTGACGCAATTCATCAAGGAGAACCGCGTGAAGGCGATCTTCGTCGAATCGAGCGTTTCGCCGGCGGCAATCAAACGCATCAGTGAAGACGCGGGGGTGAAGATTGGCGGTGAACTTTTTTCCGATGCGATGGGTACGCCGGGCCAGATCGAAAACGGCTATGATCTTGGGACCTACGAAGGAATGGTCAAACACAACCTGACCACGATCGTGGAAGCATTGAAATAACGGGTTATGAAAAGGGAATGCACGTTGTTGATAATGGGAATGGTCTCCGCAGAAGCGATGGCGGAGGACAAGAGTCAATATCATCTATTCAATCCGACGCCGCGGAACCTCATGCGCGAGATGAGCACCGACCGGCCGGACAAGACCGAGAGTGCTTACACGGTGGACGCGGGGCACTTCCAGGTGGAGATGGACGTGCTGACCTACTCGTACGATCGTGACAACGGGTTGCCCGGTGACACGCGCGTGGAGAGTTTGTCCATCGCGCCGATGAACCTGAAGGTTGGTCTGTGCAACCGGGCGGATTTGCAGGTGGTGGTTGAAACTTATAATTCCGTGCGCACGCACGTGCGCGCCACGGGGCAAGTGGAACGGCACCGCGGCTTCGGTGACATTACGATGCGGTTGAAAGCCAATATGTGGGGTAACGATGGGGGACGAACGGCGCTGGCGTTGATGCCGTTTGTGAAGCTGCCGACGAACCAGGATGATTTGGGTAATAATTCCGTCGAGGGAGGATTGATCGCGCCGTTGGCGGTGGATTTAGGCGGGGGTTGGGGAATGGCCTTGATGACCGAAGTTGACGTGGTGCGCGGTGATCGCGGCGGACACAACCCCGAGTTCATTAATAGCATCACCGTCGGCCACAATATTGTTGGTGACCTTGACGGTTACGTGGAGTTCTTCAGCGCGGTCAGTACGGAGGAAGACTCCGAGTGGGTGGGGACGTTCGACATGGGCCTGACGTACGGGCTGACCGAAGACATTCAACTGGACGCCGGCATCAACATCGGCGTGACTCGTTCGGCAGACGATTGGAACCCGTTCCTCGGCCTGTCGTGGCGGTTTTAATATGAACCAGGCTCAACAAGTTCCTGCGAGCGGCGCGAACGTGACGCATCTCAACCCGGCGGATGCGCCGCTGGAGGTCCACGATCTTACGGTGGCGTACCACAAGAAGCCGGTGCTTTGGGGGATCGACCTCGTCGTGCCGCGTGGAAGGTTGGTGGGCATTGTCGGGCCGAACGGCGCGGGGAAATCCACGTTGATCAAGGCCGCGATGGGGCTGCTGCCGCTAAGCAGCGGGTGGGTGAAGATTTTCGGACAGCCAGTCGAGAAAAACCTCGTGCGCGTCGGTTATGTGCCGCAGCGCGAATCGGTCGATTGGGACTTTCCGGTGAACGTCATGGACGTGGTGCTGATGGGCCGCTACGGGCGGCTGGGTTTGATTCGCCGGCCGAGCAAGGTGGACCGCGAGGTCGCCCGCGCGTGCCTCGACAAAGTGAAGATGCTGCCCTATGCGAACCGGCAAATCTCGAACCTCAGCGGCGGTCAGCAACAACGCGTGTTCCTCGCACGAGCGCTCGCCCAGGAGAGCGACTTGTATTTCATGGATGAACCGTTCGCCGGAGTGGATGCGGCGACGGAGTCCGCTATTGTGACCCTGCTGCACGAACTGAAGGACAAAGGAAAGACGCTGCTCGTGGTGCATCACGATTTGACGACGGCGAAGGATTATTTCGACATGCTGTTGCTGTTGAACATGCGCGTGGTTGCGTTCGGCTCCACGAGCGAAGTGTTCACGACGGAGTTGCTGCAAAAAACTTACGGCGGGCGATTGACGATTCTGTCTGAAGTGGCTGAAGCGGTCAGCCAGAAGGCGAAGTGAAGAGGAAAGCACCAGTGGGCGTATCTGAGGTTTCAGCAGGTCGAACCGGCGTTGGGCTCAGGACGCTTCAACGACCGATGAAAGCGGCACAGGAGCGCCGTACTCCAAGACCTCGCGGAGTTTGCCTGGCGCCATGCACGTTCGCGACAGCGTCCTGGAGTGCGGCGCTGCTGCGCCGCTTTGCCTTAACACTGGCGCTTCTCATACTGATGCCTTTCGGCGCTCACGCTGCCAAAATCGGCGACCTGATCCAGACGAATGTCCTCGAGCAGGCGCTCGATTTTTTCACGTTCCGCGAGCCCGCGGTGCGCTTTGCCTTGTTGGGGTCGATGCTGCTGGGCATTTGCTGCGGGCTGCTTGGAAGTTTCATCGTTGTGCGCAAAATGGCACTCGTCGGGGATGCGCTGTCGCACGCCGTCCTGCCCGGCGTTGCACTGGGGTTTCTTTGGAACATGTCCAAAGATCCGGTGGCGATTTTCATCGGTGCGACAATTGCGGGACTGGTGGGAACTGGTGTCGTCACGCTCATAAAGCAAACGACGCGCTTGAAAGAGGACACGGCCCTGGGGCTGGTGCTCGCCAGTTTTTTCGCCGTCGGAATTTGTCTGCTCACAATGATCCAGCGGCTGCCGACGGGCAACAAAACGGGCATTGATAAGTTTTTGTTCGGGCAGGCGGCGGCGATGGGGGCTGATGACGTGCGCCTCATCGCGATCGTGACCGCGTTGTCGATCCTGACGATTGCGGTTTTTTATAAGGAGTTTCTCCTCACGAGTTTCGACGCAGGCTTTGCGCGGGCGACCGGGTTTCCAGTGCAGGCGATCCACTATGGCCTGATGTTGTTATTGGCATTTTCCGTCGTGGTAGCGTTGCAGGCGGTCGGCGTGGTGCTCGTCTCCGCAATGCTGATCACGCCGGCGGCCGCCGCATATTTGTTGACAGACCGAATGAGCCGAATGCTTTGGCTGGCGGCGTTCTTTGGGATGGCCGCGGGCGCGGTGGGCGCGTTCCTGAGTTACCTGGGGCCGAACCTGCCGACCGGCCCGTTCATGGTGCTCGGCGCCACCACAGTCTTCGTGATTGCCTTTCTGTTTGGGCCGCGCCACGGAGTAGTGATGCGCTGGTGGCGTCAGCGCTCGCGCGCCCAGCGTGTGCAGCGCGAGAACACGTTGAAGTCGATGTATCACGTGCTGGAGGCGCGGGAATTCAAGGGCGACGGCGTGTCGATGCGCGAGCTTTCGGAGCGCCGTCGCGAAACAATCGAGGAAGCAAAACAACAGGTCGGCCAGTTGCGCCGGCACGACATGGTGACACTGCAGGAAGAGGGTAACGTCGCTTTTCTGACACCTTCGGGCTGGCAGCTCGCGTGCGCCATCGTTCGCAATCACCGGCTTTGGGAACTTTACCTCACGAACGCCGCGCACATTGCGGCCGATCATGTTCACGAGGACGCCGAGAAGATCGAGCACGTGCTTGGCGAGGACGTGGTGCGCGAGCTCGAGCGCCGTCTGGAGTACGCCAAGACTGACCCGCATGGCCGGCGCATCCCAAGCCTTGCTGACATGCGCCTGGGAGGAGTTGGGCAGGAGCGAACCGACGAACTGGTCGGCTACGGGAGGCGCCCATGAACCAACTGCTCCCGGCATTCGATTTTCAGCACGTTGTTGTCATGCCGTGGACCAGCGGCTTGAGCAGCTACGGCTGGAGCATGTTGATGGGTTTCTTTGTGGCCACGGCGTGCGGCCTTATCGGCAACTATCTTATTCTTCGGCGCATGGCCCTGGTAGGCGATGCGATCAGTCACAGCGTGCTCCCCGGGATTGCGATCGCATTTCTGCTGGCAAAGAGCCGTGGTTCGCTGGCGATGTTTCTCGGCGCGCTGGTGGCGGGCCTTGTCACGACCATCCTCATCGAGATCATCCACAAAAAATCGCGCGTAAAACAGGACGCCGCGATTGGGATCACGTTTTCGAGCCTGTTTGCGATCGGCGTGATCCTGATCAGCCTGTACGCGAGCCGCGTCGATCTTGACCAGGAATGCGTGCTCTACGGAGAGATCGGCAACGTGTGGATCGACACGCCGGTGACGATCGGCGGCATCGCGCTTGGGCCGGCGACGGTCGTTCGCATGGGCGTGGTCGCGCTCATCACCGCGGCGCTCATCCTGCTGTTTTACAAAGAACTGTTGGTGAGTTCATTTGATGCCGGGCTTGCTTTCTCACTGGGCATCAATGCGACGGTCGTTCACTACGCGCTGATGTGCATGTTGTCGGTGATCGTGGTGAGCGCGTTCGAATCGGTCGGGGCGATCCTGGTGATAGCGATGCTGATTCTTCCTGGCGCAACAGCGTCCCTCGTATCGCACCGCTTGCCTGTTATCCTCGGCCTCAC
>Ga0105340_1000422_pt1 | contig 20335 bp, 24 predicted proteins | sample EasRivMeERMLT700_FD_89676 | JGI IMG/M metagenome (GOLD analysis project Ga0105340, IMG submission 89676) | Soil microbial communities from meander-bound floodplain in the East River, Colorado, USA - East River MetaG ERMLT700 | ecosystem: Environmental > Terrestrial > Soil > Floodplain | place...
ATCGCGGAAGTCACGACCTCGGTGGCGAAGGGCGACCTGTCGAAGAAGATCACGGTCGAGGTGAAGGGCGAGATCCTCGAGCTCAAGAACACCATCAACACGATGGTGGACCAGCTCAATGGGTTCGCCGGCGAGGTGTCGCGCGTGGCGCGCGAAGTGGGCACCGAAGGAAAGCTTGGCGGCCAGGCGCAGGTGCGCGGCGTCGGCGGCGTGTGGAAGGACCTCACCGACAACGTGAACTCGATGGCCGCCAACCTCACCGGGCAGGTGCGGAACATCGCCGAGGTGACCACCGCGGTCGCGAAGGGCGACCTGTCGAAGAAGATCACGGTGGACGTGAAGGGCGAAATCCTCGAACTTAAAAGCACCGTCAACACGATGGTGGACCAGCTCAATGCGTTCGCCGGCGAGGTGTCGCGCGTGGCGAAGGAAGTCGGCACCGACGGCAAGCTCGGCGGCCAGGCGCAGGTGCTCGGCGTCGGCGGCGTGTGGAAGGACCTGACCGACAACGTGAATCAGCTTGCCGCGAACCTCACGGGGCAGGTGCGCAACATCGCCGAGGTGACGACCGCGGTCGCGAAGGGCGACCTGTCGAAGAAGATCACGGTGGACGTGAAGGGCGAGATCCTCGAGCTCAAGAGCACCATCAACACGATGGTGGACCAGCTCAACGCGTTCGCCGGCGAAGTCTCGCGGGTGGCGCGCGAGGTGGGCACCGACGGAAAGCTCGGCGGCCAGGCGCAGGTGAAGGGCGTCGGCGGCGTATGGAAGGACCTCACCGACAACGTGAACTCGATGGCGGCGAATCTCACCGGCCAGGTGCGCAACATCGCGGAAGTCACGACCTCGGTGGCGAAGGGCGACCTGTCGAAGAAGATCACGGTCGACGTCAAGGGCGAGATCCTCGAGCTCAAGAACACGTTCAACACGATGGTCGATCAGCTCAACGGCTTCGCCTCGGAAGTCTTGCGCGTGGCGCGGGAAGTCGGCACCGACGGCAAGCTCGGCGGCCAGGCCCAGGTGCTCGGCGTTGCGGGCGTGTGGAAGGACCTGACCGACAACGTGAACTCGATGGCCGCCAACCTCACCGGCCAGGTGCGCAACATCGCCGAGGTGACGACCGCGGTGGCGAAGGGCGACCTGTCGAAGAAGATCACGGTGGACGTCAAGGGCGAGATCCTCGAGCTCAAGAGCACCATCAACACGATGGTGGACCAGCTCAACGCGTTTGCCGGCGAGGTGTCGCGCGTGGCGCGCGAGGTCGGAACCGAAGGCAAGCTCGGCGGCCAGGCGCAGGTGGTCGGTGTCGCGGGCGTGTGGAAAGACCTCACCGACAACGTGAACTCGATGGCCGCGAACCTCACCGGCCAGGTGCGCAATATTGCGGACGTGACGACAGCCGTAGCCCGGGGCGACCTGTCGAAGAAGATCACGGTCGAGGTGAAGGGCGAGATCCTCGAGCTCAAGAACACCATCAACACGATGGTGGATCAGCTGAATGCTTTTGCCTCGGAAGTCTCCCGCGTCGCGAGGGAAGTCGGAACCGAAGGCAAGCTCGGCGGCCAGGCGCAGGTGCGCGGCGTCGGCGGCGTGTGGAAGGACCTCACTGACAACGTGAACTCGATGGCCGCGAACCTCACCGGGCAGGTGAGGAACATCGCCGAGGTGACGACCGCGGTGGCGCGCGGCGACCTGTCGAAGAAGATCACGGTCGACGTGCGCGGCGAGATCCTCGCGCTGAAAAGCACCATCAACACGATGGTGGATCAGCTCAATGCCTTTGCCGGCGAGGTCTCCCGGGTCGCCAAAGAGGTCGGCACCGATGGGAAGCTCGGCGGCCAGGCGCTGGTGAAGGGCGTCGGCGGGGTCTGGAAGGACCTCACCGACAACGTGAACTCGATGGCGGCGAACCTCACCGGCCAGGTGCGCAACATCGCCGAAGTCACGACCGCGGTCGCCAAGGGCGACCTGTCGAAGAAGATCACGGTCGACGTGCGCGGCGAAATCCTCGAACTTAAAAGCACCATCAATACGATGGTGGATCAGCTGAACGCTTTCGCCGGAGAAGTCTCCCGGGTCGCCAAGGAAGTGGGAACGGAAGGCAAGCTGGGCGGCCAGGCGCAGGTGGTCGGCGTCGGCGGGGTGTGGAAGGACCTCACCGACAACGTGAACTCGATGGCGGCCAACCTCACCGGCCAGGTGCGCAACATCGCCGACGTGACGACCGCGGTGGCGAAGGGCGACCTGTCGAAGAAGATCACGGTGGACGTGAAGGGTGAAATTTTGGAGCTGAAGAACACCGTGAACACGATGGTCGATCAGCTGAACGCCTTTGCGGGAGAAGTCTCCCGGGTCGCCAAGGAAGTGGGAACCGAAGGCAAGCTCGGAGGCCAGGCGCAGGTGAAGGGCGTCGGCGGCGTCTGGAAGGACCTGACCGACAACGTGAACTCGATGGCGGCCAACCTCACCAGCCAGGTGCGCAGCGTGGCGAACGTGGTGGCAGCGGTCGCGCACGGCGACCTCAACCGCAAGCTGACGGTCGAGGCGAAGGGCGAGGTCGCGGCGCTCGCCGACACGATCAACAGCATGATCGACACGCTGGCGACGTTCGCCGACCAGGTGACCAACGTGGCGCGCGAGGTGGGCACCGAAGGCAAGCTCGGCGGCCAGGCGCGCGTGCCGGGCGCCGCCGGCACCTGGCGCGTGCTCACCGAGAACGTGAACCGGCTGGCGGCGAACCTCTCGACCCAGGTGCGCGCCATCGCGGAGGTGGCGACCGCGGTGACCAAGGGCGATCTCACGCGCTCGATCACGGTGGAGGCGCTGGGCGAGGTGGCCTCGTTGAAGGACAACATCAACGAGATGATCCGCAACCTCAAGGACACCACCCGCAAGAACACCGAGCAGGACTGGCTGAAGACGCACCTCGCGCGGTTCACGCGGATGCTCCAGGGGCATCGGGATCTGGTGACGGTATCTCGCCTTATCCTCTCGGAACTCACGCCTCTGGTAAATGCGCAGCAAGCCGCCTTCTACGTTGCCGACCACCGCAGCGGCGACTCGCAGCTCGAGCTGCTCGCGGGCTACGCGCAGCGCCAGGGCAAGACCCTGCCGCGCAAGATCGCCTTCGGCGAAGGCCTGGTCGGGCAGTGCGCGTTCGAGAAGAAGCGCATCCTGCTCGCGCAGGCGCCGGGCGACTACATCCGCATCGGCTCGGCGCTCGGCGCGGGCACGCCGACCAGCATCATCATCCTGCCGGTGCTGTTCGAGGGCCAGGTGAAAGCGGTCATTGAGCTTGCCTCGTTCTCCAAGTTCAGCGAGATCCACCAGACCTTCCTCGACCAGCTGACGGAATCGATCGGCGTCGTGCTGCACACGATCGCGGCGAACATGCAGACGGAATACCTGCTGCACCAGTCGCAGTCGTTGACGGCCGAGCTGCAAAGTCAACAGGAAGAGCTGAAGAAGACCAACGACCGCCTGGAGCAGCAGGCGCTCAACCTGCAGAAGTCCGAAGCGCTCCTGAAATCCAAGCAGGACGAGCTGCGCTCGGCGAACGAGCAGCTGCAGGAGAAGGCGCGCCAGCTCTCCGAGCAGATGCACCAGGTCGAGTTCAAGAACCGCGAGATCGAGCAGGCGCGCGCGGCGCTGGAGGAAAAGGCCGAGCAGCTGTCGCTGTCCTCGCGCTACAAGTCCGAGTTCCTGGCGAACATGTCGCACGAGCTGCGCACGCCGCTCAACAGCCTGCTGATCCTCGCGCGGCTGCTCGCCGACAACGTCGGCGGCAATCTCTCGCCGAAGCAGGTCGAGTTCGCGCGCACCATCCACTCCTCCGGCGCGGAGCTGCTCGCCCTGATCAACGACATCCTGGACCTGGCGAAGATCGAGTCGGGCACCGTCACGCTCAACATCGCGACCGAGCGCTTCGACGAGGTGGTCGACTCGGTCGATCGCACCTTCCGCCAGATGGCGGCCGACAAGGGGCTCGAGTTCAACCTGCAGCTGAGCCCGAAGCTGCCGCCGGCGATACAGACCGACGGCAAGCGCCTGCAGCAGATCCTCTCCAATCTGCTGTCGAACGCGTTCAAGTTCACCACCAAGGGCGAGGTGCGCCTGCGCATCGAGCCCGCGGCCTCGGGCTGGAGCATGGGCCACCCGGTGCTCGACCGCGCGAGTCCGGCGATCGGCTTCTCGGTGGTCGACACCGGCATCGGCATCCCGCCCAACAAGCAGCGCCTCATCTTCGAGGCGTTCCAGCAGGCCGACGGCTCCACCAGCCGCGAGTACGGCGGCACCGGCCTGGGCCTGTCGATCAGCCGCGAGCTCGCGCGCCTGCTCGGCGGCGAGATCCGAGTGGCGAGCGTGCAGGGCGAGGGCAGCACGTTCACGCTCTACCTGCCGCTCGATTACCGGCCGTCGGGAGACGCGCTGGGCCATGGGGCCGAGGCCGGAGAAATCGAGCCGGCGGAAGACCACCTCGCGCCGGTCTCGAGCGATGAGGCCAAGGCGATGGCGCCGCAGGCCGGCGAGGCGCTCGCCGGCCGCAAGGTGCTGGTGGTCGACGACGACATCCGCAACGTGTTCGCCATGACGAGCGCGCTCGAGACCTGCGGCATGAAGGTGCTGCACGCCGAGAGCGGCAAGGAGGGCATCGACACGCTCAAGCGCGAGCGCGACGTCGATCTCATCCTGATGGACGTGATGATGCCGGGGCTCGACGGCCTCGACACCATGCGCATCATCCGCAGCCTGGACGGCTACCGCAGCGTGCCGATCGTCGCGGTGACCGCGAAGGCCATGGTCGGCGACCGCGATAAGTGCATCGAGGCCGGCGCCAACGACTACGTCGCGAAGCCGGTGAACGTCGACGTGCTGCTGGCGACGGCATGGAGAGCATTGCAGGCAGCGCACGCCTGAGCCGGAGGCGAATCGTGGCTACCCATGAATTCGATTCGCTGCTGGAGGCGCTGGCGGGCCTCGCCGCGGCCAACATCGTCCTGATCGAAACCCTCCACGAGCGGGGCGTGGTCGACAAGACGCACTTCGCGCACGCCTTCGCGCGCGCGCTCGACACGCTCGCCCCCGAGCACCGCGGCGGCATGATCGAGCAGGTGCTGCGCAACATGCGCGACCGCTGCATGAATCTTCCCGCGGGCGAGCCCTCCGATGCAAAGGAGTGGCTGCGCCAGTTGCTGAGCTAGATGCGCTTCTCGATCGCACCCCGCGAGGGCTTCCTGCACGCGACGGTCTACGAGCGCGATACCGCCGCGCAGACGCGCGAATTCCTGCTCGCCGTGCACGCCGCCGCCAGGGACCGCGACCTGTCGAGGATCCTCATCTCGGTGCGCCAGTCGCGCGCCATGTTCAAGCCCGAAGACTACGGCCTCGATAGCGGCGGGTACGCCAGCGTACTGATCAAGGCGCGCTGCGTGATCGCGCTGGTCGGCGACACCCATGAAGTGAACTCGGCGAACGAGTACATCGAAATGGTGGCGCGGCAGCAGGGCCTGAACGTGCGCGCTTTCCGCGACGAGCGCGCGGCGCAGCGCTGGCTGGACGGCGCCGGCGCGCCGAGCCGCCGCTACCGCTTCACGCGCATCGTGATCTCGGGCGCGCCGGACGAGGCCGGCGTCTACGCGCTATGGGACGGAGAGGAAGTGATCTACTACGGACGCGCCGAGGGCGGAAGTGGGGATGGAAATGCGGAGGGCGGAAATGCGGGCCGCGCGACTATCCGTTCCAGGCTGCTGGATCATTACTACGCGGACACGCGCCGCGCCACGCATTACAGCTGGGAAATCTGCACGGACCCGAGGGCGCGCGAAGCCCAGCTGCTCGGCGAGCACGAGCGCGCGTTCGGCCGCCCGCCGCGCGATAACAAGGTCGCCTAAGGGACGCCCTTCAGCCACGAAGGCCGGCGGAACTCGCCGAGCAGCGTCCCCGCTGCGGCTTCCTTCCCCTGGTCGTCGAAGATGATCTCGCGGTTGCCGAACGGCAGCGCGCGGCCCGCGATCACCAGGCGGGTCCTGCCCTCGTGGCATTCGAACTGGAGAATCAGCCCGCTCGCGAGGTCTTCCACGATCTGCTCCTTGATCGCGCAAAGGGTTCCATTCGGTTTTATCGGCATCTTTCCCTCATCGCATTGGTGTATGAGTTCCTACAGCAACACGCGTGCCATGCTTTTGTCGTCGATCGATGACACGATGAGCCGCATTTCTACTAGGGAAAATGCATCGGGCGAAGCTACGCGGCGGTGGTGTAAGCTTTTCGGCAGGGAAAAAATGCCAATCGCGAGCCCTCGCTATGCGTTCACCCGCACCATGGTGTCCGGCGCCCCCGGCGACCCGGGCGTCTATGCGCTGTGGGAAAAGGACGAGCTCATCTACTACGGGCATGCGCGCGGCGAGAGCGTGACGATCCAGTCCTCCCTCAAGGAGCACCTCGCCGGCCGCAACGGCTGCTGCGCGGGAGCGACGCACTACGGCTGGGAAATCTCGGCGAACCCGCCGCTGCGCGAAGCCGAGCTGTTGCGCGAGTTCGAGCGCACGCACAAGCGCTTGCCCCGCTGCAACAGCGGTTAACGGGGATCTATGGCGGCACCAGTCTGCGCCCACTCCAGCACGGCGAACGGCCGCTCGTTGATGAACACGAGATCGGATTCGCGTGCATCGCCGGAGCCGTTGTTCCGCACGGCGTATCCCTTTCTCGCGAAAAAATAATACCCCTCCCGGTCGGCAAAATCATGACGGCGAGGCGTAACATTGGCGTAGCAATCGGCTGGAGAAATCGCTGGAGACATCAAAATGTCGATCAAATTCCAAAGCTTGCCGTTCACCGAGTTGCTGATCGAAGCGGCTCCGGACACCACCGGCGTGTTCGCGCTGTGGCAGAACGGCGGCGTGATCTACCTCGGCAAGGCTTCGGCGGGCGCGGCAACGATTCGCAAGGCCCTGGGCGAGCAGTTCCAGGGGCGCCGGTGGAACAATCTTGCCGGCACGCGCTGCAGCTGGGAAATCGCGGAGGACGCCGACAGGCGGCACAGCGAGCTGTTGCGCGAGTTCGAATCCGCGCACCACTGCGCGCCGCTCTGGAACGACCCGCAGCGCCTGCCGACCTAGTCCTGCTGATTTTTGGTGGGTGCTGCAGGTTTCGAACCTGCGACCCCTTCCGTGTGAGGGAAGTGCTCTACCGCTGAGCTAAGCACCCGGTCCGGCAGGAGAGACGATTTTAGCAAAAAGCCCTCCGGCGATCATGGCCGGCACGAACACCAGGATCTCCACGCTCAGGTTCGAGATCGCGGTGAGCGCCGGGCCGGGGCAATAGCCGCCGATTCCCCAGCCGATGCCGAAGAGCGCCGCGCCCGCGACGAGCGGCGCATCGACTCTGGTCTTGAAGTCCATGGGCTTTCTTTTTAGCAAGGGTCGAAAAGCAACGGCTGTCACCGCAACCGCACCGCCCATCACCAGCAGCAGGCTCGGATCCCAGTTGCCCGCGATGTCGAGAAAGTCGAGCACCTTGCGCGGGTTCGCCATGCCGGAGACCCACAGCCCGATGCCGAACAGCAGGCCGGCGCCGAACGCGGAGATCACAGGACGTGGCGCATCACGAAGGTCGCCGCCATTCCCGTCGCCATGAAAACCATCACCGCGACGAGCGAGCGCAGCGAGAAGCGCCCGAGGCCGCACACGCCGTGGCCGCTGGTACACCCGCCGCCGATGCGCGTGCCGAAGCCCACCAGGACCCCGGCGAGCGCGACCCATCCGAGACCCAGTTCCCTGGGAGAAAACCCTCCTGCCAGGGCGTGCCAGGCGAATCCCGCCAGTATCAGCCCGGCAATGAACGCGGCTCGCCAGCGCCGATCGCCCGGGGGTTGAGCGAATAGCCCATGCAGGATGCCGCTCACGCCCGCGATGCGGCCGTTGGCGGCGAGCAGCCACACGCTCGCGAGCCCGATGAGCACGCCGCCGGCGAGCGCCGAGACTGGAGTAAAGTTATCCATATGATTTTCCGGCAGCTGTTCGATCCGCAGTCGTCAACTTACACCTATTTGCTCGCCGATCCGGGGTCGCGCGAGGCGGTGCTGATCGACCCGGTGTTCGAGCAGGCGCGGCGCGACGCCGCGCTCATCGACGAGCTCGGCGTGAAGCTCGCCTGGACGCTCGAGACCCACGTGCACGCCGACCACGTCACCGGCGCGTGGCTGCTGCGCGAGAAGCTCGGCAGCCGCATCGCGCTTTCGTCGGAAAGCGGCGCCGAGGGCGCAGACAGGTTTTTGAAAACAGGGGATCGCGTTGGGTTTGGGAAGAGAAGCCTTGAGGCACGTCCTACCCCGGGCCATACCAACGGCTGCATCACCTACGTGATGGACGACCGCTCGATGGCGTTCACCGGGGACGCGCTCTTCATCCGCGGTTGCGGCCGCACCGATTTCCAGGGCGGAGACGCGCGCACGCTTTATCGCAGCGTGCGCGAGCAGATCTTCTCGCTGCCCGACGGCTGCCTGGTCTACCCCGGGCACGACTATCGCGGGCTCACCGTGACCAGCGTCGGCGAGGAGAAGCTCTACAACCCGCGCCTCGCAGAGTCGATCGGCGAGGGCGATTTCGCCGGCTACATGGGGAACCTCGGCCTGCCGCACCCGAAGCAGATGGAGGTCGCAGTGCCCGCCAACCTGAAATGCGGACGGCCTGAGAAGATGAGTGCCCTGGATCCGGACTGGGCTCCGCTCACCTATACCTTCGCCGGGATCTGGGAAGTGCAGCCGCACTGGCTGGAGGAGCACCTGCGCGACGTGCAGATCATCGACGTGCGCGAGCCCGACGAGTTCAACGGCGCGCTCGGCCATGTCCCGGGAGCGAAGCTGATTCCCCTGGGAACCTTGAAGGACAAGGCCGCCGAGCTGAAGGCGACCAAGCCGATCGTCATGGTGTGCCGCTCCGGCGCGCGCTCGGCGCAGGCCACGGTGCTCCTCGGCAAGGCGGGCTTCGAGAAGGTGGCGAACCTGTCGGGCGGCATGCTGCGGTGGCGGGCGCAGCGCTTCGCTGTCGAGGGCGGCACCGACTGAAAGTCCGTACCCGGTTCGCGCCGAGCCCTACCGGCTACCTGCACATCGGCGGCGCGCGCACGGCGCTGTTCTCGTGGGCCTACGCGCGGCGCCACGGCGGCGCCTTCGTCCTGCGCATCGAGGACACCGACGTCGAGCGCTCGACGAAAGAATCGGTCGACGCGATTCTCGAGGGCCTGAAGTGGCTCGGCATCGACTGGGACGAGGGCCCGGCCTTCCAGATGCAGCGCCTCGCGCGCTACAAGGAAGTCGCGGAGCAGCTCATCGCCGCGAACCACGCGTACTACGACTACATGACCCGGGAAGAGCTCGAGGCGCTGCGGAAGGAGCAGCTCGCGCGGGGTGAGAAGCCGCGCTACGACGGCCGCTGGCGCCCCGAGCGTGCACGAGGCAAGACACCTCCCAAAGACCAACCCCCGGTCGTGCGCTTCCGCACCCCCGACATCGGCGACGTCGGCTGGAACGACCTCGTCAAGGGCCCGATCGCCTTTCCCAACGCCGAGCTCGACGATCTCGTGCTGCTGCGCGCCGACGGCGTGCCGACCTACAACTTCGGCGTCGTGGTCGACGACATCGACATGAACATCACCCACGTGATCCGCGGCGACGATCACGTGAACAACACGCCGCGGCAAATCCATATTTTTTCTGCATTAAAAAAACAGCTGCCGTTCTTTGCCCATGTCCCCATGATCCTCGGCGCCGACGGCGAGCGCCTCTCCAAGCGGCACGGCGCGGTGAGCGTCCTGCAGTATCGAGACGAGGGCTACCTGCCCGAGGCGCTCGTCAACTACCTGGCGCGGCTCGGCTGGTCGCATGGCGACGCCGAAGTTTTCTCAACAGACGATTTTGTGAAATGGTTTGATCTGGAGCACGTGTCGAAGTCCCCGGCGCAGTTCAACCCGGAGAAGCTCGCCTGGATCAACCAGCAGTACCTCAAGAGCGCCCCCGACGCGCGCCTTGCGGCGCTGGTCGAGCCCGAGCTGCGCAAGCGCGGCGCCCGGCCCGGCGCCGGCCCGGCGCTCGAAAAGGTGATTCATCTGGTGAAGGAACGGGCGAGCTCGATCCCGCAGCTCGCCGAAGAAGCGATGCTGTTTTATGCCCTTGAAGTGAAAGCGCCGCCCGGGGATTGGAACGCCGATGCGTTAAAGGCACTACGCACGCTCAAAGCGCGGCTGGCGTCCGTGCCGTGGGAGCGCGGCGCGATCAACGACGCGATCAAGGAGGTCGTGAAGTCGAGCGGGCTCAAGATGCCGCAGGTGGCGATGCCGCTGCGCCACATCGTGACCGGCCGCTCGCAGACCCCTTCGATCGACGCCGTGCTCGAGCTGCTCGGCCGGGAGACGGTGCTAGCACGCCTCGCGCAACACCTGGAGACCGACTGACCGGGGGTTTCAATGCTCAAGAGAGCGATTCCCGCGATCCTTGCCCTCCTGTTTGGTCCCTGCTTCGGCGCGGCGGCGAACCCGGACCAATGGATGTCGCAGCCCGACCCGCAGGGCGACTGCAAGCTCACGCCCGGGAAGAAGACCGACGATACCTACACCTGGTCGATGGAATGTCCCAAGGCCAACATGCGCGGCACCGGCAGCGCGCGCCTGAGCCGCGCCACGATGGAAGGCGAGACCCACATGACGGGCGAGGTGCACGGGCAGAAATTCGAGCTGCGAACGAAAGTGACGGGGCGAAGGCTCGGTCCCTGCAAGGGTTGATATAATTTCGCCCCTTGGTTGGGGGTATAGCTCAGCTGGGAGAGCGCTTGCATGGCATGCAAGAGGTCACCGGTTCGATCCCGGTTACCTCCACCAGCCCGACCCGAAGTGAGATGCACGCGTCCGGAAGTCCCCATCGTCTAGAGGCCTAGGACATCGCCCTTTCACGGCGGTAACCGGGGTTCGAATCCCCGTGGGGACGCCACTTAACTCCGGTTTGTTCATCGCGCGTGTCGTCAACGCGTGACATTGAAGGTCGAAAGGCAACGACAGACCATGAGCCATTTCGCGCCGACAATGGGAGGAGGGGCAGTGTGTTAACAAGCTCAAGATGAACTGCTTGAGGAGTCATGGGGAAAAAGTCGGAAGAGGCACGCGTTCAAGAGGAAGCGGACACCTACCACGCCTCCCTCGTTCGAGCTGCTGAGCTTGCCGGAGGGGCCGTCCCTCTGAGCCACCAATTGCGGGTACCGGTCGCAGACCTTGGGCGCTGGCTTGCCGGAGTCGGAAAGCCGCCGATCGGTATTTTTCTGCAGGTCATCGACATGCTCCTCGAAGAGTCTCGTCGAAGCCGCGTGCTGCCGTCCCGGGACGATTCGCATCAAAGGCTGGGACGAAGGCCCGGCGACCGGGTGCGCATCCTGATTGCTGAAGATGATCGAGATGCCGCGTTGACGCTGACGATGCTCTTGCGCGAGGAGGGGCACGAAGTCCACGCGGTCCACTCGGGGCGCTACGTCATGGGGAGCGTGATCGACGTAGACCCGGACGTAGTGCTGCTCGATATCAATCTTCCTGATCTCAGCGGCTGGGAAGTCGCCCAAACCATCCGACAGAAGCGGGGGAGTCAACGTCCGATACTGATCGGGATCAGCGGCGAGCACACGCAAGGATCGGACAAGACTCTCGCCGGGATACTGGGCTTCGACCACTATCTGCTGAAGCCGTACGATCCGCGGGCATTGCTCGCTCTGATAGCAACGCCGGTGCCCGGCTAGCCAAAGTTTCGCTATTGCTGTCTCTGGGACCGACCCAAACTCGCGGCGACGCAAGCGGTCGAAGCAGTTCTTCTCCCCATGCAATACACGATCGACACCCTGTCGGGCTACCTGAAGGCGGAGATGGTCGAGCGCGAGACCGCCGCCGAGACCGCCGAGTTCGTGGATGCGATCGTCGCCGCGCTGCGCACCCGCCGCGTGTTCAAGGTCCTGGTCTCGCTCCGCAGGTCGAGGCCGGTGTTCAAGGTCGAGGAATGGAAGCTGTCCGAGGTGCTCGACAAGGTGATGAGCATTTCCGGCCTGAAAGTTGCATTCGTCTCCGACACGCGAGAGCTCGCCATGTCGCAGGACTACATCGCGCTGCTGGGAAGGCAGCGCGGGCTCGAGTTCCAGGCGTTCGGCAGCGAGGAGCAGGCAGCGATCGCCTGGCTCCACGGCTCGGACACGAAGCGTTGAAAGGTCAAATTGTTTTATCCCCCGGCCACGAGCGCGGATTGGCTCCATCATTCGGCTGAGGACGGGGGAGGGCGGGCGATGGCCAAAGTGGAGCGGATGTACCGGCGGACCGAGTCGGGGCTCAAGGCGTGGCTTACGCAGGATGCCGCGTTGTCCGACGAGGATCTGCGCATCCTGGGCCTGATGGAGGGGGAGATGCACTCGCACGTGATCCGGCGCCTGCTGCGCCGGCACATCGACCACCAGCGGCTCGCCGCGCTCGAGGCCCAGGGCCACATCGTTTCCGAAGCCGCGGCGGGCGAACACGCTCTCGACTTCACCGGCAGCTTCGGGTTCGCGAAGACGGCCTAGCGGGTTCCTAGCGCTGGGGCCTGTTGGCGTGCGTGTGCGGGACCACATACAGGTACGCAGTGCACCACGGCACGCAATCGCCGGCGGCGACACCGATTTCTTTCGGTTCCCAGCCCGTGATCTGGTAGCCGTTGGTGACGATGCGCGTTCCCGGCTGCAGCTCCTCGAACTTGGGCTTGAGCTTGAGCAGGTTGTCCGGGAGCAGGAACAGCGCGAGCACCGTCGCCTGCGAGATGTCGGCCTTGAACATGTCGCCTTCCACGAAACTCGCCCGCTCGGCCACGCCTTCCGTCGCCGCCCGGCGCTGCGAAAGCTGCACCAGGGCGGGGTCGTACTCGATGCCGAGGGCGCGCGCGCCGCGCTTGGCGGCGGCGATGACGTTGCGCCCGTCTCCCGAGCCGAGGTCGATGACGTAGTCCTGCGGCGTGACGCCCGCCATGTCGAGCATCTTCTCGACCAGGCTGGGCGGCGTCGGCACCCAGACGACGTCCTTTCCCGGCTGCCCGACGTACGGCTCGTCGGGCTCCCGGGAGGGCGAGGCGGCGCTTGCCGTACCGGCAAGGAGCACGAAAAGCGTGCAGGTCAGAAGTCGCATCATGCTTGCCGTATACCCGGCTAAGCCCCTAGCATCCGGCAAGGAGGGTCCCATGCTCAAGCGCATGTTCGCAGTTGCCGCGGCAGGTGTTGTCAGCGTGATTTTCGCCGCCGGTGTTCAGGGTCAAGTCAAAGCCGTAAAGGTCCAGTCCACCTGGCCCGCGAGCATCACGCTGCAGGACCACCTCAGGATCCTCGCCGATCGCGTCGACAAGCTGACGCAGGGCCAGGTGAAGATCGAGGCGCTCGCCGCCGGCCAGATCGTGCCGCCGTTCGAGGTCCTCGATGCTACCAACAAGAAAGTGCTCGACGGATTCCATGCCATCGCCTACTACTGGGTCGGAAAAAATCCGGCGGCGGCGCTGTTCGCCGGGCCGCCGGGAGGCCCGTTCGGCATGGACCACATGGACTTCCTCGGCTGGCTCTACGTCGGCGGCGGGCTCGAGATGTGGCGCGAGTTCTACCAGAACGACCTGAAATTGAACGTGATCGTGTGGCCGGCGCACCCGTCGAGCCCGCAGGCGCTCGGCTGGTTCAAGAAGCCGCTCAAGTCGGTGGCCGACTTCAAGGGCATGAAGTGCCGGCAAACTGGCTTGAACGCGGAGGTGTACGCCAAGCTCGGCCAGAGCGTGGTCAACATGGCCGGCGGCGAGATCGTGCCGGCCGCGCAGCGCGGCGTGATCGACTGCGCCGAGTGGGTCGGCGGGGTCGAGGACCTGCGCCTCGGCCTGCCGGGCGTGTTCAAGTACCACTACACGCCGGGGATGCACGAGAACAACTCGATCGGCGAATTCGGCCTGAACCTGGACGTATGGAAGAGCTTTTCGGGCCAGCAGCAGGAGGCGGTCAACTCCGCGGTGAAGGACACCTTCATCACCTGGATCACGCGCTGGCAGAAGCAGAACGCCGACGCCATCGAGGAGATGATCCAGAAGCACGGCGTGCAGATTCGCCGCACCCCGCCCGACATCCTGATCGCCACGCTCAAGGCCTGGGACGAGGTGGCGCGGGAGCACTCGGCCAAGCACCCGACGTTCAAGAAGGTCTACGAGTCGCAGCGCGAGTACGCGGCGAAAGTGGTGCCGGCGAAGCGCTACATGTTCCCGCCGTACTCGTTCGCCGCGAACTACTACTGGCCCCAGGAAGCCGCCGGCTCCGCCGCCGCCAAGAAAGAGGCCAAGAAGCCCTGAGTGTCCAAGCAAGACGAAATCAAGGCTGACGAGACGCTGCGCTGGCCGATCAACCTCGATCGCGCCGCGATCGAGCGGCGCTTGGCCGAGGTGCGCCAGGTGGCGCAGGCGCAGGGGCTGGAGCTGATCGCCAACCTGTTTTCCGGCGTCTCCGGCATGAGCGGCGCCGACCTGGGCGCCAACGTGGTCGCCGCGCTGACCTGGCTCCAGGACAAGCCCGAGCACCGCCCCATCACGATGCAGCTCGAGATGGTCGCGATGAACCTGAAGAACCTGAAGAAGCCGAAGAAGGGGAAGTAGGAAAAGGGGTCAGGACCCTTTTCGCCAAAAAGGGTCCTGACCCCTTTTTAGAATTAGTGGTCGGTCTTGCGCCGCTTCGGCGGCGGGGCGAGCGCGGCGCGGCGGTCGTGCTCGGCGAGGATCACCTCCATCGCCTTCTCGAACACCGAGCGCGGCGGCCCCGACCGGGCCTCGACCCAGTCGCCGAGATCGTCCGGTTCGACGCCGTTCGTATCGGCCGGCACGACTATTCGACTGCGCGCTTGACCGCGTTCCCGGTCTTGGTCGCCGTCCGGTCGACGAACTTGCCAGCCCTGGTCGCAGTTTTCTCGACGAATTTTCCCGCCCGTTTCGCGGTTCTTTCCGTGGCCTGAGCGGCGTTGTTGGCGGTGCGCTCTACGCGGTTCGGTTTTTCTTCGTCAGCCGCACCGGCCGAGGCGGACAAAGCGCTACAGCAGATCGCGATGGCTACTACGCGGGTCTTGATCATGGGGAGCTAGCATTTCAGCAATGGCGGGCTGTGCACAAGGCATTACTGCAGCAACCAGGCCAGGATCTCCCGCCAGCGATCGAACACCAGGAAGTGCCCCTCGCCCGGAAGCAGGGTGAGATGCGCGCCCTGCACCCGCGCGGCGATCCCCTGCGCGGCCGCCGCCGGGTGCGCGGATCGCGGCGATGCTGTGCTGCGGTCGCATGAGCTGATTGCCTCACGCGTGCGCGCGGGCACGTTCCCGTCGGGCATGTTCCCGTCAGGCATGTTCCCTGCTACGTCCGGGCATGCGCTGGAAGACCCGGCTGAAGGAAGGCTGGTGGCTGCTGAAGGAGGCCACTCAGGCCTGGTCTAACGACTTCGCGCCGAGCATGGGCGCGGCCCTTTCGTACTACACGCTGTTCTCGATTGCCCCGCTCCTCCTCATCGTGATCGCGGTCGCCGGCTGGTTCTTCGGCGAAGCCGCGGTGCGCGGCGAGCTGGTCGGGGGGCTGCAGGGGCTGATGGGCGAGGAGGGCTCGAAGGCGGTCGAAGGCCTGCTCGCGAGCGTGAGCGAGCCGAAGGAAGGCATCCTCGCCGCGCTGATCGGCGTGCTCTTCCTGCTGCTCGGCGCGACCACGGTGTTCGGCGAGCTGCAGAACTCCCTCGACCGCATCTGGCGCGCGCCGGCGCGCAAGCAGATCGGCAGCGTCCTGCGGCTGCTGCAAGCGCGGCTTCTGTCGCTCGGCATGATCTTCGGCATCGCGTTCCTGCTGATGGTGTCGCTAGTGTTCGACGCCGCGCTGCAGGCGCTCGGCAAGATGTGGGGCACCGGCGCCTGGGAGGCGTTCGCCCAGGCCGTCAACATGACGATCGGCTTCGGGCTCACCGCCACCGTGTTCGCGATGATCTACAAGCTCATCCCGCGGGCGAAGATCGAGTGGCACGACGTCTGGGTCGGCGCCGCGGTCACCGCGGTCCTGTTCACCGTCGGCAAGTTCCTCATCGGCCTGTACATCGGCCGCAGCGCGGTCGCCTCGTCCTTCGGCGCCGCGGGCTCGCTCGTGGTGGTGATGATCTGGGTGTACTACTCGACGCAGATGTTCCTGCTCGGCGCGGAATTCACCTGGGTCTACGCGCACTCGCACGGCTCGCGCAGGGGGCAGGCGCGGCCGGGCGACGCCGTCGAGAAACCCGTTTTCGAAGCTGACAAGCCAGTTCGAGTCGCGCCCGCGCCCCTGGCGCCCATGCCGGACCACGTTCCGGTTCACAGGAGAAACCCGCTGGTCGCCTTCGGCGTCGCCGCGGCGCTCGGCGCGATCGCGGGCGGAATTTTTTCACGCTTCCATTCGGGGACGGAGCCCTAACCCCGAATTCGGTATCCTCCCTGCATGGGAGGGTCGAAGGCCGTCGTCGCAGCGGTCGTGCTCGCCATCTGCGGGAGCATGGGGTACTACCTTTATGCGGAGAAGCAGAAGAAGGTGCAGCAGCGCGCCGTGGCCGCGCTCCTCGGCGATACCACCGCGCAGCTGCGCAAGGCCCTGAGCGCGCCGCCGCCCGCCGATCTGATTTCGCGGCTGGACGGCAACCTGAAGGCCGCCAAGGCCCCGCGCGACCGGCCGCTCGCCGACGCCGCCGGGGTCTACATCTACGGCGCGCGCGAGATCGTGCGCCGGCGCGGCGAGGCCGAGCGCCTCGCGCGCGAGGCGGCGAAGAGCCGCCGCGCCCTCGCCATGCACATGGCCGCCGCGACCGGGCGCGACAGCTACTGGATCCGCGTCGCTTCCGACCTCAAGAAGCGCGTCGAGCGCGATCACTACGACCTCGACGTGTCGCTGAAGGCGCTGTCGCAGCTCCTGCACACGCTACCCGATACGCAGAAGCCGCTCGAGGCCCAGGTCGACGCCTCGCTCCTGCTCGAGGACGCCGTGCGGCGCAGCGCGGAAGAGCGCGCCGAAGACACCGCGAAGCGCGCCGCGGCCGAGCTCGAGAAAGTCCGCCGCATAGGCCCGTCGCGGTAGGGGTGGTCTTGGCCGCGTGGCAGAAGTGGTGGCTGCTGTTCGCGGTGATCTGGGTCGTGGTGGCCGCGATCCAGGTCGCGGTCATCCTCGGAACCTCCGAGGAAACCGAGAAAGCCCTCCAGCCCGCGGTGCTCGGCGTCGCGGTTCCCGCCGTCCTCTACTTCCTCGGCTGGCTCTGGAAGCGCTTCAGGAAAAGGGGTCAGGACCCTTTTCGCGGAAAAGGGTCCTGACCCCTTTTCTACTTGGCGGGGACCGCCGCGGCGAGGGAGATGATGAGCTTCTCGAGCTTGCGCGCGTCGGCGTCGAAGCGCCGGATGCCCTCGGCGAGCTTGTCGGTCGCCATCGCGTCCTGGTTGTGCTCCCAGCGGAAGGCTTTTTCGTCCAGCGCCACTTTATCGATGTCGGAGCGCCGCGCCGCCTCCGGTGAAAGCTTCCTCGGGATCTCGCCTTCGGCCTTCGAGAGCTTGTCCAGCAGATCGGGAGCGATGGTGAGCAGGTCGCAGCCGGCGAGCGCCAGGATCTGGCCGGTCTTGCGGAAGCTCGCGCCCATCACCTGGGTCTTGTAGCCGTGCTTCTTGTAGTAGTTGTAGATGCGCACTACGGATGCCACTCCGGGATCCTCACTAACTTCAATATCTTCGACCTTCCGCTGTTGCCGATGCCAGTCGTAGATGCGGCCGACGAAAGGCGAGATGAGGGTGACGCCGGCGTCGGCGCTGGCGGCCGCCTGGGCGAACGAGAAGAGCAGGGTCATGTTGCAGTGGATGCCGTCGCGCTCGAGCTTTTCGGCCGCCTTGATTCCCTCCCAGGTGCTCGCGAGCTTGATCAGCACCCGCTCGCGCTTGACGCCGGCCTTCTCGTACAGGGAGATAAACCGCCGCGCCTTCTCGACCGATCTCGCGGTGTCGAAGGACAGGCGCGCGTCCACCTCGGTGGAAACCCGCCCCGGGATGTGCTTGAGGATTTCGCGGCCGAAGTTCACGAAGACCTGGTCCACGTCGCGGTCCATCAGGTGCCGGAAACGCGGGTCCTCGGCCGAGGAGAGCAGGAGCGAAGGGTTGGTGGTGGCGTCCTGGGGCTTCCAGCGCGCCACGGCTTCGATGTCGCCGGTATCGGCGACCACCAGGGAGTGCTGCCTTAGCGATTCAAGCTGGGTCTTCATGGCCATGACAAATTCTTAGGCGTGCCTGACAAATTCTTTCGGTGGGGAAGCGGGCGTAACTTAGTGTGCAGTCATGAATGCTGCTGCGCAAGGCCTGGCAGCAACAAATTATCCGATACGCTCGGCCGCGTTCCTTTGCTGTTACGCCGTAATCGGCGTCGTGCTCTGGGAACGAAGCGCCGGGCCGATCGCCTGGACGCTGCTCGCCCTGCAGTTCATCGTCTACCCCCATGCGGTCTACTGGCGCACGCGGCTCTCGGCGCGGCCGACGCGCGCCGAGCTCGACAATCTCTTCCTGGACGCCGCGCTGCTCGGCGTCTGGTGCGCCGAGCTCGGCTTCCCGACCTGGATCACCTTCGCCTTCATCTGCGCCACCTCGCTGAACGCGATGGTGAACCGCGGCGCGCAGGGCTTCGCCTGGTCGCTCGCCTGCAGCGTCGCCGGCGCGGCGCTCTGGGTGCTGGTGCGCGGCTTGAACTACACGCCGGCCACCAGCGACCTGGTGACCGCGCTTTGCGTCCTGGGCACGCTCGGCTACGTGAGCGCCGTCGGCTACGTGGTCCACGCGCAGAACCGGCGCCTCGGCTCGGCGCGCGACGCGCTGCGCCGCAGCGAGGAGCGCTACCGGCTGATCGCCGAGAACGCGGGGGACCTGATCGGCATGATCGACCACGAGGGCCGCTGGCTCTACACCAGCCCCTCGTACGCGCGCATCCTGGACGCCGCCGACATCGCCCCCGGTGCCGACGCCTTCCACAGGGTGCACCCCGACGACGCCGAGCACGCGCGCGCGGCGGCGATGCGCACCTCGGCCGTCGGCAAGCCGAGGTCGTTCGGCCTGCGCCTGGTCGACAAGGACGGGCGCGTGCGCCAGTACAAGACCTGGGTGCACGGCATCGGCGGCAACGGCAGCGCGCCGCGCTCGCTGCTCGTGTCGCAGGACGTCACCGACCTGCGCGAGAGCGAGGAGCGCGTGCTGCTCGCCGCGCACGCTTTCGAAGGCCTGACCGAATCGATCGTGATCACCGCGGCCGACGGCACCATCGTCACGGTGAACCGCGCCTTCTGCGAGCTCACCGGCTTCACGCGCGACGACGTCCTCGGCCAGCCCGAGACGATGATCCGCAACGCCCTGCAGCCGCCCGAGTACTACCAGGAAGTGTTCGCGGCGATCGCGCAACACGGCTACTGGTCCGGGACCACGTGGGCGCGCCGCAAGAACGGCGCGGTGTACCGCGAATGGCGCAGCGTGCGCGTCGTGCGCGATCCAGCCGGCAACGTCACCCACTACGTCATGGTGCTCTCCGAAGTGGGCGCGCCGCGCGCCGCGATCGACATTACCGTTCCGAATCCGAACCTTAGAGGTTGAAAGGTAAGGCTTTCCTGCCTGCTCCTGGTGTAAACTTGCGGTCACAATAACTACTAACTACCCGGTTACCAGCAGTTACCAGGAGCGAAGAAGTTGCAGCCGACCGACATCAGGAATCCCGACTATTTTCATAAGGTTGTCGATTGCCAGTGGGCCTGCCCGGCCCACACGCAGGTCCCCGAGTACATCCGGCTGATCGCCGCAGGGCGTTACTCCGACGCCTACATGGTCAACTGGGAGTCGAACGTGTTTCCGGGGATCCTCGGGCGCACCTGCGACCGCCCGTGCGAGCCCGCGTGCCGCCGCGGCCGCGTCGAGGAGGAGAACGCGCCGAAGCCCGAGCCGGTCGCGATCTGCAGGCTCAAGCGCGTCGCGGCGGACTACAAGGACAACGAGGAGATTGCCAAAAAAATCTCCACCCAGAAAAAGACCAGATCCAACGGCAAGAAAATCGCGTGCGTCGGCGCAGGGCCGGCCTCTCTCACCGTGGCGCGCGACCTCGCGCCGCTCGGCTACGACGTCACCGTGTTCGACCAGGACCCGCGCGCCGGCGGCATGATCTGGTCGCAGATCCCGCGCTTCCGCCTGCCGCTGGAAGTGATCGACGAGGAAGTGAACTACATCCTGAACCTCGGCGTCTCCTTCAAGCAAAGAAAAATCGATTCCATGA
>Ga0105340_1000425_pt1 | contig 20319 bp, 49 predicted proteins | sample EasRivMeERMLT700_FD_89676 | JGI IMG/M metagenome (GOLD analysis project Ga0105340, IMG submission 89676) | Soil microbial communities from meander-bound floodplain in the East River, Colorado, USA - East River MetaG ERMLT700 | ecosystem: Environmental > Terrestrial > Soil > Floodplain | place...
CCTCACAAACCAGCCATATGGTAGTTTCTTGATATATGTGTCTGCTGTACCTCCCTCTTTACTCTGTCGCGTATGATTAATGTTGATCCAAATTCTATTTCGCATATCAACCTCGATAGCCCACCATGTGCAATATCCTTCCTCACCCACCTTCATGTACTTGATCTTCGAACGGTCTTCACGATGTTCAGGAAGAACAGCTTGACTCATATTCTATTCCTAATCCATGCAGCATCAATCACCATAGCCTTACGCTTACCCTTCTCACGTACACTAATCTGTCGCTTGGCTGGTAGACCCAACACATCAGTCTTACTTGGGTTCTCGACAACGACACCGATGAAATCACATCCCTTCATCATGTTCATGGTGCTATCGACACAGACCTCGTTGCCTACTTTGAGCTTGGATACATCAAATACCTTAGCTGCCACTATTTCTCACTCCACTTATTCAAGATACTTGCCAGCACCGGGCCGAAGTCTACACCACGCATCTCTAGTACATTCTTCCCTCCTACTAGAATGCGGAACACATGCCCACTGTTGGTTGCCTCGTGATACACATAGGCATCTGTCCACTGCATCTCTTGACTATCCCAAATCTGTCCGTACAATTCCTCCTTTCCGTATTTCTTCTCATCGTTGCTGTTCTTCAATATATCATCTGCCTCATCTAGAACACTCATCTCGTTCCCTCCACTGTTGGTGTCATCAGCTTATCCCACCATAGGCTAGGATTATCAGAGGCCGTACTGCCCACCAACGCTAACAACACCAACAGTATAACACACAGTAACATCGATAAACCAACAACTCCTGCTTGGCTCATGAGTGTGACAATACAATTCTATCAGGCCACATGCAAAGCCTTACTGGAAATCCACGAGCAACATATTCATCATAGATATCAAGTGCTCTCTCCCATGTCGTTCCTGCCCATGTCTCTAGCCAACGTAGATCGAATGGATATGGGTCTACTGGATCAATAATATCAACAAAGTAGTTCTCTTCCTCCAAGTCTTCTTCTTCGTACAGGTCGTACATATCAACCATCTCACCCGGACAGATCGAATCACCGTGTAGCATCATGAGTCTTTCCTTCCCAGAAAGAGAGCTTCCGTATCCGTAAATTCAACAGCATTCCCTAGCTCACCATTCACTACACGCTCGATTGCGAAGCGAATACCCGCATTCATGTCGTTATGAATAAGCGTTCGGATATTCAGGAGTCTCTGTAACAACCAGAGTGGGTCTTCGTGTGAGGTAATCAATTGTTTCTCTGTTTCAGAGAAGCACATGTATAGCCTGTACTCTACATGTGGTGGTGTTACATAGCTTTCATCGAATCTACCAGCATCATAGCCCTCGTTGTATCCTGTGTTATATGCCATCTGTCGCTCAGTAGCGATAAGCTCATTTACCATTTCTATGCTCTGCTCAACTAGTTGAGGCTTAGTGTTTGATTCCTCAAACATTTCACGGTATCGGCCTGTATATGAACCGGTATCTCTGTCCCAATCTAGCTGCCACACTTTCTGATTAGCACCATATCGTTCATCCCAGATACCAAATCCACTAGGATACTCAGCGAGTTGTACCACCTGCACGAGTCGCTTAACCATCTCTACGAACAATTCTTCATTTCGTAGACCGGGAATCTCGTACTGAAAGATAGGGTATCTACTCGTGATACCGTGCCGTACAGTATAGACTGTACCATCTGCTGATAGATCACGAATCTCGAACACATTATTCTTTGGATTGGAGATATCAATCGCGTAACCAAAATGTTCCGCAGAACTTCTGAATGCTGCAAACGAGTCAGTACCTACTGCTTTGTCACGAGTGATCTGGTTATGATATCCCGTACGACAGTCGAATATGAAGTCACCATCCTTGTAGAACCAGATTTCGAGATTCCTATTAGTCATTGTTCAACTCCCCATACATGGCATACACACGCAGATAGCCAATCATCTTCCTCAGTGTAGTCTCGTTATCATGCACATAGCCTAGTGCCATGTTACAATCACGACAAAGCAATCCTCTCAGTGTACCGGTTGAGTGACAATGATCGACTACCAACTGTCCTACCTCATCTACACCCCTTCCACATAGATGACAACCACCACCCTGCAAGTAGTGTACGTGTTCGTAGTCAGCTTGTGTAATACCATATCGCTTAATGAGCTTTTGTTCACGATCATAGCTTACCTTAACTGTAGAGGCCATTGAGCTTCTCCATTCGTTCTTCCCAGCGTGCATCGGTGCTGCGTTCACTTAGTACACTACCTCCCCACGTTTCATGCGCGAATCTACGAGCATTCATAAGGGCTAGTTCGGGCAGCATACCCTCAGAGTATCCCCAATCTTCCGGCTCTAGCTCGGTTGTTACCCACACAATATCCTGTTCTCCCTTATGTAGTTTACCACCACGTATCCATACCGAACATTTCAACCCTTCACTCGTAAGTCCAAGTATCTTATACCAGAATACATCGTTCGGTACAGTTGCATCCGTGTACTCGTGAGTTACTTTCATTCGTTCTCCTTATACGTGTATCCAGTCTCAATCAACACTTGTCGTGCCGCTTCTAGGAAATCTATCACAGCACTGCTATATAGGCTCACAATTCGTGCATCAGCTTTTGATACACAGCGCACACCACACAACGCATCATGTATATCCCTCACAGTTTTCTCAGCGGTGTTGAACGCATCCAAGTATTTAGGGTCACAATGTTTCATTCTTCTTCCTCATCAGCATCGACTACAATATCAAATTCTTCGAGTGCCTCATCTGGTGTGAGCGGATACTCAACGAGACATAATTCGTAGTCCTGTACCTCAAACTCTGCATACCAACGTGCTACCCATTGTCGTGCTTCCTCTGCTGTACGAAACTCTACCGCTCCCGCGTATACGAAGTCAGGTTCCCACCTACGCAGAACAACTACATAGTACATCATGCAAAATCCCAATTACGAAATTCAACATCAACTACACCACTCACCATCATAAGGTAATCAATAGAATCTTCTTCGGAATCACTTAGAAAATTAGATAGTTTCTTATCCCATGCTTCGTTCCCATCAGGATCATCTCTGTAATCAGGTTGTTCTTCTTCCATGTCCAACTCAACTAGCACAGAGTAACGCATCCATACCCGCATTATACACCATCCTCATCAGTAATGTCAACCTCTTCATCATCGCAGATAATATCAGGCTCTTCGTAGTAGGCATACGGGTCTAGTTCATAGTCATCCTCTTCCTCATTATCGACCATCAGATAGTCAGGTAATGGCTCGGTCACCCTCTCTACTGTATAGGTAATATCGTGTGGCATCCCGTACATGTATACATCTGCATAGAGTACATCAGCGAGGTCTGATGCATCCTCTTCTGCAATCGATGTGTTGTCGTTATCTACGAAGTAGCTAATCGTGAATGTAACCTTATGCATTAGCTCCACTCTCCATCTCGCTTGAACTTGTCAATTGCGTTGTCCTCTGCATCTCGCAGTGCATCCGCACGCTCGTTGTCGTAGATGTCGTGCCACTTATCATAACATTTCTCGCAGAACTTTTCACCATTGTAGAACGGTTCAATGGTTTGCAGATCATCCTCATCCCCAAACGTACCACAGCGAGAACATGCCTTGCCCTGAATATCAATCTCATCAATGCCTGTGACAATACAGGCTGCTCTCTCATATCGAAGAGCCTGTTCAATCGCAGCAATACAGTCTGATACTGCATTGTGAGCATCCTCATCGTGTGTATGCTCGAACGGCACCACGAAATCAATAATCAAACGAACAGTTGCTTCTGGCATTAGTTTGTTTCCTCTCCTGTGTCCGTAAGGGTACTATAGTCGTAGGTAAGGTTATCCCAATCAACTTCTTCTTGGTCATTAGCATAATCCCATATGTTGCCCTCTCTAGCATAGGCTAGTGCATCTTGTTCATCATCTCCTACAAGATACACTGTCTCGCGCATATGAACATCAAGCTCACGTACGATACTATAGATTTTCATTATTCTACCTCTACATCATACACACCACCGTACACACCGTACGCAGCAGCAGACTCTCGTGCATCGAGGTAACTTGTGTCATCAACACGATCCCATTCGTTACGCAGTAGATTGTTGATGAAGGTGATGTAGTAGTTCACCGCTCCTTCCAGATCATCAAACGGAAACACTTTCATGTAGTCTCTAACATTGTCAACATCAGTAATCACTACCCACACAACAGTTTTATCCACAGGTTTCTCCAAACACTACCATCAATCCTAACACAATGAACATGGGAATCCACAGCACCGCTAGAAGAATAACTGGCTCCCAATCAATTCTCATTCAGGTTCCTCCGTGATATCTACGAGTTTTGTTGTCACATCAACGAGAGTAGGCAGACCATCCTCATCAGTTACATCAAAGTAATACTGATAGTCAGTCCAGTAGCGTAGCCAGCTCATGTAGTCTTGCACAAGGTCTTCTACATGTGCCTCACTTTCTGCTTCGACAATCACTCCAAGAGTTACTCGTGCAGTAAACTCAGCCAACGTATTCACCCCTTGTTTCTACCATCGTACCACTAGGAAATCGATTCAAGACACTCAACGCAATAGCATAGTCTAGCGTTGTGATGATGTGCATACTACCAGAGAACACATGATAGATTGTCATTCGTCCATCAATCCTGTTCCGTACTTCTCAACATAACACGGCATACAATACTCACCAGTCCAAAACACGCTGTATTCATAGTCCTCTTTTCTGGGTGGCAGGGTCTCCCCACAACGCGCACACACAGTCTGGTCTTTCGGATCATCACTCCATCCTACACGAGTCCCTGATTCAACCTCATATTCAAACCCACTGGTATCTCCAATCGCTGTTTCCCACGCACGCACATCATTCCAAGCCTCTTCCGCGCTAGCTCTCCAATCTAATTCATGAGTCACACGAGTACCAACCGACCGACCGGCCTGTGCAATGAATGAGAATGCTACACGATAGACTGTGTATGTGAATGGATAATATGCTCCACTCTCACATCTTACACACATGAAGTCGATACCGCAACCACCCACATACACACCATGCACACAATAATCATATGGTTCAGCACGATCAAACTGTCCGTAGTCTACACCATAGCCATTTACATCATCATCACGGTCGATCACTATGGATTCCTCTCATCCTGTACAGCAACAATCTCACGATCTTCATCTGCATAGTAGATATCCCACGGATTCTCTACATCAAGATCATGTCCTTCCATTACAAGCAGACCACAATACACTTCCCACGCTTGCCAGAAGTTCTTGTAGAGTACGACTGACTTTCTATCGTATTCTTCATCATCTCCGCGATCATCTACAATAACGTGCATACCATCAAGAATCGTTGGCATTTTTATGGCAATTCTCCTGCTTCTACTGTAAGGATAACTGACTTAGGGTATTCACGCATAGTATCATATGCATGTCTAATGTCAGTAGTCATCACACGACACACACACCATACGAGAATACGAAGTAAATAGTCATACTAATACTTCCACGGTTGAATAGGTGTGTCACACTGACTACATATCATGTGGCAACATCCAGTATATCTCACATAGTTGGCAGGTTCAGCCGCACCAAACTCGAATATCCATCCAAACAAGCATGAGATACACACCATCTCTCCGTTATAGTCTACGTATCCATTGATTGGTGCTTCATTATCAGGGTATAATGAGCTAGACTCATCGTTGTACGTTTGGTAGTAGTCACCGCATGTACGCATCACATCTGATTCGTTTCTATCAGCAAGTGAGAGAATACGATGTGCTTCTAGTTCATGTCCAGTGAGCCAGTAGAATACATCATGCATGTTATTCACCATCCTCAAACTCTGTAATGTCTGCTTCCCACTCGTATACATCACTAATAATTGCTTGTGGTTCTCTTACATCACGATACCCCTGCCGCACTATCACACGCTCAGATTCACGATTTGCAATTTCCCATAGTTCTCCAATGCTATCAACATCACCCGGATGTGGAATCTCGATAGTAACCATAATTTCGATCACCAAAGTCTTACGAGTTTCCATGCTACTTCCTCCTGACAATCACAACCACATCATCGACATGCTTATCCCTATTCTTCTGAGATAGTGGGCAGAATCCGTACCTCTCACCTATACTAAATATGATGTATCCTTTCCATCTTTCTAGATCATGCAGGAACTCTGCACTTTCGATGCATCTACTCAGCATACTGATTCTCTCGCTCCGATGTGTTGTCACCAAAGTCGTCCTCGCTTTCTTCTACATTCCACTCCATCTGAGCAACGATGTTAGGTGGAATATCCCATGCGTAGAATATCTCTGCAATGATCCTTTCTGCTTCTTCGTAGTTATCTGCTACTACACCATCGAGGAATCCCGCAAAGCCTGCTGCGTAGTATTTCATCTAATCCTCATCGTACGGATGAACGATGACTTCAATCAATCGCATTAGATCATCTCCAAGATCAACAATGGACTCTTGACACCATGATGACAGATACCATCAGGTTCGACAGTACAACCACATGGTAGATCGTACATATCTTCGAACATCAACTCTGCAATCTGGTAGTCGTATGTCTCAGTCCATGTCTCTTTCTTATCTGAGACAGTAATAACTACCACATCATCATCTCGAATAACGTAGGATGCTTTCAACTTAGCCATGTTATTCAATTCCCCAATCACTATTCATGATATCCTGCTCGTCCTCTTGGTCATCACCATACCATGTTTCATCCTCTCCCTCATCATCGAATACAAGCACACTGAACCCAATGTCAGAAAGTATATTGATGGATTCGTTGAGTGTCATATCCTTCATGCAAACACCAACCCTGTCTCTAGTGCTACCTGTAACTCATTATCCCAAATTGCACGCTGGTTGTTCACACGTGCCAACTCCATCACCGTTGATAGATACATTTCATCCTTACTAATGATGCTTGACACATCAATGTACACATCATCCTCATCAATCCACGTACCAATTGCTTTCAGTGTCCCCCTATTCGTTCCTCGACTATTCCATTGTTCAATGTATGCTTCATTCCCATTGAGGCACCATTGGGTAAATCTAGTCATATCGAAGCTATCAATAGGAATCTGAATACCACGATCATCATCCAGTGACAAACAATACACACGTGCTGCTGGATGCAATGCATACATACGTGGTAGTAGGAACGTACCACCACCAAACTGCAACGTATGCATCACGACACTATCGTAGTTGTTGTATGGTCTACTCACTTAGTATGCTCTCCCTCTCTTTAGAATCCACACATATGCTTGCAGTTCAGCATATGCCCAACCGAGACTATCTGCCACAATACGTACTGCATCACACATAGCAGCATAGTGCTTCATGCTGATCTTCTTCTTCTTATCCTTTCGTGTGAACAATCCAAACACCTGTGCCATGATGCTATCTATGACAATCATCAAGCTCCTATTCCTGTGTCGAATCACATCAGCGAATGATGTAATCTTCTGACCATTCAGTACGTACAACACATCAGACCATGTGAACGTATCAGGCAACATCATGATATGTTCACATTTGTCTATGCATATATCGAAACATCGAGGTGCTTCATCATCTAATCCCATGTACCAACGAATGAACTGTTCAGCGTTGTATCTGTTTCTTTTCCAACGCTGTCTGATCGACATGGCACTTGTAATGCCAATACACTTGTCAATATGCACACCATATGTCTCGCTGAGATACACAGCGAAATCATATGCATACGGATACCAATGTCGCGCATGTCCCTTCGCATACGCAGCAAGAACAGTATCCTCTTCCTCTTTACGTTGAATGAAATCGTACAAGCGATATGCATATTCCCATGTCAATGCATCAATCATTAGTCCTCCAACTCTCGCTTACGAATCCGATAGTACACCTGATGATAGTTACCACCATGCCACACATTGACATAGTATGACCACGACAATGGTTCCCACTGTGGGTTGTTCTCATGCCAATCTAGTTCTGCTGCCTGCATCGCACCAACGAGTGTTTCGTACACATCCTTGAAATGGTCATGTGTGTACAACTCACAGCCCAACAACACATACACGTACATCTACAGCAATCCCTTCACACACAACACCAACGAGAACACCAGCCCAGCATTTCCCCACAGCGGTAAGCCATAGAGTATGTTCGTACTGATAAACCCCACAATCACTATGATCGAGATAATCGTGTACAGTGTAAGACTCACGAATATACTCTACGTGGATGTACTACTCCCACAATCTCATCATCACGAAACACACCAACAGTATCTACATTCCCCTCATATCTACGCTGCCTAAACTTACCCTTTCCTTCGTAGCCATTACGCACACCATCAGCACTAGCCCAATCACGAGTATAGGCTATTGCATCATCACGTGTCTTCAACAGTTTCGTATGGTAGTTATCCTTTCTACCACATCCAAACAGCGTAGCCTGCCATTTCATATGTACTCGTTGTGCCATCTAATCCTCCACGTATTCTGTCTGCTTCAATGATAGGTGAAATTCCTCATCATAGAAGAAGTATGATGACCACAATTCGTTGAAATCTTCCTCGTTCGTACATTCATCTAGTGCTTCTGAAAAGAGCAGAACACTTTCATCATCTTGCAAGTATGCTACTCCTGTCACACTCCCATCTGCTTCAATGTAATCAATGGCATAGTTCGCACCATTGCCATATGATGTGAGCCTGTACTTGTTGTAGTATGTCCATGTGTCGATCTTGTGGAATCCCATCTGCCTACCAACTTTCATCATGATTGTAGACAATACCAACAACCAACTCATTAGCATGGTCTATCACTTCGATCATGCTACGGTGATAACACGTGTACAGTGTCTTACCGAAGTTACCCTGATTGTACAGGATAAACTGTAGACACTGATTCACAGACACAAAGCACCTGTTCATCACGAATACAGATTCATCATCATGCCACAAACGAACATCATACATGTTGGACTCCTTCATCGTGCCATTCCTCCCAATACATCAAACAGAACCAACACACGTTGCATGATAGCATCATACTGCTCCACGCTATCAGTATTATCGAATACTGAATCACGTGTACGTATGAATGTAATCGCATCACTCCCTTCAATGGTAAACAAGTAGTGACCATTCTAACTCACATCGAATGCGAGTTTGCCTTTCACCCATGTTGGATTCCATGTGTACAAGGTGATTTCATCATTGTTATTCATTCTACTCACCATCTTCAATCAATTCATCATCGGACACATCAGCGGAGTTGTCATCGACATTGACATTCAACACACGCGCAACAACACCCTTACCATCGAATACCAAGAAACCACCTGAAATCATATCCCAATGTGGATTCTTGATCTTCAACTTGCCGACAATTCCGCGTGCTTCACCGTATGACTCCGCAACAGTCTTACCATACGCGGCACCATTCTTGACAAACTCAACTGTAAACACGTTGTGTACTCCCTACACATGAGACAATGAGCATCACATGATACTCTTTAAATAAATAATACATAGGGTGCATTGAATGTTATTCGTAGAGCGGCTTGGCCTCATAGTATGTCGCATATCGTGTTGCAAGTGTAATGCGACCATCAGAATCAGTTGTCACCTTAGCAGCACCGTACTTGCGCTTTTCGTGTCGCATATACTGTAGCACCGCGCTTTTCGATGCATTATGCAATACACAAGACTTGCCATAGTCGGCACGCAATTCGTACAAGTTGTACTTCACGTTACTTCCCCATTTCCACGATGTAATCGACCGTATGTCCGTATTGCATGGTTTCGTTGCGTGCAATCAATTCGTGCTGGAGTGCTGTTGCATTGTCAATGCCGTACACCTTAGCGTACAGGGTACGCGTAACAATCGGCTTGCGTGCGAACGTGTTAGTTACCACACGAAACACTCTACAATCAGCATCTTTGTGACTATTGTACGATCCGGTTGAGACAGGCTCACGAACAATCTCACGTACAGGAATTAGTGCGACCGCTATGTTGTTACTGTCAACAGTACACAACATAGGCTCAAATATGGTTTCTTCGGCTGCCACCATGCCATGTTTGTCGCGGTATTTCTTGACAACCGGCACATCCTTCGGAAATGTATCGTACACAACTAATTCCATGCTACCCTACAATCTTCCGAACTACGAAACCACCAACTACCCTAGCAGGCTCACGTGTGATGACAACTCCGCGTACAATCGTTCGTTGTGTGACACTATCGGGATTCAATGACTCACGAATCAGTACACTGTTGCTGATGCCCTTAGTCCGTTTCGTGTTTCTCACGACATATCCTATCTGTCATTCCTAGTGTGATACTTTCACACTGTACAGTACACAACACGGGGGTTTCTAGAAACCCCCTCACAGCATTCTGTACTGTACAGTGCGGTCATACGCGACAATCGCACTGTCGCGTATCACTCACACAATCGCACATCCTAGCAGTATGCTAACTCCGCTAGTCTGTACTATCCTCGCACTGTCACTACCCTGTACGCGATGCAAGCGTTACAACCTATTGTGTAGGGTCTGAATCCCTACCATATCAGCGGTTCCTAGTAGGTTGAGAGTCTATCCCTGTAGGCTATGTACGCGATCCGTACTAGTGTCGCTATCTGCAACACAACTAGTACAGTTTTGCGATCCGCACAACTCTACCCCTACAGTCTAGTGCTATCCCTACCCTAGTCCTACCGATACGCGGCACGCGGCACGCATACGTAGTGCTAACAGCGGGATTGATTATCCGAATCCTCGCACCGCGTACGGCATTCCTGCCTGAACATTCACGCGGGACTGATTCAGTTGTGAGTTGAGGGATACTCAACATACCCGGAGTATACGCGCTATAAAGGAAGCAGACTAGTGTACGTACACTCTCAGAACACCTATATTTGCAGAATGGTACAGTCTATTCCTATTCTAGCAATACAGTGGTACACATGCTAGCGTATACGGTCGATACGCAATCCTTGCTAGACAAGATTCATAGCCTGCCTTGTGCGTAGCCAAATGAGTCGTGGGTCATCTGTGCCAGCGGCATGAGCCTTGCATACAAGCCAATAGTTGTCCCGCAACCCCTGCCATATGCTCCCTTTCGTGCGTGGTAAGCATGGTGCTTGCGTGGTATGCAACTGGTTGGTTGCGTATGAGGCACCACCCCTACCACTAGCGCAACCATTGCCCCACCAGACACACCCATGCCTACCCTTGTCCCTTGCTGCGCGAGTGTGCAATGAACACACACCATACGCAATGACACACACTATGAGGCAAGTCTTGTGCCATGCCAATCCAAGCGCACCATGCACAAGTCTTGTCCATACACAACCATTGCACCGAAGCACTTAACCCACCCCCCAGACAATTATTGCCCCGGCTCCGGGCACGAGCGCGTAACCCCATACTAATCTATGCAGACTTTTCATATTATTTCAAGCTGGTATAAAAATGTATATGGACATTTGCATTATGCAGACATTTCACATTATCCCCGCGCACATCAATATAATAAATGGACAAAGAAAAACCGACCTACTCAACCCGTGTGGGAAGAATAAGTCGGTGTATTACTAGCTAAATGTGTTTAGGTGGTAACAACATGTCCGTTTCGAAGATGTACGCTAAGAGTGCCCTCTGTACCCCACACAGTGTGGACAGGTATGATGTTCTCGCAAGTAGAACAATAGCCTACGCTACGACCATTTTCGTGTCGTACATCTATCTTTCTATTACCCGAACCGGGACAGTGGGCTGGTAGTCCCAGGAATCGTGCGTAGGTACTGTTAGGAGTTTTCATGAAACCTTCGTTAGAATCTAAGGGTGCCTCGAAGGGTTCCAGCTTGTATGGCACGCTGTTGGGTATCTGCTGTTCCACGTGATTCTCCATCCCATATGGTATACACTTGTCCACCAATACGAACCATAAAATCGTTCCGAAGAAACCCCGCATGTTTACCCAGATACCAAGGAGCCTTCATTTCATATGCCTCAAATCCGCGCTGTACTGCTGTAATGTGGCTGATTCTGTCGATACCCGCTGCACCACCTGTCACGATGATGTGTTCTGCTGGATCAAGCTGTGCGATCAGATACTCTACCTGATCGAATGCAGCTACATACCGCTGTTCGTAGTTTTCTCGAAAACTTCTTTCTGAGTGCTTATCCAGCCTGCTACCCGCGATAACTGTGATTTCCTTCATGTTACCACCTTTGCATACCCGGATCATATCGTGGTTGTGATTGTCTCCAATTGTACTCGTAGGTATCTCGTTCTTGTCTAGCACGCTGTAGTTGATTTATCAGGTTCGCTAGCTCTGCCCGTGCAACAGTTAACTCATTTTGTAGGTGGGTATTTTGTGTCACAAGTTCGACAATACGGTCGAGTGCTGCCTGCATATCAGTCATGGTCATCAAACATTTCTAGAGCTTTACGGGGTAGTTCTGATATCCCACATGATCGACTGCCTGTAAGTAGCGTGCCTCTTCGATATTGGTAAGCCTGCTCCCAGCTATGACTGTTAGGGTTTTCATCTTCCTCAGCCTCTTTGTCAGCATAGAGATTATCCATATGTTCATTAACCAGATCGGGAATACGCTCGATGGCATACCATAGCTTGTGCCATGTAAGCTCTGCCTCATCTGCACGAGCATGGCTGTTCTGTGCTGCTTGTACAGTTACATCGTACCGTTGCTGGAGTAGTTTGTTTGCTTCATGAGCCTCAACGAGTTCTCGTAACATCTGTCTATCAGATTTTTCTAGTTCTGCAATACGTGCGTGTAGCTTCATATTCTCCGATGCTGTACTATACAACGCAGCATTATTACCCCGCTCGTAGCACTCATTTGCAAACTCTCCTAGAACATTGTACTGCTCTGTCCAGTTCGTACCGCTATTGTGTAGATCACTCAGCACATCGATAATGAACTCAGTTGGTATGTAGTTTTCTCGAAGTATGCTCATTCTGACATCCTCTTTATGTATTCATAACGGAATCCGTTCTCTTTACCCACTTCGATGCCTTTGTCATACCCAGCACCCCATGTGAGTCGTGCCAGTCTGAGGTGTTCCGTAGAGAGTGTATCCAACCAATCACGTATCTCTTCCTGCACAGCTTCCTTTTCCTCATCTGTTTCAGGCCAGTCACCCAAGTTATCTATGTATGTCATATATCTAACCACACCACTTCTGTTTGTCCGTTATGCCCGTGTACTGCTTCAATATAGCTGATCGATGGATACAGGTTATAGCTGGTGTACTCAGTCAGCCATGTCATCGCGCACATGCCATTTGTGAAGCGCACACCCTCAGCGACCACCCCCGTTCCTGAAATACCTGATGTATCCTTGTGTCTGAGCAAGATAAACCTCTTCATCTGTGACTTGTTCGAGGATTTCGACAAGTCTATCGATTGGTCTGAATCGATAGGCTGGTATGCCGTTACGTAACTCTGTTCTCCCCGATTTGCTTCCTGATACGGGTATCTCAATGACATATGCGTTCATAGCCTCCTTTGGCAAGTACCCCACAAGCTCCAATACACTATACGGCTCTACCCAGAGTCCAACCACACCATAGTCATCATGGAAGGTCTCTGGCTGTTGTTTGGGTGGATAGAGGAAGTCTGGTCGGAGGTCTCCATGTCGTGTCTTGACACTAAGGGTGATATCCCCCCTCCACAAGTCTCTACGGTGACCATCTCCCCTACCCATGTGTAACCACGGGTCAAACATGCATCCTAGAGCCTTTGCCATTGCAAACTCCCCAGCTATGCCCATCTCGACTACCCGCAGGTTGCTATAGCGGGATACCTGCTTGGTGTTCCACTTCTTTGCCATAACCCGTATCTCAGCCTGTTCTCGTATGAATGCCTGTTCTTCCTTAGTCAGATAGGAGAGCATTGGGAAGTTTCTAGAAACTTGCATTGTTCTGTGCGACTCCCTCATCTACGCACTCTTGGAGCATGGTTGTTAGCTGTACATTCAGTGCAGATATGGCCTGTATCACCTGAAAGAGTGTTGCGATAGCCTGTCGTTCGAGATACAGATCATATGCATGTGGCACAGATAGGTCCATTTCTCCTTTGGGACAGTCACAGGTTGGGAATACTGCTTCTGGTAGCTGGTGATGCGTGGCTGGACCAGCGGGATGTGTTAACGTATACTCACCAGCACCATGATAGAAGATCGGATAGTTGCATACGGGACACGAACCCGACTTATAGAACCCACTTGGAGGGTCAGGATTGAGTACCTGACCCTGCAAGTTAACGAGTTTACCCATCCACAGGCTCATTTCCTTCTGTGCCATCTAAACATGCGGTTGAAGAGGCATCTACGAGTTCGTGTAGCCCCTCTCCATCGAATATTGGTGACTCTTCACCCGGATTTACAGCCCCGAACGGGTTTACGTGTTCTGGTAAACCCGGAAACACGAGATTTCCATCCTGATCGTAGACACCGGGTGGTCTAGCACCCCCAAATGACCCAATTTTGGCATCAAGCTGGTCAATACGCTCCTGAATGTCGTAGAGTTCCCCATCAGAGTAGTTAAATAGGTCTTCTTGGACCTCTTCATGCTCATCGAACTCATCTTCGAGTGCTTCAAGCGCGTTCCAGAGTGGCTTACTCATCAAATATGAGGCCGCAATCGCTACAATGACCGCTAACAGGGCTGCTACTGCAATTTCCATTATTCTACTCCTTCGTTCTGATACTGTCCAGCATACAACGAGCTTTTCAGTGCACACGGCACCATCACCATGTGCCCGATACGGGTACCTACCTCGATATTGAATCCATGTGTGTTATGTACTATCAGACTAGACTTACTTACACCTTGATAGCCTGCATCCCATACCGCTGTTCCCATATCAACCCCACAACGCAGCAGGGAGCTTCTGGGCCACATCAAGCCCATATAGTTGGCTGGAATCTTAACGAGTTCCTCAAATTCGACCAGATACATGCCGGGATCGAGATGATACATGTTACTGGTCGGTACGATGCGTGTATACCTCGGCAAACTCTTATCATCCTGCCAGAGTGTCCCATATCCGTACATTTTATAGATTTGACTCAGTGTGAAGTCATATCCAACCGGTGTTTCGTGTGTAGAGCGGTACGGATCAACAATATCGATCCAGCCTAGCTCTGCTGGTATAAACCGCTCATTATCGTAGAGCAGGTTAACTCCACCGGGATGTAGGTTGAGTTGTCGGCCAAAATTCCACTCATTCCGCGATGGTACTTGGGGTTCTTGCTGGGAATCGTGTATCTTCTCTGTACGGTCTCGTTCTTCCGTGTCCATCAACTGCTGGCTCATTTCTAGTCTGTCTGTCACCAGAGATAGGCTCCATCGAGGTCTGTAGTCGTTCCACACCTTCCTCAGTTGGAGCTTCGTTATGCGGTTCCACATTTTCGACCATAGCACGGTAGGTTTCCTCTGTTATCACCAACTCCCTATCACGATCATTGAATACGGCCATGTAGGTCGTAACCGGGTGAGCAGCGAGTCCAGCCCCTTCCGATTCTTCGATTATGGCCGGATCGAGTACCCCATCCTCATAGAAGGCTCGTACTGGTGCGGAATGGGTGAATGCGATGATTGTAGTATCCATCGTGTGCCCAGCGATGGATGCAAGCGATGTGGGGAAGGGTCCGAGGGGTATACCCACGATCTGTTCGATTTCGAGCAGTTGTTCGTGGGTAAGCACCACCCCTTCCTCTGTAATGACCGTATCTTGTATTATATCATTTTCGATCACGTTTGTCAAGGGCACGAGCCTGATGACCGGATTCCTATCCATTTGGGATGCTCCCATCCCCGATAATTAGTTCTACCTCAGCCAGCGTGGCTACCTTGACAATCATGCCGTTTCCTACGTTGACAGCGTAGCCATCGCGCTCTCGAACGACTCTGGAGCGTACTGCTGGTGCTTTGAGCCATTCTACGCTAGGTCGCTCCGTTTCGTTGCGTAGATCGTATCCACTGGTTATTTCATATTCTGAGTTTTCTAGAAAACTTATTTCCATTCTAGCCTCCTAGGCCGGTAATGCGCTAATAAACGCGGCAGCGATGAAAAACAGGATTATTCCAACAAGTATCGTTCGAATGTGTTCATTCATCTTGAAAAATCAATTTCGCACGAATTGCCATCACAATAGCGGTTATCAATACCATCACTACCCCCGTAATCACTCCAGTCAACCACAGGAGTAATTTCCTTACACCTTCGTTCATATTCTTCTGCCGTAATCCCTTCATATGGTGCCTGCTCATACATCTTGTGTTCATCGTTATTTACGAGAAATGATAGTGCTTTGACTACGGGAAGCGTTTGGCTGACAACAGCTTCAAGTTGTCCAATCTCTCGTAGTCCAACAGTACCAGTAAAGGATACGGCATTGTCGGCCCACACTCGTTGCAAGAAAGCTGCAATGCTAGCCTGCTCCCAGATACTAACTTGATCGACAGAACGTGTTCTTCCCCTTCCGGCTGATTGCATAGGGAACTGAAAGGAATAGCTGCCAGTTGGATCGGTGGCAAGGGGTTCATAGGGCACTCCTGCTTCTATTAAGCGTTCCACGGCAGGGTCGGTTTGGGCAAATGTAATTCTGCGAATGAAGGTCTTCTTGACCGGGTGATGGACACCGGGTGATACCCACGGTAGGAGACTGACCGTTCCAGATGGTTTGACCGTTGTGAGTCTGATGCTGTTCGGTACACCGGCTTCACTCGCAAGCAGAGTATTACTATTTCTGACAGTATCGTACCCATCATCGAGCCAACGATGAATATATGAGAAGGGGGTGGAGTCGATCCAGTCTGCAATACCCGATACCGATACCCCGATCCTCCGATTCTGGGCAACGACCGCATTGGTGTCGTAATCGTGTGATGGCAACAGTGCGACCGTTGATGCAAAAAAGGTAGCAGCTTCCAATATGTCGTGCCACTCCGCTTTGCTTGTAATGCGCGTTGGGAATGTCTCAACAAGATTACATAGCTCCTTACTATAGAGTGGAATCTCCCCACAGGGATTCATTCCTGTCGCAAAGTCTTCTCTGAGGAAGGGGTTGCCATTCCCAACTTTATCGCGATATCTGCCTCTCGTCCGTATGTTTCGAGCGTTAATAAATCCGGGTTCACCACGACCTTCCATCCCGACAATATGTGATACAAGGTCAGGGATTCGTTCGAAGTCTGCATCATTATCCATCCAAACGGAATTATTGGACATGTAACTATGTCCTGCACGATGCGCGTAATCTCCGGGTATCCAGAGTCCATCCTTATCCTCGTGTCCTATATCCTTCATAGAAACGAATATATCATCGTTGGGAGAGCCAATTGCTATCTCTGCGCTTCTGCGTACGTTACCTGCAATGACACAAACACCTATCAGGTTCATAATGTCGGCTGTAAGCTCCGTACCAGCCCTACGATAGCCGTTTTCGGTTGCTTTGTCTAGTAGTTCTCTTATCTTGTTGTGTAGAGCTATCAGAGGCTCTGGACCGCTTGCAATACCCCCAAATCCCCGTATAAGGCTTCCTTTCGGCCTAACTTCGCTATAATCGAAGAAAACGGGCCGTAATATCATTTCATAGCTCTCAATAAGCTGTCTGGTCGCTTCTACCCATCCTTCACGGCTATCAGGCACAACAAAGGTTCGGGGTTCTCCTGATGGGGGAAATAGCATGGTTGTGTCGGTTGGAACACTAAATCCTACCCCTACACCCAGCATAAGATGATCCATAAGCCACGCTGCTGCATTAGATAGCCATATCATCGTATCGACATAACCACAGTTGTTCAGTGCCGCATTGCCACGGGTATAGACATATTCAGTACCCATTGCATACAAACTACGACCGGGTGGTAGCCATTTCATAGAGAACATCTGTTTGGCATAGTGCTGTGCTCGTAACTGCCATTCTCGTTCATCCCATCTACGACCGATGAGCGTATACCATGACTTACGAATATTCATGATTCCTTCGATGTTACGCTGGATTACGTGGTGCCAATGCTCCTGCACACCAAATGGTGACTGTTCTGGACCTCTGCTGTATGTGCGGTAGAAGGTTGCCTGACTGAGCAGCCCTCCACCCCACGGAACCGGTGTTTCCTCTAATTCTTGTATAAACCCCTTATCTAGATGGAAGGTCTGCTCTACCCACATTATTATCTAATTCCTCTGCTAGAATCCACGAATCGTTGTTTTCTGCGAATGCCTTCGCTGCTTCGATCATTAGCGGTGTTCGTTTTCTTTCTACCGGTCTTGGTTTGTCTAAGAGTGGGTCATCCGGTGAAAGTTCTTTTAACCTGTTTCGTAGTGCTGTTGTGTGTCTATATAGCTCATCCCAACAGTTAGGTATCCTCCATTCGAGAATACGTATAGCTGTATCTATATCCTGCCGAGTGCCGTATGTCATCGTAATACAGTTAACCGCATTCCTACGATAGTTGTTATACTCTCTCTGGAGTTGCCATAGTGCGCTATCCTTCACTACAGTTGTTCCAGTTCTCGCAAAAAGCGCATCACGAATTTATGTGCTTCCGGTTCTCCGTGATTCCAGTATAGAATACGTTCTTCTGCGCGTAGAAGACCACGCACATGGGCAATGCCGTTATGGTATCCATTCACTAGACCCTCTTCGTTGCCTTCATCATAGCCCCTCTGCCAGTCACCCTCACTACAGTAGCACTCACAGGTACAATCATCGAGTCCATCCTGATAGCCATCTTCGTATCGATCATCATCCATAATATCCTCTATACTAGGTCTGGGTAGACCGCACCAATTTCCTTAGCCTCAGCGAGTGCTACTTCGCGCTCGTGTGGCAGAAGGTTGCGAATAAAGAATGGATCGTTCTCTGGTACTCCATGTGGTAGACCAAGCGGGTAGCAGCCCATGCAGCCACGCTCCGTGAACTGCACATAGCGTAGGACACCATCCACATGCATACGTACCATACCGGATGCTACGAGTCCATAGGCCGAATAGAACTGGTTTCCTAGTGTCTGGAACTTCTCATAGAAGGGTCCGATAACATAGAAGGTGTGGTCTTGCCATTGACTCGTAAGGGCTATACCCGGCCCTGATGGGTGATACTCTCCCGGTGGCTGTGGTGGATTGGAACCGGGGATAGGGATATGCTCCATATTGAACCATGCGGTTAGGAAGGCATCGACTGCCTTCTGGTTGAAGTCTCCTTGGTTGATAATGGCACGATCTGCTGGGCATGTGTGGCATCCGTGCTCTATAATTGTTCGCGTTGTAGTCGCTTTGAGACCCACCGACTGAGAGAAAACCCCGAGCCGGTCCCCAGCCGCTCCCACTGCCGCTCGTTTTTCAGACATTCCTCCATCCCCATATGCAGGCATTCCTGTTCGAGCGGTGAAATCTGGAATCCATAGCGGTCTAAATACGTCCCGTACGTCCGTGTCAAGATCATTTGTCCAATCTGGGTAGATGCAAAATACACCCCTACCCGCATTACTATTTCCTGAAAGTCCCTGAAAGTGAACCTCGACCAACATATCAGCTACCCAGCCGTTGTTGGCCCATCCTTGTACCTCGCGCACCGCTGCACCCAGATTCCCCGGATAGTCTCCTAGTCCATCGTTGGGTGTGTAGCAGCGCACATCAACACCCCACGCTCGTGCGGTATCGACATAACACTTTGTCAGTGGTCCGGTGAGTGCCTTCTCTGTCGCGTTCCCACCACTACTATTGTGGTGACCAGCACCAATCGCTAGCTTCAATACACGGGGCATATTCCCTCCATCTGCGGCAACCATGTTGCCCCTGCGTACAATCTCCTTTGGATAGTGGTCCCCCGCTTCGGCCCAATTGCCGTTGCCTAGATCACCGATCTGTGAACATACTCCTGCCTTCCCCGCTCCAACTGCGATCCAGTAGCGGTGTGATGCGTTCCAATATTCCTGTAGTGTTGTGGGCCATTTATCCTTTGTACCACGAAAATAGATACTCAAATGTGCGAATATAGCCAATACACCATCATCGATGTTGTCGAAGAATTCACCCTTGACACCACCACCTGTGGTGCCTAGACCACCAAAGTTAAACTGCTCTGGGTCAACATCTCCGGTAAAACGAAAATAGTTAGTCTCTTCAAACATCAATCCAGTGGCAGTTCTACCATCGAAGCTGAACTCACGCGATCTA
>Ga0105340_1000426_pt1 | contig 20315 bp, 20 predicted proteins | sample EasRivMeERMLT700_FD_89676 | JGI IMG/M metagenome (GOLD analysis project Ga0105340, IMG submission 89676) | Soil microbial communities from meander-bound floodplain in the East River, Colorado, USA - East River MetaG ERMLT700 | ecosystem: Environmental > Terrestrial > Soil > Floodplain | place...
CCCGACGACAAGCCGGTAGTGGGCGCGACGATTCAGCCGGACGGGGTGTCGACGGATAGCTCGACGTCGTGGGGCGGCTCGCACCAGTTCCCGAGCCTTGTAGTGAGCGGCGTGGATGGCGAGTTCGTGATGGGCCGCACGCAGGAGTTTACGAAACTCAGTCTCGACGTCAAAGCTTCGGGCCTTGCGCCGGCGAACAACGTGTGGCTGCCGCCGTCCAATGCCGTACAGGAAATCCGGATGGGTGTGGGAACGATGATCAAGGGAAGAGTGGTGAAGGAGGGGCAGCCGCTGGCGGACATGCGCATCGGTTTGGTGGCGCAGAATCGCAACTCCGAGATTTTCCAGGGTAACTTTGAGACGACCTCTGACGCCGAAGGACGATTCGAATTCAAGCACGTGCCGCCATCCACGCAGTGGTACTTGTACGGCGTGATGAATTCATTCAAGAACCATGGCGCAGTGCGGCCAACACCGGTCGGGTCGGGAAGTCACGGCGAGACGCTCAGCGTACCGGACCTCCAGGTCTTGCCCGGTCTAATCCTCGCGGGCAGCATCAAGACCCGCAGTGGAGAGGCAGCGCCGCGAGGAGCGCGATTGCGCGCCGGCTATGACAACGCGTGGGACAGCCAGGAAGCAATGACGGACGGGGAAGGGAACTTTCGTTTCGAAGGGTTACACTCCGGCAAGGTCGAACTTTCGCTGAGCGGCAGTTCGGTGATCAACACCTGGAGGGTCTCTCCGCGCAACCGCAGCCTTGATCACCACAATTCGTGGCAAATGGTTGGGCTGCTCGAAAAAGACAAAACCAACTTCGTCGTCGAGATCGAGCGAGGGAAGCGCGAATACAATTCTTATTCGCAGGGCAACGGCAATTTGCCGACACAGGACCAGCCGGGGGGCTTGCCGCTGCGCGGTGTTGAACCGGATGGCGGCATACCGATTATCCTGTCGGGCAATGTGGTGGACGACGAGACTGGAAAGCCGATCGCCAACGTGCGGGTGATACCTGGGCGCAAACCGCCCGTGGCGACGATGGCGAAGCCGCAGCAAACAGTGCTGCAAACGTTGACGCAGGCATTCCGCAAGCAGCCGGGCACGCCATGGAATGAGCTTCCGTTTTGGTATTTTCAGCGGGCGGAGAATCCCAGCAACGGCACATTTTCGATTGAGTTCGAACAACTCACTTCAACGCCGATGCTTCGAATCGAAGCAGACGGTTATCTCTCGCAGGACACGGATCCGGTTAATTACTCGACCAATATGACTGTTCGCCTTGCGACGGGGCGAGGCCCGCGGGGAATTGTCCTGCAACCGGACGGCAAACCGGCGGCGGGTGCGAACGTGTTGCTGGGAGCGGATCGCGAGCAGTTTTCGCTGGGCAAAAATGGAGTGCTGGAAGCTTACGGGCGCAAGGAGTGGCTGGTGACGACGGCGGCGGATGGGAAGTTCTCCTTCAAGCCTCGCACGGGGGCGCGAACGATTTTCATCGCGCACACCAGCGGTTGGGCTGAAGTGCCCGCGGAGGATTTGACTCGCGAACGCTCCATTGAACTGGAGCCGTGGGCGATTATGTCGGGCCGGCTCGTGAGCAGCAACGGAGTCGCCGTGGCCGGCGAGCGCATGGCGCTGCAAATGGAACGCGACTGGAGTCTCGGGACTCCGTTCGTCAACATCCAGGAACGGCCATTGACGGATGCGAACGGCAAATTTGTGTTTCGGCGCGTGCCTCCGGGGAAACTTCAGTTGCACCGTTTGGTGCCTATGGGACCGGGGCCGAGTTCCGGAGCGACTTACCAATTGCAAACGCCGGTTTACAGCAAGCCGGGCGCGAGCAACGATCTCGGGAACGTGATCATCGATAGGCCGCCGCCGCCACCGGCGCTGAAGGAATTTCTGAAGAAGCTCGGACTGTAGCCTGGAGGGCGAGCGTCGTTTCTGGAGGGGCGAACTCCGCGAGCCCCAATCACGTTTCGAACACCTCAAACCGGCCGTGCCGAAACACGAACAAATGCGGGGTAAGCCGGTAAGCGGCTTCGGCGGAAGTTTTCGCTGCCAATTCGCGAACGGTCTTCAAACCCGGTTTGTTATCGCTGCCCGTCACGATTAGAATTCCGCGCGCGGGAATTGCCACGACAACTTCGCCGTCCACTTCGATCTGGCCGCTGCCCCAGATGGATTCGATCAGCAAGAGGCTCGCTTCGTAATCGCCGCCGGCCTGCATGAGAAAGACGCCGCCGTCCCCGGCCATTTTTACATCGGGCAGCAGGCGGCGAAGGTTCTCGATAGCCAGCGGGCGCAAGTCCTCGCGTTGGATTCCCAACCCGGAAACGTCGTCCTCCGTGAGGTAGCGCATGTTGTTCGGCGTGTCTTCGGCGTAGAGCACCACCAACTCGGAGTTGTAGATGTCGTGCGCCTGCGAGAGCTTCGCGGTATCGTGGCCGCGCGCCTCCAATGCCCGGCGCACTTCAGTGAGGTAAGCAGCGTCTTTGATCACCGGCACGATGCGAGTGCGATCGATCTCGCCTTTGGGATGGCCAATGGTTTCGCGAAGGGCGGCCACGAATTTCTCCAGCATTTCGTTGCGCAACTCGGGGTGTGACTGATACTCAGTGAATGCGTTTTCAAGAAAGGCCGTTTGCTCGGTGCCATCCTGAAGAACCAGCTTGAGTTCGAGCGACCCGCCGATGGTCACGCGCAACCCGGGCGACGCCTCGCGCAAAATGTGCGCGAACGCCTCGGTGAATTCGGCCTCGGAAATCGGCTGCGGAGGAGGCGGGGATTTGCCGAACCACTTCGAAGCAATGCGCGCCAGGAAACTCATATTGTGAATGCGCATCCAATGATGCCAGAGGTTGGAGTGCGCTTACAGCGCGAAATTCCTGGATGGGACCTGGTCCGGGGGACGCTGCCCTCGGCGAATGCTCGTTCCAGCCTTTCAGGCTTCGACACGCGGCGAGTTCGCGGTATGTTCGTTGTGTGAATCGGTTTGAGCATCGGCTTGCGGAGCATGGCCTCGCGTTGGAGCGCGCCGGGCTGCAGACGCTCCAGCTCAACGTGGGCCGCAAGTGCAACCAGGCGTGCCGGCATTGCCATGTCGATGCGGCGCCATGGCGAACCGAGATGATGAACGCCTCGACCGCGCGGCGCGTGGCGGATTGGATTGTCGAGCATCGTCCGCCGATCGTAGATATCACCGGTGGCGCGCCTGAACTGAACGAGCACTTCAGATTCCTTGTGGAAATCGGTAGCGGGGCAGGGGCGCACGTGATCGATCGGAACAACCTCACGATCATCGAAGAACCGGGCTTTGATTATTTGCCGGCGTACCTCGCGGAGCACGACGTGGAAGTGATCGCCTCGCTGCCGTGTTATTCGGCGGAGAACGTCAACAAGCAGCGCGGCAACGGCGTGTTTGAGAAAAGCATTTCGGCCCTGCGGAAACTGAATGCAGTCGGCTACGGGAGTGAACTGCCGCTCAACCTTGTTTACAATCCGCTCGGCGCGACGCTGCCCGGTCCGCAGCATCAATTGGAAGCCGATTACAAGGAAGTTTTGGGGCGGGAATTCGGAATCGCGTTCAATCACCTTTACACGATTACGAATCAGCCCATTGCGAGATTTGCCGAAGACCTGCGCCGGCAAGGCAAGTGGAATGAATATCTCGAATTGCTCGCGACAAGCTTCAATCCTGAAACCGTCGCCGGTCTTATGTGTCGGACGACCCTGAGCGTTGATTACGAAGGGCGGCTCTACGATTGCGATTTCAATCAAATGCTGGACATGAAGATTCGCAACGGTCGCGATTTGTTTTTGTGGGACGTGACACCTGACACGCTGACGGGCCGCGCAATCCAGACCGGCGATCACTGTCTGGCCTGCACGGCGGGTTGCGGCAGCAGTTGCACGGGAGCGCTCAAGGAATGACGACGAAACCCCTCACCCTGACCCTCTCAACTGCTGTTGGCTTTTACACTGTTCTTCAGAAGTAGGCAGATACGAGAAACTTAGCTCAACTTCTCCTTTGCCAACAATGACCTTCTCGATGAGGGACTGCACAATCGGGCGCTTCTGCTCAATGGTCATTTTCGGCCACCGACCATAGACGCCTTGGGCTTCGACGAGGACCTCATCGCCGCTCACATTGTTGACCCGAAGCACGTCGACTTCAGCCTGTAGTTTTGGAAGGGCAGAGGTCAGTTGGTTTAGGCGTTCTTCAGCAGGACGGTAGAAGGTGCCGAATCCCTGGGCGGTGATTTCGCCGTCCAGATACAGTTTGTGAGTCCGGGTCATTTCATCGCGGACTTTTTGGATTTCGCGCTGGTGGGCTAATAGTGCGGTTTCTCTTTCCGAGAGCCGATTCTTGGTGGCACTCAGATGCTCTGCGATTTTCTGCGGATTCGCAAAGAAGGCTTTAAGCTCATCGTAAACGATGTATTCAAGTCGTGGTCCCCAGGAATCACGCCAAATGCTTTTGAAAGCACTGACGATCCCTGACGCCACTAGGTGTCGGTCATCTGGTGCCACATGAGCCAGCAAGTTGAATGCTATCGGATACTCAATGTCTCCTGGATTGAAATAGACTAGATGGTCTGCACGATGCGGGGGAATGTGGTCGAGGATTTCCTCGGCCAGATCGCCGTGCGGATCGATGAGCCCAACGCCATGGCCTAATGCAATGTGCTGAACGATCATGTTGCGCAAGAGTGTTGTTTTGCCGGAACCGGTTTTTCCGATGATATAGATATGTTGGCGCTGGTCCTCTCGGGAAATGCCAAAACGCTGGGGCTCACCCCAGCCATGTCGTTCGCCAATGATGATTTGTGGTTCGTCATTCATGGTTCCAAAACCAGTCGCCACTCCGGCCAACTCAAGACGATCCGGCTTGTGTTAGATCGTCTGTCGTAACCTTGCCGCAATCACTTGCTTGCAAACGCCGACAAATGCGTTTGGGGCAAGCCGGCGGGGTAATGGCGGCTGGTTTTGGAATCCGAAGCCGTATTGAAAGTTAGGGACCTCCGGGACGCGATTTGCGCCAAGGCGGATAAATCATAACATGCACGTTCCTCAAATTGACGCGGCTTACGCCGCGGCTGTTTGTTCCGGGCCGAAATTCGGCGGCGCTTTTTCCACGCTATGCGCGAACGTGGTGTCTTGACGATAGTCATGCGCTCGTACGGCCACTCGTAGCTCACGCTTCAGCGTGTATCGTGCGCGCTAGCGAATTGGTCATTCGGTGCGATAACACCTCTTAAGGACAGTCCCCCCAACGTGTCGCGGCTAAAGGACAATCGGACGACGCCCGACTTATCGATTTTTGGTTAAAGGACACTGGATAGGGGGACTTGAACCTGATAACCGGAGGAAAAAGCGATAAGTCGGGCGATAGCCGACGACACGTTGGGGGAGCCAGTCGTGCGGCGGTTAGGCCGTATTAGTGAAAAGTGTCGGGCGCTCAGCCCCTACATACCATGTATGTCGACCGTCGGAGTCATGCTTTGCCGCAAGCGGCAAGTTCCGACATCTTGGCCACTTATGCTCAATTGCTCAGGCTTGGTACTATGCCAAATCGTTTTCGCAATTGGAGCTATCGTGATCTCACGGACTTTCTGCGTGAGAAGGGTTTCAGCTTCTTCAAGGAGATCGGAGGATCTCACCAGCAGTGGATTAAGCGTGGTGTGGATGGCAAACCAGATAAGATTCTTGAGATTTATTTCCGGCACAACGCATATCCGATGAAAACCATTCGAACAACGGCTCGTAAATCAGGTATTCCGGAAGGTGAGTGGCTTGAGTGGAGTGGTTCTTAACGAGTTGCCGCTTTCGGCAAATCTAGGCGTCTTTCTCTCAACTGGTGTTGGGCAGTACGCTGTAAGCATTATGAAAAGCGTAAACAACCCGGCACCCAAGAGTGCCCCCGGTGTCTTCCGAAGACACCTGAACGAGTTCGTTGTGAGACCGCTAGCGCACCTTATCAACCGGCAGAGGCTCGATTGCATTGAGCAAGGGCGAAAGATTTTCCAAAAGCTGGATGAATTGGATGATCTTGTCGCGATCATCGCTCGCGAGCTAAGCAACCGAAAAGTTGAAGGAGACAAGCAGTGAATTCGCAACTCCGTCTGCGGTTGAAGAAATGGTCATCAGTTTGTTCGATTTCAGTTGCAACATGGTCCAACCGTGGGCCGAAGCAGGATTTCTGTGCTACTGCGTCGATTTGCAGCACCCGCCTGGGGAGCGTCGTCAAGGGAACATCATCCAGGTGGGCGCAGATGTGCGTGAATGGCTTCCGCCGTACGCGAAGATCAAGATCATGTTTGCCTTTCCACCTTGCACCAATGTGGCTGTAAGTGGCGCAAGGTGGTTCAAGGATAAAGGTTTAGGCGCACTGATCGCCGCTCTCCAGCTGTTTGATGCAAGTGTTCGTCTCGCCGAATGGACGAGGGCACCATACATGATTGAGAATCCGGTCAGCACAGTGTCGAGTTATTAGCGAAAGCCAGACCACACCTTCAACCCATTGAGTATGGAGGTTACTTGGCAGGAGAAGGTGACGCCTACACCAAAAAGACCTGCTTGTGGACGGGGAACCTCTTCGTAATGCCCCGACGCAGAGAAGTTGTGCCGTACGAAGGAAGAAAAATGCATCTGCTGCCACCTTCCGATCACCGTGCGGCACTGCGGTCAATGACACCGCACGGATTCGCGCAAGCGGTATTTGAGGCGAACCGCGAACATGGGAGGTAAAGCGAACGAAAACGTAATGAAATGGACAGTGCGTCAAGTAGCTAGGCTGGCGCGCTGTGTGGTAAAATGGGATTATCATGCTTCCATCGATGCTTCAGCCGCTATTTTGGGACGTGCCTTTTGAGACGATACACGCCGAACTCCACAAGCGGTATGTTGTAGCGCGAATACTCGAACTCGGAGGGGAAGCCGCGGTGAAGTGGGCCGAGAACCACTATTCACTTGATGATCTACGGAGTGTCGTCGAGACGAGCCGAAGTCTCTCTTCAAAGAGTCGCAATTATTGGCGAATAAGATACCATCTTGGCTGAGCGCTACGAGCACACGATCGCGCCTTTTACGCGCAAGCTTTTCGACAAGCTGGCGACAACTCCCTGGATTGCCGACTTCTATCTCGCCGGCGGCACTGCGCTTGCCCTGCAGCTTGGGCATCGAACCTCTGTTGATCTCGATTTCTTTAGCGAGACATCCTTTGATGAATCAAGGTTGCTTCCGCCTCTTGCGTCGATCGGGATCCTCGAAGTTTTGCAAACCGCGCCGCAATCGATCATTGGAACCCTCGACGGTGTAAAGATTTCGTTTTTGGAATATCGTTACCCGCTCCTGAAAGCTCCCACCGAGCTTGATCGGGTCAAAATCGCCTCTATTGAAGATATCGCCGCCATGAAACTGAACGCTCTTGCAAGGCGCGGGACAAAGCGCGACTTCGTGGATGTCTATTTCATCGCCAAGCGACAACCGCTTTCGGAACAGCTCAGGCTGTTTCAGACCAAATACAATTCCGTCGGCTTCAACCTTGTTCATCTCAAGAAGAGCTTGGTCTTCTTTGAGGATGCCGAGAGCGAGCCTATGCCGGCAATGCTCGTCCGAACGGAGGGGCGCGAGGTGAAGAACTCTTTTGTTGAGGAGGCGCCTGGCCTCGCGGCTATTTAGCCTTTGCCGCTCTGAACTTCGCCCAACGCGCTCTTGCGGCAGCCGCTATCTTCGCACGTGCGGCCCGACTCATTTTGCGACGTTTTCTCGGCCCAGGCCGTGTCGTCGTGGTCGAGGCGTCATGGCCGACTACCGATGCAAGCTCTCGCTCTAGTTCTTCGATGCGTTCTTTGATCGCAACGGCGCGCTTCAACTGATTAACGGTTAGATCTGTAAATGGATTTAGCACCGGCGAGGGATAGCCGCGAGCAGGTACAAAGTCAAGAGCCATCGAGGTTTGCGTAGCAGACCGGCACAAGGCCGTCTACTACTTTCATGTGATTGACGACAAGTTGTGACTTCACAAGGCCATCCGCATTGCAGGAGATCGTTATCAGTCTTTTCGATTTCACCTATAACATGGTCAAGCTCTGGGCAGACGCAGGATTTCTATGCCCCTGCGTAGACCTGCAGCATCAGCCTGGTGAGCATCGGGAAGGTAATATCATTCGCGTCGGCGCGGATGTGCGGGGAATGGCTTCCACCTTACGCACAGGTAATGATCATGTTCGCCTTTCCGCCTTGCACCTACGTGGCGGTGGGTGGCGCAAGGTGGTTCGCCTGACGTATCCAGGCAGTTGGACCACACCACCGCCTAGATGTGTGACAGTACGACCGAGGGTAAACTTTTGTACACACTACTATGGACAGGCTAACGAAAGGCCAGACTACCACATTTATTGACAGCAACAGTGAACTCGAATAGCTTACTCCATAGAAATACCGGGCGCGATTACTGCAAGCCATCTGCAAGTGGCGACGTACTTAGTCTAACCTCGTGTTTATCCAAGGTGTTTCTATGAAAAGACCGGTCTTGATCTACGGTGGTATCGTTATCGCGATATTCGTGCTCTTTGAACTTGTGGGAAATCGCAGACGCGATGTGCCTGGCAGCGTTGGAGGTCATTCGCTAGAGATCGCTTCAGTTATCCGAACGGAAGCCGCAATACCGACCAACAGCGGACGCGCCATCGATGCTTCTATCAGCTTTGGAGGTCCTTCGCCAGAGATCGTTTCAGTTAACCCCAAGAAATCTGAAATACGGACCAATAACGGCGGATCATTGAGCGACCAATCTCTCCTGTTCACCAATGCCGCAGAGTTGGGCCATCAAGCTGGGAGCGTACGGAAAAAAAAGCCACCACTTTCCGAGGCTGATATACACTTGATGCAGCAAATCATACGTGCACTCCGCAATCGTCAGCTATCGGACGAGGAGTTCGTTGATTTTCAAAGCGCCTTTATCGCTGCGGCATTGTCACTGGCGGATTCGGAGAAGACCAAGCGAATTCGGGAGTTGATATACGAAGGGAGGCAGGAGGCAAGGAAGCGCCACCTGAAATCGCCACCACAGCTCGACACAACAGGGGCGGGCAACAGTGAATGGGAGCTACTGGATCGGCGCGTAAGCAAGCAGGTTGAGAAACTCCTCAGTGCAAGAGAACGGGAGGACTTTGTTGCGTCATTCGGGGCAGTTATTGAGATCGATCTTGGTATGTCCATTAATGAGGAGTGAGGGAAACCGGAGACTCGTGCAATGGTCAAACGTCCACTGAGTCAGGTTCCCAATTACGTAGCTATACTGTCCGAATGGCGAGCATCGGCTCTATGCTCGCCGCACGACGGGCGGGAAGATAGCACGCGATGAGGATAGCACTCCACAGTGCCAGAGCGACCGTGAAGACGGTCGCAGGATCACCGGGGCTGACGCCGAACAACAGGGTGCCAAAGAGTCGGCTAAATGCGAAGATCCCGGCAATACCAAGGGCACTGCCGCCAGCAGCGTAGAGAAAACCTTGACCGAGAATCAATTTGAGAATCTGTGACCTTGCCGCACCGAGGGCAATACGAATGCCGATCTCGCGGGTGCGATGCAAGACAAGGTATGATATGACTCCATAAAGCCCCAGGCATGCGAAAAAAGTCGAGACCGCCGAGAATGCTGCCAATGTGACAGTGACCAGGTGCTCAGTCTCGAGAGACTGACCAATCAGTTGACGCACCGTCTGGGCAGAGGCGCTACCGAACACACTATGGACGGATCGGAGTTCGCGCAGCAAGCTGGGAAGCACGGTATCTGGAGGCAGCTTGGTTCGAACAACCAAGGTGAAGGAGAGGCCACTCGGCACGTCCTGCTGAACAAACCGTATCGGCTTTGGCGGTGTGCGAAGATCATCGCAAAGGAAGTCCCTTACGATCCCGGTCACGGGAAGCGGAAACATGCCAACTCTTCTGCCGAATCCCGGTTTGCCGGCCCAGAAACGGCGAAGGAAGCTCTGGTTAACTAGAACGCGTGTTCCGCGCCCAGGGCCTTGAGATTCCACCAAGGCAACGCCGATCGTTTCGAAAAACGTCGGTCCAACCTCCATTGTGTGAATGACCAACTCTTCGCCAGATCGCAACTCGTAACCTTCCAGCGTTTTGACTGGTTCAGAGGACAAGCCTCGACCTGATAGAGGGAAGCCGTCGCTGAAACTCACTGACTTCACTCCGGGCAGGCCTTCGAAACGTTCCGCAATAACTCTGTATAGAGATCGAGCGAGTTCTGGTGCGATGCCTTGGTCCTCGAGATTGATCGGGATAATAACGAGGTCACGATTGTTGAAACCAGTATCTACCGAGTTCAACTTGCCGAAGCTCCTCGCTGCGAGTCCGGCACCAAAGAGTAGCAAGAGGGAAACACCAATCTGTGTGGTCACCAGAATCCCGCGCAGATTGAACAACCGATGTTTGGTCCATTCGGTCTGCGCTCCGGACTTCAAGGCGGAGGAAACGTCTACGAGGCTTGCCTGCCAGGCCGGAACAAGCCCAGAGAGCAGGCTAGTGACTATGACCAAAAAAAGAGTGAATATGATCACGCGCGGCTCCAGGGTGACATGGAGCGGGAAATTAAAGAAGCTGCCATAGAGCAGGGGAACAGATTTCCCTGCCCAGCCGGCCAGGATTAATCCAAAAATGCCACCGGCGATCGTTAACAGGATACTTTCCGTAGCAAACTCTCCCATCAGCCGAGCCCGACTGGCACCCAACGATAATTTGACACCAATCTCATGGCGCCGACGGAGTCCTCGGACCAGGATGAGATTCGCAACATTCGCACACGCCACTAACAAACCGAGACCCACAGCGACGGCCATGACAACCGAGGCGGTCCACGAGCGGGATGTCGGCTGAAACGGACCCAGGGTGCCGCGTCCAGCCGAAATCAAGCGTGCACGAAGGTCTTTTTGAAAGCCTCCCTCGTGTGGGTATCCCGGCAGCGGAGCACCGTGATATCTCGTGCCCAACTCTCGCGTTATCTCATCGAGTTGATGCTGAGTCTGAAGTCGCGATACCTTGTCGCCGGCCAAACGCGCGACCATACGAAAACTCACCTGCTGGCTATCTTTGAAGATTGGCTCCATACACGACGGGATCCAAACGTCCGGCGTGAACTGCTCAAGACCGGTAAACGTTGGTGGAGCGACACCGATAATCGTGAAAGAATGTTCTTTTTTTGGCTGTTTAAGGATTGTTGTCTTTCCAATGATGTCTGCTCGGCCGCCGAAGTGCTTGATCCAGCATCTGTGGCTTAGAACAGCTAGCGGAGCCTGGAGCGGGGTGGCATCCTCGGATGGAGTGAAGAAGGTCCCGAGCGTCGGACGAAGACCGACCAGGGAAAAGTAGTTCCCTGAGACCAATTGTGCCTGAATAGGGATCCACGCACCGTTCAGATGCAGTTTCGTGCCGAGGGGAGCATATCCCGCTATGCTGAGCGATGCTGAAGCCCGTTGTTGATACTCTTTGAAGATAGGGAGGGGAATGTCCTGTGATGAACGGTCTCCGCTCCGATCGAAGAGCACGAGCCCCAACAAAGTCTCAGGATCCTTAATGTGGAGGGGACGAAAAGCCAGTTCGTCAAGGACCGCAAAGGAAACGACGTTCGCAGCAATGCCCAATGCGAGACTTGCCATCGCCGCGACGGCAAATCCAGGCGATCGCCAGAGTCGACGGCAGGCGCTTCTAATCTCAGTTACGAGTCGGACCATGGTAAAGTCCTCTACTTCTCGAGAGAGTATGAGGCAAGTGTAACCAAGTCAATCCTAGAGTGATGTGACTGGTAAGTCCGGGCGCCGCTTTTGATTGACGCCGTCAGTCATACTCAACTCTGCAAATGCCGGAGCAGTAGATTCCGGAGCAGTAGACTCTTGTGCTGCAGGGGCCCAATGGACATGCGGGCCGACCGAGAGCACGTTGTATTTTAGGATGCAGCAGAGCGCCCAAAGGCCGTCACGCCAACCAATCTTCTTGCCCTCAGCATAGGTTCGGCCGTGATACGCGATTCCTACTTCGTAGATGCGACATCGCAGCTTTGCGACTTTAGCGGTGATCTCGGGTTCGAAACCAAACCGATTCTCCTGGATTGTGACAGATTGAAGAACATCTTTGCGGAAAGCCTTATAGCCAGTTTCCATGTCAGTGAGGTTTATGTTCGTCAACACGTTTGACAGCAGCGTAAGAAAGCGATTGCCGACCATATGCCAGAAGTACAAAACGCGCTTTTCCTGCGATGCCATAAACCGCGAGCCAAAGACAACGTCGGCGCGACCGCCGAGGATCGGCCTGAGGAGCACGGCGTATTGGCTGGGTTCATATTCCAGATCGGCGTCCTGGACAATGATGATATCCCCTTTTGCTTCAGTGAACCCGCTGCGCAGAGCTGCTCCCTTCCCGCGATTTCGCTTATGAAGTACCAAGCGCAGCGTTTCGGGGTGTTCCCTTTGTAATGCTTGAACAATCTGCGTCGTCCCATCGGTCGAGCAATCGTCTACGAGGACAATTTCCATCTGATCGATGCCGGCAATGCGCTGGCGCGAGACTTCGTCAACCACTTGTCGAACAAACCTTCGTTCGTTGAATACCGGAATTACGACGGTGAGCATCATACCCAGGAATGCGGCGTAAGCCACCGCGTGACCGGACGCTTTCGCTGAATTTGATCAGTGGTCCTATTCATCGAGCATCTCCAAAGTAAACTCCTACACGTTTATTCTGGCTAGCGACTTGAAGCTGTCCGTGGGCGAGTAGGTGAGGGTTTACCTTCATAGGCAACGCTTCTCGTCTAGGAAGATGCACCGTGACTGATCCCTTGGAAGATTGAACGCTCAGGCGGTGGTACCCCGGAGCGCCGAGGGCCGACACCACCATATTGAACTCATTCGAATGGACTGACCGGGATAGCAGGTGATAGCTGGCTTCGCCTAGTCGCACCCGATCGCCACTCAGAAAGTACGGCGACTCCAGAACCACTCCTTCACCACCCACCGAAGCTGCGTGGCAACGACTGCACGCATTGGCGAGGCCGCGCGAATGGCTCTCGGATTCCAGAATCCCACTTGGGACAGCGTGTGTGTCACTTCTGCCGTACTGCGCTAGTTCCATGACTTGATCACGCCAACGAGCGCGCACTATACCGAACGGCTGCACCGAAGGGTTGGCCCAAAGCTCGAGCAGAGGGTACTTCTTGCCATCAGGGGAGATTAGATAGGCAAGGGCACGTGTAGTCTGGACCGTGCAGTCCCGAAGTTCAAGGTTCGTCTCGTTAAGCCATTGGATGTCGACGTTCCATTGGGGCGGTAAGCGACGCTGCGCCTGCACGGGAAACGAATGCTGGACGAGGTAATAGGCAGCTGACTCCGAATCCAAGCGGACATTTTCCTCACTGACCGATCTATAGACCGGGCTGTCGATACCGTACAGCGAGATCACCCCCGATGTAGCAAGCCACTTCCGAGCTGGCGAGGTACGCGCATCCATCGCAACGCCATAAGTAATCTCTGTCTCGCGCTGGTTGCGCGTAATGCGATACTTCGCGAAAGCGCCGTGTTGCCAGGCTGATATCCGAACGTCCCGTGGTGCGATGAGCAGATGCCTTACTTCAATGGGTGCCGAACTTACGAAACGTCTGAATTCCTTCATTGCTTTCCAACGCCGATCATACTGTTGGTAGGTCCACCACGAGCCAAGCACGCTCAAGGTGGCTGCGAGCATTAAAACGATACGCGCAATCATAGCGTCACAGGGCCAGAATCGACGAAACCGGACTCCGTAAGGGAACATCGGAGTATGAATTGTTTGATATGCCTTGGCGTTCCGCCTTCTGCCAACACCCAGTAATCGCCGGGCGGCAGGGCCGGCTGATCAAATTCGACAACAGTCCCGGCTTGCAGAAGACGGCTGCCGGCGCAGTAATGTTCTATCACGAAGCTGGCTGCTGCTCCGCGCTGGAGAGCCTCGAGCGTTCGAAACCAGCTCAATTTCATCCGGATTTGATTAGTCCAAGGTGTCGAGACGAGGCAGTATGGTCCTTCGTAGCGCAGAGCAACCGTGATCTTGTTCAATGCCTCCGTTGCTTCGTATATCTGGAGAGAGCCAGGCACCGGCGCTTCCAGTTCAGTTCCTTTCGGCTCAACAAAGGCGCACAATTCAGCCGAGCCGTTACATGCAATCGGTCGCAGTGCTCTATCCTTGAGCGCACTGATCCACGTTTGTTCACTCGGGGAAAGCTGGTCCCAGTGGATCAGTACACGTTTGACTCCCATGGCAGAAAGAGCGGCAACGATTCGCTCGCTCGGGCCATCTTTCAAGAGGCGTATCAAATCGACATACGCGCCCGGAGCAAATCCCGAGTAGCCGTTGATCAATGGCTGCCAGTGCGCTGTGCTGTAAAGCATGTAGGTGCTGTCATCTTCCAACTTGCCACGTTGTGGACCGACGAGAGGCAGCTCCAGAAGCGGTGTGTTGGTGGATCTGTTGGCAAGCGCCTTATAAATCGATGGAATCTGGTCACCTCGCGGTACGCGCGCCAGACGTACAGGTAAAGGCCATGTATCCAGGAGCAGGAGCAGTACGATGGCTCCCTGGATGAAAGGTCGTGCCTTGGTTCGCAATTGACCCAACCACCAGATGCCGAACCCGGCGAGCAGGGCACAGAAAAGCGCGAGAAAAATGGAAAAGCGGTAAGGAGACCGTATCGATGAAAAACCCGGGAAGAATTCATATAACACGTTGTACGGAGAGATCCAGTACAGGATACGAAAAAGACCCAATCCCTCAGGACTGGTCGGAGCCAGGGCCATGCCGAGCGAGAGCAGGAACGAGAGAATTGCCATCGCCAACCAAAGGCGTACAGGGCTTGGCAGGCAGTGGGTTACGTCTTCGCTGTGTCCCACGTGGAGTTTGGTACCCGTGCCAAATCTTAGGGCGCCAGTACGCCATGCGACAACTGCGCTGAACACGGACAGCGCATATAGGACATACCCGATGTTATGCCCTACGGGAGCACGTGGGAGGCCGAGCAGATTACCCCAGAACGCTGTGGCAGATGGCGTGACGTACGCCCTCAGTTCCGCCGAGAGCGCCTGCACCAGCCCTCTTGGCCGCGTGAGTTCCATGGCGGACTTCGCATGACTCATCCCGATAAACAGCGGCATGAGTGCGACTGCGACCAATGCACATAGCACAAGAGCTTTCAGGGTGAAATCCTTGGTCAAAAGGCCTCTTCGGAAGGAAAGGCAAACGAAAAATACGATGAACACGGTCAGAAAGAGCCCGTAGTACGCACAGGTATACCACGTGGCCAGAAACCCAAGCGCTGCCAAAACACCGCCGCGCCATTCGGCGCTTTGTGTAAATCGATGAAGCCCGAGAAACGCGAGAGGCATGAAGGGAATCGCCAGCAATTGGAGAACGCCTATCTCGCGAAATACATACGGGTTCAATGCAAACGCCACCGCAGGGACAAAGGCCGCTAACCACCGCCGACCCTGTGTTTCGCAGAACGGTAGAAGGCACCACAGAGTTGCATAAACGGCTATGCCGGCAACCCATAAAAAACCCAGCAGTGCGACGTTATACGCCGCCACCTCATTTCGCGTCGCGAGGAATATGGGAAAGGTCAGCAAAGCGGTCCCGAACTGCGGTTCAGAATAAGCCAGCGTTCCACGATGAGGATAGAATACGTTCGCATCCCAGTAGTCAGGGACCCGCCCTTCGATCCACCGATAGTTCCATGCGAGAGTCCAAAGATTCAGGTTCGAAACCATCCGAATGGATATCTCTCCGGGAGCAACATGTGTCGTGAATTTGCTTGCCAGGGGCCAAGTCATTCCGATGACCAGGACGAGGAGCAGCACGGCCGTAAGTGTGTGCGTCAGTATGCCGCTGCGATGAAATCTACGTATGAGCATGAGTGGCATCGAACTCTACCAAATGACATTTACGACAACGTTGGTGCTCCGCTCTACCTCAACGGTTACAGAGTGCTCAAGGATGTCCTTCTCAAAGCTGAGGCCGAGGGCGCCATCCTGATCGGTTTGAAACGTGATCCGTCCGCCATCTTCCCAATTCAGGGAGAGTAAAGCCCACGGAACTGGATCTCCGAGTGTTGTGCGAACCTGAAACTCGAGCTTCTTGCTGATGAGGTCCCCTTCGTTCGACACAAGTAAGGAACGCAACTGGAATGGGCCCTGGAAGCTGCGGGAGGAATCGCACCCGCTGCATCCCAGAGAGATAGCAGCTGCAAAACCGAGCAAAAAGATCTTTTCAATGGCGCGTCGCATACCTTTGTGTTCCTTTGGAGGGTCGTTCGTTAGCGAATAGGATGTCCATAGGCCGAGCGAAACTGCAGGGCCGCAGAATAGCCCTCTTGACATTGAGCGAGATGGTGACCATAGGTCACTTCCTCGTCCATGTAGAAGACAACCAGACCGTGATCATCTGGCCACACGGAGAACGTACCTTGTTCCCAGGTTAGTCGAATCGGAATGTGCCGCACGGGTTCTTCGTCGCGATAAGCCAGAAGAATCATAGGATCTTCATTAGGTCGCCATAGACGTGCGATGAGCCGATGATGAAGATCTTCAGTAATGTCTTTGTCTTTTCCGAAAACGATCTCCCGGTGACAGCTGCTGGTCAAAGCTGCCAGGATGCAAAGCAAGGCTACCGCCATCCGGTTATTTTGGTGGAAAAATGGCTTCATGACAGTCTTTGGCTCCATGGCACGAGGTGCACCCTAATTCAAGACGTGATGTCCCATTGAGGACCGGGATGATCAGTTTCGGATTGTTAATCGAGCGGTCGTTGCCAAACGAATGAAGCTCCAACGACTCTTTCGGCGATCGAGCTCGAGCTACACCAAGCGGTTTAATGGTTGGGTTCATCCAGACGTCCAACTGGAACGAACCTTCACCCCCGACTCGGTAATGCACACAGTCAAAACGGCCGGCTTCAGTAGTGATAATCTCGTTTCCTAGCGTCTTAAAAGCAACTTGTCGTATGGGGGCAGTTCTGTAAGAAGTAGCATTTACCGGAAAATAGTTCTGGACATAGTCGTAGTACCGATTCTCGTAACTTATCTGGATGTTCGTCAGGGTGACGAGCCGGAAGATATCCTTTGGAATCCACCTATCCACAGCGAATCCGGTCTCTTTCATCCAAAATCGTTCGACCCCACCTTCGGTCAGGGTGCCTATGAGATGAAGACGAACGTCGTTCGTCACTGAGCGTTTGCCTTGTGGGGTGGAATCCCACAGCACATGGCGATATGCAGCGAAGTCGCCTACAGCCCAACCGGACAGGCCAAGCTTCGCCGGGCAAAGCAGATCCAGGTCTCGTGGAAACCCCCTGTTGACAGTGTGAGGTTCTGGCCGCGTTCTATCCGTCGACGAAGAGTTCCGCGGGCCAAGGAGTGCTACGATACCGGTCGCCATGACCGCCGAGATCGCGACCATGCCTGTCCACCCACTAAACAGGCGGGTAATCCTCTGCCATGATTTGGCTGCATTCATCGCGGTGGCCACTCCCTGGAATACACTGGCTTTAAGTCCGGTCTCCTTCTGTCCTCGAGTGGAAAAACGAAGATGACATTCGTGACTGCAGTTTGCATTGGCCCGAGCTCGACGCGCTTTTCTCCGAGTACTTCATGCCAAACGTTGACGGTGAATCGCTGATTGGAAACGTTCGTAATAGAAGCCCTGCCGTTCTCATCCGTCAGGGCAAAATAAGGATGGTCAAAAGCAAACACGTAAGCTTTCATCCATTTGTGAGTGTCGCAATCAATGCGATACATGCCGGGCATCTTCAACTTCCGATTGAAGCTCATGGTTGGATCCAGAAGTGTTAAGTTGAATGCGGTGATGTTGCCGTGCCAACCATGCGGATTGTGCGGCGTTAGATCCTTGCTGTTCAGAAGAAGCGTGGCGCCCGCGCGAGCAGCCTGAATACGCGGCCAAAACAAGCAGCCCTCGCTTCGAATGAACACCGCCTCGTTCGTTTTTACCGGACGAGACGAAGCGGGCATATTCTTGAATTCCAAAAAGATGACTGCGTCTTTCACAGCGCGTCCATTCCCCGTCAGAAGAGTATCGGTGACGTTGGTACCGCAGACTTCAGGCGTTTTATCGACAACAACTGTCGGGGATCCTGGAATTTCGCGGTCTAGAAGAACCTGGCTTTGGATCGTGTAAGTGTTCACTTCGGCCTGTGACTGCATAACACAGGCAAGCATTAGCCAGGTGGCGCAATAGAGTTGAAACAGTCGTCTCATGGCGAATCATCCGTTACATCAGAAACATGAACCGAAATGATCGGGCCAGTTAAGCTCTTCAGGAAGCTCACTAGATCCTCTACTTCCTGCTCAGTAAGGCCGAGGGGCTTAATCTCTTTGTCCAGGTTAGGGTTGTTTCGCCCGCCTTTATTGTAGAACAGCACGACCTCCTTCAACGAGGGGATGCTGCCGTCGTGCATATATGGGCCAGTGAGAGAGACATTACGCAGCGTTGGTGTTCGAAACCTTCCGAAATCGCGCACATCCTTCGTCACGCGCATCAGGCCGGGGTCCTTCATCCCGTCGGCACCGCCGGACCCTAGATTATGAAACTTCTCGTCGGTGAAATTGGTCCCGATGTGGCAGGTTGAGCAGCGCGCCTTGCCACGGAAATGTTGCAGACCCCGCTTGGCTTCAACGCTCAGGGCATCACTAACACCACCCCATTCATACTGATCAAACGGAGTTGAACCTGATACCAACGTGCGCTGGAAACATGCGAGAGCTTTGGCGAGATTTGTTAGGCTGGGAGGCGCATTGAATGCTCGCTGAAAAAGATCGCGGTAGTGGGAATCGGCCGTGATGCGTTTGATAACCAACGCCTCGTCCATCCCCATTTCTTTGGGGCTGAGAAGCGGACCCAGGGCTTGGGTTTCAAGGTCAGGCGCTCGCCCATCCCAGAATTGTGCGGTCCCAAGCACGCGGTTGAAGACCGGCGGAACATTCCTGTCGCCATCCTCATCCGAAACTCCCTTGGCTAGCGAGAGGCCGTTGGAAAACCCACGCGCCGGGTCGTGGCACGTCGCACAGCTCAGTTCTCCGTTTCGCGACAACGTCTTATCGAAGAACAAACGCCGACCGAGGGTGACTTTCGCTTCCGTCAGTGTATTAGCCTCAGGTATCCGAATAGCGCGCTCCAACCCAAGCGGCCATGAACCGGTCGCGATCTCGTTCAGCATTGACGCCGAAAGTGACAGATGCGGTAGAAGCCATAGAATCGCGATGACTACTTGGCGTATTGGTCCGAGCATAAGCACACCTGCGGAAGGCGGAACCTGGCGCAGAAACTAGGTCGCTTCTGCACCAGGCCACCGGTTGCGTTACTTCACGCTCATCACATCTCACCCAACGTAAACATTACCGTGATTGAACTCTGGGTAATTGTGTGTGGCGCCACCAGTGCCGGTTGTGTATTGATGCCCACTCACGTCGTGATAGGTTGTACTATGGGCAGCGGCAGCTGCCTGAGCGGTTGTAGCGTTCATGATCATGATCGCCCCGAATGAGAAGACGGAGGTCATGGTCACTACAGCAACCAGACGTTTGATGGATTTTAACATACATGTACCTTTGTTTGTTGTTTACCAATCTCGGACAACTGTCCTTCAGCTGTCCGTGAACAATGTAACGGCCTAAGTAAGAGTGAGTCCACAGAACTCACTGACCCTAACGCGACATTTGTTACCTAAGCGCGACATTCCCGGTCACAAGTGATGAACATCGCTGCGCGAGGACCGCTGCTCAAAGAAGGAGGGCGAGACAAAAGCGCAACGCAAGCTATGCCAGTAAAACGAGTCTTGGTAAAGGTAGGAGATGATCCATTGGGTTGAACCATATCGGAGACGAGAGGTTCTAGAGTGAGCAACCCCGGGGTCGAGCTTGGTTTCGATCGGTTGCGTGAGCAATGGAGGGTTGTCCGGCATAGCAACTGCTCAAGAATTTGCAAACCATGGAGTGCGGTGGAAAAGACGCCGGTATGCATGGCATTTAGACGATCGCGGCTTGATAGAGGACAGCCGCAGCATACTAGGCGCAACGTAGTTTTGCCACGTATAACGAGAGGACTCGGAGTACATGAGTAGCCGGCTGGATCGCGTCGCGGATTTAGAACAGCGGGCCGCGCGCAGTGGATACTCTGTGCAGAAGCTCGCGAAAGATTTGGGAGTGTCTGAACGCGAATTACGATGGTACTTTCAGCGTAAGCGAGGGACTTCCCCGAAGCATTGGCTCGATC
>Ga0105340_1000429_pt1 | contig 20242 bp, 23 predicted proteins | sample EasRivMeERMLT700_FD_89676 | JGI IMG/M metagenome (GOLD analysis project Ga0105340, IMG submission 89676) | Soil microbial communities from meander-bound floodplain in the East River, Colorado, USA - East River MetaG ERMLT700 | ecosystem: Environmental > Terrestrial > Soil > Floodplain | place...
CGGAATGACGAATGACGAAGCACGAATGACGAAAGAATGACGAAATCCGAATACCGAATGAATGTGGTCAGCGTTGATTTCGGGATTCGACATTCGTGCTTCTTTCGTCATTCGTGCTTCGTGATTCGTCATTGGCGCAAGCCGTTGCGGCTCTCCGGACGGGAGCTTCCGCCGATCTGCGTCGCCAACCACTGGACGAGCCGCGTCTCCGCCCAGCGATAACCGCCGGCGCCATCGGCGCCCAGAAAGCCGAGGTGTCCGCCGTGATTGGAAATGTGCACTTCGACGGACGCCGGCGTCGTCAACGCTTCGAACGGCTCGACGGCGACGAACGGATCGTCGCGCGCCGTCAGGATGAACGTCGGCAAACGAATCGCGCCGATCTTTTGGAGCGCCGACGCCTTTTGATAATAATCAAGCGCGTCGCTGTAACCCCAGCGCGGCGCCGTGAAAAGATCGTCGAACTGGCGCAGGATGAGCCGGCGCGGAAAGTTGGCCCTGGGCACGTCGGGAAAACAGCGTTCGTGCTCCGCCACCTGGCGCGTCAGATGGTGCACATAGAACGCGTCGTAAAGCGGCTGGCGCATCATGAGATCGCTGCAGCGCACCAGGTCGATCGGCGGCGCCAGCGCGGCGATCGCACGCAATGTCGGCGGACCTCGTTCGGCAGTTTCGCCGGCGTATTTCAGAACAATGTTGCCGCCCAGTGAAAAGCCGACGACGGCGAGCGGAACATTTGGATACGTGCTAGCCAAATACTCGACGATAACGCCGACATCGGCCGAGCACGCCGCGTTGTAGAATCGCCGCGCGAAGCGCATGCCGGCGCCCGCCGCCCGCAAGTCCATGCGAAAGACGCGCCAGCCTAGTGCGTTGAGCCGATGAGCGGTTCGCTGCATATAGCCGGAGCGGTGACAGCCGCCCAGGCCGTGAACGATTAATGCAACGGGAATAACCTCGCCATCCACATGCCGCGGCGGCGATTCGTGCAAGACGATTCTATCGCCGTCCGGTAACGCCACCGCACGCTGCACCGATCGCGCTGGCCGTGGCCGACCCGTCAGCAGATTGCCGAGGATCGTCTGCACGTGCGGGTTGCTCAGGAATGGAATCGGTTGAAAAGAGGACATTGCAAGACCTGTCATTCCGTCAAGTCGGCGCATATGGTCCGACGAGCGGGATCATCTTCGGCTTCGGCACAACGACGCCCGTCACCGCGCCGTGCCGTTCCTGCAACTGAGCGAAGCTCATGCGCAGGAAGCCGTGCACATTCGGATCGGGCTTGCCGGCTAAATACTCGCGGGCGTACGCCACCATGCGATTATCATACTCGCGCTGACTGTGCGAGTGATAGTGGTAGCGGCCGTTGTGCCTGCGAATGTCGCCGTCGAACGCCTCGCCGATGTGATACAACTCGTGAAACAGCGTGATGAACTTCTGATCGAAATCCTGATCGAGGAAACGCGGCAAGCAGAATGTCATCAGATACAGATACTCGTGCTCGCCGAGAAAATAGCGCTGAATATGATACGGCACGCCGCGGCGTTTGCGGATCATGGCGCCGTTCTTGAAACGCAGCGGCGTGACGCGCGCTTGCAGCCCATGCGACTGGCCGCCGCGCGCTTGCGTCACCGACACCAGAATGCGCGGCGCCTGCACGTGGCGAAAATCGGGGCAGCGCTCGGCGATATCCGCCGTCAGGTGCTGGATATGGGCGCAGAAGTCGAACGCTTGATTGGTCGCCTGTCCGCTGACCGCGGGCGTTTGCCGCGTGAACCACGACCAGATCGATTGCCGTTGCGTCGCACGAATGGCGCGCACGGGCAGCGGATCGTGAGGTTCTTGCCAGCGCAGGATAAGTTGGTGTTTTCTCATGCGTGACGTTCGTAGGGACAAGCGGCTCGCTTGTCCCGGTTCGCCCAGGGACAAGCGAGCCGCTTGTCCCTACGATTCTCCTTTACTTATTCTTGAAAAATGTTTAAACTTTTCAATCAACCTTGCCGATAAGGAAAGACGTGCCGAAAATGCGGGACATTCCGCGGGCATTGCCAAGAAAGGCGCATGTTATGAAGACGCTAGGCCGAATCAATTGGATTGCCATCGTGGCGCTAACGCTGATGAGCGGATGCCAGACGTGGGTGCCGGAAGCGGGCATTACGTTGCCGTCGCCGCACTATATTCGCCATCCTCCGCAATATTTCCCGCCGTCGCCGCCGTATCCGTTGCCGCGCGAGCTGAACAGCCTGGAAGAGGCGGCCCGCAAAGCTTACGACAATCCACAGCCGTAATCGGACAACTGAGTGGAATCACGAACCCCGCAGGCGGCAAACACGCCCGCGGGGTTTTTCGTTTTCCGGCTTCACTCGCCACAATTTTCTTGACATGGAAACTGGGGGTTGTACCCTTATTCTCCGTGTTTGCCGATTCCTGACATCAAACCCAATCTGCAGGAGTACATGCCATGCCGGAAGGGAAAGTGGTCTTTGCAGGGTTGAATCAAACGGGGATGATCGTTTTCATTATTTTGCTGGTGATGACTGGGCCTTGCTTGTGTTGGTTACCGTGGGTCATTGACAGCATGAAGGGCGATCCAGATGCGTCGTAAGGGCAAAACGCACCGAGTGAGTGTAGTTCGGCCAAAACGGCCCGTGTAGCGGACAAGGACGCGACGGGCCTTGCCGATTGATATGCGTTGAGAATCCTAAACCTATTCCGAGTGGCCATTCGGCCAATTCCACAAGAAGGACAAAAAAATGGCAGAAGGACAATCAGAAGAAAAAAAAGGCCCTGATCGAACCATGTGCGGAATCTTGGCGATCATCCTCGGCTGGGTGGGAGTTCACAAGTTCATGATGGGACAAACTACTGGAGGGGTAATTCTGCTTTGCGTGTCGCTCCTAAGCTGTTTTTTGCTTCAACCCGTCTCTGCAATCATCGGATTGATCGAAGGCATCATTTATCTGACGAAGACAGATGAGCAATTTTATCAAACCTACGTCGTCGAAAAGAAGGCGTGGTTTTGATCACAATGATTGCGTTGCCGAACTGCATGCATGGAAGACGTGAAGTGCCAGGGTTTTCAAGTTTTTTTCGCCTTAATGGTTTCCCGCCACGGCCCCTTTCAAAACGAGGGAATGTGGACTAGAATTAATACAGCGGGAAACGCTGCTCCCGTAGGGATCGGTCAAAAAATTGGATTGAACCGACACGGGGTTGAGGTCGAACAATGAAAATCAGCTTGATGGTGCTGTCCTCCGGAAAGGCGGCCGGCAAGGCGTTGTCCATCACGTCTGCGCAATTCATCATTGGCAGGGATCCGGAATGCAACTTGCGGCCCGCCAGCGCCATGATCAGCAAACGGCATTGTGCGGTGATCGTCAAGGACGATCAGGTGACCTTACGCGATTTCGACAGCACCAACGGCAGCTTTGTCAACGATCAGCAAATCAAGGGTGAAGTGCCGCTCAAGGACGGCGACATTATCAAAGTCGGACCGTTAAGCTTCAAAGTCGTAATTGAGGCGGAAGCGCCCGCGGCCAAGTCGACGCCGAAGCTGACACCGCCGCCGGCGGTCTCGGACATTTCCGACGACGATGCCGCCGCCGCCGCGTTGCTCGCCGTCGAAGAGAACGGCAACGTCAGCATCACCAGCGCGGACACCGGCGCGGATGCCGTTCCGGGCGGCACCACGGTGATGGACATCCCAGCCATCGCCGGACCGGAAGGCGGCGAGGCGAAACCTGGCGAGAAAAAAACGGCCGGCAAGAAGCACGCCGCGGGCGCCGCGCAGGACGCCGCCAAGGCAATCCTCGACAAAATTCGCACCGGCAAACGCAAATAACGCTTGAATCACGAAAACACGAAAAACGAAAACACGAAAAGGGTCATCGAGCAACTTTTCGCGTTTTCGTTTTTCGCGTTTTCGTGATGCCAATTCACTCCCGAGTGTCGTCATTGCACTTGTCGCGAATGCCACCGGCGCGGTGATCCGCCGCCGGCTGTTGAGCTGGTTTCGCAAAAATGCGCGGCCGCTTCCGTGGCGCGCGACGCGCGATCCGTATCGCATCTGGATCAGCGAGGTCATGCTGCAGCAGACGCAGGTCGCGACCGTCATTCCCTATTACCGTCGTTTTCTCAAGCCGTTTCCTACCTTGAGCGCTTTGGCGCGAGCCGACGAGCAAGAGGTTTTGCGCCTGTGGGAGGGGCTCGGCTACTATCGCCGCGCCCGCGATTTGTGCCGGGCCGCGCGGCTATTACGTGAAAATAATTTTACGACGATTCCGGATGATCTCGAACTGGTGCGCGCCTTGCCGGGCTTCGGCCGCTACACGACCAATGCGGTGCTGTCGCAGGCATATGATCGGCGGCTGCCGATATTGGAGGCAAACAGCCGGCGCGTTTTGTGCCGGCTGTTTGCCGTCGAGGGGGATCCGCGCGAGAAAGCTGTGGAAGCGCGGCTTTGGCAACTGGCGGAGGACTTGTTGCCGCGAAAAGGCGCCGGCGATTTCAATCAATCGTTGATGGAGCTGGGCGCGCTCGTCTGCACGCCGGCGAAGCCGAACTGTTTGGCGTGTCCGTTGCAAGGCCCATGTCAAGCATTCGGGCAAAAGCGCCAACACGAATTGCCGCGCCGGACCGAGGCCAAGAAAATCGTTGACGTAACCGAAGTTGGCGTGATCGTTCGCAAGCGCGACCAGGTGTTGCTCGTGCAACGGCCCGACGGCGGCCGCTGGGCCGGATTGTGGGAGTTTCCGCATGTCGAGGTCGAAGCGGGGGAAACCCACGAAGCCGCGGCGAGTCGCCTGCTCGCGTCGCTCGGCATCGACGGTAATGTCGGCATTGCGTTGACGACGATTCGCCACAGCGTCACGCGATTTCGCATCACAATGACGTGCTTGCCGGTTGCGTTTCAGCGCGGCAAAGCAAAGAGATCAGCACAATCGGCCATCGCGTGGGTCCGCATCGACGGGCTCAGAGATTACCCGCTCAGCACGCCGCAGCGCCAGCTCGCGAGACTATTGCAAGAAGGCACAGCGCGTACAATTCGCGGGATTCGCAAAAGATAGTCAACGAGCAGATTATGGATAAGTTGGCGCCAATCTTTGGAGTGCGGCGGTTTGACGCCGCTTTCCTTCTTTCCTTCTTTCCTTGGACTCAATCTCAAAAGAAAGAAAAAAAGAAAGAAAGCGGCGTCAAACCGCCGCACTCCAAAATGGTTGACACATCTGCCGTTCGCCGCTATGGTGCCGCCTTCATTGAAATATCCAGGGAGGCGCGCGATGCGGCCGATGGTTGGGCTGTCGCTGCTTTTGATCGCGTTGGCGTTGATGGCGGCCGGCTGCCGAAAGCTGGACCTCTTCCGCCGCGCCGAGCCGGCTTGCGCTCGCGCCAACGGCCCATCGGTCGGCACCCCCGCGCCCGAAATCGACGGCGAGACTTTCGACGGCCAGCATTTGAAGTTGAGCGACCATCGCGGCAAGGTCGTCGTCGTGGTGTTCTGGTACAGCGGCTGTATGCCGTGTCTCGAGATGATTCCGCACGAACGCGAACTGGCGGAGCGTCATCGCGATAAGCCGTTCGCATTGCTCGGCGTCAATGTCGATGTCAATTTGAACGCGGCTCGCAAAACCATCGCTTCCAAGAAAATGACCTGGCCGATCTGGCAACCGGACGCGGAAAGCCCGATCGACCGCGTTTGGGACGTGAGTTTATTGCCTGCGATTTTCGTGATCGATCCCGACGGCATCGTGCGGCATGCGAATGTTCGAGGCCGCGCCCTGGACGAGGCCGTCGAGAAGCTCCTGGCCGAAACGGAAACGGCGAAGTCGCGTTAACTTTGCATATTCATGTCGTCAGAATGCGGACTCGTCGTCCTTCAATCTTCAATCGCTTTTCTGCGAACAGCCGAATCGCTTCCGGATACGCAATGCACTCCTCGGCGAAGACGCGTGCCGCCAGGGTCGTCGGCGTATCGTCATCGAGCACGGCCAACGTGCGCTGCAAAATGATCGGCCCGTGATCGTACTGGTTATCCGCGAAGTGCACGGTGCAGCCCGTCACCTTGACGCCCGCTTCCAGCACCGCCTCATGAACGCGATGCCCATAAAAGCCCTTGCCGCAGAACGCGGGGATCAATGCCGGGTGAATGTTCATGACCCGGCCCAGGAAATCGTCCGGCACTTGAACAAGCTGCAAGAAGCCGCCGAGGACGACCAGATCGACCTTCGCTTTGCGGCATTCCTCGAAGATGCGCCGGCTGAATGCTTCCAGCGAGCCGGCTTCTTTGCGCGTGATGACGACACCGGGGACGTTCATATTCTTGGCGCGTTCCAGTCCGAACGCGTCGGCGTTGTTGGCGATGACGAGCACGACACGCGCCGGCAGTTGGCCCGCCTCGATGCAGTCGTGGAGATTCTGCAGCGTGGTGCCATTGCCGCTCAAGAGCACGGCGACGCGAATGGGTGGGGTCGGCATTGCGTTACACAAAAGGAAAGCTCTTGTTCCCAACGATTGAGAACAAGAGCATGATGGTGTTTTTGATCGATTGAGTCTCGAAAGCTCAATCGTTGTCACGATTGACGCGGAACGCGTCTCGCCACGCGGCGGCATTCGGTGCACCGTTTTGGCCGGTGATGCGGCGCAACGCGTCGGCGGCGGCCTTGTGATTCTCGGAAACGAAATCCGCCGGCCGGGCTTTCACTTTTTCCGCTAGCGCCTTCAATTCCTCGCCGTCCACGACGCGGGTGCGGACCAGGAAGTCGAAGCGCTGCATGTCCGGCCACGGGGTCGCGTTGACCACCGGCATCAACACCGAGAAGTCTTGCCGCAGATACGTCGTATCCGCTCGCACCATCGGCTCGCCGGACGATTGCGCTCGCCCGTACGCTTCCTTCGGCGACGTCGAGAACGGAACGCTCGGAATCGGAATCACGCCCGGCACCTCATTGGGCTGGCCCGTGACACTCGGCGGATGGCACAGCAAGCAGTTGCGATGGTGATTGATGCGGACGACTTCGCGCACTTCGCAGACTTCCTTGTTGTCCACGACCTTCTTTTCCGGATCGCCCGGCGCCGGCTCATCGAGGAACGCCACCAGCTGCGGCCCCAGATCCTTGCGTTCGAGCTGGCCGACCGCGAAGGCAGCGCGATGAGCGACCAGCGGCATCGGATGACGAATGCCGTGCATGAGGATATCGTCAACGTTGTGATCCTTCGGACGCTTCTTGAGTTCGCGAAGTGCCGTGCGACGCACATCGCTGGAGGCGTCGAAGATCGCGGAGCGAGCGAGCGCGCGGCTGGCCTCCAGGCTATTTGAATGGCCGAGTTGCTCCACGAGGCTTTGCCGCAGGCCGACGCGTTCGGGGCCGAGGATTTGCACGAGCGCGGCGACGCCGTGCGGGGTCTGCACGCCCTGACCGCCGCTGCGTGCCTGATAGGTGCTCCAGAACGCGGCCGTGTCGGCGCCGCTCGATTGATCGCGTTCCATGCCGTCGCGCACCGCCTCAACCGATTTTTCAAACGACGTGGCGCGTTGCGGTTCGAGCCGGCATTCGGCGCCCATCACGAATGGCATGCCGCGCAGCTCCTTGCGGCGCTCCATTTGCGCGAGCACGAAGGCGTCCTTGTTTACACCTTGTGCGTTTTCATGACGAATCTTGGCGATGAGTGCGACGACTTTTTGTTTGGCGCTGGCGCGGTCGAGGTTATGCGAAATCGGATCATCGACGCCGACTTCCGGCACGCGCGTCAACTCGATCGGCGCCTTCGGATCAACCGGCGGCGCTTTCGACACGACGACGTCGCGCGACCACATGCCCAGGCCGACGAGCAACAGGATGAACGACAAAAGGCCGCCGCCGACCGCGACGCCGATCACGAAGCCGCGCGACAAAAACGGCCGAGGCTGCGCGGACGCGAAGCGGAATGCCGAGCCGTACGATGTCACGCCGAATGTGGTTTTACATTCCTGACAACGCTTCGATGCGACGGCAAGCGATTTGTCTTTCTGAGGAAGTTGAGCACACGACACGCACAGATTCGCACCGGCCATGACGATTCTCCAGGTGGAAGGGACGTGTTCTTGATGCAATTCCACCACTATTATTCCCGCAAGTTCGGGTAAAAAACAACTGTAAATTAACTTTTCTCGCAGACATTTATGTTTAATGAAATCCCTGGGTATTGAAGTAGTACGGCTGCTCAACGCCGGCTGAGGGCGAAACGATGGCAGCCAACGATGCCGCGGCGGCATTCGCTGCGTCTCGCGATGTGAAAATCATCGGCTCATAGTGCTGGCCAAGTTGACGCCGGCAAACGATCCAGACATGTTCCTTCGTGCGCAACCATATCTGTACGCGTGTCCCGTCCGGGTTGCCGAACGTTTCAAGCGGATCGACGCCGTCTCGAATTGCCGCGTCAAGCTCTTGAATCAGCTGACGTGCGACGCTTGCCGCATCGTCACGCGTGAACGTGCAAAACGTCGGCGCGTGGCCATGATCGCCGTCCCATCGCGCGGGAAGGAGATCCCATTCCAGGGCGCGCGGCCGAACGATGACGAGCGTTCGCGCGCCCGGCGGAACGAGGATGCCCAACGCGTTCGGGCCGGCATGTTGTGCATCAATCCGAATAAACACGCGTGCCTACCAATCTGCACTCACCCGTTTCAAGTGCTGCACCAGATTCTTCATGACGAATCCTTGCTCCGGGCAAACATCCACCGCGACGCCGCGTTTGGCGAGGTTCTCTTGCACTATCGGTCCGACCGCGGCGACAACCGTTTTCGCCAAGCCTGCGCGAAGCAATTCGAGCGCTTGCCGTTCCTCCGCGACTTCGAAGAGGCGATCGATCTGCGGTGAACTGGTGAAGACGATCGCATCGATCTGACCGCCTGCCATCTTCTGAAGCAAATGACCGACGCGCTCAGCGTCCGCAGCGGGAGCGTAGATGTAGGGCTGCACGGTGAAGGCCATCGCGCCGGCGTCGCGCAGAAACTGCTCCAGCGGCGGATTGCTCTCGTTGTACAACTGAACGCCGACCGTGACGCCTTGCAAGCTCAAGGAACGCAGCGACGCGATGACGCCATCGGTCGTCGGGGTTTGTGCGCTCAACGAGGGCGTCAAGCCGATTTCCTTGAGCGCCCGCGCCGGCTTCGGGCCGCGCGTCAGCGTACGCGTTTTCGCCAACGCGGCGATGACCGAATCTTTTCGCTCGTGCCGTCCGGCGCAGCTCAACAGGCGGCGCAGGCCTTCACCGGTCAGCAGGATCACCCAATCGAAGGCGCCCGCTTCAAGCCGGTCGAGCCAGGCGAGGATTGGCGCATCGTCAGGCGCATCGAGGATTGAGAGCAACGGACAGCGCAGCGGCGTCGCCCCTTCCTTCTCGAGCATCTGCGCCAGTTCTTCGAGCTGCCGGCCCTCGGCTAACGCAATCGTCTTGTTGGCCAACGACATCGATTTGCTCTCGTTGTTCCGCTTGCGGTTTCGCGATCACGTGCCTTGCGGCGGCGCCACGCCGAAATCGCGAATCGTGAATATGGGCCGAAAATCGTACTTCGCCAACGCCTCCCGCGCACCTTCGAGGCGATCGACAATGCACACGACCGCGACGACTACCGCGCCAATCTTCTCTATCTCTTCAATCGCCTGCAACACGGAACCGCCGGTCGTCAGCACATCTTCCAGCACCGCGACGCGCATGCCTGACTTCAGCACTCCCTCGACCCGTTCCTTGGCGCCATGCTCCTTCTGCTGTTTGCGGACGAAGAATCCTTCGAGCGGCTTGCCATGCATCGCGTAACGCTGCGCCAGCACCGCGGCCATCGGAATGGCGCCGACTTCAAGCCCGCCGGCCGCGTCGATGTTCAGGTCTTTCGTCATTTCATAAAGCACTTCGCTCAACCAGTTGACGACTTCGCCGTTGAACAACGCTTTCTTGCTGTTGACGTAATAGCTGCTCTTTTTGCCCGACGCCAGCGTGAAATCGCCGAACGAGAAGGCGCGGGCCTTGAAGGTTTCCAAGAGCATCTTGCGTGCGTCCATTTGCTTTCCCAGTTTGACAAGTCAGATGCGCTTGTTCGCTATTCTATGCAACTTCTCGTCCACAGGATTGCCGCGTTTACCTATCAGGCCACGACGCGATTCTGCACGTTCAAAATCGTCATGAGCTGCCTTGTACACGGTCGATGATACGATTATCAAGCATTGCAAGGAGGGAATATCATGGCACAAACCGCGCGGGCGGCGCTGGAAACGCGTCGAGGTTCGTTCACGACCTGGTTCACTTTTCTCGTCGGCATCCCGCTCGGCGTCGGCGCGCTCTACCTCATCGAATACGGGCCGTGGCAGGACGCGACGATTCAGCGTTACGTCCATCACGAGGCCGAGCAAGCGGTCGTCGTTATTTTCTTTTGCTGCCTGGCCGCGTTTTTTGCCAAGTTTTGCACGTCCACGAACGAACGCATCGTTCACGCGCAAACCTTGTTGCCCAAATGGGACGGCAAACCAGTCGCCGCCACGGAAGTCACGCAGCTTCAACAATCGCTCAACCTCGTCTGGGATGGCGTGAAGCGCACGTATCTCGGCCGACGCATCGCGAACGTCCTCAACTTTGTCGCCAGCCGCGGCTCGGCGGATGATCTCGACGATCAGATGCGCACGCTGGCCGACAACGACGCCATCGCGCTCGACGGCAGTTACGCCACGACGCGCTTCCTGATCTGGGCGATGCCGATTCTCGGCTTCCTCGGCACGGTGCTCGGCATCACGGAAGCGATCGGCAACATCGATCCCAAGCAACTGGAAACGGGCGGCGCCGACAACGTCACGGCCGGCTTGACCAAGGCGTTCGACGCGACCGCGCTGGCTCTCGGGCTGACGCTGGTTGCGATGTTTCTCAATTCCCTGCTAGAAAAGCTCGAACAAAATCTGCTCGAACGCGTCGATCAACACGTGGATGAAGAGCTGGCCCATCGATTCGTTCGCCCGCAAGCCGAAATATCAACTGCAGCGCCCGCATTGACGCCGGCGCTGCAGCAACTCCTCGAAAAGCAAGTCGGCATGTGGTCAACGAGCATGCAAAAAGCGGAGGAACGCTGGACGCAATCCTCGCCGCAGATGGCGAAGGCGCTCGAGCAAGCGCTGGATACGGTGCTCACGCGCTTCGGACAGCGCATCGTCGAAACGGAGAAGAAGCTCATCGAACGCCAGAACGCCGTGCTCGAAGGCTTGACGCGCCTCGCAGCCACGTTGAAGGAAAGCGGCCGCGAACATCAGATTGCGCTGGCACGGCTAACGGACGCGATCGGCCTGTCGATCGAAGTGATCTCGAAATCGAAGGCGGACGAAAAACAACTCTTGCGTTTGCAGGAATCGTTGAGCCAGAATCTGGCGCTGCTCGCGAACTCGACGACGTTCGAGCAAGCGGTCGAGAGTTTGACGGCGGCCATTCACTTGTTGACGACGCGCGTCAACCCGAACCCGACACCGTTGCGCATCGCGCCGAATCGGGAAAACGCTGCGTGATCCCCTTTTTTCGTTAAGCGCTCGCGTGGCGCCATGCGAGCGCTTAACGCAAGCAGGAACGCCTCGGACATCTTCCATGCGACGGCCACGCTCGAAACTCCAGGTCTCGACATTCCCCTTTCTCGCCGTACTCTTGTGCGCGATGGGGGCGTTATTGCTATTGCTCTTCATCATGGACCGCCGCGCGAAGATCGCCGCCCAGCACACCGCCTCCGAAGTCGTCGCCGAACGCAAGAAACGCACGCAAGACGAGGAGGATGCTCGCCTCGCTGAATGGCAGAAAGCAAAGGACCAGTTGCATCAATCGCTGCTCGATCAGCATCAGCAGGTGCTCGGCGATGCGAAGGGATGGCAGGAAAAACTCGACAGCGCCAATCAGAAACTCGTCATCGTTACGACGGAGCATCTGGATCTCAACAAAAAAGCCGATCGTGAAGCTCAGCAAATTGCTTTTCTGCAAACGCAAATCGCCGGCCAGCGCAATGGCTTGAAAGAAGCCGATCGCAAGGAAGGCAAGGTCAAAGCCGAATTGCTCGAAGCCGCCAAGGAGCTGGCCGAGCTGCAACGCGCGTTTCTCGCGTTACGCGCTCTCAAGGAAAACGAAAAGCAGGTCTATTCCGTTGTGCCGTATCGCGGCAAGCGCGGCGAGATTCGAGCGCCGATTTACGTCGAATGCGTCCGTTTCGGCGTCGTTTTTCATCCCGAGAAGAAGATGCTCGAAGGATTGAGTTTCACGCCGGACGCGATCAAGGCCGAAGTCGAACGTCGCACAGGAACGTTGGCGGTCGAAAAGTCCGTCAAGGAGAAGAGCCGAACGATCGCGGCGGAACGCAAGGGACCGTACGTGCTTTTTCTTATTCGGCCGGAAGGCATTGAAAGCTATTACAAGGCGCAGGCGGGCTTGAAGGGCTACGATCTCGATTTCGGCTATGAACTCGTGGATCAAAATTGGGTGCTCGATTTCAACGGCGATCCGAATGCGAAGCCGGCGCCGCCGATCGCGTTTGCGAAGGCGAGCGAACCGAGGAAACAGGGCGTCACGCCGTTTCCGACTCTCGCAAACGGCGGAACGGGGCAGGGGGGTACGGGGAGTGGCTCGCCATCGCCATCGATTGGCGGACCTTCGTCCAAGAACGTCGGCAGTCTTGAGCCGAAAAATGTCGGGCTCAATCCGCCGCCGAATCTCGGCTTAGGCAACGCAGGCGGCCCGGCGTTGCCGCCGTTGCCGGGGCCTTCCGGCGGCGGAATGGAAACGGGAGCGCCGAACAAAGGCCCAGCGTTTGTGCCGATCGCCCGACCATCGCCGACCGTTCCGATCGCAGCGGGGGCAAAGTCCGAGTCGGGGCTTCCGTCGATCGGCATTCCGATCCCCGGACAGAACGTCGTCGGCACGACCGGTGGAGCTGCAACCCCGAAGCAACCCGGCGGCGACAACCCGCCCGGCGATTCGCGGATCAAGCCCGCGCTGTCTTTCGGCGCCGACGACGCCAAGAAGCCGGCGCCGCCGCCGCCAAGCCGCGTGCTCGGCAATCGCGACTTCGTTATCACCATTGATTGCTACTCGGATCACGCCACCGTCTTCCCCGGCGGCATGCAGTATCGCTGGTCCGGCATGAACGCCAACGCCAACGATCAGGCCCTCGTGCAAACGGTGACGAACCTGATCGCAAAGCGTCAAGCGTCGGTGCGGCCCGGCGAACCGCCGTATCGGCCGATGATTCGCTTCCAGGTTTCGGCGGATGGATTGCGCACCTATCTTCGCGTGTATCCATTGTTGGAGCATCTGCGCGTCGCCATGACGCGCGAAAACGTGGAGGACTGAGCGGCTCGACCTCCAGGAATCGTGTCGCTCATCCTGGGGCTTGACGCCTGAACGATGTTTCGGCGCAGAAGACCTCTGAAGAACGAATCGATCCACTTCAGCTTCGATTCGTTTCTGGACCTCGTGACCAACGTCGTCGGCATCATCATCCGACTGATCCTGGTCACCTGGGTCGGCGCGCGCTCTTATCACGCATCGATGCAGTTTCTCGAACTCGAACCGCTGCCGCCGCTGGAAAACCCGAAGGTCGTGGACGATCCGCTGCACGCCCGCATCGAGCAATCCAGGAGCGAACTCGACGACGCCAAGACGCGGCTGCTCGCGCAATTGAAGGAACTGGAAGAGATCGAGCAGAAAAAACAGGCGGCTGACGCGAATCTTGTTGTGATCATCGGTCAGCGAACGGCGCTTGAAAAGGACCGTCGTTCTCTCGAAATGAAAGGCGTCGCGCGCGTCTCGCAGGTTCAACTAGCGAGCCTGGGCGTGGACGACGTGCGCAAACAGACCAGAAAGCTGCTCGAAGAAATCAAGCTGCTCGAAGCGTCCGAGTCGAAGAAGAAGCAATTGAAGTACCACGCCCCGTTGAGCAAGGCCGTGCAGATCGAGGAGATGTTCTTCGAATGCAAGAATGGCCGAGTCGCGTACATCGACCTGCCGGCGTTCATGAATCAGGTGAGTCTGTCGCTCGATGACGTCGCGAGAGAGCTGAAGGACACGTTTCGCGTCGAACGCACCACGGCCTCGGTGGGACCATACAAGCTGCGTTACGTTATCGAGCGTGAACGCACGGCGACCGACGCGGGGCCGACGCCGGCGGCAAGCGGTTTTCGATTTGGGCTGAGCGAATGGGCCGTCGAGCCGTTGACGCCCGACCGCGGCGAAACGATGGAGCAGGCGCTCAAGGAAAAATCGGAGTTCCGCCAGCTCGCCGATCCGCTCGATCCGAACCTGACGACCGTGACGTTCTGGGTCTATCCCGATAGCTTCGAACTATTCCGCCGGCTGCGCGATCATCTCTACGAGCGCGGCCACGACATCGCCGGCCGACCGCTGCCGCCAGGGGCGCCGATCGCGGCGTCGCGGCATGGGACGGCGTCGCGCGGGCAATAGCTGCAAATCTTCTGGCGGCGCGCGTCCATTTCCGTTAAATTCAACCCCATCAATCTCAATGCCATTCGCAGGCAAGGCGGTTCCCATGGGAGTCATCCGCAGCATCGCTGCCGTCGTAGTCGGCTGGATCGTGGCCGTCCTGGTCATCATCGTCGTTGAATCGACCAGCGGGCTGTTACACCCGCCGCCGGATGGCAAGTCGATTACCGAGTGGGCGAAGGAATTCGAGGAATGCACGCCGGCCGCCAAGGAATGGCTCCGCTCAATGCCGACGTCCGCCCTTGCCATGTTGCAGGTGGGGTGGGGCTTCGGCGCGTTCTTCGGCGGCGGTGTGGCAGCATGGATCGCCGGCCGCGGTCGGTTGATTCATGCGGGCATCATCGGCGTGCTCATCTTGGCGGCGACCATTGTCAATTTCTTCCAGATGAAAGCCAAGCTGGATTACTCCCACCCCGATTGGCTGATTGCGACGGGGCTGCTTCTGCCGGTGCCGCTGTCGCTATTAGGTGGATGGCTCGTTTCCCTGCGGTATCCGAGCGAGCCGGCGCCTTCGGCGGGGCCGGATGGCGCAATCATGGAAGGCGATCCGCCCGTGCGGCCCAATTGAACCCTGGAGCATTCATGCGAACTCTCGCCTGCGGACTGCTTGTCACGCTGTTCATGTCAACGAGTATTCGCGCCGAGCCGCTGAAGGCCGGCGCCGCGAAGATCGACATCACGCCGCCGATCGGCCACCCCATGTGGGGCTACGCCGCCCGCAAGGACGCGCCGTCCACCGGCGTGCGCGAGCCGCTCCAGGCCCGCGCCGTCGTGCTCACCGTCGGCAAAGAGGCGATGGCGATCGTCAGCCTCGACCTTGGCCGGGCGCCGACGCGCGGCAGCATGGCGAACATCCGCAAGAAGTTGAAAGAATCCATCGGCATCGAAAACATCTTCCTCGTCGCCAGTCATACGCACCATGGACCGGTGCTCGAACTCGACGATTGGCCGAACAAGGAAAAACCCTATGTTCGAACACTTGAGGAAAAGCTCGTTCAGGTGATTACCGATGCGAACAAAAACCTAATGCCCGCCGCGTTCGGCGTGTCGTCGCATGACGTGCCGTTCAATCGCAATCGCCACTGGCGAAAAGCGAATCCGCCCGTCGATAAGGAGATGCTCATCGCCCGGATCGACGACGCCAAGGGCAAGCCGATCGCCCATCTCGTTCACTTTGCGGCGCATCCGACCATGCTCCCCGCGAAGCTGCGCGAGTTCTCGCCCGATTTTCCCGGCTTCCTGGCCGAGCACGTCGAGAAGGAACTCGGCGGCGTCTGCTTGTTCTTACAAGGCGCGGCCGGCGACCTCTCGGCGAATTCTCCGGGCGAGGGACCGGAGAAATTCGGTGCGGCCGTCGGCAAGTTCGTCGTCGAAAAGAGCAGGGCGATGAAGTGCGAGTTGGCGGAGCCGAAAAGTCTGAAGGCTCGCGAGCGCGATTTCAAGTTCTCCGCGCGCATCGACATCAGCAATCCACTCGTCTACGCAGCGTACGCGCTCGCGTTCTTTCCCAAGCTCGTCGATTTCTACGAACGCGAATACCGCGAAGGCGTTCGCCCGCACGTCACGACGGCACTGCTCGACGACAAAATCGGCTTCGTCGGCGTCTCCGGCGAACTCTTCACGAGCCACGCCATTCATCTCAAGCGGCGAGCGCAATTGCAGCACCTGTTCGTCTTCGGCTACTGCAACGATTATCAGCAGTATTTTCCGACGATCGAAGCGGTCGCCGAGGGGGGCTATGGCGCGGACACGACCGTGTCGCCCGTGGAAATCGGCGCCGGCGAGCGGATGATGGATCAGACGTTGTTGGATTTGCTGGAGTTGCAGGGGCGGATTCGGCTGCCGAAGAAATGAACCCGCCGTTGTTTACGTTTAGCGCTCGCGCGGCGCCGCGCGAACGCTAAACGTAAACCAGTTACTTGATCGCCCGCACACTCATGTTTCGCACAGCCACCGGTCCATGATCGGCCTGAAACATCAGTACCCCTTCGACCATCTCCGGATTCTTCCAGCGATCGCCGGTCGGCGTCAGCAGTTCTTGCTTCTCATGAATCATCTGGCCATTGAGCATGGCCTTCTCGATCATTGTGTTTTTGATCTTCTTGCCATCCTTATCGAATCGCGGCGACAGAAACGTCACGTCAAGGGTCTGCCATTCGCCCGGCGCTTTGCACGCGTTCACCTTCGGAGCGATGCCCTTGTCGAGATGCGTGTAGCGGCCCTTGATGACGTCGGCACGCGGATAGACGCCGCCGCAGTCCTCGCCGGTCAGTTCTTTTTTGCCGAAGCTGTCGAGGATCTGAATCTCGTAATGTCCATGAAACTTGATGCCGGAGTTTGAGCCTTTGGGAATGTTAAACTCAAGATGGATTTCAACGTCCGCGAACTTTTCTTTCGAGAATAGGTTTTTCGCGTTCCCCTTGGGCCCGTTGTACCAGGCGCCTCTGCCCTCCTTGGCGACGAATTTGCGCGGGTTCTTGGGATCGAGTTCGACGCCGGCGACTTCTCGCCAATCGCCGTGCGGCTCTTTCCACGCGGGAAGTTTGTCGGCAAACAATTCGAGCCGGCCGCTTGTTTGCGCGCCGAGCGCGCCGACAACGGCAAAACTGATGACAAAAACGCTGACGGTGCGAAGCATGGGATGGCACCTGACCAGAGGTCAATGAATGTAGACCGCACACTCCGTGTGCGGCAATCGGCACACGGAGTGTGCCGTCTACAAAATGCTACGTGTTTTCACAATCGTCGCCAAACGAAAATGCGCTGGCGTTGGCAGGCGTCGCCGTGGTACACTCAACACTCGAATCATGGATGAAAGCGAGCCCTTCACAAAGGACGCTTCAACTCCTAATCTGCATTGCCGATCACCATTCGCAAGAGGAGGAATTGCACATGGCTTCTCGTCTAATCGGGACCCTTCTGATCGCCGCGTGGTTGCTCTTGGCCGTCGAGCCGAGCGGTGCTCAATCGCCGCAGCCGACAACGCCACCGGTTGTGGCGACATCGCCGCAGCCGCGTGATCCATCACCGGAAGTTTTGACGCCGGCGCAACAAAAATTGATCTTGCAATTGATTGAGTCCGTCCTGGGCCGAGATCAACCGCCGCAGCCGTTGATAGCGCCGCCGACGATCGCACAGCAGCCGCCGAGCGGGCCAGGTCCCGGCGTAACGTTTTTTCCACAGCTAACTCCGAGCATGGCCCCTCCCAACATGCCAATGGCGCCATCGCCTCGGTTTTCCTTCAAATTCGACAAAAACGAGCCAATCACGACGTTGTTGCCGGCCGCGCCCAAAACGCCGTCGAAGCTGCCGATCTGGACGAACGAAGACCTAACGAAAGTCCCCGAGGTGACGTTCGGCGAGCCGGTCGCCAAAAACCTCGACAAGACAAAGGCATTGGAAGCGACGGCTCACATCCTCGCCAAGGTCAATCAACTCAACGCCAGGAAGACCGACAGCTTCATGCTTGCCATGATGGAGCATCGCACCGACCTGCGCGGCCTGCCGTATTTGATGGGAGACGAATGCCGCACGCGCGAGGAGCAGGCGCGGACGTTCCACGTGGTGGCCAACGCGCTCAATCAGAACATTCGCGCGACGAATCAGCAACAAGTCACCGACATGCTTGAATTCCTGAGTGCCGTCGCGCAGCAAGCGCGTGGCCACTTCAATCGCATCAATCACGAAAAAACCGATCGCGCCATCGTGGCCGCGCTGACGCAGATTCTGATGCCGGAATCCGAACGTTCTCGCACCGGTCTCGCCAAGTTCCTCGCGCGTGTTCAGCACATCGACGCGACGAAGGCGCTTGCACGCCTGGCGATCTATTCGCCGGAGGACGAAGTCCGCGCCGCGGCCATCGAGGGCCTCAAGCTTCGGCGCGAACGCGATTACACTGACATCCTTCTGGAAGGCTTTCGCTATCCGCTGCCGGCGGTCGCCAAGCGATCGGCCGAGGCGCTGGTGAAGCTCGAACGCGCCGATTTGATTCCGAACATTGTGGAAGTGCTCGAGCGCTCCGACCCACGGCTACCGATGACACAGAAGCGAGACGGCAAGGACATCACGGTTGTTCGCGAACTGGTCAAGCTCAATCATCATCGCAACTGCGCGTTGTGCCACGCGCCGGGCAACACGGAAAACATGCCCGACGGCATCTTGACGGTGGCCGTGCCGTTGCCGAGCGAGCCGTTGCCGAAGCCGTCGCAGGGCGGCTATCAGAGCACGCCGCCGCCGTCGCCGGACGTGGTGGTGCGCATCGACATGACCTACTTGCGGCAAGACTTTTCCGTGATGATGCCGGTTGCCGACGCGCATCCGTGGCCCGAAATGCAGCGGTTCGATTTCCTGGTCCGCACGCGCGAGTTGACGCAGAAGGAAGCGCAAGGGTACGAGCCGTGCTGCGAAATCGAGGAGCCGGGCCGGCTGTCGTCATATCATCGCTCGGCGCTTTATGCGTTGCGTGAGTTGACGGGGCGCGACACGGAGCCGACGGCGGCGGCGTGGCGGAAGTTGCTGAAGTTGCCGAAGTGACCTCGTGGAATAATAGTGCCAGTCGAGCGCACATTTCGCCTGGCGGTTTCATTTGAACTCCTCAAGTGAAACCGCCAGACGTCCTTGTTCAATTCCAATTTCAAAGATACTCGACGCAATTCTTCATGCCATCCGCGTCATAAACGTTGTGCAAAAGCACAAGCATTTGAATCAACTCTCCGATCGAGTATTTCTTTGCATGGCACCAGGCGATTCCCGCATGCTGGACGCCGCTCGCGGCCAGGACGAGAAAGTCCGTATCATGGGTGACGAGTACGCGGCCTTCAGCCGTTGCGAATTGCAATTGATCTGGATCATCCAGGCCGCATCGGCCGGCATCTTGGGCGGTCAATACGTCAAGACCTTGGTTTTGCAGACCATGTGCTACGGCCGCGTGAATGTGTTGGTCGAAAAAGTAGCGAACCGGCTCAGCCACCGAGTTTCTCCCTCAACTTCGACGGGAATTTGTGGCGCAATGATTCCGCGACTACTTCTTCCTTCTTAAACTCCTCTTCAATCTCTTGCTGATTGTCGAAATAGTATGCTAAAGCGGCATGCACATCTGCAAGTGTGATGCCCGGGAACGCAGCGACGATATCGCCGGGGCTTTGCCCGCGCTTTTCGTGCCATACGACAATATCCATGACCCGAATTCGATGCCCGGCGATGCACGCCTTACCGCCGCAAACGCCGGGAGTTTTTGTGATGTGTTGCATGATTATGTTTTCCATGATTCAGTTGTCGATAAACTGCGGCCTTTTGCCCCATATTATCACATATCCGTTCCCGCCGCATCCGCCGGCTTCTCCACTGGCACGCTAAACTCCACCTGCACGTGCGCCAGATCGTTCGGCGTCACCTCCAGATTCACGACATCGCTGAAACGATGCGCTTCAAGCACGAATTGGCCACGCGCGTCAAGCACGATGGCGCGCTGCGGATCACGCACGCAGCGAAATTCGGCGTGCCCGCTGTAATTGGCGCACTCGAGGAAGCGGGCGGTGATCGCGTCTTCGACCCCCTCGCTCCTCGTCCCTCCGCTCTCGCCCCTCCCCGGCGTCATGCGCGTCAACAGCAGGTTCGACGTGCCGATGCAGACAGCGTGGGGCTATACGTCGCCGCTCGCGATCGTCCCGGCCACCAAGAGGCCACCGCGCATCGACGCCTCCCCCCGGCTTTTCTACATCGGCACGTCGCACCCGGAGTTGAAGCGCATGTC
>Ga0105340_1000431_pt1 | contig 20232 bp, 16 predicted proteins | sample EasRivMeERMLT700_FD_89676 | JGI IMG/M metagenome (GOLD analysis project Ga0105340, IMG submission 89676) | Soil microbial communities from meander-bound floodplain in the East River, Colorado, USA - East River MetaG ERMLT700 | ecosystem: Environmental > Terrestrial > Soil > Floodplain | place...
CCGCACGTCAAGGATGGACCACCGACTCCGGATCCGCAATCGGAAGCGGATCCGCCGGCATCAATTGCAACGACAAAGCGGAAAACGCCCGGCAAACGTCAGGCACCGATCGCTGAGAATGCTGTTCCCGGATCTTCGAACGGCAACACCGCGATCATGCAGCAATACCGCGCAGCCAAGGAGAAGCATCCGGACATGCTTCTGCTCTTCCGCATTGGCGACTTCTACGAGCTGTTCGACCAGGACGCGGAGACGGCACACAAGCTACTCGGACTGACATTGACGACGCGTGACCGGACCATCGCGATGGCCGGCTTCCCACACCATCAACTGGAAACCTACTTGCACAAGCTGCTCAAGGAAGGGCAACGAGTTGCCGTGTGCGAGCCAGTGGAGGAGTCGCTCGCCCGCGGTCCGATTCGGCGAGAGGTGACGCGTGTAGTCACGCCTGGAACGATTGCCGAAGACGACAAAGCCGGTGCGAGGGAAGACCCTAAGCCCGAAGAAAACGAACCGGCTGCCCACGCGCACGCGGTCCGACAACCGCGCCACTTTGTGCTTAAGCAATTCGAGCATTGGTTGAACGAAGGCGGCCTGGCCTTCGTGGCCGTCGAGGATGTCCGACGCACGACCCCAGCGGTCGCACCGTATGTCGGAGTTCTCGATTTCATCGTCCTGCGCGGGGACGACAAACTTCTCGTTACCGTGCGTCCGCAGCTCCAGTCCAAGCACCTCACGGCGATCCGCGATTTGCAAACGCTGTTCGGACCTGAGTACAAGCCCATGCGTATGTGGCCGAATGAAGGCCCAGACGGATGGAAGTGGTTCGAACATCCCGTTGACACTCCGGCATCCGTGCCCGCGAACGGGACGGAACGCAAGCCGAAAAAGAAGCGTTCACGCGCCAGCAAACCTCATTGACCCCTCTTTACTTTTCGATGAAAGGAGACCGTATGGATCCCCAGGTTGCCTGGGACCAGTTGCTTGCTGCCTACACGGCCGGCGACTGGGACACCTTGGAAGAACGAGCCACCGACCTCATTGCGTGGCTCGATCGTGGCGGCTTCCCGCCGACGATCCTCAATCAACCCGACCTTGATCCAGATTGGAACCGAGCGCTCGCCCGTGCCGGTTGCTTCCATGCGCTGGAAACCGCCCAGAGTACGTGGAACATCAAGGCATGAGGAGCACCAAGAACGAATCGAACCTATGGCCCGATTCCATTTCTTTTTTTGCGAAAGGTAGGTCTGTCCAATGTCAACGAAAAATGGTTCGTCGAAAGCACCGGCGGCTTCGCAAGATTCCGCGAAGCAACGGCCGGCCCACGAAATCCGCCTCGGTCGCATCAAGGCCGCGATCTGGGCCAACGAGGGCGACAACGGGACATGGTTCAACGTCACCGTGTCCCGCAGCTACAAGGACGGCGACGAATGGAAGTCGGCATCGAGCTTCGGCCGCGATGAGTTACTCACGCTCGCAAAGGTCGCGGACATGGCCAACACTTGGATCCACGGCCAGAGCCAGTCGCCACCAAGCAACGGCCACGAGAGTGAGCAACCAGGGGAGGAAATTCCGTATTAGCCCGAATGATCGGACGCGTGTCCCAAGGAGTCACATCACGAATGCGCCCCGTGACTCCGTTGGGACCCTCAACTCTGAAGGAGTGCCATGTCGTATGCCCTTTCCTTTGCTCCGGAGTTTTTCTGGGGAACAGTCCCTCTCGACGAATTGAAGCCGAGTAACCGCCCGACCTCGGTTTGCCAAGCGCTATTGAGCCTCCCCGATGACCAATGGGCCTCGTTGGCCCGCGATGAATTCGGCGTCGAGCCGAACGCCCTGGATTTGGAAATGGCCATCAACCGGGTAATCGAGACCGACCCGTGTCGCAACCTCGATACACCCGTGGAAGTCTTCATCGATCAGGACGGTTTCCATTCCGTGCTGGTCTACTGAAAGGAGAAATCATGCGTGTGAATCCGAAGGACGGCAGCTGCCGCTCATGCGGCGGCGAGTTGGAAATCGTCGGCGTGACGGACGCAACGATGGAAGTTGAATGTCAATCATGTGGCGACGGGTATGACGTAGAGACGGATGCCTTCCGCGATGGAGGCATGACGTATTACGTCGGGTTCGTCAGCGAAATGAAATGCGACGAAGATGCCGCATCAGCGTCACATTCGGTCGAACTCCAACGCCGTTTTCTTGACAGCCTTTGGGCCAGGATGCCCAGGGGCTTTTTGTAGAAGGTTCGGGCATCACGTTTCTCGCACGTCACTTCGATAGCTGATTGTCTGCTCGCGCGACTTCGCTGCGAATCTGTGATATGGTCGTGCGACGAATTCAGAACGTTCTCTGTGTGCATGGCCGATTTGAGCAGAAGATTCTCATCACCGTCTCAACGGACGCTCGCCCGTCGAGAAGCTGGTGATGCCTTGAGGTTCAGGATCTTCTTTGTGCGGAGCGAAACCGGCCAGACGTTTGCCGAAGGGCAGTCGTCTGGCGGTTTCGTTTACGCGTCCCATTTCCCAAAGGAGATTCCCTATGTCCAGATGGTTCGAAGCTGACAAAGTTGGTTTGCGCCAGATCGCCGAGCGTCTCGTCGAACGCCGCGGGTTCGGCATCATCGGCGCCGAACTCTACCAAAATGTGATGGACACCAACGCCACGTCTTGTGAGATCGTGCTGGAGAAAACGAAATCTCGTGGTTGGTATAGCTTGGTGTGCGAGGACAACGACCCCGCTGGCTTTGCCGACCTGACCCACGCCTACACGGTGTTCGCGCCGTCGCTCAAGAAGCACGACGCGGAGAAGGCCGGTCGTTTCAACCTCGGCGAGAAGGTCGCACTTTCCTTTTGCCGCGAGGCGCGCATCGAAACGACGAAGGGTACGGTCATCTTCTCCGCAAAGGGCCGCGACGAGCAGCCGCGCCGCCGGCGTGACTTGGGCACCAGGTTCTGGGCTGTCATCGAATGCACACCCGAGCGCTTCGATGAGTTCGTCGCGCACATGCAGCGCATCCTCGTCAAGCCAGGCCTGAAGCTGACGGTCAACGGTGTGCTTGTCCCCGAGCGAAAGCCCATCGACGTGTTCGAGGAAACACTGGTTACCGAGCACGGTGACGATTTGAGGTCCACCAAACGCAAGTGCGCCGTGGAAATCTACCAACCTCAGGATGACCAGGCAGCCATGCTTTATGAGCTTGGCATCCCGATCGTCGAGACCGGCGATAAGTGGCATTACAGCGTGCGCCAGAAAGTGCCGCTCAACGCGGACCGGGACAATGTGCCGCCGGCTTTTCTGCGCGATCTGCGGGCCTTCGTCTTCAACCACATGCACCGTCATGTCACGTCGGAAGACACGGAGGAATCGTGGGTCAGCGACGCCACCAGCGACGAGAAGGTGACGGATAAGGCCCTTGCCGACTTCAAGGCGAAGAAGTTCGGTGCGAACGCCGTAGTGGAGGATCCCTTCAATCGCGATGCCAATGCCGCCGCCTTGACAGATGGACGCACGCTAATTCCCAAGCACGGACTGACGAAGGGCCAACGGGAGAACTTGAAAACGCGGGGACTGCTTGTGTCGTCTACGCAAGCGTTCCCCACGGCTGGCAAGGGAGCCTACAGCGACGACCCCGACGCTCCGCCGATCGAAGTTATTCCGGAATCAGAATGGTCGGAAGGGATGCGCGAGATTTTCGATTACACGCACGGCGTTGCCCAGCGTTTGATCGGCAAGTCGCTCGTGATCCGTTTCGTCCATTGGCCGCGGCGCGACGGCGGCACGTGGCGGGCCTGTTATGGCGCCGGCCACGTGCTCGGCCTTTCGTTCTTCGATTACAACGTCGGAGTTCTTGGTAAGCAGTGGTTCGCGAACGGTGTGACCGAGGACACGGACAGCCTCATCCTGCACGAACTTGGCCACGAGTTCTGCACGAACCACGCCGACGAGAACTACTACCAGGCGTTGACCAAGCTCGGTGCCAGGCTCAAGAAAGCGGCGCTGACCGAGCCAGAGTGGTTCCGGCCCTTTGCATGAGGCAAGGTTTTTTCTCGCTAGAGGAAGTGCAGTCAACCTTGGGAAAGGACGCCCAGGGTGTTTCACTGACCAGGTTTGGGCATCACCACACTCAATCACTGGCTCCGTTTGTTGAGCCCATGAAGAACATCAGTCTGCGACAGGACTTGGTGGACAAGGGACACGGCTGCCGCGGCAGCGAGGGCGTGGTGTTTGGCATGTTTTCTGCCGTCGGCCCAATCGCATATCGCCTTAACAACGATCCACGGAACGCCGTGGCGGACAGCGGCTGCCGCCAAGCCGACTCCTTCCATATCGCCGCCAATCGCGTGCGGATACCTCTCGAATAGCGAATCCTTCAGAACTGAGTCGTCAATCAGTTTTTCTCCAGACAAGAGGGGCCCGAGTTGGACTTTGCTTTTTGTGCCGTCCGGGCGAGAAAAGGTCCATCCGAGCGCGTTGTCAAAACGATTAAGCAACGTGGTGTTGGTCGGCGTAATCGGCCCTCGATTCACGGTTTGCTTTTCACCAATGCGCTGTGGCTCGTAAGAGATAATCTGAGTGGCAACTAGAACGTCGGCGATCATCTGTGTCGTTGGGTCTTTGCCGAATGCAATGCCCGCCATGATGATGGCGCGTGGGCGCCACACTCGCTGGGCGTGTTGGGTTGCGAGAATTGCGCCGCCTGAATCGAGAGAGCCCATCCGGCATTTTGTTACGACCGCAGTAAACGCTCCGAATTTGCCAAGGTAGTATGTTTCTTGTTCGGCAACTCCTTTTATGATCATTTCCGACCCAGGCCGAGGTTCTAACCGCCGTAGCATGGCCTCCAATTCCACTGCGGTCGCCGTGATGAGAACAACGTCCACGCCGTCTGCCAAGGAACACAATTCCACTGAAGCCGCGTCTTTTGTAGGAGGCAACGGTCCCCACCATGCCTGATCTTCGGCCTGATAGACTGGGAGGTCTTCGGAAGGTATGTCGTGAGGCCCCGGCGAAATCGCGCCAGGCTGCACGCGGCCATCGGGGGTTGTCCCGTATAGCAGCCGGCGCCAAAGTTCAGTCGAAGCGGCAAATGCCAATGGGATGATCTCGTAGCCATCGGATTGATGCACCCAAGCAGTCCCTTGCAACCATCCATACAAGACCGAACACCATAGATTTCGAGGTGAGGTAGTGCCGTGAACAGGCATCGTGTGTGCGGGCATCGTTTGGTACAAACGCCCACTTTCGGATGCAAGATCGCAAAAAGCCGATGCCGCCGCGGCTCCGTCGTCACCGCCTCGCACGAGCAGGATAAACACGTTGGCCTGGCCGCCCTCTTTGTAAACGACCGCTGTGCCAAGAAAGTCGTGGACTTCAAGGCCGTCCAGAGGAGGAATCGGAACATCAATCTGCGACGGTCGATCAGGGCGCACTTTTGATATGAGATCCGGCAGTGTGTCCGGACCCGGAACAAAGAGCAAGCGCACTGTCGTTCGCATGAAGCGTTCCGCCGAAGCCGTCAACCGATCCATCAGACTGCGAATTCGGGGGATTCCATAGTCGCTCGAATCATCGCCAGCTTGTTGAGCGGCTGGAGTGGGCTCCTTCGGAGCCGCCGCCATGGCATTCCACCAGGTCCATAAAGATGGTGCGGATTCGATTAGGCGATACTTCAGATCGTGAACCTCGTACCGGTCTCCTCCATGCCAAACGCCGTCGCGGCCTTGGAATGATGGCGTGTCAGTCATGCCCAGCTTGGCGATCAGCATTCGCTTTTCGACAAGTCTGTGAATCGCCCATGCCGCAGCGGCCTTCCCATGCCTATGGTTGTTGCCCAGCATTTTCACGAGGGCATGATGAAGGACAATCTGTTGGCCCGGCGCCGGGACCGGTGCATAGTATTCTCGCGTGTTTTCCATGTCGGCAATCGTCTGGGGAACATCCCGCATCGCCGCTTCCACATGTGAATCTGGAGGCATCGGCGAATCAGGTCGAGTATCGCTGGTTTCCTTCTTCGGCGGCGCAGATGGGACCGCCGGAGTTTGCGTTACGGAACCTGTGGGTTCAGAATCTTTCTCCCACGGCAAACGGACCTCGCCCTTCCATTCGTCACCGGCTAGCGCTGCCAGCCGTCGTAAGGAATCCTGGGACGCCAGCGCGGCCATCAAGAGTTCGCCTTGGCGGTCCCATGTCTTCTGGGCCTCTTCCTTATTTGCGTACACCGATGGCATCACGCACGGCGCCGTGATCATTGCCAACGCCACAATCAACTCGACTGCGCGTTCGACGGTTGCGATGTGGTCGGGGCTATTCAAGCCGCGCTTGCTGCACCATGAAAGGGCCGGGTCTGCGAGTCCGCGTATCGCTTGAGCGGGGATGCGATGGATACCCCAGAACGGATCCATCAGCGCCCGCCACGCCTTCAACGTCTCCTGTTTTTCGTCCTTGGTCGATGCATGATGGCAGCGCCACGCGGTGCGGACGGAGCTATCCAGTTGCTCGATCAAGCCATGAAGCGGGTTTCCGGCCATGCTGCCCCTCCTATGCCCAACGCCGAAACGCGCCAAGTGACGGTAGGTCTAGAAATACCGATACGAGTTGCTCGGACGCTCCCCTGATCCACAAATCTATTCTACGCGTCCGGTTCTAGCGGACGAAGAAGCCGCAGCTGAGAATGCGGTCCGCTCGACTTTTGTTCTTGCCAAATTCGCTTTGGCCTCGTGATCGCCGCCCGGGTACAATTTACTCACGACCACCTACCTCGCCGCGCACACGTGTGAGCCTAGTCCATGCCGCCCGAAGACAAGGCGCGTCAGAACATTGACCGCCAACTCGCCCAATGTGGCTGGATCGTGCAAGACGCTCGCGAGATCGACATCTCCGCCGGGCCAGGCGTCGCCGTGCGCGAATATCCTCTCACCGTGGGCGAAGCCGATTACTTGCTCTATGCCGTCGGCAAGGCGATCGGCATCGTCGAAGCGAAGCCCGAAGGCCATTCGCTCAAAGGCGTCGAAACGCAATCGCTGAATTATCTGAACGGTTTGGCCGATGGGATTCCGTCCTACGGTCGGCCAATTCCATTTCACTTCGAGTCCACGGGCAAGGTCACGCAGTTCACGAACTTGCTCGATCCGCATCCACGCAGCCGGGAAGTCTTCACGTTTCATCGGCCCGAAGAACTTCGACGGCTCGTCGGCCTGGACCAGCAGCACCGGGCCTTGCTTCGCGACCTGCCGGAACTAATCACCGCAAAGCTCTGGCAGGTGCAGACCACGGCGATTCAAAACCTCGAAAAATCGCTAGCCGACAATCGGCCCCGCACGCTGATCCAGATGGCGACCGGCAGCGGCAAGACGTTCACCGCCGTCAACTTCATCTATCGGCTCGTTAAGTTCGCCCAGGCGAAGCGCATCCTCTTTCTCGTGGATCGCACGAACCTTGGCCGGCAAACCCTGGCCGAGTTTCAGAAATTCGACAGCCCCCACAGCCAATACAAGTTCACCGAGGAATTCAACGTCCAGCTCCTTCGCAAGAACCTGATCGACCCCGCCGCCCGCGTCTGCATCACTACCATTCAGCGACTCTATTCGATGCTCAAGGGCGAGGAAGAGTTCGACGAGGCCAACGAGGAAGGCTCGATGTTCGAATCGGGAGCGGCGGCGACGCTCATCAAGGAATCGCTACCGGTCATTTACAACGCGAACATCCCGATAGATACGTTCGATTACATCATCACCGACGAATGCCATCGGTCGATTTACAACCTCTGGCGCCAGACCCTTGAATACTTCGACGCGTTCCTGATCGGCCTGACCGCCACGCCGTCGAAGCAGACCATCGGCTTTTTCTTCAACAATATGGCGATGGAATACGGCCACACCGAGGCCGTCGCCGACGGCGTCAACGTCGGCTACGACGTTTACACGATCAAGACGAAAATTGGCCAGGACGGCGCCAAGCTTGAAGCCGAGCCGGGCTTCCTGGTGCCGCGTCGGGATCGCCGCACCCGTGCTCGTCGGTTGGCCGAGCTGGACGCCGACATGCCTTACGCACCGAATCAACTTGACCGCGACGTGGTGTGCGAAAGCCAGATTCGCCTCATCGTGCGCACGTTCCGCGACCGGCTGTTCACTGAGATTTTTCAAGGCCGCACCGAGGTTCCCAAGACGCTGGTGTTTGCCAAGGACGACAGCCACGCCGAGGACATCACCCGCATCTTCCGCGAGGAGTTCGCACGCGGCAACGACTTCTGCCAGAAGATCACCTACCGTACGACGGGCAAGAAGCCCGAGGAATTGCTTTCCGATTTCCGCAACTCGTTCAATCCCCGCGTCGCCGTCACCGTGGATATGATCGCCACCGGCACCGACGTGAAGCCGCTCGAATGTTTGCTGTTCATGCGGAACATCAACTCGTCGAATTACTTCGAGCAGATGAAGGGACGCGGTTGCCGAATCATCGACGCCGACACTTTGCGGAGCGTCACGCCCGACGCGGATGGCAAGGACCGCTTCGTCATCGTCGATGCCGTCGGCGTCATGGAAAACTGCAAGACCGATTCCAAGCCGCTCGACCGCAAGCCGTCCGTGCCTCTCGCCAAGATTCTGGATCTCGTCGGCAAGGGTGTCGCCAACTACGACGTGGCAAGCACGCTCGTTTCTCGCCTCAGTCGGCTCAATCAGCAATTGACTCCGGACGAGCAGCACGAAGTCGCCGACGTTGCCGGCGGCGTGACGTTGACCACGATGGTTTCCAACCTGATTCACGCTATCAACGATGACGCCCAGGACGCGAAAGCCCGCGAGACCTTCAAGATCCCCGAAGGAACCGAGCCGACCGAGAAGCAGCTTGATGAGGTCGAGCAAGTGATGATCGCCGAGGCCTTGAAGCCGTTCCACAGTCCAAAGGTCCGCAACAAGATTGTGGACATCAAGAAGGCCCACGAGCAGGTGATCGATGAGGTGAACCAGGACGAGCTTTTGCACGCCGGCTACAGCGCCGCTGCCAATGCCAAAGCGTCGCAACTCGTCGCCAACTTCAAGCAGTTCATCGCCGACAACAAGGACGAACTGGAAGCGATCAAGTGCTTCTACAGCCGGCCGCACCGCGAAGGCTTGCGTTACGCCCATCTCAAGCAGCTCGCCGCCGAACTTTCGCGGCCACCGGTGTCCGCTAGCCCCGACAAGCTTTGGGCCGCGTTTCAAGCCGTCGAGCCGGAGTTTGTCAAGGGACAATGGGGAAAGCTCGTGGACGTGATCGCCCTGATTCGCCACGCCATCGATCCCGCCCAGGCCATCATTCCCTACAACCTCACGGTCGAGGAACGCTACCAGACCTGGCTCGCCGAAAAGGAAGCCGCCGGCGCGATGTTCACCGCCGACCAGCGCCGTTGGCTGGATGCGGTCAAGGACCACATCGCCGCCAGCTTGCGGATCGAACAAGAAGATTTCTACGACGCCCCATTCGCCCAGCTCGGCGGCCTCGGAAAAGCCCACGAACTTTTCGGCGATCGCCTTCCGTCGCTTCTCGATGAAATGAACGCGAGGTTGGCGGCATGAGCAAGCAAGCAATCATTCCCGCGGGTACCAATCCGCGCCTTCCGCCGCTACCGTCTGGATGGTGCTGGGTTCAGCTTTCTGACTTGCCTGCTTTTGAAGCAAACGCCATCACAGACGGACCGTTTGGGTCCAAGCTCAAGACCGAACACTACGCGGCGTCCGGTCCCAGAGTGATTCGGTTGCAGAACATAGGCGATGGAATCTTTCATGATGCAATGGCTCATATCTCAGAAGAACATTTCGAGTCACTTCGGAAGCATCAGGTATTCCCTGGAGACATCGTAATCGGCGCACTCGGCGTAGAACTGCCAAGGTCATGCATGATCCCTGATTGGCTTGGCCCGGCCATCGTCAAGGCCGATTGCATTCGATTCAAGCCGCACCCAGCCGTCGTTTCGCCCGCGTATCTCAATTATGCCCTGATTTCGGACGGCACTCGAAGTAGAACGAACACAATCATCCATGGAGTTGGCCGACCCCGCCTGAATCTCTCCGAAATCAAGAGCATCGAAATTCCGTTGGCGCCCCCGAACGAACAACGGCGAATCGTTGCCAAGATCGAAGAACTTTTCTCCGATCTCGACGCCGGCGTGGCGGCGCTGGAGCGGATTCGGGCGAAACTGAAACGTTATCGGGCGGCGGTACTGAAAGCGGCGGTTGAAGGCAAACTCACGGCGGATTGGCGAGCGAAGCATTTGAACGGCGAACACGCGGCCGATTTGCTGAGGCGCATCCTCGCCGTGCGCCGCCGCAAATGGGAAGACGCCCAACTCGCCAAATTCGCCGAGGCCGGCAAGGAACCGCCGAAGGGCTGGCGCGAGAAGTATCAGGAACCCGCCGGTCCCGACGAGGGGACGTTGCCGCCATTGCCACAGGGATGGTGTTGGACCAATGTTGATCAATTGATGACCTACCTGCGAAACGGCTACTTCCAGAGCCCAAGCGGCGCTACGGAAGGAACGCCTATATTGCGAATCAACGCTGTTCGCCCAATGAGCGTTGACCTATCTGAGGTTCGCTTTCTTGATGCTGTTGACCAGGATATCGGTGGCTATTTCGTGCAAGACGGTGACCTCCTGTTTACTCGGTACAACGGAAGCGTCGAACTCCTCGGCGTAGCCGGAATGGTTCGGCGGTGTCAAGAAAAAATCCTTCATCCTGACAAACTCATTCGGGTGAAACTCGCGATTGAGCAACCGCTTCCCACGTTTGTGGAGATTGCAGCAAATGTCGGAGCGTCTCGAAAGCACATGATAGGGCGAGCGAGAACGACGGCGGGACAAACGGGGATTTCAGGAGTTGACATTCGAGAGATGCCCATTCCGCTTGCCCCGCTAAAGGAGCAGGACCAGATTGTCGCCGATGTTCACGAGCGATTATCTCTGATTGAACGAGCCGAATCGTTGATCGGAGCAAACCTGAAAAGATCCGCCCGCCTTCGTCAAAGCATCTTGAAGCGGGCCTTCGAGGGAAAGCTGGTGCCCCAGATCGCAACGGATGAGCCGGCGTCGGCCCTTCTCGAACGCATTTGCCGCCAACGTGAGCAGACAGCCGAAAGCCCGGCCGGCGCCAATGGCCGAGCGCCGACCACAAAGCGGAAAGACTCCAGAGAGGGCTTTTTCCGCCGTGGCGCCGTCGTCACCTACATCGTGAAGCGGCTTTCGTCCGATCCGTCGTTTGGCCGAACCAAGCTGGAGAAAATCCTGCACCTGACGCAGACGCACCTTTCCTTCTCGCTCGATCTGGAATTCAAACGTCACGCGGCGGGACCGTTCGACGAGGTGATCTACAAGCTGGAAGGAGTTGCCAAGAAGAACGGCTGGTTCGAAACCAGGAGCCGCCCGACCTTTGGCGTCACCTATCACCCTGGCCCGAAGGCGGACGATCTTTCGCAACGAGCTGTCACGTATCTCGGTGAAACGCAAAGCGCCCTGGACCAATTGCTCGATCACCTGGCGAAAATGAACACCGACCAGGCCGAGCTTCTGGCCACGACCTACGCCGCCTGGAACGACTTGCTGATCGACGCCCGGCCCGCCGACGAGGACGCGATCATCGCGGAAGTCTACGGCTGGGACGAATCGAAGGCGAAGTTCCCGCGTCCGCAAATCATCAAGTGCGTCGCGTGGATGAAAACGCAGGGATATGTTCCAACCGGTCAAGGCCAGCGAACGACCGTGCTGGAAAAGAAATCGAATTTGCGGTCGAAGCGAAAACCGAAACCGAGTTGACGCCTTGGAGGTTGCCATGCGCCTTCTCTACAATTTCTCGACTTCCATGTCTCGACATGAGCCGGACGACTACGTTCGCAACATGGAAGTCACCGTCGAATGCTATGACGAAGATTGTTCCAACGCCTACATTCTTGGCAAGCTGGCGATGGACCAGATCCTTTGGGCCGACGCTGTTTTTGACGACGCCTCCCTGTTCGAGATTTGCGACAATGACTCGCAGGGCTTTCACGAAGCCCACGTCATTCTGTCCAAGGGGGCGAACGGCATTCGCAAGGACCTGAAGGTTTCCGACGACTTCACGCACGTCATGTTCATCTATGGGGCCGTCTTTCATCCTGCAATACACCCGTTTCGGCAGGGGATCATAGATTCCGCGGTCAATCTCTTCGGCAGAAACTCGCTGGCGGTTATGTGGAAGGAAACAAGCGGACTTTCCGAAGCGGAACTCGCCGACATGGGCTTTCGCAAGATCGCCGGGGCAGAGTTGATCTATCGGCACAATGCTTTGTCCAACGCGTTCAGCGAAGGCCATCCACGAGGCCAAGACGCCGACTTGATTGCTTTGCCCGAGCATCAGGAGTGGGTCTTGGAAGCATGGAAAGAATTCGCGCACATGATTGACCGATAGAACCCTGACCTGAGCAAGAGCCATGAGCAACCCCACGCAACAGATTGTCGCCAAGGCCTGGAACTTCGCCCACGTTCTTCGGGACGAAGGCCTTTCCTACATGGCCTACACGGAGCAGATCACGTTTCTGCTGTTCCTGAAAATGGCCGACGAGCAGACCAAGGCCCCCTACCATCGCAAGCCGCTGGTGCCGAAGGGCAAGGATTGGGCGAGCTTGCTGTCGAAGGACGGCGACGAACTGGAGGCCCACTACCGGCACATCCTGGAGGACCTCTCAACGCAACCCGGGATGCTGGGCCAAATCTTCAAGAAGGCTCGGTCAGAAATCCAGAATCCAGCCTTGCTCCGTCGCTTGATCGTCGAGTTGATCGACAAGGAAACGTGGTTCTCGATGGAGGCCGACGTCAAGGGAGACATCTACGAAGGGCTGTTGGCGAAGAGCGCCGAGGAATCGCCAAAGGGCGCCGGCCAATATTTCACCCCCCGTGAACTTATCAAGGCCATTGTTGAAGTCATGCAGCCGACGCCGGCAGACAACCTATGCGATCCAGCGGCGGGGACGGCCGGGTTTCTTCTTGCCGCTCATCACTACGTCCTTGAAAAGTTCGGCAAGACGCTGGACCCCGATCAGAAAAAGCACCTTCGCCGCGGATTCGTTCGTGGTTGGGAAATCGTGCCCAACACCGCCCGACTTTCCATCATGAACCTTTATTTGCACGGTATCGACGCCGACCCGTGCCCGATCGAGTCCGGCGAAGACGCATTGCGGAGCGATCCCGGCGAACGATTCAGCATGATCATGACGAATCCCCCCTTCGGCAAGAAGTCGAGCATCGCCATCGTCAACGAAACAGGCGATCTCGAAAAGGAGGACCTCTCCTACGAACGGGCCGATTTCTGGACGACGACAAAGAACAAACAATTGAACTTTGTTCAGCACGTCGCGAAGCTGCTAAAAACGGATATCAAATCGAACGGCCGATGCGCCATCGTTGTGCCGGACAACGTGCTTTTCGAGGGCGGCGCCGGCGAAACGGTGCGGCGAAAACTCCTTGAAAGCTGCGACGTTCACACGCTCCTGCGGTTGCCCACGGGACTTTTCTACGCACAAGGCGTGAAGGCGAACGTCCTCTTCTTCGACGCCAAGCCAGGCCGGGAGAAGCCGTGGACCGAAAAGCTGTGGGTCTACGACCTGCGGACGAACATGCATTTCACGTTGAAAACGAAGCCGCTCAAACGGGCCGACCTTGACGAGTTTGTCGAGCTATATCGCCCCGGCAAACGACACCTCCGCAAGCCAACCTGGAGTGACGAGAACGGCCAGGGCCGGTGGCGGTCCTTCCCGTTCGACGAATTATCGAAACGCGATAAGCTAAATCTCGATATCTTCTGGCTCAAGGATGACACGTTGGAAGATTCGGAAAGCCTTCCGGATCCAGATGTGCTGGCCGATGAAATCGCCGAGGACATGGAATCCGCTCTGGAGCTTTTCCGCACTGTGGCGCGTGGCGTGAAGGAATGAAACGCTGGCCGCTGCGAAAAAGGTGCATCCGATTCCTGCGATTTGCCAGACCTGATTCCTCAGCAGATCACAATCTTTTTGTAATTCGTCGGGATCAACAATTCTTGCCAAGAAAGAATGGTGCATGGTAAAGGACATTATCATGCAGCAACGCCCTATCCCCACCGAAACAATCGGAAACGAAATCCCGCATGCGGCTGGGGAGATTTCGCGCGGTTCCGACAGCGAAACCATCGGAATCAACGCCGCCGTCCCGGGCGGGTTGCGGGCGGCGCCAATTGCGGGGATCTTGGCGCCGGCATTGATCGCCGACGCTGGGCCGGATGCGACGGAGCGATTCTTCGAGTTCTTCACCGCGAACATTCGCAACGCCAACACGCGCCGCGCATACGCGCGGTCAGCGGGCCGATTTTTTCTCTGGTGCAACGAACGCGGCCTCGGCCTTCATCAGATTCGGCCCATCGTCGTCGCGGCCTACATCGAACAGCACGGCGGCGCAAAGCCGTCCGTGAAGTTGTCCCTTGCGGCGATTCGCATGCTTTTCGACTGGCTTGTCATCGGCCAAGTGATTCCGACGAATCCGGCAAGTTGCGTCCGCGGGCCGAAACACGTCGTCAAAACCGGCAAGACACCAGCACTCTGTGCGAGCCAAGCCCGGCAACTGCTCGACAGCATTCCCGGGGATTCGATTGCGGGAATTCGTGATCGTGCGCTGATCGCGATCATGTGCTTCTCGTTCGCACGCGTCGGCGCCGTAGTGGGGATGCAGGTCGAAGACTACTTCCAGAACGGCAAACGTTGGTGGATTCGGTTGCACGAAAAAGGCGGGAAACGTCACGAGGTGCCAGCGCATCATAACCTGGAGGTCTATCTGGATGCGTACGTGACCACCGCCAAGATTGCTGATCAAATGAAGGGGCCAATGTTCCGAACCATCGACGAAATCCGATCGCTCACCTGCCGGCGAATGACAGAGAACGACGTGCTGCGCATGGTGAAGCGGCGGGCCAGGATCGCTGGCTTGCCAGCATCAACCTGCTGTCACACGTTTCGAGCCACCGGCATCACGACGTTCTTGGAAAACGGCGGGACCATCGAGAATGCGCAGGCCATCGCTGCTCACGAGTCGCCGCGGACGACCAAGTTGTACGACCGCACCGGCGACAAAATCACGCTGGACGAGATCGAGAGAATCATCATTTGACAGAGTTTCGCAGGATGGACCATCGCACAAAACCTTCACCGTATGCAGTTCAAGCAAACATTCCGCTTGCCTCCGCCTTCGCGGCCAGCGGCGTGTTTCTTTTGTTCGCGTGCCTGGCCAGCGAACCGACTCAAGTCGTCCTCTTGGGAATGGTCGTTTGTTTTTTTGTCGTTCTTGGTTTCGCGGAGATCCAGGAGCACAAGAAAGAACGTCGAGTTTGGGACCGCGCTCTGACGATGTTGCCGCTTCCTTTCGCACTTGCAACGGAGCCAGGGTTTTTCAAGGAACATGTAAAGATCGCGGAATCAATGACCAAGATTGTCGGGCACAGCGATCTGTTGTTTCAGGACCTTTGTCGATCGCGGATCGAAGCCGTTGCCGAGGAAATGACGACGATGGCCAAGGGCGAAGTTGTCTTCGACGCAACGGAAACATGGCGAACGGCCTATCAGCGCGTTTTGGAAACCATGCGAGTGAAGACCTATTACTCGGTTGCCTGGGTCCGGACGAACGAATATTGGAATGATGCACCCGGCCGGCAAAGCATGCGGCTTAACTACGAGTTGGTCGGTCGGGGGATCCGCATCGAGCGCGTTCACATCCTTCCCGATGACCTTTGGGCTTTCGACGAAAAAATGCCGACCGGCGGAATCCTGGAATGGCTTGTGGAGCAGCAAGGACGCGGCATTGTCGTTTCGCTTGTTCGCGAGTCAGACTTGGCGAATGAGCCGGATCTCCTTCGTGATTTCGCCATCTATGGTGAGCGCGCGATGGGAATACAGGAGTTGGACGAGCAGTCCCATACGTCGCGATTCATCCTCTCCTTCGATCAGCCGAGCATTCGGCACGCCCTCGGTCAGTGGGAACGCCTCTCGCTATTTTCGATTTCCTTCCAAAATCTGTTGGATCGATAACCAGCCAGCCCCCTACAATAGTGTACAAGTTAGTGTACAGAGTTTGCGTGGCCTTCCATGCCGTCAACATTGTATCTCGACGCGGCTCGGATGGGCCAGATGGCTCCGAGCGCGCAATGGGCTTTGCACGACTTCGTGAGGCTCGCCGGCGAAGAAGGTTGCACGCTGTACTTCGAACAGTTCTTGAAGAGCGGTTTCTCCGCTTTGCCGACCACTCACCAGAAGCGATATCCGGGCCTTCGATGCTGGGGTGGCCTCGACGAACTCAAGACGGCGCTCGCTGAATTCGCCGGGCTGGCCGTCGGATCAAGGCCGATCGTCGCAGGGCGCTCTACAAATCTGATGAAGCTGATTGCCAAACTGCTTTTCCAGTCAGGCAAGCGGATCCTGATCACCGATCTCACATGGCCCAGCTACCAGCGGATTCTTGAACGCGAGGCACGGAAAGCCGTGGGGGTAATTGAACGCGTTCAGGTTCGAGGTGGAATCCTTCGTGGCGACATCTCCGGCGGCGATCTGGTGGACACGATCACTCGAACACTTGGCGCCAGGAAATGCGATGGGATGTTCATTCCCGAAGTGAGCCACGACGGAATCCGATTGCCTACCGCGAAAATTGTCGCCTCTGTTAGGCAGGCGGCCACTGCGATGTTCGTTGCCGTAGACGGATCCCAGGCATTCGGGCATGTGCCGCTCAACCTGACGCAAACACCGTGCGATTTCTATCTGACGGGCTGCCACAAATGGCTCGGGAGCCATCTCCCGCTCGGTATCGGTTTCCTACCGAATCCGGCGACTCGGGACGACATCGCCCGGCGTGCGGCCGAGCGGGTAGAGCGCGGCCGGCTCGATGACCCCCTTCTCGCATTTCTGCAGAGCATTGAGACCGGACAGATGAGGCGGTTCACCGAGACCGTCAACCTGTCGTCGCTGTTCTCTTGCCGCGGTGCCCTGGAGGACCAGTTCACGGATGGGCCCGGCGCCGGCCGGCTGCGTCGCCGTTTGGCGAATGCCGATCTTGTCCGACGCATCGGGCACATGACCGCTTGGAAACCGCTGACTCCGATGGAGGAACTCCGGTCGGCCAGTGTGCTGCTCCAATCGGCCTCGGCCGCGGTTTGTCGATTGGCGCCGGACCGCTTGCGGTCGCTCTTCCATGACAGAGGCATCGCGCTGACGAGCTACATCGCCGGCGTCGTTCGCTTGGCCATGCCCAGCGTTCCCCTTTCGACTTGCCAAGCCGGTTCACTCATTCAGGCCCTGGCATTGATTCAGCCCCACGCGAGCTGGCGAGAATCTGCAGAGGCGCTGTCGGCATGACAAACGGCCCCAGTATCAATAGTCAAATCTTGGCTGCCTTTGACTCCCGAGGCTGTCGCGTGGGAGCTTCTTTAGGCCTCGCGAGTGCAGCACGGGAGAACTCCATGACAGAATCCGCAACCCCCAAAATCGTTACCCGTGATGAGTGGGAGCAAGCCCGAGCGGAACTGCTGGTCCGCGAAAAGGCGCACACGCACGCCGGCGATGAACTGGCCGCCGCGCGCAGGCGCCTGCCGATGACGCCGATGGAGCCGGTCATGGTCGTCGGTCGCAGCGGCCCCATCCCTCTCGCCGATGTGTTCGAAGGCCGACGCATGTTGATCGTGTATCACTTCATGTGGAAAAACGGCGCGGCGCACCACCAGCAGTGCGAGGGCTGCACGCACAGTCAGGTGGCGATGAACGCCGCCGTCTGCGCCTATCTGGCCGAGCGCGACGTGAACTACGCCGTGTTCAGCAGCGGCCCGTGGAGCGAGATCATCGCCTACCGCGATTTCATGGGCTGGACGACGCCGTGGTACTCGACCGCCGACGCGGGCAACGTGCTGACGACCCGAACCGGCGGCGACCTCCGCTGCTACCTGCGAGCCGGCGACGAGGTGTTCCAGACGTATGAAACGAAGTGGCGCGGGATCGAGGCTATGCTGCCCACGCTGCAGTTGCTCGACCTCACTGCCTACGGCCGGCAGGAGACCTGGGAGGATTCGCCCGCCGGCTGGCCGCAGGACAAGGCTGGCTCGTGGTGGCGGCGTGACGGGCGGCCGATTGCGCAATGGACGCGTACGGACGCGGCGGTCAAATAGAGGTCAGTTACTGCAGCGCTCGGCGCGGGCAGGCGCAGTTCAAGGCGAGCGCTCGGCACGGGTCTCCTGACTCGCGAAAAGCGTCGAGTCCCAGTCAGAGGAAACTATTTATGCTCTTGTTACCCCCGCCAATCCGTGACATCTACTTTTCGGACGTGGACATCGCTGACGAAGAGGAAATCAAGCGGCGATTCAATCCGCTGATTCGACAACTCCACTCCTATTTGAATGAAATTCCCTGCCTACACGACCTTCAGGACGTGCGGCGCAAGTGGAAGGCCCGCACGGGTGAGAAGGATGCGTTTGGCAATTTCGTTGCTCATGCGGGCGAATTCTACACGTTCAACCACGGCGGTCGCAACGAAGCCCATTTCAATATCTCCCTAAAGCCAACCTACTTCGCGGCCGGGCTCTGCTTCGAGTTCACCGAAAGGCAATTTGGTGAGCCGGCCACGGTGCGCATAGCCTACGCTTGCTTTCTGCAGGTGATCCAAAAGCAGCTCACTGAATTTGAACGATTTGTGGCCGAAAACCAACTCGAAATCGAATGGGCGAAAACGGAAGAACTGGCGTCTATCAGTTTTGTCCCCACATGTGACGTCGTCAAATGGCTTCTGAAGCCACCGGCGGAGCCAATTGGGATCATCATTGCGCGGGTACTGAGACGCGGTGATGACGCGGCACTGTTGGAAGACCCAAGCGCGCTCGGCAATGTGATTGAAACGGTATTCAGCGGCTTCCGGCCTTATTGGAAACAGACGCAAGTCATGGCGAAAAAATGCAGTTGACGTCCGGCATTGCGACTGGAGTTGACGAAGGTCTCCAGTCGCCCGGAGCCGCATGGTCGCTCCGGGTTCAGGAGACCTGCGGTTGGGCACATCGACGGAGTCAGGAGACCCGCGCCGAGCGCGTAAGCAGCGCTCGGCACGATCATAAGGCACTCTGCAAAGGAGAAATGACATGACGAAGCCGGCAAAGAACACGATTTGCCTTTGGTACGATCGCGATGCCGAGGAAGCGGCGCGGTTTTATGCGAAGACGTTTCCCGAGTCGTCCATCGGCGCCGTGCACCGCGCGCCAGCGGATTTTCACTCCGGGAAGAAAGGGGATGTGTTGACGGTCGAGTTTACCGTGATGGGCATTCCCTGCATCGGCCTCAACGGCGGGCCCGCGTTCAAGCACAATGAAGCCTTCTCGTTCCAGGTCGCCACCGAGGACCAGGCCGAAACCGATCGCTACTGGAACGCCATCGTCGGCAATGGCGGGGAAGAGAGCATGTGCGGCTGGTGCCGGGACAAATGGGGCCTGTCCTGGCAGATTTCGCCGCTGGTTCTGACGAAAGCGGTCACGGACGCCGATCCCGCCGTCGCCAAGCGTGCATTCGAAGCGATGATGACGATGAAAAAGATTGACATCGCTGCGATCGAAGCAGCGCTTCGCGGTTGAGGCGGCATCTTGGAAGGCGCTGCAGCGGGTAGCTCAAGCGGCTCTCGCTGAACTTAGGTTGCACGTGGGCTCCGGGAAAAGTTTCACGTCCGCAGTGTCGCTCTGACTTGCTAGGCGGGCAGAGGCCGCTGGCTCGCGAGTGCCCCGTCAACGATGAGGACTAACTTGCCGCGCACGTGGCCTGCCTCGCTGAGTCGCTGGGCGTCCGCTGCCTCGGCTAATGGGAACGATCGCTCGACATGCGGCCGGACGTGTCCCCTCGCGATCCAACCCCCAAGGAGTTCCAGATCGGCAGCGCGTGGCTCGACCATCACCGACCGAAGCCGGCGGCCGCCACGGAGGAAGGCCAAGAAGTTCAAGGCAAGCCATTCCGCAACCGGATTGGTCGTCACGGCAACGCCCCGCGGCCGCAAGAGCCGACGGCACCGCCGGAACGACAGTTTGTCGACGGCATCCAACACCACGTCGAACCGCGGGCCGAGGTGATCCATCCCTATCGTGTAATCTGCGAATTCATCCGCTCCGAGGGCTTTGACGAACTCCGCATTCCGCCCGCTCGCGGCTCCCGTAACGCGAGTGTTGTGGGATGTTGCGACCTGCACCG
>Ga0105340_1000436_pt1 | contig 20167 bp, 32 predicted proteins | sample EasRivMeERMLT700_FD_89676 | JGI IMG/M metagenome (GOLD analysis project Ga0105340, IMG submission 89676) | Soil microbial communities from meander-bound floodplain in the East River, Colorado, USA - East River MetaG ERMLT700 | ecosystem: Environmental > Terrestrial > Soil > Floodplain | place...
GCGGGGGTATTTGTTATACATGTCGCCGCGGATGCCGGCGGCCTGAGCATCCTTGGCGGTGAAGGTGGACTTGCCGAGTTCCTTGCCATCCTTGGCGAGGAAGGAGAGGGTGCAGCCATCCTGCTCGAGCCGCTCGACGCGGAAGTCGTAGCCATGCTGGCGGATCAGGGCAGCCATGAGATTGGCGGAGAGCGTGACCTTGCCCTTGATGAGCGAGATGCCCATCATCGAGGCGATCGGGGGCAAGCCCAACTCCTGGCCGGCGAGCACCTTGACACAAGCCTGAGCCGCGTCCTTGGCATCTTGAAAATAGCCGGACTTGGCGAGCAAAGCGCCGAGGGTCTGGACTTCGGCCAGACCCATGCGGGCGGGAAGATTCTCCTGCATTAGAGATCCACCCCGGCGAGGGAATCGACCCGGACCCCGTCCTGTTCGGAGTGGCCGGCGGGGGCCAGCTCGCCGTCCGAGTCGCGGTCGAGGTGGGCGGCGATGGTTTCCATCTCGGCGAGCGCTTTCTCCATCTGGCCCATGACGTGGGCGATGGCGGCCGGGCGGAAGAACACCGTCATCTGGTTGCCCTCCCCGTCGTAGATCGAGAACCAGGCGGCGCCGTCACGGCGTGTGGCCTCGATGGTGACCGGGCTGGTCTCGGTGCTGTGAATAGTGGCGGTCATGTGTGTGTGATCCTTTCTGTTCTGATAATAGCCTGAATCTAGGTAGATGTCAAGAGGCTAGGTAGATATATTTGTTAGGTAGAGAAGTCGAACTCCATCTGCAAGGAAGTTTCGTACACCTCGCAACTCTCCGAGCAGGTGCCGCTATCCTCTTCCCGGAACATCCGGCTGGTGTCGCCGGCCTCGCGGAATCCCTGGAGCAGGTCGGCGGTGGACTGAAAGCCGCGGAAGATCTTCCTCGGGCCGGGCACGTAATTCGGACCCACATCCGAGTACAAATCCTCGAGCTTCAGGAAGAAGTCGAAGCGCTCCGGCTCGGTACGGTAGATGGTGTTGAGCTTGGGCGCAGACTTCTGAAAGCAGGTGACGCAGTTGCCGAGATGCTCGGGGATCTGGAGATCCCAATCGAACTGTTCGAAGAACCACAGGACATCCTGTTTGCGGGTGGGCCACCGGTCGACGAGCGGGTAGATGATGCGCTGCGAAGTGGCGTTGGGGGAAACGCGGCGGCGCTCGTCGGCGCGGATGCCGATGGCGATCTGGTAGTCCTTGCCCCACAACGAGTCAGTGTAGGAGGCCATCGTATTGCCTTTGAGTTCGCGGGTGCAGAGCTTGAAGACTTTGTTGGGCAGGCCGTACTTGCCGGCGACTGCTTCGAAGGGTTCGCCGTGGCGGCTGGCGGTTTCATACCGGACCACCTGATGAGTGCAGGATTTGCGGCCGGGGTTCACGTTTGCTTCCAGCCATACCAGTCCGAGACCCAGATGGCGATCGACGGCATCGGCAAAGCGGAGCGTGTCTTCATGCTCGAGGCCGGTGTTGGCGAAGGTGAAGGCCATGTTGTACTCGTCGCGGCAGTGCTCCATGAGTTTGAAACACATATAGGCCGAGGTCCGGCCGCCCGAGAACGATACCTGCAGGTTGGGGCGGCTCATTTCTTCTATGCTGGCGGCGCCACTTCGATCACGGCGAGGTCTTTGCCTTCCGGGTCATCTTCGAGGGACCAATGATCGCCGTCTTCCCAAACGATGAGTTTGCCCTCTTCGGCCATCATCACATCGCCCCGGCTCGGCTCTTCGCCTTCGTTGCGCCATTCGACCTCGGTGCCGAGCGGCAAACTGTTGAACTGTTCGATCGTCATGCTTCTATACTCTCATTTTCTATCTAGATGTCAAGAGGCTAGGTAGAATAATCTGCTAGCTATTCTAAATCCTGCGGCTGGTACACGTAGGGATCGGCGGAGCGCACCCGCTCGAGGCCGGCCAGCCGCGCCTCCAGGTCGAGGATGCGCTTCTCGGTCTTGCCGGCAGTCCACGAGGCTACCATCACATTGCCCAAGGTGAGGCCGCAGGCTAAGAGAGCGGCGGTATAGCAAAGCCAGTCCATTACGATTCTTCCTCCAGGATTCTCACGTCGCACTCGCAGTAGAGCAGCGGCATGCCGCACTCGACGCACCGCACCGGCTCGGGTTCCGGCTCCGAGCACGCGCACTCGATGAGCGGGAGCTTGCACCACGGGCACAGCGTATCTTTGGTTTCGGCGGCCTCGCGGTAGGCGGCTTCGAAGTTCTTACGGGTTCCCGGGGAGATGAAGTCTCCGGCCAAGCCTTGCATGCTGCGCAGCAGGTCTTCCCAGGTCTCTTCGGGCAGGCTGATGGTCATGGCGCTACCCCCAATTGCGGGAGAGCCTGCGACAGCGCCTGCATCTCCCTCATCGAGCGGATCGAATAGAAAATCACCTTGCCATTACTCATCGGGAAGTGGCTCTTCTGGTGGCGCCGGATGACACCGTGCTCATCGAGCACCGGGTCGAGATACACCTTGATATCGCGGAGGTGATTGTCGGCGGCAAAGTCGGGGCCCAGCTCTTTAATCGTGGCTTGTCTCCAACTGTAGAAGTTGACGCGCACTTTCATGGCGGTGCGCTCCTCGCCGGCATCGATGGTGATCGTTTTCTTCGCCGTGGGATCGCCTCCAACCTGCTGACAGATCATGAGATAGATCTCGTGGCCGGGGATAAGGTCGCGCCGCTTGACCGACTCGTTGGACTTGGCTTTCGCCTTGGTCCTGGCGGTCACGCGCTTCTTGTAATCCCCCTCGGCCGCCGGCAACCGCGGGGCGTTGCCCATGTTCTTCACATCGACGGCGAGCGGAGTGGTGGCGCCCTCGAACACCTTGGGCTTGGGATCGGTGTACGGATGAATCTCGCGCTCACGCGGAGCGGGGATGATCGGACGGGGCAGGCTCATGGTTCGGTGGTCTCCTTGGGATTGCGGGGATCGGCGGCGCTGCGCTTGTCCGGCGGCCAGGGATGGCGGCCATAGAGCATCAGGTCCAGGTGCCAGTCCCTCACCATGGCGAGGACAGCGTACTCGATAAGCTTGCCCGCTTTCTCTTCCAGGGTCATAAGACTCCCTCCAACGGAATGTTGCGGGCAACGCGGCACGGCGGACACACGCGCGCCCGCACCAGGCCAAGCCTCAACCGCTCACCGGCGGCCGGCTCGAGGCAGAAATGGCACCGCGGCTCTGAGCGATGCGCCCGCGGGATCATCACCTCGAGATACTCCACAGGCACCGCCTCGCCGGTCATGCGAATGCCTTTATGCAAATAGGCTTGTCTACGGATCATGGCTTTTCTTTCAAGGGCTTGGCTTGCCGATTAGGCTGGACATGCAGATGGGGATAACGGATACGGAGATCCTCGAGCACCTCCGCCGCCGCCAGCTTACTCGCCTGATCCCGCCGCCTCACCCGCACCCTGAAATCCTCGGCGATGGCCTCGAAATACACGGCCAGCCCCGACAACGCATCGTCGCCGAAGTAGGCGAGCAGATACGAAGCCTCGGCATACGCGGCGCTCCGCAGCAGATCCGGATGCGACGACGAAAGCCGCTCCCGGGACAGACCCGAGAACGGCTTGCGCGGAATCGGTTTTACCCGGTTCTCTGGCTCCATGCGGCTAGTACACCAGCACTCCCATCACCGGAGCCATCGGATAGGCCGGCAGCACCGGCGTGTAGTAGGTCATCGCCGGACGCACCGGCGAGGGAGCATGGTACACCGGATAGCCTCCCGTGTAGGACGGCCGCGGCGCAATCACGATCGGCGCCTCGGTGGCATACGGATTGTTGGCGGACTGATTCGAGTACGGCGAACCATACCTGCCATACGGGTTGTTGACGCTGTCGGACTGGTACGGCGAGCCATACCGCCCATACGGATTGGCGATGCTATTCGGGTCATACCGATTCGACGAGAGATTGCCGAGATACTTGCCGTCGCGGCTGACGACGATCGGAGATTGGGCCGACAGCGTGATGCCCGCGGCCAGCGCCAGTGTGCAGAACCGGCTAAAGCCAGTGATGAGTTTCATTGTGTTGTGTGATCCTTTCAAGGTAAAAGCCTGTCTCTTCAGGCGCGGGAGGCTATCCCCGCGCGACCCGGAGCAGCCGGGTTTCGACCTTTGTTCTACTTTATACGCTTTTGTCTGACTTTGTACAGTTATTTCGTTGAGCTAAGCTTGCCGATTACACCCGCCGCCGCAAGCGCAGCCCGACCGGCCACAGCAGCAGCCAGAGCATGAGGCCAAACGGCCGGCGCGCGGTCACCGCTTGACCGCCGGATAGAACAGGGAATACCCGTTATCCGCCCAATTCGACCGCTTGACCGCGGCGCCCGTGCGATCCGCCTCGAGCTGAGCCGCGGCATTAGCCTGCTTCAATTCCGAGTCGCGAAACGATACCCGCTCGCCATCGACGGCGACGTAGCAATACTTCAGTTCCCGCATGTTGTTGTTTCCCACTTTCTGTTGAATAATCTCGAGCTGGGCTTGCCGATTAGAAGCTCCCAATTTGCCCCAGGAACGCGCGCGCCCTTCGGGTGGCTCCGGACCCACCAGGGAGACCGCCGCAACGCCCCACGCGCTACCCCTACTGCGTTTGCCAGGGATTCTCCTGGACTTCGACCTTCTCGCCATGGAGCAGATGCGCCCACGCAATATCCTGCGCATCTTCGCGCCTTATGCCGTGATACCGCGCCACGCCATTGACGTGAACCGTGTAGATTGTCTTCATGTTGTGTGTCCCTTTTGTGCGATAGATTCGCGCCTACGCTCACCCCGCGGATAAGCGTAATGCGAGCCCACCACTAGACCAAACGCAGCGCACAGGCCAAATGCATCTCTTCATGCCCCATCGATACCACCCGCCCGCCACCATACAGACACCACGTGCTATCCACACCCGCATAATGGCTGTGGTTGTGCACCGTCAGCGCCACACCCTGTGCGCGATAAACGCGCGTCTCGTGGTTCCGGCCTTCCATGAAGGACTCCGCTAACGTGAGTCCGTGTCTTTGCGCCAATACTTCGAAACGTATGCTTTTCATTGTTGTGTGTTCCCTTCTATTCCCAAATCTTCGCGCCTAAGCGGCCGCGCCAATCTGTATCAACTGCGATTGCACAACGAACGAACTCTGGACCTTCTTTGCCTCTCCCTTTGCCCGTAGCCCGACGATCACCCCCCGCGGATCGAGGAAACGAACGTCATGCTCATCGCCATCAATCACGCGATAACCGTTCCACGATTCAGGCAAATCTTGCCCGCGACGAGTATCAAAAACAACGGAGACATTCACGCCATGCGCCAGAGCCTCGAGACACTCCGCCAGATTCTCCCCGCTGTACGAAAACGTCAGCTGATAGTTGTAACGCGTCCGCAACCACGATTTCGGCAACTTCGTGTAATCGTAGAACATCACCTGCGGAAACTCGCGTGCCATCATCATCGCCACCCAAGGCAAATCAGAAGTCCCGTTAAAGCGAACGGCCGGCTTCAATCCCTCCCTCTCCGCTTCCCGTATCAATGCCTTGATATCCCTCCGCAACGCATTCAGAAACGACTCGCGATCCTCCCACAACCAAACCGTCTTCCCAATCCGTGCCCGCTTGATCTCAGGAAATATCTTCGATCGACCGCTGTCATACAGACATGCTTCGATGCATCCCTCCGTAGCGAACGTACAAACATTCATCACCCCAGATTCATTCGCCGGCGCCAAATAGCAGATACCCGTCAATACCCCTAAACTCTCTCCCTTGATCGTCTTGGCGTTCTGTGTCTGCAACACAGCCCCGCGCTTGTACCCTTCCTGATACCCTGCTACTACCGCCGACCGCAACCCTTCAATAAATCCCACTGTTCTAATCCCTTAGCCTGATCTTCAGACCACGGAGGCTATCCCGTGATGACGCCCGTAGGCGTTTCACTCCCTATAACGCCCGGTACCGTGCCGCAAAATGCATCTCCAAACGCAACAACGGTCCATACGCTTCCACGTCTATTCCCGGCTCTGCCTTCGCTTCCCGGATCAGTGAAAGCATCCACATCAGCGCCTTCTTCTCATCCATAACCTTCGCTCCCGTCTCCGCTTGCCACGCCTTCAGCAGCCCTTCCCTCGTCAACGTCGCCTTCATCCAAAATGCCTTGTTCATTTGTGTGTGTTCCCTATCAGCCTGATCTTCAGTGCACAGAGGCTATCCTGCGCAGACGCCCAAAGGCGTTTCACTATTCAGGCAACTCCAATCCACGCGCGTCGAGCATCTCCTGCAACGGCATCTCCTGCTGAAACTCCTCTGCCTTCAACTCCACGCGCGTCCCATATACCGCCTCTAGTTCTATCTCCAACTCCGCCGTCGCCGCCCACAACGCCTCTTGCGCTTCCGCCGCTATCCTCAGCAATTCGTATGCTTTCGTCAATCGCTTGTCATGTGCTGTGTTGTTCATATTCAGATAGTAACTTGAACCTCTATCTAGAACAATAGGACTTAGGTACTGTTTTGAGATTACCTACAAGTTGCTACGATCGCAAAGATTCGTAGCACACTTTCACTGCCTTTGGTCTGCGACCGACCGCTCCTTCGCCGGGTATTTCAGGCCAATGCCACAGCTCACAGCTCGTTTCGTGGGCAAAGGAGCCTACCACAGGGGGAAGATGCGCCAATGCCTGCGCGCAGCGCAGCCTTTGGTGCAATCGATGCTCGTATGCCGCAGCCGTTGAGGGCTCTCGAGGGCTGCGAGGCCGGCAATCGCACAGCGCCTGGCTTGCCGATTACAGGCATGCATTGCATGCAGCCGGCATGCGAACAAGGGCCGGGGCACCCCCATGCCGGGGGGGCGGTGTGGTTTCAGTTAGGCTCGGAGCGAAATCTGTCGGGTATTTTGGAATAGTGATTCACGTAGGTGAATCGGTTAGGTTGTGGAAAAGAGTAAGATGGGGGCGATATGGGGCCTTTGTATCTGATACGAAGAGGGGAAAAAGCGCGGCCGATGTGTGTAGGGTGCAAGAAGGCTGGGGATGAGGGGGTAGTAGTGACAGCGGGGCGTGTGCACATCTGCAAGGCGTGCAAAGGGAAGCTGAACCGAGGGGAAGGGCTGTATGTGGATCAGGAGTACGTGAAGCGGTGGGCAATGTAGTAATGTCTATACGTGAACGGAAAAACCGATCAGTCTGTGAACGGAAATTCCGTTCAGTCGAAGAGGTACGCGCGGATCCCTGCGACGGTCCTGCATGACGTGGAACTGAGTATAGGGGCGAAGCTGGTGTATGCGGAGATTGCGCTGCACGTATGGCAAGGATCAGCGGCATGGGTAGGGCAGAGGCGGCTGGCGAAACAGTTGGGGTTTCACCAGGAGACGGTGTTGCTGGCGATCCGGGAATTAGCAGCGCGGGGGCACCTGAAGGTAAGCGGGGAGGGGAAGGCGCGGCGGACGTACGTGCTGTTGTCGCCGGTATTCTCGCAAAAGCAGGGGCAGGAGACGGTGATTGTGTCGGCGCCGGGTGGGGCTCGCCGGATGGTGAGTGTGGATTTGGAGCGGGAGAAGGTGGGATGAAGCTGCCGGATTTGCGGGAAGCGTTTCTCGACGGGAAGACGAAGCTGCGGCGGTCGAGCTGGGAGAGTGGGCGGTATATCTGGGCGCCTCCGCTGCCCAATGTGGCGGTGCTCGATTCGTCGACGGGGACGAAGTGGATTTCGAATCTTGATGATGGGGATCACGAGGCGGAGGACTGGGAAGTTCTCGAGGTGGTGTGATAGGCTGAAGCCGTCAGACTGGTTTGGTTGGAACTTCTAGCAGAGCCATATGCATCGGGGGCCGCGGTGAATCAGACATCGCGGCTCTTGGTGTTTATGCCATAATCAGGAACGTTAGTCATTTGTGTATGTGTTCCCGTGGCGCCGGCAGATCCCACTCCGGCGCCACAAATATTTATGCTCACTTCCCTCAAATGCCCGATGTGCCGAGCCTCCAGCGTCTCACTATGTGAGACGGGGGAATGGCTGTGCGTTCATTGCGGCTGCTGCGGGATTGCCGGCGTTGCCACCGGGAAGGTGTTCTCGATCCGGGAGCGGCGGAGCGTGCGGATGATGGCCCAGGTTCCCAGGAAACCGGCGGCGGCTGAAACGGTCGCCCCTCCGCCGGCATCTTAAGGCCAGGGCGCAGCGGCCGCAGACCGAGCAAGGGTTTTGTTATCCAACCTGTGGATTCCCGTTGCGCCCACTGATAGCACCGCGATAGCAGTGATATCACTCCCCGGCGATCTTCTCTTCGGCGAACTGGCAGAAGAACGAGCAGGAGAAGTTCAGCTCGCCCCCGCGTTTGCCGGGTCCGGGCGGCAATTCGGCGAGGCTCATCCGCTCGCCTTCCCGTGGCCCCGAGCGGTGCTGCAGGAAGTAGGCGCCTTCGCCGATCTCTTCCTGGATCTTCTTCACCGCGGCAAAGCGTTCCGGGAAATCGGCGCGGATGGCCTGCCAGTAGGACTGGCCGCCCTTGGGGCAGCCGAGGCAATTGCCGGTGAGGATGTTGCCTTCGAGCGTAAAGGCTTGCCCCTCCGGCACCACCGCGCAGAACACCTCTTCGACCCGCTCGGTTGGTTCCACCGATACCACGATCCACGGATGCGGCTCGCGCGGGTTCGACCACAGGAAGCGCCGCCGGTGCTCTTCGATGAGAAAGAAATCCTCGCGCAGGGTGTCTCCGATCAACGAGAGCGAGTAGAGCGCCGACTCCTCGCGCCCGGCAAAGCCGCGCCGCATCACCTTCCGGATGGAGTTGACGCCGATCCCCAAGCGAATGGCCACGTTCCGCGCGAATTCCACATGCGTGTAGTTAGCCGAGGATAGGGTGTAATCTCCTCGCTCGGACACGCAGCCATCGGCGGCGAAGTATCCAGCTAGCCACCCGTATAGGTAGCTCTGGCACTCCTCGAGCGGGGGTAGATCCTTCCAGTGCCTCGGCAGATCCTTCACCTCGATCCCAGCTTGGGAGGGACGAGTGGGGCTGAGTGGAAAGTAGCGGAGGAGTTCGCGGTCCTTCTCGCCGCACAGGACCACCGTCCCGGCCGTATTCAACGTACTCTGGCGCGAGCCGTCCCCGAAGACGATCCCTTGGGCAATCCCGAAGGCCGAGGGCCGCACGCGCGCTCCTAGGCGGCCGAACACGCTCCGCAGCCGGTCGCCCGGTCTCAGTTCCTCGGTAGTGCGCTCGAGTTTGGCCGCGTGCACGTACTGCTTGACGAACCAGCGATGGCCCGCCGTAGCGAAGATGACCTTCTCGGTAGAGTTGCGCCGAACAGACAGTTTCATCAACGGCTGCTCGCCGAAGGAGTGGATCGAGGCTTCTTCCCACCCGCCCCCGGCTCCCCGCACTCGCACGGTCTCCCCCACGGCAGCGCCCAGCGTCCGGACCCCCATGTCCGTCAGGAATTCGGTGTCGCCCGAAAAACAATTCGCATTGTCGTAGCCGAGTTCGTACATGATGGGGATGCGGAGGCCGGCGCGCTCCACGATGGCGAGGCAATCGCCTTTGTCTAAGCCCTCCTCGATCAGCGGCGCCCGGAATGTCTCATCCGGGTAAAGGTCTTGGAGATTCGAGAAGCGGTCTTCTTCCTCGCGCGTGAAGCCGAATACCGACACGTCGCCCGGCAACATGATCTTTTTGAGCAGCTTGCGCTTCAGCTCCTGCGAGCACGGCGCCCCGTTCGGCCCCTTGATGTAGCGCTTCCTCTTCCACACCTCGTCGGTCGACGCTCCGTAGGTTTCGTCCCGCAGCACCGTCACAGGGTGGCCAAACCAGGTTTCGCAGTCGGCGAGGAACCGCCGGTTGTCCGGGTGCTCCTCCACGAGGAACGCATTCACGATCACCACGTCATTGTGATCCTGTTCGGCTAGGATCAGTTTAGTCGCCACCGCCGAGGCCGCGCCGCACGAGAACTGGCATACGTACCTGGACATACTCTAGTTTACCACCTATACTCTAGGTAGATGCCTGATCCAGTCAACGGGGATGAATCCCCCGCCAAGAAATCCCACAAGCGCGTCAGCCTTTCGAACTCCTGGAACACCGAAACCGGCACGCTTCGGATCGAGTGGCGCGACCATCAGGAAACCGTCTTCAACCTCGGCGAGCTGCCGCAGGCCATCGTCAATGACCTTTGTTATCATGGACTTCTGGCGAGGATTCAGCAGGCATATGTTTCCGCCGCCGGTTCCCCGCCCGCGGCGCGGGACCGCGCACACAAGCTTTGGGAAAGCCTGAAGTCGGGCGACTGGGGCTTGAGCCGCGGGGAGAAATCCTACAGCATCGTGGTGCAGGCCCTGGCCGTCCTATTGAAAATCTCAGAAGGCGAGGCGCAGGCGCGCTTTCACTCGCTCTCTGCCGACAAGCGCAAGGAAGTGGCGAGCCGGAGTGACGTGGTGGCCCAGGTCGCCAAGCTCAAAGCCAAGGCCAATCCCCTCCAAAGCTTAGACTCGATTTTGAAGTGACATGGAAAATCCCCTCGCCGGATTGTCGAAAGCCGATGTCGACCGCAAGCTCTTCTACGAAGGCGACTCGTTCCGGTTGCAATATCTGCTCTATGCGCTCGGCCACTCGATGACGTGGGAAGAGATCGACCGAGCCATTTACCGGGAAGTGGAGAAGCAAGCCCTCGGCCGCCGCCGCGGCCTGTTCACCAGTTCGAAATAAACCAGGAGTAATCATGCCCGCAGAACAAGAAGAAACCGAAGCCGCCGCCATCCCGCCAAACCAGATCCTCGTAAGGGCTTTTCGTGGTTACCTTTATAGCCCCATCACCAAGAAGCTTTACTCAGCCGTCACGCGCGAGGAGAATGGCCCCTCCACTTTCGAACGCCCGTGGTCGGTGCAGATCGGCTTCGGCTTCGAGACCCCCATCGTCGCCCTCTCCCCCCTCGACTACCCCACCGCCGAAACCGCCGAGTGGACCCTCACCTGGGCGCGCACCAACTGGCCCACCCTCACCTGGGACATCGTGGTCCCCGAGCCGTCCGGCGGCTTCGTCACCGAAAGCCAATACCTGCTCGTAGCCTGGAACGGCCAGGATCTCTACGAGGCGTACTCAGCGGGGCAGTGGGCGTTCCTGTATGACCGGGACGGTCAGGACGCAGCCTATCAAGCCCGCACCGCGGAGTTGAAGCAAGCCGGCTTCGCAGTCTAGCCGTGGTCTACTACAACGAGATTGACGAAGCCAAAGCCGAGTGGTTAAAGGAACTGATCAAGGAAGGAGTCATTGCCGATGGCCTCGTCGACCGGCGTTCAATTAGAGATGTTTCCCCTGGAGACCTGGACGGATTCATCCAGTGCCACTTCTTTGCCGGTGTGGGAATCTGGTCCTACGCCCTCACCCTCGCCGGCTGGCCCGCCGATAGAGCCGTGTGGACCGGCTCCTGCCCCTGCGGACCCTTCTCTTCCGCCGGCAAAAGAGCAGCGCAAAACGATCCAAGGCATCTTTGGCCAGACTTCTTTCGCCTCATCGAAGCACGAAGACCTGTCTGCGTCCTTGGCGAGCAGGTATCGTCGATTGACGGCCTCGGCTGGCTCGACCTTGTACTCGCTGACCTGGACTCAGCGGCTTACACCCTCGGGGCACTCGATATCTGCGCAGCGGGCGTCGGCGCTCCCCACATCCGCCAGAGGCTCTATTGGGGCGCGCGGCTGGCCCACGCCCACCAGCGAGGATGCCAGCCAGTCGAACCGGTCGAACATGGAGGAGCGGATAGCGCGCACAAACTGGAATTCGATCTGCCTCGGGCAAATGGCCCATCTGGCGGGCTGGAACACGCCGAGGGCGACGGACGGATCGAACGGCGGGCCGAATCAGGCCAACGGGGCCCTGTCGGCGGATGCGGCGATGTGCGGCTGGGCGACTCCGACGATGCGCGACTCGACCAACGCGGCCAACGCGACATGCTCCCGCTCGAACCCGGACTCGCAGCACCACGACGGCTGGACGCTGATCGACCAATCGAGGTTGGTGGGCTGGGCCACTCCGAAAGCCTCGGATGGGGACGGCGGCAGGACGACGATGACCAAGGGCGGGGGCAACTCCCATTTACAGATCGAGGCCCGTTTAACGGCTTCTGGCGAGGGGCCCACTGGGTTCTTACTCGGCCCCAACGGCTGGGAGACGTACCCAGCCTCCGGCCAATTGAACCCAGGCCACTCCCGCTGGCTGATGGGAATCCCGGCGATCTGGTGCGAGTGCGCCATCCGGGCTTCCCGCTCGCTCAAGGCGAAGAAGCGCGCGTCCTCCGCCTCCGCGGTTACGGGGACGCAATTTGCGCCAGTCAGGCCGCCTTCTTCGTGAAAGCTTTCATGGAAGAGTTGGAAGAAGAGTAGCGAGACGCGCCGCGCCTTTGTACAATTGAATCTCGCCACGAAGAAGCATGGAGGAGTGAGCTGGTAACTCGGAGGAGGCCGGCTCACTTTGACTTCGAGAGCACTGCGTCCGATAATCAGATTCGATCCATCTCATTACATCCAAGGCATCGGGACGATCCCGGTGCCTATTTTTTTGCCATAACCTCCAACGAGGAATATACTCAACAGCATGCCGCCTGAAGAACCGGAAGAGTTCGAACTCGACCCCGACATCCCCCCCGCCCGGTATGATCCCATCGAGAACGAATCCGATATCCCCGACCTGCCCGAAGACGACGAGATGGAAGTGAAGGAGATCTGACCTAGAGCAGGTGTCTCCAGGATCTTCCTGCGAGGAGGTCGCGGATGGATGCATGGTCCACTCCGAACTTTGCACCGAGTTTATTCCGGCTGATAGAACCGGTGGCATAGAGCCTTCTGATCTCGATCACTTCGGCTTCTTTCAACTTGGAGAAGGAGCACTTCTCTCCGCGCACTACCAGTTCCGGGTGTCTGTTGGCGTAGTGGTTCTCCCCGGTTGGAAGAAGGCCCTTGGCCAAGGCGTCACGGGTATTGTCCGCTATTGTGCCGAGAAACAAATGCGCGGGGTTACAGCAGGCTTTCACATCACATTTGTGACAGACGCAGAGAGGACCGGGGTCCACTCCATAGGTGAGAAAGTAGGCCAAACGATGCGCTCTAGCGCGTCCCTGCCGCTTTGCTCCCAAGCCGGTGTTGTAACCAAACGCTCCGTATCCGCTCACCGTGTGGCCTGTCCACAACCAACAGTCCTCCAGCCCGCGCTTGTCTATCTTGGACCATAATTTGACGATGTCCTTTTCAGGAAGTTTGGGCAATGGGTTAGGCTTAGGATCAGCCATGCGATCTCCTTCACAGATTGCAACGGTCAGGGTCGACGCGGTGTTCGAAGCACTGCGCGACCCGAATCTATTGTGCCAGAAAAGCATCCGGGTGTAGCATGAGTTTCACCCTCAAAGGAGAATCCGGTGGCAATTGGAACACAGCTTGACCAATTTGGAAGGCCAATCGACAACAGCTTTTTTGGAGGCGGAGGTTTAGGCTCGGCATTGGCCACGCTCCCCGGCACCCCCGTCTTGGACGGCGGCACGAACGTCAGCAACACGCCCGCACCAGGATCCGGGCAAGGCATCGGCACCACCACCGGCGGCGGCGGCACACCCAAACTACCTGACGATCCGTCAGCCAGCGGGCGCAATACCGGCGAGACCGGCGGCTCCCGCATCCCCCCGCCAAATCCCGTGGCCGGCGTCCAACAGCCCGGCGCCAACTTCTGGGGCGAACAGAATCCTTGGGCGCAGAACGTGGGTGCGTCGATCAACGATCAACCGGTGAGCTTCGCTTCTCCCGGCAATCCCAACACAAATTATGTGACCGAGGATGCAGCCAAGAAATTGGGTTCCACGTTTGGGGCGAATGTTGTCAGCCAGAATCTTTCGAATACCGCCAGTCCCGGTTCCTCTGCTCCAAGTGCGCCAATGTACGCTTTGGATTTTGGACGTGGCGACCCGCAAGATGCCGGAATGGGAGCTTGGCAACTGGCAAGGGGCGATAGCCCCGAGCTTGTGGCTCAACGCTACGCTGCTGGTCTGAACAACACTGGATGGGGGGGGCCAGCTCCCGCCACCGCAAGGGCGGATAGTGATGGGCTCTGGAATTACAGCACGCCGATCAGCACGAATACCCCCACCGCCGCTCAATCGGGCTTCTTCGCGCCACAGCCGGACGCAGGTGCCGGGCAGTACGCTCGCAACCTCGCCGGTGAAGGTAATTACGGGCAGTCGAGCGGCTCGGGAGCCGATCAAGCAGCCCTTATCCAATGGCTCCGTTCCCAACTCGGCCAAGCGTAATTTGTTGACTCGTCTGCTCTTGGGAGCGTAAACTTGCGGCATTGGGCCGCGACTAATCTTCCGGCCTCCGACAGTTGTTTGGGCACGACTTGTATTTGAGCGGGTCGCTCGTGATCCATCCCCGCTCATCGGGGCCTGATGTTTCCGCAACCGATCAGGCCCCCTATTTAGGAATTTGATTTGGCAACCGAACTCAAAAGTCTGTCCTACCGTCACCAGGCTTTGCTGAACTGGATGCTGGCAAATCCGCATCGCCAGTTGCGGGAAGCAGCCATCGAACTCAATTACGGCCGCCAATACATCCACATCCTGGTACACAACGATCTCTTCCAGCAGGCTTATAAAGAAGCCTGCAAGGAAGCCGGGAAGGAAGCCGTCTTTGTCGGTGCCCAGATCACGGACAAATTAAATTCTTTGGCCCACCGCGCGCTTGATGAAGTGGATAGAAGGCTCGAAGAGAACGAGCTCGAGTCGCGCGAACTGCTCACCGCCGCCAAGCTTTCTCTGACCGCCCTCGGCTACATCAACCCCAAGGGCTACTCGACGGACATGCACGTCCACTCGCACCTCCAGGTCGACGTCAACATTATCAATGAGGCGCGCGAGCGGGCGCTCCAACGCCGCAGCGCCGTGCCCCTCACCCTCGAAGCCAACCTCGAAGAACAGGAAAGTTAGATGCAAACCACCACGATGGAAGAACTCGCCGAGCGCCTCTACACGGCCAAGGCCCAGATGTCGGACTGGATGACGGCGGAGACGCTCGCCCCCATTCCGGCGTGGAGTGAGACCCAGCGCACCGTGAAGAATGCCTGGTACATTGTCGCCCAGGAAGCCATCGACGCCGGGGAGGAAGCTCCTCCGCCCCCGCCGCCTATCCTCTTTGAAGCATCCGCCGGCGAGTCGGCCGATCCCAAGGCGATCGAGATCCTCGGCCCGCGCCCCCAATGGGCTGCGCTCCCCGAGAGCCTCTCCGCCGACTGGGCCGCCGTGGGCGAGGTGGCCTCGGATGTGATGGAAGATCTGCGGCGCGATGTCAAGCCGCTGCCCCTTAAGAAGAAGATGCACGCCGAACCCACCGAGCCGCCCCCCGGCGGGACGCTGCCCGATGTGGCCGGAGTCACCATTGCGCCGCTCGAGCAGAACTTCCCCTCGACCGGCGGCACCGGCGCGGTCACGGTCACCATCACCGAACCGGGCATCGATAACACCTGGCAGGTCGACAAGCAGAGTGAAGCCACCTGGCTGACCATTGACTCACCAGTCGAAGACACCCCGCAGTCAGCGGACGGAACCGTGAGCTATACCGTGGCAGCCAACACGGGTGCGACCGAACTGCGCGGCGCGCTCTACATCAACGGCAAAACCCACACGGCCATCGTGGCGCCCGCCGCCGCCGGCACCTTTGCCGCCCAATCCTCCGCGCACGCCGCCGCCACCACCACCAAGAAGGCGAATCATAAATAAGGAGAAATAACGAGATGACAGATACGAGCTACTCGAAACCCGAACCCACGCCGCTCCCCGCCCCCGGTACCGAGCCGACCGCCGAAGGGCTGGCCGAGAAGCTCTACGAAGCCTGGGCGTCTTACTGGAAGACCGAGGCCAAGCGCCCCTCCTGGAAGGAAACCGACCTGTCCGCCAAGCTCCGATGGCGCGCCGTGGCCAATCTCGCTATCGGCCGCGGCCCCTTCGACGACCCCGACGAACACCGCCGCATGGTGGAGGACGACCGCTGGGCCTTCCAGCACGTCCGCGACATGGCCTTCGCCGATGCGCCCGGCGCTGAGCCCAAGCCCAAGCCCGTTCCGCCGGCGCCACCGGTGGCCACGCCCGCTCACAAATAACCGATGAAGCAGAAAGCTCCCCCGTCCGTCGACCTCAACGAATTAGTATCGTTGTGCGCCACCGACGGGGAGCTGTTCTGCCGCACCTTCTTCCCCTCCGCCTTCCGCCAGTCCTCGCCCGAATTCCACCGCGACATGTGGGCCGACCTGATTGACCCGGGCGTCAATCTGTCCGCCTTCTCGGTTTTTCGCGGAGGAGCCAAGACCACCCTGCTCCGCTCCTTCGTGGCCTGGAGTGTCGCCTATCGCGCCTCGCGCACCATCGCCTACCTCGGCGCCTCGACCGATAAGGCGCACGAGTCCGGTGACTGGCTGCGCCGCTTGATCGAGGGAAACTCCGAGGACGGTCTTTCCTTCGCCCAGGTGTTCGGCCTGCGCCCCGGCAACGTATGGAACTCCGACCGCCTCGATATCCTCTGCCGCTTCGAAGCCTCGAAACCGGAAACCACCATCACGCTCGTCGCCCTCGGCATCACCTCCTCGGTGCGCGGCCTCAACATCAATAACTTCCGCCCCGACCTGGTGATCCTCGACGACGTGCAGACCGAGGAGAACGTCGGCAACGAGACCCAGCGCTCGAAGCTGAACGAACTCGTCTACGCCTCGATCGTCAACACGATGGCGCCGCGCAGTGAAGCGCCCAATCGCAAGATGGTGCTCTCCAATACGCCCATGCGCCCGCAGGATCTCATCGCCAAGGCCGAGCACAACCCCGACTACAAGTTCCGGAAGTTCGGCATCCGGGACGAGGCGGGACGCAGCCGGTGGGAGGAGCGCTTCCCCACCGAGGAGATCAACCGGGAAGAAGACGCGGCGCGCCGCGAGAACCAGTGGGCTTACTTCGCGCGCGAGAAGTTATGCTGGCTCGTCCCCGACGAAGGCCAGTTCTTCCGGCCCTCCGACCTCCGCTTCTATGAAACACCTCCCGCCAATATGGTCACCGCGTATGCGATTGATCCGGTGCCGCCTCCCACGGCCGCCCAGGTGGCCGGAGGCATGTCGTCGAAGGACTTCGAGGCGCACGTTGTCGTGGGAATGACCGCGAGCCGCGATGTCTACGTGCTCGAGATGTCCACCTCGCGCTCTCATCACCCCGACTGGTCCGCGAATAAGTTCTTCGAACTCGCCGGGAAGTGGAAACCCATCCGCTGCCGCGTCGAAGGCATCGCCTACCAGGCCACCTTGAAGTGGTACCTCGACGAGCAGATGAAAAAGCGCGGCCGCTTCCACGTCGTCGAGATCTACAAGGACCAGCGCGCCAAACCCATCCGCATCCGCCAGTCGCTCGCCGGCCTCGCCTCGAATGGGAAACTCTACGTCCAAAGATCGATGATCGACTGGCTCGCGCAGTGGGAGACCTACCCCGGCTGCGACCACGACGATCTGATGGACGCGACGGCGATGGCCGTATCACTCGTGCTTGAACTCGGCGACGGCATGGGCGACTTCGAGGATATAGCCGGCTCCGGTGCCATGAAACAACTGGAGTACGCAGGATATAGGCAGTGCCCATGAAGGAGAACAAATGGATCAGTTAATTCAGTTGATCATTTACATCATAGTGTTCGCCGTCGTCGGGTACGGGCTTTGGTGGGTCTGCGTCAAGTTCGCCCTGCCGCAACCCATTGTTTGGATTGTCGGAGCGATTTTGCTGATCATCCTGCTCCTGTTCGTCAGCCATCAACTCGGGGTCGGCGGCGCCGGCGGGAGGCTATTCCCTGCGCGATGACTCTCAAAACCAAGTACCGGATTTCGATCATCGGCGACGTGGCCTACAAAGCCTCCATGCTCGCCGGATTCTGCGGAGCGGTCTACATTCTCGCCGTCGGTTTGGCGCACTATCTATGAAAATCCCGAGCCAACCTCCGCGTCTCCATGCGAACATGGGATTCCTCTACGGTTCGGAATTTCTACAACATGGGACGCACGCCACTCCGCTTTCAAACCCTGACCGGCCTCGAACCAGCCTGGAGGAGACCCATGAGTTGGCCGGAAATCGCGATAGCCGTCCTGATTCTGATCGGCGTGGTCTACCTTATTTGGGAACTCCGCAAATGACGGACGTACAGTTCTACATCCTGTTGATCGTGGCGTGCGTCGGCTTCCTGTTCGCACTCCGGGAGTTGGGCAAATGAGAGGCAAGTTTTCCATTCCTTTTGATTCGGAAGTCCACGAGGAAGTTCTCGACAAGCTACTCCACATGTTTAGCTCCTCGCGGAATCGCATGTCTTCCCGGCATGAGAAATGGAAAAAGGCCGAGGATCTATACCGCGCGTACCTTCCCGAAACGGAAGCTTCCTCGAAGAAGCAGCGCGCCCGCGAACAAGGCTCCGCCTCGCAGTTCAGCGAAGTGGTTCTGCCTTACTCCTACGCCCTCGCGTTGACATCGCACACATACGCGACCAGCGTGTTTCTTGGCCGCGATCCGGTCTGGCAATTCCGCGGCCGGCACGGGGAGACCGAGCAGTCGACGCAGTGCCTCGAAGCCCTGATCGGCTACAACCAGGACATCGGCGACATGGCAACCAACGAGTTCATCTGGCTGCTCGACGCCATCAAGTATGGCTGCGGCGTAGTGGGTTCGGATTATGCCAAGGAATACCAGATCTTCTCGGAGTACCAGCCCATCGCCCCAACCCTCGGCGGCATCGACCTCGGCGCCGACCCCAAGTGGGAGCTTGTAGAGGAGCGAGTCGAAGGCTACTGCGGCAACCGGCTCACCAACGTCCGCCCCTACGATTGGTATCCGGATCCAGGTGTTCCCCTCGTCAACTTCCAGGACGGCGAGTTCTGCGGCCACACGATGATGATGGGTTTGGAACGGCTCCGCTCGATGAAGACCGAGTGGGATCTGTTCAACCTCGACCAACTCGAGGGCGGCATGGGCGTGGGCGGCAACAACATGGCCCCGTCTACGGCCGGCAGCCGGGATAACATGCTCGCCGCCGAAAAGGTTTGGGATCCCAAGGATCTCAAGGGCGGCAAGGTCGGCATCTTCCGCGTTGTCGTCAACGTGGTGCCGGAGGCGTGGAAGCTTCCCGGCAAGTACTACCAGAAGTGGGAATTCCTGGTGGCGAATAACTCGGTCATCATCAAGGCTTCGCCGTTGGGGCTCCGTCATTGTAAGTTCCCCTACGACGCCATCGCGTGGGAATGTGACGGTTACGACTCGTCGACGCGCGGCATGATGGAAGTCACCAAGCCGCTCAACGACGTGATCAACTGGCTCTACAACACCCACATGTTCTCGGTGCGGCGCTCGCTGAACGGCAACCTGATCATCGATCCGGACCGCATCAATGTGAAAGACTTGATCGACGGCGGACCCGGACGGATCGTCCGCATGCGCCCCGGCACAGGCTATGGCACCGACGTGCGCTCCGCCGTCGCTGAATTGATGAACGTCGATCCCACTCGAGGGCATCTCTCGGACACGCAGTTCACCGAAGGGCTGATGCAGCAGATCACCGGGAGTAACGACTCCCTCATGGGTTCGCTCGGGCGTGGGCGAAAAACGGCGACGGAAGTACGCACCGCCGCCGCGCAGGGGGCGAACCGCATGAAGACGTTCTGCGACTTCGCCTCTGCTCTGGGCTGGTCGCGTTTAAGCCGCAAAATGGTGGCGAACTTACAACAGTTTTACGACCAAGAGAAGATGTTCCGTATCGCCGGCGACCTGATGCAGGGCACCAAGTTCGTCAACGTCGATAAGACGATGATCACCGGCGAATTCGACTACGTGCCCGTCGACGGCACGCTGCCGGTGGATAGGTTCGCGCAAGCGACTTTATGGAAGGAAATCTTCTCGGTGATCGGGAAGAACCCGCAGATCGCCCAGCAGTACGACATCTCGCGGATCTTCGGGCACATGGCATCGCTCGCGGGTTTGAAGAACATCACGCAGTTCCGGATCACTCCGGACGAGGCGGCGATGCAGCAGGCGCAGGCCGGAAATCTAGTCCCCGCGGGGCAGGCAATGGGAGGCGAAGGCGGTGGCGGATACCCCGGAACAAGTCCGACAGCAGCGATTGCAAGCATGGTCAAC
>Ga0105340_1000438_pt1 | contig 20161 bp, 24 predicted proteins | sample EasRivMeERMLT700_FD_89676 | JGI IMG/M metagenome (GOLD analysis project Ga0105340, IMG submission 89676) | Soil microbial communities from meander-bound floodplain in the East River, Colorado, USA - East River MetaG ERMLT700 | ecosystem: Environmental > Terrestrial > Soil > Floodplain | place...
CTACCAGCGCGCGGGCGGAGCCTTGTTGATGGTGATGCGGCCGTCTTCCACGGTGACGTAGCCGCCGGTGGTGAGGTCGCGCAGGATGCGGTTGATCATCTCGCGCGAGGCGCCGACGCGCGCCGCGATGTCCTTCTGCGTGAGCTTCTCCGGGATCACCATCTTGCCGTTCTGCTCGACGGCGAGCTCGAGCAGGATGCGCGCCACGCGGCCATAGACGTCGAGCATGGCGAGGTTGCGTACGCTGCGGTTGAGGCCGCGCGCGACCCGGATCAGGTTCTGGATGAGCTGCAGCGACACCGCGGCATGGGAGAGCAGGAACGCCTTGAAGTCGGCGCGCGACAGGATGGCGAACTGCGCCGGCTCGAGCGTCATCACCGAGGCCGAGCGCGGGTCGTCGTCGAGCGCCATCTCGCCGAAGTACTGCCCGGGCCCCTTGATTGCAAGGATGAGCTCTTTGCCGTGCTCGTCGGCGAGGTAGATCTTGACCCGGCCGCTGAGGATCAGGTAGAGCGAATCGCTCTCGTCGCCCTCGTTGACGATGATCGCCTGCTTCGAATAGTTGCGGGTGACCGCGCGCTCGGCGAGCGCGCGCAGCTCGGCGTCAGGAACGCCTTCGAACAGAGGAATGCTCTTCAGATCGGCCGGCATGGCGTGCGGATTCTAGACGCGGCTGCGGTTAAGCTACAAGCGTGAATATTCACCGGCTCTACGGCGGGTTGATGCATCAGGTGGCGAAGCGCGGCCGGCTGCATGTGCTGCGCGTTTTCTCGCGCCCGCTCCTTCGGGACGCTCGCTCCGCGCCGCCGCCGGGCCTCGAGCTGAGGCCGCTCAGCCAGGCGGAGCTCGTTTCGTACAGCCGGGACCCCGGGCTCGACCTGCGCGAGGCGATGATCCGGGAAGCCCTGCAGCGCGGCGACCGGTGCCTTGGAGCGCTCGAGGACGACGCCCTCGTCGGCTACGTCTGGTTCGCCTATGCAATCGCGCCGCACGTGGACGGCATCTGGGTCAAGGTGCCGCCGCGCACGGTCTACCGGTTCAAGGCCTTCGTGCGGCCCTCGTATCGCGGCCGCGGGATCGCCGCCGCGCTCTACGGCGTCGCCGACCCCGTCGTCGGCAAGCCGGGGCTCGACGCCGTGGTGGACTGCATCGCGGTCCAGAACATGCCCTCGATCGCGGCGACGCTGAAGAGCGGCAGCCGGCCGCTCGGCGCCCTCGCCTACTGGCGGGTGAGCCGGTGGTTCCTCGCGCTTCATTCACCCACCGTGCGGCGCCTCGGCCTGCAGTTCTATCTCGCCTGATGGCGCGGATCGTCGCCGCGATGCTCCTGCTCGCCGCCGGCTGCGCGGGACCGCCGACCGGAAGCTCTCCTCCTTTAGAGAGCCGGATTACCGCAGTGCTGGAACGGCGCGGCCTTGGCGCCGACTCGCTGCTCGTCATCGACAACCTGCTGCGCCACGGCCCGCCGCCGCCGCGCGCAGCTCCGCCGATCGTGCTGCGGCTCCTCGCGCAGCCGCTCGCCGCTGTGGATGCTTCCAGGCTTTTCGGCGAAGCCGTGCCGGCGAGCCTCACCGCCCTCGAAGCCTCCGGCTCGAAGGCTGCGTTCGACGACCTGCTGAAGACCTACGTCGGCGAGCTCGCCGAAGCGCAGCGCCTGCTGCGGGCGGCGAGCCGGGATTTCCCGGACGTCGATTTCTCGCAGGGACTGCCTTCCCCGGACCGGCTGCTGGCGATCGCCGACGCGATCGACGCGCCCGCGCTCGAGCGCGCCAACCTCGCCTTCATCGACACGACCGCGAAGTTCGTCCGTAGCCTGCGGAGCGCGAGCGCCCTGCCGGATGAAGGCAGGACCTTCGAATCGGCCATCGGCACGATCGTCATCGGAACGCGCGGCAGCGACCGGCACGGCCCCGGCGCCGCGCTCATCATCGATCCGGGCGGCGATGACCTCTACGAGCGCTCGCCGGCGCGCGGCGGCGCCGTAGCGGTGATCGTGGACCTTGGCGGCAACGATGAATACCGCGGCAGCGACCTCGCACTGCACGGCTTCTCAGCCATCGTCGATCTCGCCGGCGACGATCGCTATGAGATGGAAGGCAGCGGCCTCGGCGCAGCGATCGCGGGCGCCTCGCTGCTGATCGACTTCGCCGGCAACGACGCCTACACCGCGAAGTTCTTCGCGCAGGGGGCGGCCGCGTTCGGCATCGGCGCGCTGATCGATCTCGGCGGCGAGGACCGCTACGAGCTGGAGGCGTGGGGACAGGGGTTCGGCGTCGCCGGCGGCGTCGGGCTCCTCTGGGACCGCGGCGGCAACGACCAGTACGCGGTGGCGGGCGTGCCCGATCCCTTCGACCGCGGCGCCGGGCTGAGCGGCGCGCAAGGCGCGGCTTTCGGCTTCCGCGGCCTCATCGCCGGCGGCGTCGGCATCCTGCGCGACGACGGCGGCGACGACCTCTACGAAGCGCAGATGTTCGCGCAGGGCGTCGGCTACTACTACGGGCTGGGCCTCCTCTGGGATCGCCACGGCGCCGACCGCTACAACGCCTTCCGCTACGCGCAAGGGAACGCGGCGCACCAGGCAGTGGGCGTGCTGAGCGACGAAGCCGGCGACGATCACTACACCGCCGACGGCTACGCGCAAGGCATGGGACTCGATGTCGCCGTCGGGGTGCTGGTCGATGCGGGCGGGAGCGACGTATATCGCGCCCGCGGCGGCGCCCAGGGCGCCGCAACCGCAAACGGCTTCGGCCTGCTTGCCGACCAGGCCGGCGCCGATCGCTTCGACCTCGGGCCCGACGACCGCGCCTGGGGGCGCGCCGAATGGCTGCGCGGCCTGCCGAGCGTAGCCGTCCTGCTGCATGCGAGCGGCGCGCTCTTCATCAGGGACGGGAAGGCAGTTCCGGCGCCGCCGGAAAACCCGCCCGTGGCGGTCCAGCCGCCGACCACGGAGACCTGCCCTTCGTCAGATCCCGGGGAGGCATTGCTCTGCCGCGTTCGCGATGCAGCCGATCTCGAAGCCGTCTGGGACGAGCTCAAGGCGATCCTGGTCGCGGACCCTGCGACGCCGCTGGCCGGATGGATCGCGATCGCGCTCGCAAGATGGCCGCCAGGGAATGCTGCGGAAATCGCCGCGCTGCTGGCGAAGCGCGAAAGCTGCAACGTGCGTGCGCTCGCGCTGCGCGCCTTTCCGACGCTGGCGGCGGTGCAGGCGGGAATACGCTCCTCGTGCTTCCGGCTGCAGTCGGCCGCCCGGATGGCCTTCGTGCGCATGGGCGAGCCGGTGCCCGGCGATGCCGCGCTCCCGCTATTCCTGCGGGCGATTCCTGCCCAGGAAGATACTTACTAGGAGATACCTACTGAGCGAGCGCGCCGGGCTTGGCGACGATCTGCACGCTCGAGGCCTGCGACCCGTCTTCGCCCTCCTGTGGAGTGAAGCGAACCTCGGTGCCGATCGCGAGGCGCTCGAAGTCGCGCGGCTGGCCGTCGTGGCGCTTCTCTTCGTGGCGCCGCAGCGCCGCGGTCCGCTTCAACTGGCGCTCGATGGCGCCGAAGGCGAGGTTGATGAGCGCAGGGAGCTGCGTCTGCATGTCGCGCACTATCTTTCCCTTGCGCGCCGCGAGGTCGTGGTGCGGCGGCATGCGCACCTCGACCATCACGCTGTAGCGGTTGCCCTTGTGATGCGAGGCCTGGTCCTTGGCGAGCGCGACCCGGCAGGAGGTAATGCCGTCGGCGAACCGGTCGAGCCGCTGCACGCGCTCGAGGATGTAATTTTCGACCCAGGCGGAGCGCTCGACGTCGTGGAAGATGACTTCCGGGGCGGTTTGCATACCTGTTCGACACCCCCGACAGCACGGCGAGTTCCCCGCTTTTTACAGCTTGTGGGACACCCCGTTGCGCAGGCGCACCATCTTCCAGAACAGGTTCACGCGCGACACGTCGCCGTTCTGGGCCGTGGGCACGAGCTTGCGCAGGTCGACCTCGGGATCGAAGCCGATCTGCGACGAAACGCTGCCGAGCGCGCGCTCGAGCGCGCCCATGACGCGGTTCTCGGACCCGAAGTGGTTGACGATGAAGATCTCGCCGTCGGGACGGCAGACCCGGTGCAGCTCCTCCAGCAGCTTGGCCGGTTGCGGCACCACCGACACGACGTACATCGCCACCACCTTGTCGAAGGTCGCATCGGGAAAGGCCATCGCCTCGGCGTCCATCTCGAGCAGCGCCTCGACGTTCGTGAGCCGGGCGCGCGCCACCCGCGCGCGCGCCCGCTCGAGCATCTCGCGCGACACGTCGATCCCGGTGATGCGCACGCCGCGCGGATAGAGCGGCAGCGAGATGCCGGTGCCCACGCCCACTTCCAGGACGCGGTCGCCGGGCTTGAGCTTGAGCGCATCGAGAACCGCTTTGCGCCCCGGCTGCAGCACCGCTCCGAAGACTACATCGTAGATTCTGGCGTAGCGCCGGTAGGCCGCTTTGACGGCTTCGATGTGCATTTCGGCGAATTCTGCCAGCAATCCGCATTCCCGGCACGCCGAGCGTGCCGCCGAGGCTTCACGGGAGGCGTTTCGAGGAGCGCCGACGCTCTGGTCCGAACGGACTACCCGGTTTACGGAGTTTCCCGACAATCCCGGCCCCGGCATGAGCCTCCTGGAGGATCGTCACGTCTGCCCGCCACACGCGTAATTCGTCCATGCCGGGACGCCATCTGCTGACGTTCGAGGTGTCGGAGGAAGGCGATGAGCTCTCCATTCACGGCGATCCCCCCGGCCTGAGGCTGCTCGCGCAGCGCATCTCCGATCTCGCCGGCAAGTGCGAGACGCAGAGCAACCCGGGCGTCGCCCAGCTCTCGACGAGCGTCTGGGGCGGCAACGAGCTTTCGCTCGAGCCGCAGGGGAACGACACGCGCCTCATCTACCAGGTGCGGATCGTGGCGCGGCCTGTCAAGCCGAAGTAGACTTCGCGCATGACCAGCCCCCGGGAGGGCGGCTGCCTGTGCGGCGATCCGGGCTGGATCAGGATCGAGCGCCATACCTGGACGCGCCCCAGGCAGCACTGGGTGCCGATCCCGCCCGCGGTCGAGCAGTTCGAAAAATCAGCCGTGCAACGGCCCCTGAAGCTCGACTAGTCCTTCTTCGAAAGCAACTCGGCGCAACCCGCGCGCGTCGCCCAGTACTCCCAGGCGCGCCAGGTTTCCGGCGAATAGGGCTTGTAGCCGGCGTTGCGCGCCTCGATCTCGCCCGGGCTCAGGGGTTTCAGCTGGCCCAGTTGCAATGCCTTGTATTGAACACGCGCATTGCGCGGCACGTAGACCGACATCCGCACCACTTCGATCAGCGAGCGCGCGGCGGCGACGAAGCCATGCCCGCGCATCAGGGCGACATTGTTCTTGTCCAGTGACTGCGCCAAGTCGCGCCCCTGTGCCATGTTGGTGACGAGGAGGTTCGTGTCGCCGAACCGGTCACGGATATCCCACACCGGCACGCGCTCGCCCATGAAGCTGCCGGAATGGATCACCGGCCTGAGCGGCGCGGACGTAATGCCGAACGGCAGCACGTCCTCGGCGTGCGCATGCACCACCGACATGACGTCGGCGCGCGCCTGGTACACGGCGGCGTGGATAAAGCGCTCGAGGTAGGGCTGTCGCTTGTCGCCGCCTTGCGGGTTGCCCTCGAGATCGAACTCCATGATGTCGCCCGGCTCGACCAGCTCCGGCGCGAGCGAGCGCGCGAGGAAGAAGCGCTTCGGGTCCTCGGGATGGCGCAGGCTGACGTGGCCGTACGCGTCCACCACGTTCTCGTTGGCGAGGATGCGGTTCGCGACCACGAGATCGTTGAAGCTCACTTCAGTAATTTCCAAATTTTTTCTGCCGTGAGCGGCATATCGACATGCCGCACGCCCAGCGCGTTGACCACGGCATTGACCACCGCCGCGGGCGCGCCGACCGCGCCTGCCTCGCCCGCGCCCTTCACCCCGAGCGGATTGGTCCTGCAGGGCACGTGGTGGAATCCGCAATCGAGCGCCGGCAGGTCGTCGGCGCGCGGCATGGCGTAATCCATGAACGAGCCCGAAAGCAGCTGGCCGCTCTGCGCGTCATAGACCGTGTGCTCGAGGAGCGCCTGGCCGATGCCCTGCACCGTGCCGCCCTGCACCTGGCCTTCGAGCAGCTTCGGGTTCATGGCGCGGCCGAAATCGTCGACCACGGTGTAGCGCTCGATCGCGGCGCGCCCGGTGTGCGGATCCACCTCGACTTCGCAGATGTGGCAGCCGTTTGGGTAGGTGTAGTCCGGCGGCGCGTGCGTCTTGGTTGACTCCAACAAACCCAGGTCGAAGAGACTTAGCTTCCGATCCGTCCCACCGATGCGAAACTCGCCGTCGCGGTACTCGATGTCCGATGCAGCCGCTTCGAGCCGTCGGGCAGCTTCCTGCTTGCCCTTCTCGACCACCTCGTCCGCCGCATTCACTGCGGCGACGCCGCCGAGCGCGAGAAAGCGCGAGCCGCCGGTCAGGCCTTCGGCCGGCACGACGTCGGTATCGCCCTGCACGACCTTGATTCTCGATGCGTCGACGCCCAGCTTGTGCGAGAGCAATTGCACGAAGGTCGTCGTGTGCCCCTGCCCGTTGTCCTGCATGCCCGAGTAGAGCGTTACGTCTTTGGCGTCGACCCGCAGCCTGACCGTATCGCCCGGGCCGCCGCCGCAGCGCTCGATGTACATCCCCAGCCCGATCCCGCGCATTCTTCCGTTCTTCCTGGAGAGATCCTTTCTTGCGGCAAAACCGGCCCAGTCCGCCTGCTGCATCGCCCGGTCCAGGATTCCACCGAAATCGCCGGAGTCGTAGCGGCTCTCGACCGGCGTCTGGTAGGGCATCTCGGAGGGCTTGATGAAGTTGCGCCGCCGCAGCTCCTCGGGCGCGAGGCCGAGCTCGCGCGCCGCGACGTCGATCACGCGCTCGACGAGATAGATCGCCTCGGGCCGCCCCGCGCCGCGGTAGGCGTCGACCGGCACGGTGTTCGTGATCGTGCCTTTGATGTTCAGGAAAATGCTTCCGATCTTGTAAACCCCCGAGAGCATCGGCGCGGCGAGCTGCGGAATGAACGGGCCGAAGTTCGACAGGTACGCGCCCATGTTCGCCCAGGTCGTGACGCGCAGCGCGAGGAAATGCCCGTCGCGGTCGGTCGCGAGCTCCGCGATCGAGTAGTTGTCGCGTCCCTGCGCGTCGGAGAGAAAGCTCTCGCCGCGCTCGGCGGTCCAGCGCACCGAGCGCTTGAGCCGCCGCGCCGCCCACACCACTGCGGGCTGCTCCGGATAGAGGAAGATCTTCATGCCGAAGGCGCCGCCGACGTCCCCCGACACCACGCGCAGCTTGTCGCGCCCGGTCTTCAGCACCGCGTCGGCGATCTGCCCGTGGAGATGGTGCGGCCCCTGGCTCGGCGTGTAGAGCGTGGTGCGCCCGCTCGCCGCGTCGTACTCCGCGAGCGCCGCGCGCGGCTCGATCGGATTCGCCACCAGGCGGTTATTCACCAGCTCGAGCCGCGTCACGTGCGCAGCCTTCGCGATCGCCGCCTCGACCTTCGCCTTGCTCTCGCCGAGGCCGATGTCGAACGCGACCTCGCCTTTCTTCGTTTCGGTGACGGCAGGAAGCGGCTCGTACTCCACCTCCACCTTTTCAGCCGCGTCCTTCGCCTGCGAGAGCGTCTCGGCGATCACCATCGCCACCGGGTCGCCGACGTGCGCCACCTTCTCGAGCGCAAGCACCGGACGCGGCGTTTCCTTGAGGCCCGGCACCGGAATCAGGCACGGGATGTTCCCCAGCCCATCGGCCGCCGCGTCCTTCCCGGTCAGCACCGCCACCACACCCGGCGCGTTCGCGGCACGGACGATCGAAATGCTCCTGATCTTCGCGTGCGCATGCGGCGAGCGCACGAAGCACACGTGCGCCGCGCGTGCCGGCGCGAAGTCGTCCGCGTAGCGCCCCGCGCCGCGCAGCAGCACGTCGTCTTCGAGCCGCTGGATGGATTGACCGAGCGCGAATTTCATCGGGCGGCTGCTTTGAGGCTAATCAAAGAGTTGTTCCAAAACCGGCCGGGTATCAGGACGCGGGGTGGTGCAAACACTTGATCGAATTGCCTTCATCAAGACTAACAGTGATGATATCCGGCGTCTAATCTGACTATTGGACATTAGGTCTCACCGCATGGGCGAGGAGAAAATGTGAAGCCTCATGATCTGGTGGCAAGCTTCGCGGCAGCAGTCAGTCGCAGCGAACCCATGGCCGCGGCGCGAGCGGCCCTCGAGGAGCTAAAGGACGACATCGCTGAGGTGGACGAGGCGCTGCGCTACATCTCCGGCGTGGGCGGCAACGCGCGGCAAGTGTTCTACCGTTCGCCCGACCTCACCCTGCTCAAGGTCTGCTTTCCCGCCGGACGGCGCACGCCGCCACACGACCACGGGACGTGGGCGACGATCCTGCTCCTTTCCGGCGAAGAGAAGAACACCCTCTACCGCATGGAGGATGGAGGGCTGCGCAAGGCAAGTGAGGTCACCATCAAGCCCGGCTCGATCCTAGGTATGCGGGCCGACACGGCGCACGTCGTCGAATGCGTGGGCAATGCACCCACAATAGGTCTGCATGTCTACGGCGGCGACATCTTTGAACTACCCCGCCGCATGTGGCATCCCCAGACCCTCGAGGAGCACCGGCTCGACTGGACACTCTACGAGAACTTCGCGCGCATTGCGTCCGAGGCGCCCGCGCCGATAGTGAAGACTCATAAGGACAGTGAAGATGGATGACAACGCGTCGGAGCGACGTTAGGGATCAAGTATGCGCACCGCTCTTTTCCTCATCGCCGGGTTCTTGCTCCTGGGAGCATCGCTCTTGTTGGGCAAGCTCTTTTCCGCGAACTATCCCGGTGCCACATTTGCAGCTACGGTGGCCTATATCGCGCTATGGCTGGTCATTGCCGGCGCCAATATGTGGGTCGGCGTTGCAAAGGCTGGTTACTCGGTCACGGAGGAGCTGCCGATTTTCCTGCTGATCTTCGCCGTGCCCGCCGCCGTGGCCGTCCTTCTGAAGTGGAAATTCCTGTAGATGGCGAGAGAACCGGACGAGCCGAGCGAGTGGTGCGTGCTCGACACGTATGCCGACCGCCTCGCTGCGGAAGCGGACGCAGGATATTTGCGAAGTGAAATGGTGGCGGCGAAGGTGGAGCTGATCAGCGACTTCCCCGGCCAGGATCGCGGCGCCCAGCTCTGGGTGGACGCCGCGTTGGCCCATCGCGCGCGCTGGCTGCTGAAGCTCGGCACGGTGAGCGAGGCCGAGCTCGAATACCTCGCGACCGGGAAGCTCCCGAAAGCTCCAGCGGACGACACGCAATGACGTACGCTCGCCGGCTTGCGACGCTCGCGTTCCTCGGTCTTGCACCGTTGGCCGGCGCCAACGAGCTGCTCTGGGCCCGCATCAAGACGGAGCCCAACATCGTGGTCCTGACACGGCACATGCAAAGCTTCGGCGGCAAGAGGCTCGTGTGGGACGAAACCGGCGGCTGCAAGGGCGAGGCCCGCCTTACTCCGGTCGGCCAGACCGATGCCCGGAAGCTGGGGGAGCTGTTTTCCGTGCGGTCGATCAAGCCCTTCGTCATCAGCTCGCCCATGTGCCGTTGCCGTGATACCGCCACGATCGCGTTCGGGGACGCGCTGCTGGATTCCGACTTGCGCGAGATCGCCAGCGCGGATCCGGCGCGCACCGGGGTGTTTGACCGGAAGGCGGCCAGCCTTCTCGTCAAGCACCGGGGGAGCGCTCCGATCGTTTTCGTAAGCCATCGCCCGAACATCGAACTCCTGACCCTGGAGCTCGTGGACGAAGGCGAGCTCGTGGTCGGCAAGATCTCCGATTCCGGCGAGATCAGCGTGCTGGGAAGGATATGGCTGCGGGAGTGAGGCAGAACCCATGCGAGCGGGTCGGTGTGCTGATCGCCTTCCTGATCCTGAGCGCCGCGGCGTACGGGCAGGCGTTCCCCGAACCTCGGACAGTCAGGGTCAGCGAACGAGTCCACGTTCTTCTCGGGCCGGTACAGCATGCGAACCGGCTGAACCAGGGCTACATGATCAATTCGACGGTCATCGTGGGCGACCGTGGGGTGATCCTGGTCGACTCCGGCGGCTCGGCGGAGGTCGGCCGGCACATCGCTAGCGCGGTACGCCGGATCACCGACAAGCCGGTGACCCACGTCGTGAACACGCACCACCACGGCGACCATCACCTGGGAAACGTCGCGTTCGAGGGAGCGACCTTCATCAGCTCCGAGATGTGCCGCAGGATGGTTCTCGAAACCGGCGACGACTGGCTGAGGCTGATGGAGCGGGATGTCGGGCGTCCCCTGCCGGGAACGAAGCCTCTGGCCGCCGAGGTCACCTACGCCGAGGGCGCGAGAACCGAGGCGCTCGTTCAGGGCGTGCGACTCGTGTTCTGGGTTCCGCCCGGATCTCACACCGCCGGCGACCTGCTGGTCCATTTGCCGGACGAGAAGGTCCTGATCGCGGGCGACGTGCTCGTCAATCGAATCGTTCCTACGTTGCAGGATGGATTCATCAAGAACTGGATCCGCACGCTCGGGGAGATCCAGGCGCTCGGCGTGGTGGTCTTCGTGCCCGGCCACGGGGATCTGATGGCTCTCGATGACGTCGCCGCCCTGCGCAACGCCATGCTCCAGTTCTATGCCGGGGTCAAGCAGGGCTTTCGCAGCGGCCAGAGCGAAGAAAAGATCCGCCATTCGCTCGATTTTTCGATATGGGACAAGCTCGAGCGGTCATACGTCATCGGCAGAAACGTCAATCGCGCGTACCTTGAAATCGAGGCGGATAGCTTTGATGAATGACGTGGAAATCGCGCTGGGAACCGTCACGATCGCAGTTCTGCTGATCGTCAATGGCTTTGCGACGCGCGAAGTGCTGCGGGACAAGCTCGCCGAACGCCACCAGAGGGTGTATCAACTGCTTGCGCTCTGGCTGGTGCCGGTGTTTGGCGCCATTTTGGTCTTCGCGCTTCATCGGAAGCCCGAGGAGCCGTCGGGGAAGTACCCGGAGACTCCGGATCCGGGTGATGACTTCGGCGCGTCCGGGCAAGTGGGTCGATCGATAAAGACCCCGGCGGATGACTAAGGTCACGGCATCTAGTGCGTGCGCCTGCGGCGGGGTCGTGCTGCTGGTCCTCGCCGGCGTCGCGCCGCCCGGGTGGTATCCCGAGATCGCGCTGCTCGCCGGCCTTGCCCTGCTCGTCGTGTCGCACGTGCTGACGCCATGCCTCGACCGGATCGCCGTATGGCGAAAGCAGCTGCTCAAGTAGCCGAGCTGCACGCCCCGGCGAAGCTGCTGCTCGACTACGGCGCCGACGTGTCCGCGCTCGACCTTGAGAACGACGCCATCGCGCTCAGCTGGGCGGCGTTCTTCGGGCGGACGGAAGTGGTGGCAGTTCTGCTCGCTGCAGGATCAGAACCAAGCCAGCGGAACAAGCACGGCCTGACGCCGCTCGGCTGCGCGCTGGGCGGCACCGAAGGAAGATGGCAGAAGTTTTCCAACGCGACGATCGACGACTGGCGCGCAGCGGCCGACATCATCCGCGCGCACGGCGGTCGGGAGTGAAGGTGAGCTTCCCGGCAGCCCTGAGCCGCTCGTAGTCGTCCTTCGATGCGAGCAGGCGGTTCTGCAGGCTGACCAGGGCACTGCCTCTCACGGCGCCGGCAAGGATCCACGTCGCGACCACCGCCGCGCCGCCCAGCAGGTGCAGCGGGCCGGCCCAGATCGAGACCGCGACGCCGATGAGGCCGCACGCCAGCCACGGCGAGCCGGCGACGAGATTCAGGCCCGGCCGCGCGGCGGTAAAAGCGAGCACGCCCGGAACCAACCAGCCGAGCGCGCCATAACGCTCATGCGCTGCGGACCACGCCGCGATCGCGAGCGTCGGCGACAGGGCGAGAAGCGACGCCAACGCATACCATGCGAGGCCGCCCGTGCCCCATAGCGCGAGCACCGCGCTGCCGACCCCGCGTACGCCCCAGAGGAGCGAGTTTGCCGAGTTCCGAGCTACGAATTCGTTGTGCTCCATGCCCCACTCGAAGTGTAGAGTAGCCGCCGTGAAACTACGCACGATCCGCTGCGCATTCCTGCTGCTCGCCGGGGGAATGACAGCGAGCCATGCGCTGGCGCAGGCCTATCCCAGCAAGCCGGTGCGCTTCGTCGTGCCGGCGAGCCCCGGCGGCGCGAGCGACCTGATCGCGCGCATGATCGCCACGCCGCTCGGCGACACCCTCGGCCAGCCGTTCATCGTCGAGAACCGGGTCACCTCCGGCGGCATCGTCGGCACGCAGCAGGTCGCCGAGTCGCCGGCCGACGGCCACACGCTGCTGGTGACCTTCGACACCTTCGCGATCAATCCCTACGTGTTCAAGAACCTGAAATGGGACCCGGTGCGCGACTTCGCGCCCGTGATGCAGATCTGCCGCTATCCGCAGGTCCTGCTGGTGCACCCGGGGCTCGGCGTGCGCTCGCTCGGCGAGTTCGTCGCGCTCGCCAGGCAGAAAGGCGCGAGCCTCAACTACGGCACCGCCGGGCCGGCCTCGTCGAGCCGGCTGGCGTACGAGATGTTCAAGGACGCCGCGGGCATCGAGACGGTGCCGGTGCATTACAAGGGCGCCGCACCGGCGATCCAGGACCTGCTCTCCGGCCAGGTGCAGGTGATGCTGGTCCAGGGCGGCGGCTCGATCATCCAGCACGTGAAGACCGGCAAGCTGGTCGCGCTCGCGATCAGCTCGCTCGAGCGCTCGAAGTTCTACCCCGAGCTGCCGCTCATCGCCGACACCTATCCCGGCTTCGAGACCGAGTCGTGGGTGGCGATGTTCGCGCCCGCCGGCACGCCGAAGGCGGTTCTGGAAAAGCTGCACGGCACGCTCGCGCGCCTCCTCGGTGACGCCTCCATGAAAGAACGCTTCGAGGCGCAGGGCTGCGATCTGGTCGCGAGCACGCCCGAGGCCCTGGGCGCCCGCGTGCGCTCCGACCAGGCGAAGTGGAGCAAGATCGTGCGCGAGAAGAACATCTCCGTCGAATGAGCCCGCGCCTGAAGCGTCCCTATCCAGACCTCCACGACCACTTGAAGGCACTGGAGGCGGCGGGATTGCTCATCACCGTCGAGCGCGCGATCAACAAGGACACCGAGATGCACCCGCTGGTGCGCTGGCAGTTCCGCGGCGGTATCGAGGAGCGCGACCGCAAGGCCTTCCTGTTTACCAACGTGGTCGATAGCAAGGGTCGCAAGTACGAAATCCCCGTGGTCGTCGGTGCCCTGGCGGCGAACCGCGAAATCTATCGCCTCGGAATCGGCTGCCCGCTGGAGAAGATCAACGAGACCTGGACGCGTGCGATCGCCAATCCGGTCGCGCCGAATGTCGTCAAGGACGCGCCCTGCCACGAGATGACGGTCGAGAGCCTGGGCGACCTGCCCATCCCCATTTCCACACCGGGCTGGGACATCGCGCCCTTCACCACGCTGTCGCAATACATCACCAAGGACCCTGATACCGGCGTGCAGAACATGGGCATCTATCGCGGCCAGGTGAAGGGGCCGCGCAAGCTCGGCATGAACCCCTCGCTCGAGCTGCGGCCCGGCATCTACGTGCACTGGGAAAAGATGAAGCGCCGCGGCCAGAAGCTGCCGGCCGCGGTGGTGCTCGGCGCCCCGCCCTGCGTCGCGTTCGCTTCGGCGCAGAAAGTACCCGAGACGCTGGATGAATTGCACGTCGCTGGCGCGCTGGTCGGCGCGCCGATCAACGTGGTGAAGGCAAAGACCGTCGATCTCCTGGTGCCGGCCGAGGCCGAGATCGTGGTCGAGGGGCTGATCGACACCGAGTACCTCGAGCCCGAGGCGCCGTTCGGCGAATCGCACGGCCACGTGAATCTCCAGGAATACAACGCCTTCATGGAGGTGACCTGCATCACGCGCAGGCGCGACGCGATCCTCACCTCGATCATCTCGCAGGTGACGCCGAGCGAATCGAGCCTGATCAAGCGCGTCGCACTCGAGCCGCTCTTCACCAGCCACCTGCGCGACACGCTCGCCATCCGCGGCGTGAAGCGCGTGTCGATGCACGAGCCGCTGACCAATCTGCGCAAAGTGGTGGTGGTGGTTTTTGAAAAAAATGTGCCCAGAACGGAGATCTGGCGCGCGCTCTATGGCGCGATCGCCTGGAACCGCGCCGCCGGCAAGTACGTCATCGCCGTCAACGACGACATCGACCCCGACGACGCCAATGCGCTCCTCTGGGTGATGTCGTACCGCGCGAACCCCGCGCTCGACATCCAGATCCTGCCGCACCGCGACCAGGGCCACGGCCCGCGCAGCAAGAGGAACAGTGGCGAGGACGCCGCTGTCCTGATCGACGCCACCATGAAGGAGGCGTTCCCGCCGATCTCGCTGCCCAAGCGCGAGTACATGGAGCGCGCCAAAACGATCTGGGAAGAGCTCGGGCTGCCCAAGCTCAAGCCTGAAGCACCGTGGTACGGCTACTCGCTCGGCGAATGGCCCGAGGACCTCGCGCGCGCCGCCGACCTCGCCGTCAAGGGTGACTACTTCGAGACCGGCAAGGCGCTGGAGAAGCTGAAGCGCAAGGACGTCGGCATGAACACCGAGGTGCGCGACCTCGGCCGGAAGCAGGACAGCGACGAATAAAAAAAGGGGTCAGGACCCTTTTCCGAGAAAAGGGTCCTGACCCCTTTTAGAGCACTTTTAGAGCAGATCCTTCCACTTCGCGCGCGTCTTTTCCTGCAGCTCCTTGGACGCTTCCGCCACCGGCGGAAATTCCTCGAGGTGGTCCCACGGGCGGCAGGCATCGATCACCGCCTTGGAGCTGAGCGGCGCGTCGTACTGGTAGGCGACGAACATCGGGTCGTTCTTCGATCCCATGCCGCGGCGGATGATGTCGATGTCGACCGCCGGGTCGCTGCGCGTCGCCACCGCCCACATCACCTCCTGCAGGTTCGCCGGGTCGATGTCGTCATCGACCACCACCGAGTAGCGCGACATGTAGGCGCCGACGCCGCACTGGCTGAGCAGGTGCCCGGCCTGGCGCGCGTGGCCGGCGTAGCGCTGCTTGATCGCCACGACGTTGAACATGCGCGCGCCGCCGATCTCGTGCGCCCACACCGACTTCACTTCCGACAGGCCCGCGGCGACGAGGGCGTCGAGCAGCAGCGCCGAGCGCATCACCGCCTTGGAGTACGAGTAGTCGTTGGGCGGCTTTGCAGGCGGGCTCCCCATGAGAATCGGATTGTTCCTGTAGTAGACCCTGGAAACCGTGACGCAGGGCGCCGTGCCGGCCTTGCCGGGGTAGTAACCGTGGAACTCGCCGAACGGCCCCTCGGTGCGCTCGTCGTTCGGCTCGACGAAGCCCTCGAGCACGATCTCCGATGCGGCGGGAAATGGCAGCTTCGTCAATTCACCCTGAATCACTGAAACCGGTTGCTTCAATATGGCCCCAATGTAATTCCACTCGCACATGCCGAACGGGATCTCGATGCCGGAAATGAGATAGCCGAGCGGGTCGCCGCCGCATACGATGACCACCGGGAAGCGCTTGCCGGCCTTCTTGTGCTTCTCGTACTGGATGCGCCCGTGCTTGCCGGGCACCATGTCGAGCGCGACGTGGTTCCGGTCCAGCATTTGCACGCGATAGGTGCCGACGTTCACCCAGTCGGAATCGAGATCGCGCGTCACCACCGAGCAGCCAGTGCCGATGTAGCGCCCGCCGTCCATCTCGTGCCAGAAGGGAGAGGGAAAGGTCTCGAGATTCACCTTGCCGTCCTTCTGCACGTTCTCGAGAGCCGAGCCGGAAGAAGCCACTACCGGGTCGTATTTCGGTGCCTCGGCCTGCCATTGCGCCGGCTTGCCGCGCAGCGCCTCGACCAGTCCGCGGTGCGTCTTCTGCACCGGCAGGCGCAGGATCGAGGACAGCCGCGCCGGGCTGCTAGTGCTACAGGTGAGGACGCGAAAGCCTTTCGGATAGCCCTTGATCTCGTCGAAGAGCAGCGCCGGCGGCAGGTCCTTCTTGACGTTGAGCTCGCTGATCGCGCCGAGCTCGAGATTCCAGTCGGCGCCGCGCACGTCTCTGAGCTCGCCCAGCTTGTCCACCTCGGACAGCCAGGCACGCAGATCGAGAGGATTCCCGCCCATCGCGAGCCCATTATAAGATTCGTGACCGCATGAGATTCCTCGTTTCGCTCTCGCTCGCGCTCTTTGCAACTGCCTCTTTGGGACAAAGCTATCCCAGCCGCCCCGTGCGCATGCTGGTCGGGTTCCCGCCGGGCGGCGGCACCGACATCCTGGCGCGGGTGCTCGCGCCGCGGCTCTCCGAGTCTCTCGGCCAGCCGTTCGTGGTCGAGAACCGGCCCGGCGCCACCACCAACATCGCGAGCGACCTGGTGGCGAAGAGCGCGCCCGACGGCTATACGCTGCTCTTCACCACCTCCTCGCTGGCGATCAACGCTTCGCTCTACAAGAACCTCACGTATGACGCGCTGCGCGATTTCGCGCCGGTCTCGGTGTTCGCCGAGAGCCCGAACCTGCTGGTCGCGCACGCGAGCGCCGGGGCGAACGTGAAGGAGCTGCTCGCGCAGGCGAAAGCCAAGCCCGGCGCGATGAACTATTCGTCAGCGGGCGCGGGGACGTCGCAGCACCTCGCCGGCGAGCTGTTCAAGGCGCGGACCGGAACGAACATCGCCCACATCCCTTACAAGGGGACCGCGGCTTCCCTCACGGCTGTGATCGCCGGCGAGGTGCACTTCAGCTTCGCCAACGTCCCCGCCATCCTCGGCCACGTGCGCAGCGGCCGCATCCGCGCCCTGGCCGTCCTCGCGCCGAAGCGCTCCGAGCTGATGCCGGACGTGCCGACGATGCAGGAAGCCGGCGTGGACGACGTCATCGTGCCGGTCTGGTACGCGCTGCTTGCGCCCGCGGCGACGCCGCGCGAAATCGTCAAAGCGTTGAACGACGCCACGGTCCGCGCCGCGCGCGCCCCGGATCTGCGGCAGAAGCTCGTCGAGCAGGGCGCAGATCCGGTCGGCAACACGCCGGAAGAGTTCGCAAAGCTGCTGCGTGAAGAAGTGGCGAAGTGGGCGGAGATCGTGAAGGTCTCCGGCGCGAAGGCCGAGTGACGATGCGTTTGGCTTTGCTTTTCATCAGTTTGATCGTTACCAGCTGCGCCGTAGCCCAGGACTTTCCCACGAAACCCGTTCGCATCGTGGTGCCCTGGCCGCCGAGCGGCAACGTCGACATCACCGCGCGCACCGTCGCGCCGGCCTTCGGCGAAGCGCTCGGCCAGAACGCGATCGTCGAGAACCGGGCCGGCGCCGCCGGCGCGATCGGCAGCGCGGCGGTGGCGAAAGCCGCCGCCGACGGCTACACCCTGCTCCTCGGCTCGAGCGGCACCATCACCGCCGGCCCGGCGGTGTGGAAGAACCGCCAGTACGACCCGGTGAAGGAGCTGGTGGCGGTCGGCGGCATACAGTCAGTGCCGATCGTGCTCACCGCGGCGCCGAAAACGCCGGCAGCCAACTTTGAGGAGTACCGCAAATTGGCGAGTTCCAAGAACGGTCAACTCTCCATTGCGTCAGCCGGCAGCGGCTCGTCGAACCACCTCGCGATCGAGCTCCTCATGCGCATGGCGAACCTGAACCTGCTCCACGTTCCCTACAAGGGCAGCGGGCCGGCGCTCACCGACCTGCTCGGCAGCCAGGTCGAGAGCATGATGGACCAGCTCACCGCCTCGATCGGCCACATCCGCGAGGGCCGCATCAAGGCGCTCGCGATCTCCTCGGCGAAGCGCTCGCCACTGCTGCCGAACGTGCCGACGCTCGACGAGGCCGGCGTCAAGGGCTACGAGGCGGCGACCTTCACCGGGCTGTTCGCCCCCGCGGGCACGCCGGCGAATACCCTCGAAAAGCTGCACGCCGCATTGCGCAAGGCGCTCTCGAATGAAACGGTGCGCGAGCGCTTCCGCGGCATGGGCGTCGAGATCATCGAGCTGGGCCAGCCCGAGTTCGCCGCCTACGTGCGCGCGGACTACGAGAAGTGGCTCAAGGTGGCGCGCGAAGGCAACATCGTCGTCGAGTGAGCGGCGCCGACGTCCTGGCGCCGGACGCGCGCCTGCGCGCCCCGCGGCGGCCGCTTCCTCCCGGCACCGTCGATCGCCACGCGCACATCTTCGATCGTTTCTCCCGATATCCTCTTTCCGGGGAAAGAAAATACTCGCCGCCCCTCTGCACCCGGGAAGCGTGGCTCGCCCTGCACGCGGCGCTCGGCGTCGAGCGCGGCGTGCAGGTCCACGGCAGCCCCTACGGCTTCGACAACTCGATCACCGAGAACTTTCTCGAGGAGCACCGGGGCCGGTTTGTCGGTGTTGCAGCTCTCTCCCCCCAGGTAAGAGAAGACGAGCTAAAACGTCTGAACCAATCCGGTTTCCGCGCCGCGCGGCTGATGGACCAGTTCGCCACCGGCGCCACCACCGCCGACCTGGAGGCGATCGCGCGGCGCGTCGCGCCCTACGGCTGGCATATCGAGATCAACATCGCGCGCTCCGCCGACTGGGTGGACCTCGAGCCGCGGCTGCGCCGCTGCCCCGTGCCGCTCGTCTTCGACCATCTGGGCCGGGTGCGCGGCGGCGAAGGCATCGACGCGCCCGGCTTCCGGGTGGTGCGCCGTCTGCTCGCCGAGCGCGACGACTGCTGGACCAAGATCTCGAGCTGGTACCGGCTCTCCGACAGCGGCCCGCCTGACTTCGCCGATATGAAGATTCTGGTCAGAACGTTGTTAGAAGAGAGACCCGAGCGCTGCGTCTGGGGCTCGAACTGGCCGCACCCCGGGATGACCAAGTACATGCCTAACGACGCCGAGCTCGTCGACCAGCTCGACGGCTGGCTGCCCTCCGACAGCGTCCGCGAACCGCTGTTTGCGCGCAACGCCGCACGACTCTATCGTTGGTAGATGCACAAGAACGTAAAGCGCCTCGCCCGCCTCGACCTGCCGGGCGCCGGCCAGGTGACGGTGGACGGGAAGTACGCCTATGTCGGCCACATCACCAACAAGCAGAGGCTCGCCACCTCGATCCTCGACGTGTCCGATCCGCGCAAGCCGCGCGTGGTTTCGCAGATTCACCTCGACGACGGCGACTCGCACAGCCACAAGGCGCGCGTCGCCGGCGACCTGATGATCGTGAATGTCGAGCAGAACATGGGGCCGCTCGGGCGCAAGGCGGCAGACGGTGTTTCGCAAAATAGTAATTATGGAGAAGGCGGGTTCAAGCTCTACGACGTTTCCGACCGCAGCAAGCCGAAGCTGATCGCGCATCACCGCACCTACGGCCGCGGCGTGCACCGCTTCGACATGGACGGGCGCTACGCGTACATCTCCACCGAGATGGAGGGCTTCGTCGGCAACATCCTGGTGATCTACGACATCCGCAACCCGGCGCGCCCCGAGGAAGTGTCGCGCTGGTGGATGCCGGGGCAGCATGTCGCGGGCGGAGAAAAGCCCACCTGGATCGGCCGCCGCAACCGGCTGCATCACGCGCTGCGCTTCGGCGACGAGCTCTGGGCGGGCTGCTGGCACGCCGGCGTGCGCGTCATCGACATCTCCGACATCCGCAAGCCGCGCACCATCGGCGAGTACAACTACCACCCGCCCTTCCCCGAGCCCTCGCACACGTTCATGCCGGTGCCCTCGCCCATCAACGGCCGCCGCATCGCGGTCGCGATCGACGAGGAGGACCATGCGCACAGCGCCGAGGAGATGGAGCGGCGCCGCGGCCGTCCCCATGGATGCTTGTGGGTGCTGGACGTAACGGACTTGGAAAAAATCCAGGCGCTCTCGATCTTCGAAGTGAGCGAGCTCGACTCGCCGTGGAGCCGCGCCGCGCCCGGCCGCTTCGGCGCGCACCAGTTCCAGGAGCACATGGACGGCACGCTCGTGTACTGCGCCTGGTTCGCGGGCGGGCTGCGCATCGTGGACGTCGCCGACCCCGCCGCGCCGCAGGAAGTCGGCCACTTCATCCCCGAGCCCGCGGCCGGAAAGGTCGCGCCGCAGACCAACGACGTGGACGTCGACGCGAACGGGCTCGTCTATA
>Ga0105340_1000439_pt1 | contig 20151 bp, 19 predicted proteins | sample EasRivMeERMLT700_FD_89676 | JGI IMG/M metagenome (GOLD analysis project Ga0105340, IMG submission 89676) | Soil microbial communities from meander-bound floodplain in the East River, Colorado, USA - East River MetaG ERMLT700 | ecosystem: Environmental > Terrestrial > Soil > Floodplain | place...
GGCTGGATGACGAAAAGGGCCTGGAGAATTGCGCGACCGGCCTCAAACGCATCATGAAGATCGCAGAGGACAAGAAGGTGACCATCAGCATGGAGTTGCTGAACAGTCGCGTGAACCACCGCGACTACCAGTGCGACCATACCGAGTGGGGCGTCGAGCTTTGCAAAAAGATCGGCTCCGAACGCTTCAAGCTTCTCTACGACATTTACCACATGCAAATCATGGAGGGCGATCTGATCGTGCGCATCCGCAAGTTCAAGGATTACATCGCGCATTATCACACGGGCGGCGTGCCGGGCCGCGGCGAGATCGATGAGACGCAGGAGATCAATTATCCCGCGGTGATCAAGGCAATCATCGAGACCGGATTCAAAGGTTTCGTCGCGCAGGAATTCGTGCCAAAGGGGCCGGACCCAATCGCTTCACTGAAGCAGGGCGTGCACATTTGCGACGTGTAGAAGCGCACTGCGCGTGGGAAAGGATCAAGAGTGACAGGCCGCTCGCCCTCCCTGCCTTTCCTAATGCCACCATTTCTGGTTAGTTGAGCGGAGTGAATGCCGCCGCACCCGTAACCAAAGAACTCGTCCTGCTTGGCGGCGGCCATTCGCACGTGGCGGTGCTGAAAATGTTCGGCATGGATCCCGCACCCGGCGTGCGCATCACGCTCGTTTCCAAAGACGACGTTGCCCCGTACTCCGGCATGCTCCCCGGACTCATCGCCGGCCATTACACGCACGATGAAGCGCACATCGACTTGCGCAAGCTTTGTAGATTCGCCAATGCGCAATTCTATCGAGGCGAAGTCAGTGGACTCGATCTGCAAAACAAGCGCGTGTTGTGCCACGATCGTCCGCCCATTGCTTTCGACCTGCTGTCGATCAACGTCGGTTCAACGCCGCGCGCGCACGACGTGCCCGGCGCGGCGAAGTTCACCGTGCCGGTCAAGCCCGTCGACCGCTTCCTGGCTCGCTGGCCAAAGTTGATCGAGGAGATCCGCGCGTCGAAGGCGGAACGTATCCGCATCGCAATTGTTGGCGGCGGGGCCGGAGGTGTCGAACTTGCGTTGAGCACGCAGCATCGCCTTCGCGCCGAACTGCCCGGCAAAGCCACGGCACTTGAATTCCATCTCGTCACCGACACCGAAACTTTGCTCCCCACGCACAACCGCCGCGTGCAGGCGAAGTTTGCGCGCATCCTTCGCGAACGCGGCGTGCAAGTGCATCTCGACCACCGCGTCGTTGCAGTCGAACCGAAGTTGCTGCTCTGCAAACCGGGACAGCCTGTGCCGTTCGATATCTGCTTCTGGGTCACCACTGCCGCTGCGCCCGCGTGGATCGCGCAATCCGGCCTCGCCCTCGACACTCGCGGTTTCGCCGCGGTGAAAGAAACGTTGCAATCGACTTCGCACGCGTTCGTCTTCGCCGCAGGCGACGTGGCCGGCGTCGCTGAACATCCGCGGCCCAAGTCCGGCGTGTTCGCAGTGCGCCAGGGCAAGCCGCTCGCTGAGAATCTCCGTCGCGCCCTCAGAGGCAGTGCTCCCGAGCCGTTCAAGCCTCAGCGCCAGTTCCTGAGTCTCATCAGCACCGGCAACAAGTATGCGGTCGCCTCTCGTGGGCCCTCCGCGTGCGAGGGGGAGTGGGTTTGGCGCTGGAAAGATCACATCGACCGGAAGTGGATGCGCAAATACCAGGACCTGCCGGCGATGGAAGGGCGAGCTAAGCGAGCCCAGGTGCCCGTGCGGAAGCACCTCGACGAGCTTCGCGCTGAAGTAATGCGCTGCGGTGGTTGCGGCGCAAAGGTCGGAAGTCTCGTGCTCGCGCGCGTGCTGGCGCGGTTGAAGCAGTTCCCGCGCGAAGATATCCTCGTTGGCCTCGAAGCTCCCGACGACGCCGCTGTGACTGCAGTTCCTCCCGGCAAAGTCAGCGTGCAAACCGTCGACTTCTTCCGCGCGCTCGTGAACGACCCGTACGTCTTTGGACAGATCGCCGCGACCCACGCCCTCAACGACATCTACGCCATGGGCGCGGAGCCGCATTCCGCGCTGGCCATCGCGGTCGTGCCTTACGCAGCCGAACACATCGTCGAGGAACAACTCTTCCAGTTGCTCTCGGGCGCGGTCGCCGTCTTCGAGCGCGATTCGGTCGCGCTTGCGGGCGGACACAGTGCGGAAGGCGCTGAACTCGCCCTTGGTTTTTCGGTCCAGGGTTTTGCCGACGCGCAGAAGCTGCTGCGCAAAAGCGGCACGCGCCGGGGCGATCAAATCATCCTCACCAAACCGCTTGGCACCGGCACTTTATTCGCAGCCGAAATGCGCGGCGCTGCCAAAGGCCGATGGATCGACCGCGCCATCCAATCCATGCTCGCCTCGAACCGTGCCGCCGCCGCAATCCTTCAGCGCCGCGGCGCGACCGCGTGCACCGACGTGACGGGCTTCGGCTTGCTGGGTCACGCGTTGGAAATGGCGCAGGCATCGAAGGTCGCCCTTGAAATCAGAATGTCCGAATTACCCCTGCTCGACGGCGCGACGGAATGCGTCAAAGCCGGAATCATGAGCACGCTCTATCCCGACAACGTCCGCAGCAAACGAGCAATCTCCAATATTGAATCGGCTTCCAGGCTCGATTGCTTCCCGTTGCTGTTCGATCCCCAAACCGCTGGCGGCCTCCTCGCGAGTCTCCCCTCAGAACGGGCGACCCAGTGCCTTGCCGAACTTCAGCAAAACGGCTACCTCCACGCCGCCATCATCGGTCGCGTCTCAGCACTTTCGGCAAGCGAAACCCCGATTTCGGTTATTTAGCGGATTAGAATTTTGCCTCTTTTTCGTTTTCTTCATTTCCTTCTGGAAAAGGTCTTTTAGATTTGCCGCGGTCCGGAGAGTGATGGGTGCCTGGTGGCCCTCGCGGTCTTCAAAACCGACCCTGCGGGTGCCTTTTCAAGGGTTCCGCTCACGCCGTATCAACTTCGTATCAGAAACACCTTAACCAAGGCCTCGCGAAATCGTTGTCGAGGCATGGAATCAATTCTCGCCCAGCCACCAGAAACGCAACTCACACCGGAGCGCAAACGGCTCCCGAAGGCCACAGCAGTCAGCAAGACAACTGGCCTTCGATCTTGGGAACTTCAACGTGGAATCACGATACGAGAGAGACTCAACGGGCCCGGCTCACTTTCATTTAGGCTTGAGATACCCGCGAAGGTCGCTGGAAAGCGTCGGGTCGTTCAATTCAAGCATTACGATGATGCGGAGCGCGAGGCCGAACGAGCATTGAAGAACAAAGAGCACTTTGGTCGTTGCGGGTTTCTGCTCTCTAAAGCTCAGATGGACGACGCACTACGAGCTGTGGCGCTGCTCTCGGAGTTCAATGTGAGCCTCACTGAGGCCGCGGAGTATTACGCCAAGTATGCCAAGCCCGAGCGCGGGGACGCCACGCTCGCTCAAGTCGCAGACTTGTTCCTTGAGGACAAGAGGAAGGGCACTGCGGCGAAGCGCGGACTGCCACTTCGGCAACGCTCCCTTGAGGATTTAGAGAGTCGCGTCGGCATGTTCACCGCAGAGCACGGCACGAAACTGATTAAGACTCTGCGAGAGGACGCGCTCCGGACATGGCTCTTTGGACGGGATATGAGCGCACAGACCCGGATGAATCACTTCCGATGTCTGCGCAACTTGTTCAACTACGCAACACAGCGGGGCTACATCGCTGAAAGCCCGCTCAAGGGTATCGCCGTGGGGGTGGAGGAGCACACGCCCAAGATTCTGAGCATTGAGCAATGCGCGGCGCTGCTCTCAACGGCCTTCGCACGCAGAGATTTGGACCTCCTGCCATTCGTGGCCCTCGGCCTGTTCTGCGGGATACGCTCCGGTGAACTTGTGCGACTCGACTGGAGCCACATCAAGCTGAGCACGGGACTCGTCACCATTCCTGCAGCTCTCGCCAAAAAGCGCCGCATCAGGAACTTCACGATGCCCGATGCGTGCAAGGCGTGGCTGCTGGCGTGGGGCACCAAAGCGAGTGGCCCGATTCGCCCCGGAGACTTCGGGCACCGCTTCAAATACCTGACGCAGGCCGCTGGCATAGACCCGTGGCCCGTGAATTGCATGCGGCACAGCGCAGCCAGTTACCACTACCAACGCTATGGCGACGCCGCCAAGACGTGCGCCATGCTTGGTCAGAGGAGCGACGAAGTGATGTTCACCCACTACCGAAGCCTTGTGATCCCGGACGACGCGGAGCGCTTCTACAAGCTCCTGCCGGAGACGTCGGCCAAGGTTGTGGCACTGCCCGTGCCGGGGCCCGCGACCGCACACACAGCGGAGCAGCGGCAGGCCGTCAACGGATAGGGTCACGGTCGTCACCCGAGGGCCCCTGTCAGCCGCGAGACTGGCAAGGGCCTTGTTTCGTCCAAGCGGGGCGCAGTCAGGGCGGGTCAGACAATTAATGTCCAACAGGCCAAGAGAGGCCACAAATTGGCAGAATACCCTCGAAACTCTGGACGCTTCCGGAGCCCGTTTACGCAAGTGGCTCACGTGCAACGACTTACGCATGTAGTGTGTTCATTCAGTCGTAACTGTCGCAGTTACAGATACTTCCGCCTGAGGCCCACGAACCAAGCTGTTAACCCTCAGAATGGCCTCCCGGGCGTGCCATAATACCCACCTCTCAAGCTGAGCTGCTGCCTCCTCTGCCGTCGCAAAGTACACAACGGGAACAACATAGCGCACCTCGAAGGCATCCATGCTGTTGAGTATCGCCTTTGGTGAAGCTTCGGACTTGTAACGGTGTTCCTCTATGTCCTTGCGGGTGCCGATCACGACCACGCGTCGAAACTCGTAAGCCTTGAGCCTCTGAAGCTCCCGGCAGAATCGGTCGCGATCGCGGGTCAGACTCTGGGCCAAGTCGTCCAGGGACTTACGCTCAACGCAGAATGACTCCTCTCCAGAGCCATAGCTATAGTCCCCGGTCGGCAGCGTGTCCCTGATGACGCGCAGGCGACCCACCGGCAGCGGCAACTTCTCGCGTGTGTCGCAGAGGACAACGGGGAGCCCTAGCCCCCGCGAGTCGCGTAGTATTGGCATCTCTGGCAGGTCAGGCAGCGCTGGCACTGCGGGCATGGGTGCCGCTGGGGGCGCGATCTTTGTGGCCCGCTTCGGGGCTCGGAAGTCGAGGGTAGTCATTGAGCTTTGCTCCCTGGGATATTATAGTGAGATTCGCGGAACATTGGTTTAGGGCTTTCCTGCTTCGCAGGGAAGACAGCTTCGAGGATGTTGATAAGAGTCCCTTGTGGTTCTTGATCTTCTAAAGCTAGAAGAACATCACAGCCCGTAAGGGCGGTGGTGCTTAAGAGGTTACTATTAGGAAGGAACATATTAACACAGGACATATTATAGTGAGCTTCCAGTGAGGTGGGATGTGAGACGGTTCGTGAGATTCGGTTGGACTGAATCGCTAGCCAGCTCTGCTTTCAACTGAGCGATCGAGGCCGAGAAGGCCTGCACCGTCTTGGGGCGCTCCTTCTCTTCCTTGATCTTCTTCGTCGCGGCCTCGATCTGACTGGCCCGCCTCAGTTGCTGCACTGCCTTCGCTGCCGCCCGCTTGGCCTTTATCGTCATCACGGCCTTATCGAGGTGTTCTTGCGAATGCTGAAACGAGTAATAGTTCTCCCGGCGATTGGGGGACGTGCACCTGATGAACTTCCGGCGCGCAATCTCGGCCATTACCTTGCCAACCGTGGAGACCTCCAAGGGCTTGATTTGAACGCCCAGGTTCGCAAGGCGCTCGGACTCAGCCCTTAAGACTTTGGGGTCCTTGTAGCCCATCATCCGGCACTGAATGGCCTCCCTTGTGATGCGCCAAGGAGTCTTCTTATTCCCCAGGCAGCTTAGCATGGCGCACAGCCCGGCGAACACGCGCTCTGAGCGTGCTGTTCCTAGGTGCCCGCCGAGCTTCTCGGCAATGGCGTCCCTGAGGTAGGCATCGTTTACGAAGAGCCTCGGGCCACGCCCGTAAAGCTGCTCGTGGCCAGCTATGAAGCCCCTAACTCTCAACGCGGTATCCAGCCCGTCGGAAAGCTCCCCGAAGTCGTCGAACCCGAGAACCTTCTTGCGAGAGACGCCAAGCATCAGCTTGCAGTCGTCGTCTAATCGCGTGTCGTCGTATTCATCCTCCGCGAGCTCTTCCTCGAGCTTACTCCGAAACCTGTCCCGAATCGCCTCCAGGCCGGTTTCACCCGTTCGCCCGGCCTTCTCCCACGCCGCTTCCCCCGCTTCAAGAGCGCAATACCAGGCGAGAGCCTTTAGACGCTCGATCGGTTCCATCTTCTGCTCTGCCCCAAACGCGAGGACTGAAAGGGGGAAGAAGCACCGCGACGGACGGCCAGAGCCTGCGGTCCAATCTATCTCGCAGACGTCGCCAGCAATGGGCTGCCCATTGGGCTTGGCAGTGGTCAGGTTAGCCAATGGCCACCTCCGCGTTACGCGTGCCAGTTTGAAGGGCCCTTCTCCCCTCCCTCGGGCAAGCTACTGATCTGGGAGACGTTTTGTTTCCCCGCCCGCTGTATCCACCCTCGGTACAGGTCAAAACGCCCCGGCGACCCCTGAAGTGGCCCCACCGGAGGCAGTTATTGGGTCCAGACTCGGGTCTGAGGACCTCCCTAATCCAAGCCTCCGTCCACTCTAGAGACTTCTCCAGTCTAAATGTCCGAAGGTAACCGCCGTGCACGCTCGCGCGCTCCGGTGGTCGTGGCGGATGGCTCGGGTTAGAGCTAGAAGCAGGAGCTTCAGGGGTTAGACACCCATCGTCCAATGGGTCCAGTATTGACTTCGCGGGCAATTTGCCCGATGTTTGTATCACTTCGTTATTGCCTCCTTTGGTCAGACCAGAAAGAACGACCGGGGGAGGACTTTCTTTGTTTAGGGTGTTGGGTTTGCTCCCGCCCCGCTTGGCTACGCACTCGCGCAGCGCATTGGGGGAGGGGTATGGTGCTTCTGTTACGCCGGTGTCATGAGGGAGTTCCATCCTTCCGCTGAAAGCCGGTCCAGTTCAGCAGGGCTGACTCGCCAATGACGGCCGGCTTTTACAGCCTTGATCTGGCCAGTTCTAATAAGCTTGCGCACGTGCTCTTCGTGAAGGGAAAGCGCGTTGGCGACTGCTTCCGGGGTAAGCATAGGACGTAGTAATTGCATAGATTGCATTTGTGAATTGGGGTTGAAGGTTTGGAGTGACAGGGGACCGGGAAGGCCCGGGAGACCCTGAGCCCCGAGGGCCATCTATTGCGTCTCGGGCGGCTTTCGCTGGTTCAAATCCAGCTGCGCACAGCTTATCAAATCGACATGCGATTGCAAGCTTAAACGCACGAAACTGCGCTCCACTTGGGCTCGCAAGCTGGACGTGACTTCGCCCTCGCTGCCACTACAATCGTTGTGCGCCTTCGCAAGATGACGAAGAAACAGCAGGACGAGGTTGAGTGGGTCCACCGGTTGAAGCGGTTACTCCCGGACTTTCCTGAAGGTGAGATCATTCCCAGTGAATGCGACCCACCGGACGTGTTGGTCAAGGACCGGGGGCGGATTCTCGGCATCGAGGTTTCTCGGCTGTTTCGCCCTCCAGCTCCCAATGAATGTCAGACGCTGCAGGCTCGTGAATCAACTATTCAGAAGATCGTCGATCTTGCCCACGAGGTACACCTCAACGCCGGTCTGTCGGATGCGCGAGTGTTCGCCGTCTTCAACAATCAACGGATTGCCTCCAACGAAGTGCAGCCACTCGCACGGGCATTGGCCGACATCGTGCGGCGCAATTTACCTGCTGACGGCGCTCGGAGCGAAGAAGACTACACCTGGGACAACAGGGCATACTTCCCCGAGAAGATCGACAAGGTGATGATTAGTCGGCTTTTTCCTTGTGACACCACTTGGCACGGACGCGAGGCAGCGTGGGGCGGCAGTTGCGATGCGGTTCAGGTCCAAGCGAGAATCGACGCCAAGAATGCGAGATATGATCACATGCGAAGACAGTGTGACGCGTCATGGCTGCTGCTGGTGACCGATTCGACGACCGGTCTTGCGTCACACCTTCAGCTCACCCCGGAGGCACAGGCTCATTGCTACGCGACGCCGTTTGCTCGCGTATTCGTGACCGAGTTGTTCTTTACTCGCGTGCATGAACTACGACTCACAGATAAGCAGGAACAGAACCCAACGCATTAACGTGCCGTTTGCCCCGCGCTGGCCCCGGGGTGCAGGATTAGTCGCCCGCCAGGTAATGTACCACCCCAGTGACCGGCCAGTACACGAGTTCGATAAATGACTGAACTCCCGGCGAGAACCCTTTGCGCATTTGTTTATCGAATGCCACTTCGTCTATGGCGAGCACCACATAAGGAACGAAATAACACGTCAGCGCCAATGCCAGCCAGTACCAGAAGTTCCAGCGCCGTTCGCGGGTTTCGCCCATGATGCATCCTGACACGTCCGGCACGGGCATTCAACCCGTTGCCCCTTTGCCTTCATCATTGATGCAACGGCACGGTACCGCTACGGTTGGGCGCATCCATGAACACCGAAAAGACAGGAGCGATGATTGCGAGAGCGGCGGGCCTCGTGGTCGTCATCACTGGTGCATCGGGGCTGCTGTATCTGCTACCTTGGTTGCAGCCGCCCGACATGGCTTCATCAGGGTGGACGAGTAACTCACCCACTTCCACTTCGACGCCGACGCAGGACTTGATGACGCAGCTGCACGACACCTACTACGTGGTTGCTGGCACGGCGAGTTTCTACATTCCGAGTGCGGTCCAGACGCTTGCAGGGGTCGCCATGATTTTTCTGAGCAGGCCGATTGGTCGTTGGCTTGCCAGAGGATTGAGTGAGAGAGACACAGATGATGCCGACTAACCACGCTCTGTCGCAAACCCGGCCATCGCGTTCTGGTTGCAATCCACGCGTCTCGTGGCCGGGTCGCTGAACTGGGGCCCTTGGGCCACTGAGCTCATACACTGCATCTCATGAGCTTCCTTAAAAAGATATTTGGAGCGAAGCCAGCAGGCCCGTTCATGGAGCATCCAACCGGCGACTTTGAGTCCGCTGTCGCGGCGATGGAGGATGCCGTGGGTCGTCTTCGTGCGCTTCGGAGTTGGGAGCGGTGGATTACATTTAGTGCGCAGGGCGAGGGAGCGGGGCCAGACAGCCATGAGTTTGCGGAGGTTCGGATGCTTCGTGACAAGCTCGACGTTGGAGAGAGGCCGCTAAATGTTCCTCGGATTGTTCAGGTCGCACGCACTGGTGCATCTGCGCTCGTTGCTGATGGCGCACACTACTCCGTTGCTGCCGCTTCGCCGCGAGAGGTCGCTCAGATTCTCGATGCGATTTTCCGGAATCACTTCGGCCTCCGACCGTTCGCTGACGAGGGAGACGACTACGCAATTGGAGCGGAGTGGTAGCGTGCGCTACATGAATTGTCGGCCTAACACCGATGCGCTACAGCGAGCCGCCGATTTCCCTTGCCCATACAGTGCCGCCCTTGGCCCGGTGCGGATTGCTTCGTCATTGATGCGAACGGCACGGTGCCGTTATGGTGATGCGTCAAATATGAGGCAGAATATCTGTTAGCCCCAGTAGCATGGATTCCGATCTACAGGAGTATTTGGAGCAGGAATTCGCGGATTTTGAGAAGGGCCACTTCCACGGGGAACGCTTCTGGCGCGTGCCGCTTTATACGCTCAGAGGGACGCTTCTCTACACATTCTTCGATGAGTTTTCCGGGTTATTCCCGGATCATCCGAGCGAGCACCAGGACGTATTTTACTTGCTCCAGTCTCCCTCCGGCGTTTACTCGATTCTGTTTCGCTGCGCCCATTTTGAGCACGTGGGATCGGAAGACCTTCCCGCACTCGCCAGGTTTATCGACTCCGTTGCTGCCACGCTGACGTCTTCTCGAAGCGGCGACATCGAGTTGCTCGATGGGAACATAGAGAAATTACATATTCGGTTCTATTTTCCTCATGAGCACGTTGTCACATTATTGCAGAGTCATGCAACACGAACACCGGCTTAACCATGCGCTGTCCCGACTGCTTCCGCACGGGCACCGTTGCAATCCACGCGCCCCGTGGCCTCCGTCGCCGAGTTGGAGATGATGAACGTCGCAGCACATGCCAGATTCGAATCGTTCGCGCAAACGTTCGTGCGGAAGTATTGGGAGACAGTAAAGAGTGGCGCTTTCTCGATGCCACCGGACGAGCCCGTCCGCGAAACAGTCGAAGAGCTGCTTTCTGTGGTTTCGTACGAAACAAAATTTAGAGCCGCTTCGGTTCGCGAAGAGGCGTCATACGTGCTTCACATGACGAGTACGCATGGGGATTGGTGGGACTTCGTCTTCCGAGATAGCAATCAGCGCTGGGAGTTGGTTGCAGCGTCAGCCGAGTCTGGCAGTCGGACGCCGCATGATCTTTTGGGGCCAGTTTATGCCCAGTATTTTGCTCCATTTCTCCACCACGTCGCAAGAGCCGCAAACGAGACGAAAAGTGTCTAATCATTCGCCGCACGTGACCAAATCACCCACCACACCGATGATTATCGGATTCGTTGCCGCACTCGTTGCGGGATGTTGCTGGTTATTGTCATTGCCACCAGTCGATACAAGTCAGTGGTCCGAAAAGATGTGGTCGGTGCATCGAACTAATCACTTTACCGAGGATTTGTGCATGATGGTTTTCGCACTGCTGGCAGTCCTCTTTTTCGGGATCGCTTCCTACCGATGGTTCGGCTCCAGAAGACGGCGATGAAGAAGCACAAGGCCCGCCCACCTGTTGCATCGGCCGGTTGGTGAAGTGCAGCGGAAGTGTCAACCACGCTTGCGTTCCTGACGGCCACTTTTTCCAGCATCCGATTTGAAAACAGGGTTTATAAATTGATGCCCCCGGGGTGGGGGGGGTGCCGGGTGTTCGTATCAGATCGTATCAACTTTTCGGCCGTAAGCCACGGGGCGAAGATGAGGACGCGCAGAAAGCGCGGCCCATGATCACTGCGATTCGTGCGGAGCACGCCTCGCGCAAAGCCCTGATTTCATTGGCGAAATGCAATTAACTTTCCATTTTGCAATTTCCATTTTTCAATGGGCGCGGTCCGGAGAGTGATGGGTGCCTGGTGGCCCTCGCGGTCTTCAAAACCGTTGTCGGCCCGCTTGCGGGTCGAGGTATGTTCGATTCGTACCCTCTCCGCCAAAAGCATTTCGCTCAACAAAGACAGGGGTTTTCTTGGAGAACAACAGCATTCTGGCGAATGACCCTGGGCCGCGCTTTCTGCGCATCCGGTTTCCCCGGCTCCGGGCTTAACGGTTGGAAATTTGATACTTGTTGATACTCGATCCCGGCACCCGCGGCCATTTTTCAGTAAACCCCTTTCTTAAATCGGGCGGGGTTAAAAGGTTGATGGCCGCAGGCCGCATCAGATCGGCTGATTACGCAAGCCCAGCCAGCGTCGATATTCCTTACAGTTTTTCGCGGTGATTACAGGTGTTTATCGCCGCGCAATCTGAGGGCATCTCGGTAAGCTCTTTGGAGTGAGTCAGATACGTGCTTAACGCCCAAGCCCTTTTTAAGCGGCATCCGTCATGCTGTTTTTCGGATGCGGGGACGGTGCGTGTTTCCCTTAATTACATGATCGCGCGAATTGTGTTGGTTGTTGCCAGCGTGTTGGTTTCGGCTCTGCCGTCTCACGCGCTGCTGATAGATTTTGAGAATTTGCCCGGCGGGAGTGTCCCCGACTTGTTTAACCCTCATGCGGGGTACGTAAATTTCAGCACGTACCGAGAGGTCCGCCAGGACTCTGACGAAGGGCGCAGGGGCGACGGCACGCTGGTCTATTCCCAAACCGGCGCTGGCGAGATTACCTCATTTCTGGGTAGCTCAGCATTAGCGCTGCGGCATGACCGGAGCATTCTTGGCTGGACTCAAATCCGTTTAGGCGTGGACTTTGTTGGTGGCGTATCGGAGTTCAGCGTTGATGTCGCAAGCTGGGTGTTTGGGATCAGTCTCCGATATTCCGGGTTTGACGCAGCCGGGCAACCCATCAGCGGAACCGTGGGTAGCCGGGGATTCACTTTCGAAGAGTTCTCCACCCACCAGCACGTGGTTGCTCCCGAGGGGGGCTACCTAACCGGCTTTTACATGCAGACTGCAGATTACGCTTACGAGGCGCTCTATCTGGACAATTTGGATTTCACACCAATATCTTCCGGCTCACCACCGTCGCAGGTTCCGGAGTCGGGAACTTCTGCTTTCATGCTCGGCCTTGGGTTAATGGGTCTTTGCGCCTTCCGCCGTTTCCTCACGACTTCTTGCCGTTGACGGCCGCGCCGCGTCGTTTGGGAAAACAAAAACCGACGCCTCGCAAGCGCGCGCTTGAACTTCAGAGCGAGAACGAACTTTCATGGGACGAGCGCACCTACGGTTGCCCCACCGCCCTGGAAAAGCTCTGATTCGAGAACACGATTCCCTTATCTTGGAGAAGATCATTACCGGGGTTAATACGAAGCCGATGCACACCCAAACCACAAGACGCAACACCACCGGGGCCGCACAGATCAACACGCCAGCCACGACGATACCGAATAAGAGTTCTAGAGTCATTTCGATCGCCTTTCCTTGCGCAGTGAAAACATGATGAACATTTCGCACATGCTCATTCCTTCGCTTCCGGGATGGGTAACGAAGCCCGGAACGACATCCATTTGCTCCGGGCGGCCGCAAATTTTAGCAGGAATGCAGCCTCCGCCTATTTCATGAAAGTAGTAGACGCCCAGCGACGGAATTTGACCGCTAAGCATCATAGCCTGATGGGTTTAGTATGGTAGGAAATTCTTGCGGTCATCGAAGCAACAGAAAAGCCTGCCAGCCTGTCAGCCGACGGGTTCCAAACCTCTTTCTCAGAGCCTTGGAAACGGCCCAAGCGCAATCTTTGCTTGATCTGAAATAAGAGATTGCGGCAGAACCTTTAACGCCTTGGAGAGGCAGACGAGTTCAAAATCCGTGACCCATCGGATTTGCGATTCAATTTTCGCCAGCGCCTCGCGACTGATTCCCAAGAGGTTGCATTGTGCCGGGGTGCGCGTCGAGGTCGAGGTATGTTCGATTCGTACCCTACGCCAGGTTATTCCCCCGGCCACACGGGACGGTGCCGCGGTATCTCCGCCTTGAAATCGCCAAGGCTTGGCCAGACGAGTCGCTGGCTGAGATCGACTTCAGCGACCACGACGGTGCCCCACTTCTCCGCCTTCACCATCGGCTTGCCTTCGTGGTCGTAAACTGCCGTCAGCATCCAGTTGCGTGAGATGTCTTCGTAGGTGCTGCTGACGAGGTAGACATGGTTTTCGCACGCGCGCGCGCTCGCCAGCATCGGGTTGCAGCCCCACACGGGCCACGCGATCACTTCCGCGCCGCGCGTGGCGAGTTGCCGCGCGACCTCGGGAAAGAAACCGTCGTAGCAAACCATCATCCCCAGCTTGCCGAAGCGCGTGTCGAAGATTGGGTATTCGTCGCCTGGTGAAATGCCGCCGGAGATTTCCCCGCGCGGCAGCGCCACTTTGCGGTACTTGCCCACGAACTTTCCGTCCGGCCCAAGCAGCGCGGCCACGTTGTAGACCAGGTGACCGTCGCGCTCGAGCAAACCGGCCACGACGTAGAAATTATGTTTCTTCGCGAGCGTGCCGAAGTATTCCGTGCTCGGGCCCGGCACAGGCTCCGCACATTCGGCGTAGCTCTTTCCGAGGCCGAAATAAGTCAGCGTCTCGGGCAGCACAACAAGGTCCGCGCGCTGTTTCGCGGCGTCCTCGAGCAACGGCGCGAACTGCTCGCAGTTGTCCATCAACGTCTTGCCCGCTTTCGGGCGATAGTGCACCGCCGCCAGCCGCACCTTGCGCGTGGGTGGAGCGGACGTTTCCCGGAGCGAAATGTCGGCCCATTCGACTTTCGCTTTCGTCGCCCATTGCAAGTGCAACTCCACCACCGCGCGCGTGGCCTTTGTCGGCGCGCGATACGTCCCGTTGACCGACACCCAATTCTTCTCGCCGCGTTCGCTGTCAGCCGGATACTCCGGTTCCGCCGTGCGTGCGAAGCCCGGCAAAACCGTGCTCACCATCGGTTCGTCGTTCACGACTGGCTTGCCCGCATCGTCCTGCCACAAAATGCGAACAGGCGCGCTGCGGCGCGGGCTGGGGACATTCTCCGCTCGCCGCGACGCGTTGAAACGATAGTGAGTGCCGCCCTTGACCGGAAACGTCCTGCGCCAAAACCCGTGCAAGCCGGGACGCTCGTCCATCACGATCACGAAAGTCCCCGCGCCTTTCACTCCTTCCGTCGGATAAAATGCGAACGTCGGCTTGATTTCCTCACGCGGAGCGGCGGTCTCCCAACCTTCGGGCGGATTGGCCGGCGTGATCGACCCGGCGGCGAACGAAACCATTGCTGGAGCCAGCATCAGAACAAGAAACCTGAAGAGCGACATAACGTCGAAAGTGTAACCGGAATCGAGCCAATGGCGAGACAATAGGAAGCGCTATCGTGTCGCCAGACCTGCCGGACTTTGCACCGCGCATCCTACGCCTTTGCCGCGAGCAATTCCTTTATCCGGGCGACGACCTGGTCTGGTTTGATCGGCGTGAGCGCGCCACCGCGGAGTTTGAGTTCGACTTCGCCTTTTGTCAGTGACTTTTCGCCGACGCCGATGCGGATGGGGAAGCCGACGAGATCGGCATCCTTGAATTTCACGCCCGGCCGTTCGTCGCGATCGTCGATGATCACTTCGACGCCCTGCGCTGAGAGGTCGGCGTAAAGTTTCTCGGCAAGCTGCATCACCTGGGTGTCGGGGGCGACTGCGAGCGGTGTAATGCAGACGGCATAGGGGGCCACGCTGATCGGCCAGATGATGCCGTCCTTGTCGTTGGATTGCTCGATCACGGCCTGCATCGTCCGCGTGATCCCGATGCCGTAACAACCCATGACGGCGAGTTGCTGCTGGCCGGCTTCGTCGAGGAACAGCGCGTGGAGCGACTTGCTGTATTTAGTGCCGAGCTTGAAGACATGCCCAACTTCGATGGCGCGCTGAATTTTCAGCGGTTGACCACACTTGGGACACGGCTCGCCCGCGCAAACCGTGCGCAGGTCGGCCCAGTGCGTCACTTTGATGTCGCGGTCGATCGCGACGTTGCGCAGGTGGAAGCCGTCCTCGTTTGCGCCGGTGGTCATGCCGCTCGCGCCGCGCAACGTTTCATCCCCGTAGACCGGGAACTTCGTCACGTTCACTGCGCCAAGGCTGCCGGGATGCGCGCCGAGCGCGCCGAAGATTTCTTCCGGAGTTGCCGCCCGAAATTCGGCAGCGCCCAACGCGCCGGTGAGTTTCGCTTCGTTGGCCTGGTCATCTCCGCGCATCAGCACAAGAGTGATCTTGCTCGCGACCATGTAGACGAGGGTCTTGATCTGCGCGTGCGCGGCGACCGAGTAAGGCGGTTTGCTAAGCGCCTCGATGGTGACGACGCCGGGCGTCGGGAATTTTTCGAGGGCGGAAGTAGGACTCGACGGACCCCGCCCCTCCGACTTGCCGCGGCCGCTGGTGGCCTTTTCGACGTTGGCGGCGTAATCGCCTTTTTCGCAGTAAACGACTTCGTTTTCGCCGGCTTCGGCGGGGACCATGAATTCATGCGAGAACTTGCCCCCGATCGCGCCGGTGTCGGCTTCGACCGGCATCGCCTTGAGGCCGCAGCGCTGGAAAATGCGCGAATAGGCATCGTACATTTTCTGGTAACTGCCCTGCGCCGCTTCGTCGCTCACGTCGAAGCTGTAGGCGTCTTTCATGATGAATTCCTTCGCGCGCATCAGACCGAAGCGCGGGCGGATTTCATCGCGGAATTTCACCTGGATCTGATAAAAATTCCGTGGAAGCTGGCGGTAGGAACTGATTTCATTTGCGACGAGCGTGGTTATGACCTCTTCGTGCGTCGGGCCAAGCACCCACTCCTTTTTCGCCCGGTCGCGCACCTTGAAGAGCACGTCACGCATCACCTCGTAGCGGCCACTTTGTTGCCAGATGTCGGTGGGTTGGAGCGCCGGCATGAGCACTTCAGACGCGCCCGCGCGATCCATTTCTTCGCGAACGATCTGTTCGATCTTGCGCAGGGCGCGCAGGCCCAGCGGCAGAAAAGTGTAGAGCCCGCCGGTGAGTTTGCGAATGAGCCCGGCGCGCAAAAGGAGTTTGTGCGAGACGATCTCCGCGTCCGCGGGCGTCTCTTTCAGGGTCGGAATTAGAGCTTGAGTCCAGCGCATCGGGCGAAAATTTCAGGGGAGAGCCCGTGAAAGTCGAGTTTTAACAAGTTGAGGCAGGGAACGCTGCCCCCGGCGCGCCGCAACGGGGCAAACTTGCATGCCATTTCTCCGCAAAGAGACGGAGGGTCAATACCCCATTCTACGTTGCCCCACGGAATGTTAAAGAGGATGGCTTGTGAAGTCCAAATCAGCAGGAACCAAATCTCAACGCGCTGTGCGCGCCTCGCATCGGTGATCTTAACTGGCTCACTGCGCGTCCTCCTGGTTGAAGACTCGGTGGACGATGCTGACCTGCTTGAGTTGGCGTTGAAGCGGGGCGGCTATGAAGTGTATTGCGAGCGCGTCGATAATCCTGAAGCGATGGATGCGGCGCTCAAGCGAGGCGGCTGGGATATCATTATCTCCGACTATGTAATGCCGCGCTTCAGCGGGTTGGACGCGCTGACGCTCATGCAATCGCACGGAGTCGACCTTCCGTTTATCCTGGTTTCCGGACACATCGGCGAAGAGCTGGCCGTCGCTGCCATGAAGAGTGGCGCGCACGATTACGTGATGAAGGACCGCCTGGCGCGGTTGGTGCCGGCGGTGGCACGCGAATTGCGCGAGGCGAAAAGCCGCCGCGCCCGGCTCGCATCCGACGAGGCCCTGCGCGAAAGCGAGGCCCGCTTGAAGTGCTCCCTCGAAGCCGAACAAAAGGCACGCGCCGACGCCGAGGCCGCCGGCCGGGCCAAGGACCAGTTCCTGGCGATGCTCAGCCACGAACTGCGGACGCCGCTCACGCCCGTGCTCATGCTCGCGGAGACGCTGCTTGCTTCCGCGAAGCTCCCGGCCAAAGTGCGTTCGGCCCTGGAAGTCATCCAACGCAACGTGGAGCTGGAAGCAAAACTGATCGATGACTTGCTCGACCTGACGCGAATCACGCACAAGAAACTCGAGTTGCAGTTGCAAACAGTGGATGTCCACCAATTGCTGCGCGCCGCGATCGAAATTTGCCACTGCGACGTGCAGGCCAAGGGCCAGCGTTTGGTCGCAAAACTCAAAGCGGATCGGCATTTTGCCCAGGCCGATCCCGCGCGCTTGCAGCAGGTGTTTTGGAACCTCATCAAGAATGCCGTCAAGTTCACGCCGTCCGAGGGCACCATCCACGTGCAGTCGGCGAATTTCGGCGACAAGATTCGCATTCGTGTGAAAGACAGCGGCGTGGGCATCGAGAAAAGCATGCTGGAGAAGATATTCAAGCCGTTCGAGCAGGGCGGCCAGAAGGTCACGCACGAATTTGGCGGATTGGGTTTGGGGCTGGCGATTTCGAAGGCGACCATCGATGCGCACAGTGGCACGCTGAGCGCCGACAGCGCCGGCAAAAATAAGGGCGCCGAATTTACGGTAGAACTTCAAACAGTTGCATCACCTCATGAAACGTAAAAAATCACTCCACATCCTCGTCGTTGAAAACCACCAGGACACGCTCGATGCGATGAAGATGTTCCTCGATCTGTGCGGACACACCACGGAAACCGCTGGCACCATGAAGGCCGCGCTGGACGTGGCTGTGGGAAACACTTTCGATCTCGTGATCACCGATATTGGTTTGCCCGACGGCGACGGGTGGGAGTTGATGCGCCAGTTGCGCGAGCGCGGGCCGGTCCGTGCGGTCGCCATGAGCGGTTACGGCTGGAAGGAAGATTTGGAAAAGAGCCGCGCCGCCGGCTTCGAAGCGCACCTCTTGAAACCGCTGAAGATTACCGAACTCGAAAACGTGTTGCGCAAACTGGAGCAGGCGGGCGGTTCTGACACTCCGAAGCGTCCCCGGCGCAAGGCCGCCGCCGTCGCCGCTTAGCTCGCCGTGTGGGCCCAAACCTCGAGCGAGGTTTGGAGATAATTCTCGATGCGGTCCGTCACCGCCGCTTCGTTGTACTTCGCCAGCACTTCCTGCTGGCCGTTCTCGGCAATCTTCATCCGCAACTCCGGTTGCTGCACAAGCTGTTGAATGCGCGACGCCAACTCTCCCTCGTCTCCCGGCATATAGGTGAGCGCGATGTCCCCATGGCGAAACAATTCGCCGGCCCCGCCTGCGGCGGTGCCAACCACCGGCAACCCGGATGCCATCGCTTCGAGCGGTGTCAGCGAATACGGCTCGTTCCATTCCGCAGTGTGCAGGAGCACGTCGTGTTTGCGATATACAGCGGGCAAATCCTTGTTGATGTTCGACATCGAAAGAAACTCGACCCCCGTGAGCTGGTTCTGCGCGGCGTGGGAGCGCAGTTGCGCGATATAAGTGGAGTCGCCCCGGCCAAAAATACTCAGGGTGACGTTCACTTTGTCCTCGCGCAGGATCTGCAAAGCCTTGAGGGCCGTCAGGGCGCCGCAGCGTTCCTCGAGGTTGGCGACAATGAGCAGCTTCGTCGCCGGCGCGGAGACGGGCTTCACTTCACCCACAAACGATTGCGTGGGAATGCTGGGATAAATCACGTCGGCGTGGTTCACCTTGAAGCCGGCCTGTTCCGCTTCCTGCTTCAGCGCGTGGCTGCAGAAATAGATGCGGTCGAAACGAAACCCCGAGATCGATCCGGGCTGGACCGAAGCAGGGTCCGCATACAACGGCGGAATGCGATCGTAGCCTTTCATCATCCGCGTCGGCGCGAGGTCGTCGAGCTTGTTGCGTCGGCCGAAGAGTTCCGCAAAGAGCCGCACAGGCGAACCGCCGGGCCGGTTCCACCATCGCAGCCAAAGGTCACCGCGAATGCCCTCGGAGAGCCATGGATCAGCCACGTCATAGACCGTGGGCAGACGGGAGTTGCGCAACGCGAACACAAACGACTTGGGCAGCCCGTGCAGGCTGTAGACGTGAATCAAGTCCGGCTTAAAAGTAGCGATCGTCTCGCGAAGAATTGCGTGATTTTGCATTTCCACCGCGCGCAACTCCCGGAATCGCGTGATCGGCTTGTGATCGTACACACCGTTCAAAGTCAACCGGCGGTCGACATCTCCGCTGCGCTGCTCGTTTTTCATCCCGTGCCTGGAAGTCAGCACGTGCATCGCGTGCCCGCGCAGCCGCAGCGTGTCGGTCTGCGTTTGGCAGCGCAAATCGTACGTGCCGGCATGGTGCGGGGGATAGAGATGAGTGAGGACGAGAATCTTCACGCCCGTGCAGGGTGAGTCAACGGCGAGGCCGCTGTCAACACCTTGGGGTTATTGCCCTATTTAAGGGCTTGAAAGAAACCTCTAGTGTCCCGGCCATGGGTTCTCGGGGTATTCCTCCTGCTGTTCTCCTCGCGGAAGACAGTGAAAACGACATTCTCATGTTTCGTCGCGCCGCCCGCCGCGCCAGATTCAACCAGCCTTTGCACGTCGTCACCAACGGCGAAGAAGCCGTCGCTTATCTCAAAGGCGAGGGCAAATTTCGCGACCGCGACCACTATCCGTTGCCCAACCTGGTATTGCTGGATTTGAAGATGCCGCGCATGAACGGTTTTGAAGTTCTCCAATGGGTGCGCCGGCAACCGCAGTTCGTTGCCCTGCAGGTCGTCGTTCTCAGCAGTTCGGATGAGATTCGCGACATCAATCGCGCCTACCAGCTCGGGGCCAACTCGTTTTTGGTGAAGCCCCTTTCCTTCGATGAGTTCGTGGGGATGCTCGAAGCGCTCCGCAGTTACTGCCTTCGGGTGTCTCAGACGGTTGGCCGCCGCCAGGCTGTTGAACCCGCGCGCGTTGCCGCCTAAGTCAGCCGACTGAATCCAGGTAGCTCTGGAGCAGGATCGCCGCCGCCGTTTTATCAACCTTCTCTTTTCTCCTGGAGCGACGAACGTCCGCCTCAATCAGATACCGATTGGCCTGAAC
>Ga0105340_1000444_pt1 | contig 20033 bp, 19 predicted proteins | sample EasRivMeERMLT700_FD_89676 | JGI IMG/M metagenome (GOLD analysis project Ga0105340, IMG submission 89676) | Soil microbial communities from meander-bound floodplain in the East River, Colorado, USA - East River MetaG ERMLT700 | ecosystem: Environmental > Terrestrial > Soil > Floodplain | place...
ATCGATGACGCGGCCGGTACGCGGCACGGGCTTGGGCAACTGCTCGAGTTGCGAGGCTACGACACACGCGAGGCGAGGAACGGTGCCCACGGCTTGGCGATGCTGCGGAGCGAGCCGGGGATTCGCCTCGTCATCCTCGATTTGCGGATGCCGGAGTCGGACGGGTCGTGGTTCAGAGAGCACCAGCTGGACGATCCAACGATCGCCGGGATTCCCGTGGTCGTGTTCACGGGCGCTGGGGACGCCGAGACACTACGAAGCACGCTTCGAATTGAGCATATTCTCTATAAGCCGGTATCGATCGACGCACTCCTTGACATCGTTGCCCTCTACTGCGCGGCCTAACGCGGATTTCATTTCCACGTAGCCACAGAGACACAGAGTCACAGAGAATTTTCAATTGTTTTTGCCCTCTGTGTCTCTGTGACTCTGTGGCCCTTCGAACTGAAAAGCACTCGTATCGACTCGGCGCTGACCTTCTGCATCTCACCTCAGTCGAGAGCGAGCCGACTGAGCGAGTATGTGCGATAGGTGTGCGAAGCGGCCGGTGCGCGTTGACACGCCGGATGACCGCACTCCTCGATTTGTACCTGCGTTGTCGATTAACATCTGGGCCTCTCGCCGCATTTCGAACAACTCGGAATCACGTGCCCGACGCTGCGCCCAGGGCCGAGCGCCGCGGCCACTGCGGAAAGGCCGTCCCGATGAAACTGAAAGTGTTGTTGTGCGCAATCGCGATGACCGCCGCCGTATCGTCACTCTCGGCGCAGACCACGCCAATCGTCGTCAAGGCGGGAACGCTGATCGACGGGAAGGGCGGCACGCGGAGCAACGTCGCCATCGTCATTCAGGATTCGAAGATTGTGCGCATCGAACCTGCGCGCGCCGGAGCGACTTTCGACCTGTCCACCCAGACGGTGATGCCGGGCTTCATCGACACCCACGCGCACTTGTTCGATCATTTCGACCGGACGTCCGGGCGCCTGCGAACGGCTGCCATACCCGAAACACCGGCGCAGACGATGCTCTACATGGTCGAGAACGCGTACCGGACGCTGCAGGCAGGCTTCACGACGGTTCAGAGTCCCGGCAACGAACTCGACAAGGACCTGCGCGACTGGATCAACGACGGCCGTGTGCCCGGCCCACGGGTGCTGACGTCGCTGCGCCAGATCTTCGATAATACCGGTTCGCCCGAGGAGATTCGCGTATTCGTGCGTAAGGCTATAGCCGACGGTGCCGATTTCATCAAGATCTTCGCTACGGGGAGCATCCGCGACGGCGGCAGGCAGACGATGACCGACGCGCAGATTCAGGCGGCGTGCGGCGAGGCAAGCGCGCTCGGCAAGCGGACCCTCGCGCACGCACAAGGACCGGAAGGCGCGAAAGCGGCAGTGCTGGCGGGATGCACCACGATTGAGCACGGCAACCGGCTCACCGACGAAGTCATCCGGCTGATGGTCGAGCACGGTACGTACTTCGATTCGAACAACCACCTGATGATCTACAACTACCTGGAGAACAAGCCGCGCTTTCTCGGCATCGGCAATTACACCGAGGCAGGGTTCGCGTACATGGAGCGCGGCCTCACGCCGGGCAACGACTCGTTCAAGCGCGCGCTGGCCGCAAAGGTGAAGATGGTGTTCGGCACCGATGCCACGGCGGGCGCGCACGGGCGGAACGCCGAGGAGCTGATTTACCGCGTCAGGGAAGGCGGGCAGACGCCATTGGACGCCATCGTCACCGCGACGTCGCGGTCGGCAGAGTCGATGCGGCTCGGCGACCAGATCGGCACCATTGCCCCCGGCATGCAGGCCGACATCATCGCGACCGACGGCAACCCGCTGCAGGACATCACGGCGGTGCGTCGCGTCACGTTTGTCATGAAGGGCGGCAACGTGTTCAAGAACGAAGTCCCGGCCTCATCGCAGCCGGGCGCCACGAAGAGGACGAACGAATGACTCGCATCGGATTCGTCCTGGCCGCGCTGCTGACGATCAGTCTGGCGGGAACCGCGGCGGCCCAGTCAAAGAACGACCCGTCGATCGGCACCTGGAAGCTGAACGTCGCGAAGTCAAAGTTCACGCCCGGCCCGCCAATCCAGGGCGATACCCGCAGCTACGAAGTGAATGAAGCCGGGTGGCTGTTTGTCACCACCGAAACGACTCAGCCGGACGGTACGCGCACCGGTGTTCGTTTCGCCGCGAAGTTCGACGGCAAGGCGTATCCGCAAATCGGCCGCTTCGCGCCGACCGTGACGCTGATTACGTACGAGCCAGTAGACAGGCGCACGCTGAAGTACACGCAGCGTGACACGAGCGGCAAGATCGTATCGACGAATACGCGCACCGTCTCCGAGGACGGCAAGACGATGCTCATCGAGCAACGCACGTCCAACGCCAGCGGACAGCCGGTGGTGAACATCGAACTGTTCGAACGGCAGTAGTCACTACGCCTGGCGAACCAGAAGGCGGGGTCGAAGTAATTCCTCACTTTTTCTGAGCTTCCAGCTCCTGGAGTTTCTGGAGCTCGTCCAGCTCGCGGTTGTTCGTGCAGTAGAACTCGTACACCTCCCCGTTTCCGAGCGTCCAGCGGCGAGGAGCGGATTTCCACGGCTTCGCCAGGACCTTCGGATCGTCGACGGTGATCTCGACCATCAGATAGTTCATGGACGGACGGGTGTAGCGCTCGGTGACGTGCAACGCGTCGCTATGAAACCACCCATTCGGCATGACGTACGTTTTTTCGTCGAACCCGGTCGAATCGACGACCAGGGTGTCGCCATCCCAGCGAGTCGTGCTGGTACCGTGAAACCAAGGCTCCGGATTCTTCGGGACAGGGCGTCCATCCGTGTAGATGAGACGCCAGTTATTGAGGACTTCGTACAGCTGCGCCAACATGGTTGGCGTCTGGACAATGACCGTCGAATAGGGGTTCTGCAGCCAGATGGCTGGAACACCACGCGGGATGCAGTTCACGGACGACTTCGACAGCTCGATTTCCACCGGCGTCATCGCCTTGATTTTTGCCTCCGCCCACGGCTGGAACACGGGTGGCACTTCCGGCGTCATCCTGGGATCGAATTGCCGTCTCGCGGCGGGATCGACACCATCGCGACCGCTGACGCCCTGGCCCGCGCTATTGGGCAGCCAATGACCGGACAAATCCGGACGGCCGTTGGCCAGGCGCGGCGCGGGACCGCCCGGCGGCATCACCTTGATCGCGTATTCCGTATTCTGGGCGTGGGACGGCGCGGGCCCCATGCATACCAGCATCAGCATTGCGGTGCATGCGAGGCTGCAGCGACCCTTCGACACGCTCAGGGTCGTCCCGAGCGGAATCGAGAGACGAAGACAACGTTTCATGTTCACGGCTCCTGACGCTAGTCTTGAAGTTGTCCCATCTGGCGCAGAACGCCATCAGACGCGAACTTGAGTGAACCGGCGGCGGCATAATTCGGCCTGCCATTTTTCGCGACGCAGCCTCTCACCCACACTTCTTTGCCGATGTTATCGAGGAATAGCTGCCGATCGGTACCAGCTCTCCTCAGTGTGATGAGCGCGTACGTCTGAAAAGACCAGTTCTGCACATCTCCGCCTACGTCCTTGACGTCCACATGGAAAAACCCGTGGGGGTTCGTCCACTCAAGTTTCGTGAGCGTGCCCGTAAACTCCCGGCACTTTGTTGCGTCGAACTCCGCGGCGAACGAGTGATGTGCAAACGAGGGAACCGCCACGAGAAGCACACCAATCGTCGCCGCTGCTGCGGCAAGAATCCTCGGAGTCTTCATCGGAAACCTCACTTCTCATCCCGTCTCATCTGCGACGTTGCTCGGAGTGGCGTGTATACGCCCCCGTGTGCCTGTTGTCAAATGGAGCGGGCCGTGATTTCCCGATGGCTTCACAATGCAGGCGCGTCGTCGCGTCGAAAGTCATGTCCCGCGACGCGCCGCCGGGCTTCGGCCGTGATCCAGGTGAGGTACTCGGTCCACAGCTCGCAGACCTAGCGGTCGTTGGTTGTCAATCGGATCGATTCGGTCGTGAACGCTCCGGGGCTTTCTTGGCGATTGTGTGTTACCGCGGACTCTGGCAGTATTCAGGCGGCAAAGGAGAAGTCCATGCGCGTGGCTTCAATGATGACGCTCGCTGTCGTGCTGCTGGTGCGGGCGGTCTTCGCGCAGGAATGGGTCGAGTACACCAGTCGCGCCGATCGGTTCACGATTCCCGCACCGGGGCAACCGAAGATCGAGACGATCGCGTGGGAGTCGGAGTACGGCGCCAAATTTCCAGGCCGCCTGTATGCGTGGCAGCAAGGGGGCACCCGCTACTCGATCACCGTCGTCGACTACTCCGATGCCCAGCGGATCCATGCGGCGTTGAACCACATCGCGTACTCAGGAGGCCCGGGGCCGGGGGGCGTCTACTGGTTGGTCGACATCGCGGGCTCGGTCCCCCATGCCGCGACAAGGTACCGGCAGAAGCCAGGTGTTACGGTCACGTACGACGCCTTTCACTATATTGAGTTCGTCCCCGGCCTCGAGCTGCAGCTCACGAATCCGGACACGACGCGCACCTACGCCGGCATCTATCTGCACGAGAACCGGCTGTACATTCTCGATGCCACGGCACCCAGGGACGCCGCACCGCCGATCATCTTTCAGCAGTCGTTCGGGTTTCTCGACGCGGAGGGGAATCCCGTGAGGTATCGTCCTTTCTATGTCAACCGCTTTCCGGAGCCCCGGCCCGTTCAGGGCAGCCCAAGCGCGACGCCGCAGGAGTATCAGCAGCCGCCGGCACGATGATCGTCCGGTTCCGCGAGTAAAGCGACACGTCGCGCCTCAATCGCGCTTAGATTGCGCGATCTGATCCTTCGTCCGCCCCGTCGACGAATCGAGGATCGCGATTCTGAGACGGCTTATCGCCAGACGTTTGGTAACGATACGCCGGAGGATTGAGGAAACGGCATCCGCGAGCCGTCCATGCGGTGGCGGTGGCAGTGGCGGACTTGTCATCGTGCCCCGAACGCCATATCGTGAACCGCCATGCGCAGACGTGCGAAATGGGTGCTCCTGCTCTCGGTTGTTCTGCTGGGGCTCGCGCATGCCGACCGAGATGCGGACTCCGTCAGCAACTGGCGGCTCGCCAGCCGCGCCCCAGTGGGCCTGGCGCCGGATCCCGCAGAGACTCCTGAGGCCGTCGTGCAGGTGTACGCGGCGCGGGCAGCCCGTTGGCGCGGCTACTTCGGCGTGCATACATGGATTGCCGCCAAGCCAACGAACGCACCGGCGTTCACGGTGTATGAGGTGACCGGATTCCGGGTCCGGCGCGGGGGCCCCGCGGTCAGGATAAGCCAGCGGTCTCCCGATGGGCGGTGGTTCGGCAGCGCACCGGATCTGCTTGCCGACATGAGGGGCGCCGGCGTCGATGCGATCATCGGTCGCATCGAGCAGGCGATCGCGACGTACCCGTACGAAAACAGCTATCGGATCTGGCCGGGCCCGAACTCCAACACGTTCACCGCGTTTGTGCTGCGGCAGGTACCGGAGCTCCGGGTCGATCTCCCGGCGCACGCCGTCGGCAAGGACTACCTGGGCGCACGCGTGTTCGCGCGGCCGCCGAGCGGCACGGGGGCACAGGCAAGCATCTTCGGCGTACTCGGGTTGCTCGCTGCCGCCGAGGAAGGGCTCGAGGTGAACGTTCTTGGCCTGACGTTCGGCCTGGATCCGAGCGATCTGGCGCTGAAGCTGCCGCTCGTCGGCAGCATCGGGTTCGACGCTTGGGACACGCCTAACTCGCAATGACTTTGGACATTCTGGATTTCAGCCAGGTCGACGATGATGGGTGCGGAGTCGCCTATGAAGAGCGAGCGTTGGCGTCAGGTAGAGGAACTCTTCCATGCCGCGCTAGAGCGCACGCCCGAGGAGCGCCAAGCGTTCCTCGGACAAGCCTGCAGCGAAGATACCGAGCTTAGGCTTCAGGTCGAACACCTCATTTCCATCGACCAGCGTGCCGGAAGCCGCCTGGAATGGCAGGTTATCGAAGAGGTCACCGCCGCTCTGGACGCTGATGCGCCACTCGAAGGCGCGCAGGTGGGACCGTATCGCATCCTTTCACCCTTGGGCGCTGGCGGGATGGGCAAGGTTTATCGGGCGCGCGATACGAAGCTGGGCCGGGACGTCGCCATGAAGACGCTGCCCTCCGAGTTTGCGCGCAATCCGGAGCGCCTCGCGCGCCTGCGCCGTGAAGCGCGGACTCTGGCTTCGTTGAACCACCCCAATATCGCGGCGATCTACGGAATGGAGGAATCCGGCAATTCCGACTGGCTCGTACTTGAACTGGTGGAAGGGCAGAATCTCCGCGGGCCCCTCCCAGTCCCGGAAGCGTTGCGCATTGCCAAACAAATCGCGGAGGCGTTGGAAGCCGCGCACGAAAAAGGCATCGTTCATCGCGATCTGAAACTGGCCAACGTGAGAGTCACGCAGCAGGGCCGCGTGAAGGTTCTGGATTTCGGTCTTGCAAAGGCAGTCTGGGCGGAGGGCCAACCCCAGCCAAGCCAGAACCAGGATGTCTCCCGGCCGCCCGCCGGAACAATATTCGAGTCTCTCGCCGGCCGCATCATGGGAACGCCTGGTTATATGAGTCCCGAGCAGGCCCGGGGCCGGGACGTTGACCATCGGACCGATATCTGGGCCTTCGGCTGCGTCCTGTACGAGCTGCTGACCGGCAAGCGCACCTTTCGTGGCGAGACCCAAACCGAAACGCTCGCGGCAGTGCTGGAACGAGAGCCGGACTGGCAAGCGCTACCCCCCAACACTCCCGTCAAGATTCGCGATCTGCTAAGGCACTGCCTTCAAAAGGACCCGGAACGCCGCCTGAACGATATTACGGAGGCGCGAAAAGCTCTCGACGCGGCGTTGGGCGGATGGGACCGCTGGAAGGTCGCGGCAATCGCTGGTGCGGCTGCTGTCATCGTCTTCGGCGGCGTGGCAGCCGCCGTCTGGCCGCGCGACCCCCTCCGTCCCACGGATCAATCGCAGTGGGTGCAACTCACCAAGTTCGCAGACTCCGTTTCGCAACCCGCTCTTTCACCCGACGGCCGGATGGTTGCCTTTATCCGCGGCGAATCCACGTTCTACGGACCGGGACAGATCTACGTCAAGCCTCTGCCTGACGGCGAGCCGGTGCAGTTGACGCACGACGTCCTGGACAAGATGAGTCCTGTGTTCTCTCCCGATGGCGCGCGCGTCGCTTACACCACCGTCAACCCGGATTTTCAATGGGACACCTGGACCGTCCCTGTACGCGGGGGCGAGCCGCAAATCATGCTCAAGAACGCCTCCGGTTTGGTCTGGACCGGCCCGCGCCAGATCCTGTTTTCCGAAATACGAATGGGCGTTCACATGGCGGTGGTGAAGTCGGAGGAAAGCCGTATCGGCCAGCGCGATGTCTACGTGCCCGCGGACGAACCCGATATGGCGCACCGTTCTTATCTTTCGCCGGACGGGAAATCGGCACTCCTGGTGGAAATGGATATCGACCACTACTGGGAGCCTTGCCGTGTGGTTCCCTCGGACGGCAGCTCGACGGGGCGCAAGGTGGGTCCGCCGGGAGGAGGTTGTACATTCGCCGCGTGGTCGCGGGATGGGAGGTGGATGTATTTCACATCGAACGCGGTGGGCGCAAATCACATCTGGCGGCAGCGTTTTCCTGATGGCAATCCGGAGCAGATCACCGCTGGCCCAACCGAAGAGGAAGGCATCGCCATGGCGCCGGATGGCCGCTCTTTCGTCACCGCCGTCTCGCTGCAAGGCGCTTCCCTGTGGCTCCACGACGCGAGCGGCGACCGGCAGATCTCGGTCGAGGGAAACGCCGCGACTCCGGCCTTCACGCGCGATGGCAGCAAGCTCCTGTACCGCCTTGTGAGGGAGCAGCCCAACGAATTCGCCTATTATCGGGACCTTGGAGAAGTGATGGTGGCCGACCTGAAGTCGGGGCGCTCGGAACCCTTGGTGCGAGGTTTTCCGGTCCTCAATTTCGACACCTCGCCTGACGGCCGCGAGGTTGTGATGGAAGCGCCCGACAAAGCCGGCCGGGCGCGGCTTTGGCTGGCGTCCCTCGATCGCCGCGCGCCTCCGCGCCAGATCCCGAATGTGGAGGGAGGGCAACCGCATTTCGGTCCTTCCGGCGAAATCCTCTTCCGGCACAATGAAGGGACGTCCACCGCTGCCGGAAGCCTCGGTTTTATCTACCGCGTTCTCCCCGACGGAACCGGATTGCAAAAGGTGTTAGAACAGCCGGTGAGCCTCTTCAACTTTCCCAGCCCGATATCGCCCGATGGCCGGTCGGTCTTCGCCTGGGCTGCGCCCCCGGGAGGCCGCGAGGGCGGCCAGGTGCTCTCGCTCGACGGAAAACCGCCGATCTACCTCGGCGGCAATGGACAAGTCACTTGGGGAGCCGGGGGAGCGTTGGTCTCGTACTATGGCGCGTCCGAGGCTTTCTATTTTCCATTGGCGGGTCGCCAGACTCTGCCCCCTATTCCGGCGGACGGATTTCGCTCCGGCGAAGAAATCGCCCGCGTGCCCGGCGGGCGTAGAATCGAGGGCCGGCTCATTACGCTCGGTCCGACCCCCGATGTATACGCGTTCTATCGCGGTAACACGCAGCGGAATCTTTACAGCATCCCGATTCCGTGAGCCCGCCTATCTTCCAGGCTGGGGATTGAAGCTGTATGTTCCATCCCAGTCAAACAATAAACCGTTCGCTTCTTGGTTGTCAGTCCACCTCACGTTGACGCGAGCGGTGAATCCGGCAAGCCGGCCAACCCCATCGGTTAACGTGCATAACCCCACTGGCCCCGGAGTGCCGATGTTGTTGGGACCCGTACAGCGGCCGACTGCCCACCGCTTCTCGCTGACGAAGACGAAGATATTGGTGTCGAAATAGCCAGGACCTGCAAGGCCTTCGATAGGGCCCTGCGGAACGAACGGGCCGCCAGGCGGAACGTTGTAGAAGATCCTCGTTCCCGCGGGGAGCTCCGATAGATTCGAACTGACGATCGTGCAGAAGTCTGTGCCGGGTTGCCCCGATTCCCCAGTGCAATCCTTCACGATATGAAGCCCTCCGTTTCGTCCGTTCTGAGCGGCGAGCGGGACCACAAGCGCACCCGCCGCTAGGGCTCCGAGCGGGGCAGCGACAGCGATCATTCCAAGCAAACGATGCAGTTTCATGGCGTTTCTTGCCTCCTGCATGTAATTCCGCGAACCGGGGCAAAACCGGTTAACACCCGCTCCGATCGTGTTAAAACTCTCCGGCGTGACCAATCCGGACGGGCAGGACATCACGGCGATGCTGGCGGCCTGGAACGGGGGCGACGGGCACGCGCTCGATCGCTTGATGGAAATCGCGTATCCGGAGCTGCGCCGGGTGGCGCGCCAGTATCTTGCAGGACGGCGCCCGGGAGACAGCCTGGAATCGGCCGTCCTGGCGAATGAGGCTTATGTCAAATTGGTGCGTTCCGGTGGAATCCAGTGCGAAAACAAGGCGCATTTCCTGGCCCTGTGCTCCCAGATCATCCGCCGCATCCTGGTGGATCACGCTAGAAGACGCGGCTTTGCCAAGCGTGGCGGAAAAGCCCTGCGAGTCTCTCTCGATGATGTGCTGTTGGCGGCCGAGGAACGTGGAGTCGAGCTGTTGGCGCTCGACCGCGCGCTCGACGAACTGGCAAGAATCGACGCCCGCAAAAGCCGCGTAGTCGAACTTCGTTACTTCGGCGGATTGAGCATCGAAGAAACGGCCGCGGTCCTCAATGTTTCGATAGACACCACCAAACGCGACTGGAGGATGGCTAAGGCGTGGTTGATCTCGCAGCTTTAACCCGTAGCTTGGGGCAGAAAGCGTAAGGAGCGCAGCGCCCGCGTTTTGGATAGGTCTGACGGCGAACCCGGAAGTCGGCCTCTTTTGAAGATAGAACGCGCAAAACGGCGATCTGGCGATCGACGCCCAACCTGCGGGATTCGTCGACCCTTCGCGACTTAGCGCGATCTACTCAAGAGATTATTGCGCTCCGCTAAATTGTCAGCGGATTCAGTCTAGATTGATACAGGTTGGACGTTCGAGCGGAACCCTCACTCCCCGCTTTTCAGAAATTCACTTGTCAATCTGGCGCAGCGTTCAGGCTGATCCATCCAAGCCCAACGCCCCGCATCTGCCACGACTTCGCAGCGTGCTTCTTGCGCCATGGTCGCCATCTCCTGTCCCAACGTCGGCGGCCCGTGGTCAGTCTGTGCGATTCGTGTCGCCGCTGCGCGCAGCTCATTTGGAACGTTACCCGCGATAAGCGTCCGTACTGATTAGCGTCTCTGGCACACGACATCGCTCGTCGCTTCGCCGACGTTGATCAGCCAGCCACGATGCGGCCGGATCCTCAACGTGCCGGCCACCGGCCAGCAGTAGGGCAAGCACCCCCTATGTGCTCCGCTCCGCGGTTGCCGATAAGGAGACCGTGCCCCCAGTTGTAGAAGCCACAATTGCACTGTCGCGGGTGTATGTGAACAGCGACGCAGTAGTTCGGTTCGAGGTCGTGAAGGTTCGCCGCTTCTCTGGCAAAGAGCGGCATCGTGAAACTTACTGCTTCCGAGGCAGCCGGCCCTCATGAGAGACCACGTGCGCTGGGACCCTCAAGTACAAACGCAACGCCACGCGCTCGTCCTGACGACCCGTGACTGCGGGCCCGGCGGTGACAGTCGTCGTCGCACGCGCTCGGACCGGTGGCTTCAGCCAGTCGGGAGCCGCTGATGGAATGGGGCGCAATTGCCGTAATCGGCGTGGGGCTCATCGCGTTTGTGTGGCGGCGATCTCGACGCTCTGTCACGTTTGATGTTGGCCCGTTGAGCAACGGCTGGCTGGCGGAGCAGAAGGTCAGCCGGGAAGGATGGCGGCCATAAGTTGCGCCAAAGGGGGGATATACCCCCCACCTAGTCTGAGCGCCACGAGCACAAACATGGCTGCCGGAACGCCGCCGAGGCCGCAACCCTTCACCACGATCCCGTCAACGTCGCCCATTCCGATGAGCGAACGAATGAAGCGGCGGCCCGCTCCGACGTAGCTCGTGACCCCGGCAGGCCGCTTACCAATGAACGCCAAGTGCCAGACATCGTGGCATTGCGGCGCTACTTGATTATCCAGAGATAGACACTGCGTCCCTCGACCTGAATCGCCTCGTCCGCGGGCCACTGCGCGCCCATACTGAAGGACTGCGAAACGACGCGCGAGCCGGGCTTCAGCTCCTTCTGCAGCTTCGGCATCAGTTTTTCGTTGAGCGACTGCAGCAGATACAGCGTCACGACCGTTGCTTCACCGATCGGCGTCGTGAAGAGATCCTGGTTCAGGAAGCGTACGCGGTCGCCGACGCTCGCCTTGCGCAGATTTTCATTGGCTTCTCTGATCCGCTGCGGGTCGATGTCGATCCCGACCGCCGACTTGGCTTTGAACATCTGCACCGCCGCAATCGGGATGCGGCCGTCGCCGGAGCCGAGATCGTAGACGACGTCGTTCAGGCCGACCTTGGCCAGCTTGAGCATGGCCTCGACCACCCCGGGCGGGGTAGGCACGTAGATTACGTCCGGCGACCGCAACTGCGCCGGCTGAGAAGTCGTCTGCGCCCGCGTCGCGTCGGCGACGAGGACGGTTGAGAACAGGACTGCGAGGATTACGCCTCGGAATCGCATAGTGCTCACCCTTCCTGTATTCGATGACGTTCGATTTTACAGCACAGATCGCGCCTCGCGACGCTACTCTGGGGTGGAGGGAATTTGAGCACCCAGGTCCCTCCCGCTTTCAAGGTCCCGATCCTGACGCAGCGCGCGCTCGCCAACGTCAGAGCGTCCGCGAAAGGATCGCTTCCATTCCCAGGGCGCGGGCATGATATTTTTGACCGGTCCGGGCGGCACGCGGCGCCCGCGTGGAGGGTTCAGATGTCACGACGTACGCTGTTCGCGCTCCTGGTCGGCCTCGTGTTCAGCGGCCTCACCGCGCTCGCACATCACAGCGTGGCGGCGACCTACGACGTCGACCACAAGATCACTCTGATCGGAAAGGTGACGCAGGTCGAGTGGAAGAACCCGCACGTCTTCTATTACATCGACGTGACGGATACTTCCGGAAAGGTCACCAACTGGGCGATTGAAGCGTCAACGCCGAATCAGCTCTACCGCGCCGGATGGCGCAAGGACGCCTTGAAGAGCGGCGATGCGGTGACGCTGGCCGGGTCGTCGCCCGCGCGAAACGGATCGCCCAAGGCGTCCGGTGGCACGCTGACGCTTACCGACGGCCGCAAGGTATTCACCGGGTCGCCGAGCTCGGATCAGTAGGCTTGCCCGCCGAAGCGCGAAGCGCGAAGGCGGGTTCGTGTCATTAGGAACGCCGCTAAGGCGTTCCGGTAGACAGCGTCGGGAACGTCGGCGGTTTCTTGTGCTCGGGTCCCTGGACGCCAGGCACGGCGTCGGCGAGTGAGCGCTCGTTGTCGGCGCAGCGCGCGGGCATCAGCCGCGTGTCCTTCGGCATGCGCCGCACGTTGCGCCCGTAGGTGAAGGGCTTCGTATAAAACACGGGATCCTCGATCGTCGTCGTCAGGCGAATGGCATCGGGGCCGGTCTTCTGGAAGCGCTCCGTGATGTGCAGCTTCGCGCTGTGCTCGAAGCCCGCCGTATCCAGCCACGTTTCCTCACGCATCCCGATCGTGTCGACGACGAGCGTGTCGCCGTCCCACCTGCCGATCGAGTGACCCATCCACTCGGGATAGTCGAGGATGTCAGCCGGGTGCCCGCGGCCATCCATGTAGATCAACCGGTAGTCGATGTGCTCGGTGATGATCGCGATCAGATCCGGCGTCTGGATGATCTGAAACGGATTGGTCGACTGCAGTCCTCGTGTTGGCCCGTACGGCAGGCACTTGTAGGCCGGCGAGTTCGCCTGGTCGACCTTGCGGTACCGGTCGGCCCCGTACGGCGTCAACGAGACTTCTTCACGTGGCAGCAGCACGACGGAGATGTCGGCCGTCGGACCGATCCAGAGTCCCTTCAGATCGGGGCGTGACTGCGCGTCGGCGGCCGCGGCCATGCCGAGTGCGAGCGTCACAATCGCAAACGTCGTTCGCATGGGTGGCGAATTATACTCGCGATACGCCGCCGCTCGATCGACGATAAATCTCGCGCACGGTCTCAATGGTGTCAGCTTCGGCCGCCATTTTATCGGCCCGATAGCTCTTCACGCGTGCGAATCGCAGCGCAAGCCCACCCGGGTAATGCGGGCTCCCCTGCACGTCGTTGAACGCGACCTCGGCGACGAGCTCAGGCCGGACGTACACGGTGTAGGCATCGCGCGCGACCTCGAGCTGCAGCAGCTTCTCGGTCTGCCAGGCCAGCATCTGATCCGTCATTCCCTTGAACGTCTTTCCAAGCATGACGAACCCTCCGCCAACCGGATCACGCGCGCCCAGGTGCAGGTTGCTCAGCCATCCCCTTCGGCGGCCGTGGCCCCATTCGGCAGCGAGGACGACGAGATCCAGCGTGCGCGCGAGCTTGACCTTCAACCAGTGCTGACCGCGGCGGCCCGCGGCGTAGCCGGACGCGAGCGCCTTCACCATGACACCTTCGTGGCCGCGCTGAAGCGTTTCCTCCACGAAGCGCGCAGCATCTTCGCGAGTCGGCCGCAACAGGCTCGGCACGATCGCAGGACGCGCAATCGCGGTGAGCGTCCGGAAGCGTTCCGCCTGCGGCTGGTCGACGAGCGATGCGCCGTCCACGTACACGCAGTCGAAGAAGAATGGCGTTAACGCGAGCTCCGCCCTGAGCCGATCGACGTCCAGCTTGCGGCCGAACCGCTGCATCGTCCGCTGGAAGGTTTCCGGCGTGCCATCGGGGCGCAGCGCGATCACCTCACCGTCGAAAATCACCTCGTGGGCTGGCAGCCGTCGTGCCGCTTCCACGACTTCCGGCACCGCCGCCGTGACCTCCCGCAGATTCCGTGAAAACACCTTGACCTCGTCGCCGGCCTTGTGCACCTGAATGCGGGCGCCATCGAGCTTCCATTCGAGCGCGACATCCTCTTCGAGATCGGCGAGCGCCTCGTCGATGCCAGACGCGGTCTGGGCCAGCATCGGTTGCACAGGCCGGAAGATCTGCACCGCGAAACGAGCGAGGCCCGACTCACCCTCGACGAGCACGGCGCGTGCGACCGACGTCAGCTCGCCGGCCATCATGACGGCTCGGCGCACCGCGCCAGGTGACACATTCGCGGCGCGCGCCACCGCTTCGAGCAGCACGGCCTCGAGCGCGCCTTGCCGGAGCTCGCCAAAGAGCAGCCGGATGAGGAAGTCCTGCTCGTCGCCGGTTGCTCGCGCCAGCAGCTCACGAAGCATCCGCACGCGGTCGGCCGGCGAACCGCGGCCCGCTGTTGCGGCAATCCGCTCGAACACTTCGTCTATGTCGATCAGTTGGAGTGCGGAGCTCGCCGCGCTGGCGAGCGGTCTCGCATCACGAATTGCCGACGGGCCGATGCCGATTCGTCCCTGCCGTGGCTCGCCCGCCAGGAACGCGATGGCGATCTCGACCTCCGCGGGCGCGAGACGTTGAAGCAGGGTTGCGAGCTGGCCGATTTTGACGAGGCGGCTGCTCGCCTGCGCAACCGCCGCACTGGTCACGACGAGCTCATGAAGGAGCACCCTCGAATGGTACCCCTTCGGGTTTTGTGGAAATATTCGGCCCATGGCCGATATCCGCCTGACGATCGCGTTCTGGGACTACGACCGGGTGCGGCCGCTGATCGACAGAACGATCAGACCGCGCGGGATCGATCTGAACCCGATCATCTCGAGGCCGAGCGAGACGTTCTACCGGATGCTGCGCCACCAGGAGTTCGACGTCTCGGAGTTGTCGCTCTCGAACTACACGATGCTCCGATCGAGAGGCGATGACACCTTCATGGCAATTCCGGTGTTCCCGTCCCGGTTGTTCCGCCATTCGTGCATCTACGTCAACCGGAAGGCGGGCATCAACACGCCGAGCGACCTGATCGGCAGGCGTATCGGCGTACCCGAGTACTCGATGACAGCCGCCGTGTTCGCGCGCGGGCTTCTCCTGCACGAGTACGGCGTGAAACCCGAGACCATCGAGTGGTTCAGTGGAACGCAGGACGGGTTGCAGCGGCCGACGCGAATCGACTTCGAGCTTCCCGGCGTGAAGCTCACACGCATGCCGCTCGAACAGGACATGGGTCCGATGCTCGAGACGGGTGAAATCGACGCGATCATCTCGCCAAACGCACCCAAAGCGCTGGGGCGGCCCGACTCCCCGGTGCGCCGGCTCTTCCAGGACTACCGCAACGTCGAGAAGGACTACTTCGCGAAGACCGGCATCTTTCCGATCATGCACACGATCGTGCTGCGGAAGGACGTTTACGAAAAGCATCCCTGGACCGCCGCGAGCCTGTTCGAGGCGTTCGAGCAGGCGAAGACGTGGGCCTACGATCAGCTCATGGAGACAGACGCCCTCAAGCTGACGCTGCCATGGGTGGTGGCGGAGACGGAGGAGACACGCCGCATCATGGGCGAAGATTTCTGGCCCTATGGCGTCGAGGCCAATCGTCGCGCGCTCGAAGCGTTGCCGCAATATTTGTACGAGCAGCACCTGGCGCCGCGCATTGTGCCGATTGAAGAGCTCTTCGCTCCGGTGTAGTATCCGCGCAGGCCGACTATCGTTACTTTCAGGAGCGGAGAGCTATGAAGCGTTCCTTGTCGATATTGGCAGTCGCGTGTGTCGCCGTCGCAGCTCCGGCCTGGGGTCACCATTCGTTCAACACCTTTTATGACATGACGCGCACCGTTCAGATCGAGGGCGTCGTCAAGTCGTTCAAGCTGGTCAGCCCGCATTCGGAAATGATCGTCGAGGTCGCAGATGCGGGCGGCAAGACCGTCGAGTGGCGCATCACCGCGAGAACCGGTGCGGTCAACGCGAAACGCGAAGGGTGGAAGACTGAAGATTTCATCGGCAAGAAGGTAAAGATCGCCGGCAACCCGACCCGCCGGGAAGGTGGGACGGCGATGGCTGCAGGCGTCGTGACGTTCCCCGACGGCAAAGTGGTGTGTCTCGGCGGGTGTCCCGGCGGCCCCCCCGTCGAGTAGTCCAGCGAGGCACCCATGACTGGTCCACGATGCGTGGCGGTGGCTGGCGCTGTCCTTGGCCTGGTGCTGGTGATCGGAACCTCGGATGCGGCCGCTCAGTCCGACGAAGAGTACGAAAAGATCCTGCCGTTCATCGGGCACTGGGATTCGGACGTCGTCGTGCCCGATGGCCAGGACAGGGGCAATTGCGGCGGCCGCACGGGTGACTACGGCGAGAAGCTCCTGAACTGCTCAATGCCCGTCGATCAGCTGCCCCTGAACGCCCGGGGAGAAGCGTGGCTGAAGTACGTGGACATCTTTCAATCGCCGGTGACGGCCGAGTGCGCGCAGCTGGGGCTACCGGCCTTGCTGACCGACGGCGGCTACATTTCCGCGTCTCCGGGCCGCGTCGAGATGCAACATCCGACCAACAACTACGTGGCGCGTACGGTGTGGACGAATGGAGGCGGTCCCAGGCCGCTGACGGGACAGTTCTTTCAACACGGCTTCTCGGTCGGACACTTCGATGGGGACGACTTCGTGATCGAAACCGACCACTTCACCTTCGACCCCGACGGCATCGACGATCACCTCCACATGGCCTCGTCAGTGCGAAAGAAGGTCACCGAGCGCTATCACCTGATCGACGACGAGCACCTGCGAATCGTCATTACCCTGGAAGACTCGACGTTCTTGAGCAGGCCGTTCACGTGGGCGATCCACTGGTCGAAGAAACAAGGAGGGCTTCCTCCCGCATGGCGGTCGTGCGACGCTGATGCAGCGCGGCGGGAGCTCGAGTTCGCGTATCCGGGCAACAAGTATCCCGATACAAAGTAGAGGAACGGCGATGAAACGACGTGTGGCATGGGCGTGCGGCGCGGCACTCCTTTCAGGGTCGTTGATCGGTCATCTCCATGCGCAGGCCGCCGCGGCCACGGGCCACGTGGACGCGGCGCGCGCCGCCATCGCGCCCAAAGGCGCGGACCCGAAGAAGACGCCGCCGTTCCATGTCTTCCAGGCGCTCTTCGATCAGGCGTGCCAGGAACCGAAGTTGCCGGATGTCATGCGCACCAATGATCGGTCGGCCGTCGTGCCGCGCAAGGACTGGTTCACGTGGCCGGCGAACATCTTCGACAACCTCTACTTCATCGGCACCAAGACCGCGGGAGTCTGGGCGGTCAACACCTCGGAAGGCATCATCGTCATCGACGCGAACTTCCATTACTCGAGCAAGGAGCTGGTGCTCGGTCTCCTCAATTTCGGACTCGATCCCAACAACATCAAGTACATCGTCATCACTCACGCTCACGACGACCGGTATTGGGGAGCGAAGGCTCTGCAGGACGCCTATCCGAAGGCGCGCATTGCCATGTCGGCTGCGGATTGGGACCTCGTGGCGAAGGACAACTCACCGGCGCAGTTCAAGCCGCGGAAAGATATGGTCGTCACCGATGGTCAGAAAATCACGCTCGGTGGCGTGACGGTCACTACTTACATCACCCCGGGCCACACGCCAGGGACGCTGTCACTCATCATCGGGCCGCTGACGAACAGGAAAAGCGTGGCATCCGACAATGGCGCGCATGTCGCGAGCATCTGGGGCGGGACCGATCCGAGCATCGGGCGACAGGGCGTCCAGTACTACCCGGACGGCCAGACGATGATGCGGACCCACGTCGCGTCGTTGAGACGCTTCATCGACCTTGGAACGAGGGCTGGCGTGGACGTAGTCCTCTCACCGACGTTGACCCACGCGAATTTTTTCCAGAGGCTCCGCGCCTGGAGATATATGAACCCCGATGAATCCGGAGGGGGCAACCCGGACGGTGTGCTCGGCGAGTGGCTGAAGCTGCAGGGGGCGACACATCCCTTCGTCAGCAAGGAAGCGGTCGAGCGGTACCACCGAGTGCTCCTCGAATGCTACGAGGCCCAGCTCGCATGGAGGACGGGGTCGTAGCATCCGGAGATGGCATCGGTTCTGGCCCAGCTTGAACAGTCCGGCCTCGCCACCTGGATTCACGAATCGGGACTCCTGTACGGCTATCCGCTGATTCTGTTCCTTCACACGCTGGGCTTGAGCACGGTCGTCGGCCTGAACGTCGCCATCGACCTGCGGCTCCTCGGCGTCGCGTCCAGAGTTCCACTCGCGTCGCTGGACAAGGTGTTCGGCCTTTTGTGGGCGGGCTTTGGAGTGACCGCAGTGACCGGCGTCCTCTTGTTCGTCGCAGACGCCACGAAGCACGCGTCGAACCCGGCGTTCTTCGTCAAGCTGGCGTTCGTTGGGGGTGGCGTAACGATAGTGGCGCTTCTCCGCCGCCGCGTCTTTCACGGCGGCGAGCACGGCAGGTTCCTCGCGGCGGCGTCGCTCGGCTGCTGGTTCGTCGCTCTCACCGCCGGCCGTCTCATGGCGTACGTCAGCGAGTTCATCTCATGAACCTGGCGCATGTGCATCTGCTGCTGAACCACGTGCCAACCATCGGCTTTGGGTTCGGCATCGGATTGCTGGTCGCGTCCCTTGTCCGAGACAGTGCAGATCTCAGGCGCGCCAGCTACGTGGTGTTCTTCGTCGTCGCGCTTGTGGCGATTCCTACCTATTTGAGCGGCAACGCGGCGGATTTCGTTCTGCGGACCCAGCCGGAGCTGCTACAGGACGTCGTCACCGCGCACCAGAACGCGGCGATGCTGGCGCTCATCCCCATGGAGATCGTGGGACTCGTGAGCTGGCTGGCCTTGTGGCAATCCCGGCGGTGGCACCAGCCGGCGGTCCTGGCGTTGTCGATCGTGACCTTCGTGCTGATGGCACGGGCGGCCAATATCGGCGGACAGATTCGCCACCCTGAAATCGTGGCGGCGGGGACTGCCGCGTCTGCGCCGTCGTGGCCGAGCCCCGCAGCGATGGGAGCCGCGTTCGTGCTCGACCATCCGTGGGTCTGGCCAATCTGCGAGGTATTCCATTTCGTCGGTCTCTGTCTGCTCTTCGGCGTGACGCTGCTCGTGAATCTGCGACTCGCGGGATTCATCAGCGGCTTCCCGCTCGCTGATCTCAACCGGCTGCTGCCGTGGGCGGTGGCGGGGCTCGGCATCAACATCGTCACCGGCATGCTGTTCTTTCTTGCGGCTCCCGAACAATACACCCAGAACAGCGCATTCACGTGGAAGATGGGTCTCGTACTGCTCGGAGGACTCAGCCTGCTCTACCCGACGATGTTCGATGAGGAGCCTGACTCGGCGTTCGACATCCTGCACGCGGCTATGACGCGCAGGCTTATTGGCGTCTGCTCCCTAGTGATCTGGATCGCCGTCATCTTCTTCGGCCGATTCCTTCCGTATCTCGGGACGGAGTAGGTTCGGAGAGCGTCGTGTAAAATCGCTGCTTCATCGGAGTCAGGGGGATGCGCATCATGCCGTCGGCCCAGGAAAAGCCGATCATCAGGGTCGCGCCGAACAATCCGGTCTTCGACCTGCCGGTGATCGTCGCCATCGAGGAACGGCTGTTCGAGGCGGCCGGCCTCGATGTCCGCTTCTCGGCGACTTACGCGGATCGCGAGAAGGACAGGGCTGAGCGCCCGATCATGTCGCGACTCAAAGAGCAGATGTTCGAATGCGGGTCCGCCGACAGCTACAACGTCTGCGAATGGGCGAGCATAGACCGGCTGGAACGCGGCGCGCGCGCCGGGAACATAGCTGCGCTGCGGGCGGCCGTGGCCGCGCAGGCCATCCTGACGTTCGATGACACACTGCAGGTGCCACGCGATCTTGCCGATGTGCCGGTGGTCGTTCAGGAGCTGACTGGCTCGCATTACTGCACGTTGCAGATGCTCGAAAGCGCGCTCGGGCCAGACCATCTCAGGATCGAGCGCGGCGGCCTGCCGCAGGCG
>Ga0105340_1000445_pt1 | contig 20031 bp, 13 predicted proteins | sample EasRivMeERMLT700_FD_89676 | JGI IMG/M metagenome (GOLD analysis project Ga0105340, IMG submission 89676) | Soil microbial communities from meander-bound floodplain in the East River, Colorado, USA - East River MetaG ERMLT700 | ecosystem: Environmental > Terrestrial > Soil > Floodplain | place...
CAAGCGGCCGTCTTCTCCCGATCAGATGAAATCGACGGTCCCATAGGCCGCGCAGACCGCCGGAGCCGCCTCTGCTCAGTTGGTTTTGGCGGCGGAGGGCACCCCGATCCGCCACGAAGCCTTACTCCCCGCGGCCTTCTTCACCCCCGCCCTCGACGTCCGCTCCTGATCTCTTCCGCGTTCAGCGCGCCGTCCTGTCGAGCGGGCGGGCGCCGAGGAGCGCGAGGAGGTGGTCGAGGCGCGCCTGCGCGGACGCGCCGGCCGAGATCGCCTCCGTCGACGGGAGAAGAGTCGCGAGGCGCGGGAGGCGGCGCGAGAAGTCGTCGACGTAGGTGGTCCAGTCGGCGCAGGCGCGGGGGTCCCGGGAGTCGGCGAGGAGCGGGTCGAGGAGGCCCGGCAGGCGGTCGAGGCGGGCGACCGCTTCGTCGGCCGAGAGGAGCGCGACCGGCGGCTCGTTCTCGCTGCGCAGGTGGGAGCCGTCGAGCGGGGCGACGTCGGCCAGCGCGCAGACCGTCGCCTGCAGCGCGCGCGTCTCGCGGATCGCGACGCACTCGGCAGGAGGGAGGCGGCGCCGCGCGGCGCGCAGCCGGTCGACGAGGCGCTGCGCGTCGGAGGCCGGCAGCGGCCCGTCGCTCTTCAGGCGAAGCGCGGCGGCCTCCTCGAGCGCGGCGGCGGCGCCGGCGCCGGCGAGCGTCCCGACCGAGCGCAGGTCGGCGGCGAGGGCGACGGCCGCGTCGAGCCAGGCACCGCGTTCGTCCGCGCTCGCGCAGCCGTTCGCGAGGAGGCTCGCGAAGATCGCGGCGCGGCGCGACCAGGGGTCGGCGACGATCTCGTCGGGACGGGTGAAGGGGGTGAAGCCGCGGGCGCCGAGCGCTTTCGCGAGCGAGGCGGCGAGGGACGCGTCCTTCTGGATCGACGGCAGGCGCGGCGCGCCGCCGCGGTCGAGCGCGCTCGACACCTCGAGGGCGGCGAGCACGTCGCGCCACGCCGGCGCGGCGTCGGCGGCGCCGCCGGCGAAGGCGACTCCGCGTTCGTTCAGCGTCGAGAGGTCGCGCGCGAGGAACCCGAGTACCTCGCCCTCGCGCAGCATCAGGCTGCGGCGCGCCTCCGCCTCGCCGCGCGAGCCGCGCAGCACCGCGGAGAGCGCGAGCAGGCAGCCGAGCGACCCGACGATCCACGGCAGGGAGCGGCGGCGCGCGCGCGACCGCGGCGCGGACGGGTGGGAGGGGATCAAGGGGGTGTCCGTGGGTGGGGCGGCACGGACGGCGACCCAGTGCTCGGCGCCCGCGGGCGCCTCGGCCGGCCGTCAGCGCTCGGTGTAGATGCCGTGGGAGTCTTCGGCGATGTGCTGCAGGAGGGCGCTCGAATGGCCGAGCGCGATGGTGTGGATCTCGACGCGCCGGCCGTGGTTCTTGTGGTGGACGTCGGCGCGCAGGAGCGCCGGGTCGATGATCTTCCCCGAGGTCGGCTCGCCGTCGGTCAGCAGGTAGATCGCGTCGGTCTCGGCGTCGGCGAGCGCCTGGGTCAGCGCCTCGCAGAGGTTGGTCGAGCCGCCCGCCCGCCGGTCGCGCACGTACATCGTCGCGCGCACCACGTGCGGCCGGTCGAGCTCGACGACGCCGCGCTGCCAGCGCTCGACCCCGTCGCTGAAGAAGAGCAGGTTCAGGTGGGCGCCGTCGGCCATCTGCTCGAGCAGGTGCGTGCACTCCGACTTCGCGACGTCGAGCTTGGACGCTCCGGCCGGCTCGGCCGCGGGGTCGCCGGTCGGCGGCGTCGCGTAGACGTGGGCCGGCTCGCCCATGCTGCCCGAGACGTCGATCACGACCGTGACGTGGTCGCTCGTCACCGGGATCCCGTAGAAGGTCGCGCGCGTCGTGTTGTTCGCGCGCGCGCTGGCGCGCTGCGCCTCCATCGCCGCGACCTGCTCGACGGAGGGGATCGAGAAGTCCTTGGCGTGGTCGGCCCACCAACGACGCCACGCGCTGCGGCTGTCGTCGAACGGCATCCCCGACGTGCGGCGCAGCGCGCGGGCGATGGCGTCGCGCACGCGGTAGCGGTCGCGTTCGAGGTGGTCGATCAGCGGGCCGACGGCGTCGCGCTGGCGCAGGCGGCCGAGCGCCTCGGCCGCCGTCTCGCGCACGCGCCAGTCGCGGTCGTCGAGCAGACCCACGAAGAGCGCGACGAGCGTCGGATCCTCGAGGATGCAGAGCGCGTCGGTCGCCGCGAGGCGCACGTCGGGCTTCTGCGCGCGCGTCATGCGCTTCAGCTTCTCGCGCCATTCGGGGTCGTTGGGGCGCAGGCGCGTGACCGCCTCGATGGCGGCGGAGGCGACCGTGCCCTCGGGCGAGAGCGTCGCCTTCTCCAGGCGCGGCAGCGACGCGGCGTCGCCGAGCTCGCCGAGCGCGAGGCACGCCGCCGCCTGGACGTCGAGGTCCTTGTGGTCGAGCGCGCGCCGCAGCGCCTCGTCGGTCGCCGGCAGTCGGCAGCGGCGGAGCAGCTCGATCGCGGTGAGCGCGTCCTCGGGCGCGGCGGTCGGCGTCACCATCGGCAGCAGCAGCAGCAGGACGGCGCCGCGGTCCATGACCGCGAGCGAGTTCATGGTGAAGGCGCGCACCTCGCCGAGCTCGTGCGAGGCGGTGGCGAGCAGGAGGCGGATCGAGTCGGGGCCGCCCTCGTCGCGCAGCACCTCGACGGCGGCGATCTTGAGCAGCGGGACGGCGCGCGAGTCGCCGGAGAGGATCTCCCGCGCGCGCTCGAGCGCGGCGGGCCGGCGCGCGCGGCCGAGCAGGCGCAGCGCGCGCGCCACCACCTTCTGCTCGCGCGTCACCAGCAGCGCCTCGAGGTCGGGCAGCGCCGTCGCCTCGTTCGCCAGCGCGTCGAGCGCCTGCAGCCGCAGCGTGAGCGGCGCCTCGACCGTCGCGATCTCGATCAGGAGCGAGCGGGCGTTCGGGCGCTGGTGCTCGACGACCAGCGCGAGCGCCTTCGAGCGGGCGGGGAGCGTCGCCCCTTCGCGGACCACTCGCTCGAGCGCGCGCTCGCCCTCCTCGCCGAAGCGCGGCAGCGCGCCGGCCGCGGCGAGCGCGAGCGCGGCGTCGTCGCTCTCGAGGACGACGCGCGTCAGGCGCAGGAGCGCGGCGGCGGCGTCGTTGGTCCCGGCCTTCGCCACCAGCGGCGCGATGGCGGGAGGGAGCGGTTCGTCGCCGCCGGCGGGGGACGGGGGCTGCTGCGCGGCGGCGCACAGCGCCGCGACCAGCCAGACCATCGCCGTGAGTGCGGGCCCCCGCAAAGGATGCCTCTCCAAGCCACCCTGCCCGTTCCATCGGTTCGGGAGCCACCCGATGCTGAGGACGGGCCGGAACGTCGCCCTTCGTAGGCGAGGGAACGCTCGGGGCAACGAGGGAAAGGGCGGAGGTATCGCCCAGAGCGCCGCCTCGGCAACTCCTCCAGAGGAAAAAAGTGCCCTCCCCGGGGCTCCTACATCAATGAGAGGGCGGCGCGGCGGTACCGGCGGCCCCGGCGGCGGTCGCCCGGTACTCGGCCGCCTTCTCCGCCATCCCGTGCGCGAGCGCCTCGTCCTCTCCGAGCCCGTGCTCCTTGGCGTAGGCGCGGACGTCCTCGGTGATCCGCATCGAGCAGAACTGCGGCCCGCACATCGAGCAGAAGTGGGCCGACTTGGCGGCGTCGCTCGGCAGCGACGCGTCGTGGTACTTCCGCGCCGTCACCGGGTCGAGCGCCAGATTGAACTGGTCCTCCCAGCGGAACTCGAAGCGCGCGCGCGACAGCGCGTCGTCGTGGTCGCGCGCACCCGGGTGGCCCTTCGCGAGGTCGGCCGCGTGCGCGGCGATCCGGTAGGCGATGAGCCCCTGCTTCACGTCGTCGCGGTCGGGCAGCCCGAGGTGCTCCTTGGGCGTCACGTAGCAGAGCATCGCGGTGCCGAGCGAGCCGATCACCGCCGCGCCGATCGCCGAGGTCATGTGGTCGTAGCCGGGCGCGACGTCGGTCGTGAGCGGACCGAGCGTATAGAACGGCGCCTCGTGGCAGTCGGCCAGCTCGCGCTCCATGTTCTCGCGGATCAAGTGGAGCGGGACGTGGCCGGGCCCCTCGATCATCACCTGCACGTCGTGCTTCCAGGCGACCTCGGTCAGCTCGCCCAGGGTCTTCAGCTCGCCGAACTGCGCCGCGTCGTTGGCATCCGCGATCGAGCCGGGCCTGAGTCCATCACCGAGCGAGAAGGAGACGTCGTACCTCTTCATCAGCGCGCAGATGCGCTCGAACCCCTCGTAGAGGAAGTTCTCCCGGTGGTGCAGCAGGCACCACTGCGCCAGGATCGAGCCGCCGCGCGAGACGATGCCGGTGATCCGCTTCGCGGTGAGCGGGACGTATTGGAGCCGCACGCCGGCGTGGATCGTGAAGTAGTCGACCCCCTGCTCCGCCTGCTCTTCCAGCGTCTCGAGGAAGAGGTCGAGGTTCAGGTCGGCGACCTTGCCCTTCACCTTCTCCAGCGCCTGGTAGATCGGCACCGTCCCGATCGGGACGGGCGAGTTGCGCAGGATCGCCTCGCGCGTGGCGTGGATGTCGGCGCCGGTCGAGAGGTCCATCACGGTGTCGGCGCCCCAGCGCACCGACCACTGCAGCTTCTCGACCTCTTCCTCGATCGAGCTGCCGACCGCCGAGTTGCCGATGTTGCTGTTCACCTTCACGAGAAAGCGGCGGCCGATGATCATCGGCTCGCACTCCGGGTGGTTGCGGTTCGCGGGAATGATCGCGCGGCCGCGCGCGACCTCGCTGCGCACCAGCTCGGCGTCGCACTGCTCGCGCTCGGCGACGAAGCGCATCTCTTCCGTGATCACGCCGGCGCGGGCGTAGTGCATCTGCGAATGGTTGACGTCGCCGCGCCGTACGCGCGGCTCGATCCAGGGGGCGCGCCGCTTCGGCAGCCCGACGCGCGGGTCGCAATCCTGGGGGCCGGTCGTGTCGTAGAGGCGGATCGACTCGGCGCCGCCCTTCAGCGACACCTCGCGCATCGGCACGCCGAGCGTCCCGACCGCGACCTTGCGCGAGTTCGGGTGGGTCTCGGAGAGGGGAGGCAGCGCGCGCACACGATCGCTGCGGACGGGAACGGCGGCGGCGCCGCCGCTCGAGGCGGACGAATTCGGTGTCATGGAAGGCTTCCCTACGCCGGAATGACCCGGATCAGGTTCGGAGGGTGTCTCTCAGGCCGCCCCAGGAAAAGTGGAGCCGCCACCCCTAGCCGTGCGCGCGCGCCATCGGGTCGGACGGCCGCGCGAAGGGCGGCGAGCATATCGTTCGCGGCCGGAGGCGACGCATGAGGGAACGCACGCTCTGCACGCGATGGGCGCGGGCCGCATCCTTCCCGTCGCTCGTCCCGCTCCTCGCCGCGCAGCTGCTCGCCGCCGACGAATCGCGCCCGCGCGAATGGAAGCAGCCGCCGATCGTGACGGGTTCGCCGTTCACCGAAGCGCTGCCGTGGGCGTCGACGCTGGAGGAGGCGTGCGAGCGCGCGCGCCGCGAGCGCCGCCTCGTGCTCGCGACGGTCGTCGCCGTCAGCGACGACCACTGGGTCTCGGGCTACGCGGGGGCGGGCGACCACTGGAGGAAGCTCGATCCGACGCCGTTCGGCGACGACGTCGCGATGGAGACCGACGCCGGCCTCGGGAAGGAGCGCGTGCTGATGGCGGTCGCGTTCAGCGATCCCGACGTGGCCGCGCTCGTCGCGCGCCATTTCGTGCCGGTGCGGCTGCGCTGCCGGCCGTGGGACTTCGACCTCGACTTCCCCAAGGATCCGCTCGACCCGATCGGGACGAAACTCGACGCGGTGGGGGCGCCGGCGCTGATCGTCGCGCGGCCCGGCGGGCCGGTCGTGCACGCGCTCGGGCGCATCGGCGTGTTCCACGGAGAGAGCGTCGCCGCGATGCTGCGCGCGGCGCTCGAGCGCGCGGGCGTGAAGGGGGTCGCGCCGGCCGCGCCGCCCGCCGCGCGCGAGCCGGTCGCGGCGCGCAAGGCGGCGGCGGAGGAGCGCTTCGACCAGGTCCCGGACCTGGTCGGAGCCCTCGCGCGCGGCCGCGATCCGAACGGCGCGCCCGAAGCGAAGTTCTGGCTCGGCGTCGCGCGCGCCCGCACCGGCGACGAGAAGGCGGCGCGCGCTGTCTGGAAGGAGGCCGCCGAACTCGATCCGAAGGGGCTCTGGGGCGGGCGCGCGGCCCTCTTCGCGCGCGAGAGCGGGGCGCTGGTCGGCGAGTGGGTCACGTGGAAGACGCCGCGCGGCGAGCCGCTCGCGGCGACGACGGAATGCGACGCGAGCCGCGCCGAGGTGAACGAGATCGTGCAGCGCGCGGCCGAGGTCCTCGTGGCGCACCAGTCCGGCGACGGCGGCTGGCACGATCCCGCCCGCGATCCGCGCCCGATCGCCGGACCCGGCAGCGCGTTCGACCTGACCGTCGCCCGCACCGCGCTCGTGGTCGACGCGCTGCGGCGCGCCGCGGCGCGGCTGCCGGCGCGCTCCGAGACGCGCACGCGCTGCGAGACGGCGGCGAAGCGGGGCGCCGAGCTCGTCGGGCGCTTCGCCGACGCGCCGCAGCCCTGGATCTGGCAGGCGACGTACGCGCTCCACTTGCAGGTCGCGCTGCTCGAGGACGCGACGACCACGGCGTCCGAGAGAGCGCAGGCGAAGGCGCGCTGCGAGAGGCTCGTGAAGACGCTGGTCGGGCTGCAGCAGGACGGCGGCTGGAGCTACATGCCGCCGCCGCGCACGCACAGCTTCAACACCGCGCCCGTGCTGCTCGCCTTCGCGCGGCTGAAGGCGCTGGGCGTCGCCGTCCCGCCCGACTCGATCGCGAAGGCGAGCACCTTCCTCGCGTCGCTGCGCAACCCGAAGGACGAGCGCGACTACTACTACGCCCCGAACATGATCTTCGAGCCGCGCGCGGCGACCTGCCGCGCGCCGGTGTGCGAGCTCGCGCTGCTGACGGCGGGCGACGCGAGAGCGGCGCGGCGCATGGGGCCGGCCCTCGAGAGCTTCTTCGACGGCGAGCCGGCCGTGCGCTCGGTGACGAAGATCTACGAGGCGTTCTTCTCGCCGAAGGTCCTGCACGACGCCTACCACTACTACTTCGGCCACTACTACGCCGCGCGCGCCCTGGCGACGCTCCCCAAGGAGCGCGCCGCCGCCTTCGCGAAGCGCCAGCTCGCGATCCTGAAGAGGCAGGTCGAGAGCGACGGCTCGTTCGTGGACGCGCAGGCGCAGGGCAAGTGCTGCTCGACGGCGCTCGCGCTGCTCGCGCTGCTCGAGGACCTGCGCTGCCTCGAGGCGCGCTGAACGACGGGCCGCTCACGGCCGCAACGCGGCGACGAAGAGCGCGCCGAGCGTGCGCGGCAGGCTCGCGAGGAGGCGGCGCCGCAGCGCGAGGTAGCCCTGCGTCCCGGCGACGAGGTCGCGGAAGACGTCGCGCAGCGCCTCGCTCCGCTTCAGCGAACGGACCATGAGCGTGAGGAAGCGCGCGTCGAAGAAGCGCGGCGCGAGGTCGGCGGCGGCGACGAGCTCGGGGCGCAGCTCGCGGTCGTACCACGCGGCGTAGCGGCCCGGGTGGGCGAGCGGGTCGGCGGCGCCGAGCGCCGCGCCGCTCGCCATCGCGTGGTGGATCCCCTCGCGCGTGATCGGATCGACCGCGCCCGCCGCGTCGCCGACCAGCGCGCAGCGGTCGCCTTCGACTTGGGAGCGGCGCATGACGTCGCCGCGATACGACGGGATGAGCGCGCCGATCCCCGCGTCGACGAACGCGCCGGCGAGCGCGCCGCCGGAGAGCAGCCCGCCGAGCCGCTCGCGCAGGTCGACGGCGCCGCCGCGCGCCCCCTGCTCGCACCAGCCGACCGAGGCGTGGTCGGTGCGCGGGAAGGTCCAGCCGTAGCCGTCGAGGTCCGCGACCCAGGCGATGTGCATCACGTCGCGCGCCGACGAAGGCGGCGTACCGCGCGGATAGATCGTGTGCGTGCGGCTGAAGTGCGCCGGGTCGGGCAGCGGGAGTTGCGCGAGCTCGGCCAGGCGGCGCCGCACCGATCCGAGCGCGCCGTCGGCGGCGACCAGGAAGCGCGCGTGCAGAGGCTGCGGCGCCCCGCTTCCCGTCCGCAGCTCGACGCGGAAGCCGTCGTCGTGACGGTCGATCGTGGCGACGCGCGCCGCGAGGACGCGCGCGCCGGCCTCGCCGGCGCGGCGGCGCAGCGCGGCGTCGAAGTCGCGGCGCGCGAAGATCGCGAGCAGCACGGCGAACGGCACGACCACCTCGTCGGCGCGCGGACCGCAGAGCCGGATCGAGCGCACTTCGTTGCGTGCGACTCCCTCGAGGAGCGCGCCGAAGCGCGTCATGCCGCGCGCCGGGATCCCGCCGCCGCACGCCTTCTCGTCCCGCGGTCTCCAGTCGGCGAGCAGGACGTCGCGCCCGTGCTCCGCCAGCGTGCGCGCCGCGAGGGCGCCGGCCGGCCCGCCGCCGGCGACCAGGTATTCGCAGCGCGCGTCGCTCGTCCGCATCGCGGCTTCTTATCCGCGGTGGTGCCTAGAATCGCGCCGCTCGGTCGCCCGCTCCGGAGATCGCATGCCCGGCCGCCGTCCGCTCGCATGGCTCGCCGCGCTGCTCGTCATCGCCCTCGCAGGCGAGCTCGTCGCGACGACGTCCGCGCGCGGCGGCGACGACGGCAAGACGCCGCTCTGGCAGCTCGTCGAGAAGATCGCCGAGAAGCGCGGCTTCGCGAAGGAGCTCGCGGCGCTCGTCGACCACCAGGAGAAGCTGGCGGCGGCAAGCGCGGTGACGCTCCGTCCGCGCTCGCGCGTGAAAGAGATGCTCGCACGGCCGTGGCGCGTCCCGGTCGTCGCGCGCGAGCTGCGCGACGGGCTGAGCGCACCGATCCTCGGGAAGAGCGCGAAGGGGTCGGGCGAGCTCGAGCCGCTGGTGGCGCTGGCGGCGCGCTTCCTCGACGTGGACGACGCGCCGCTCGCCGATCTCGACGAGGGATGGGAGGCGGTCCTCGCCGCCGTCCGCGCACCGCACGAACTGCCGACGACGATCCGGCAGCTCGACCTGCGCGGTCCCGACGAGGTGCTCGCAGCGCTTTCGGGCTACGTCGGCGCATGCGGCGACGCGCTCGCCGAACTCCTGACGACCGCGAGCCCCGACGAGCGCCGCTTCCTGCGCGAGCGCTTCGGCGACTTCGGCTCGGTCTACGCCGGGTTCAATCATCCCAAGCCCGCGGTCAGCGAAGCGCAGTGGGGGCTCTACGAGAAGTACAAGGGGCTCGTGCGCAAAGTCGATCGCGCGCGCCTCCTCGCCGTCAGCCGCCGCGTCGCGCGGCTCGCCGACCCGGCGTTCCTCGCGCTGCTCGGGAGGCGGCTCGCGAAGGTGCACGCCCCCGGTGCGGCGGTCGAGGGCTTCTCGGGCGACGTCGTCGCGACGGCCGGCACGCGCGCGAGCGACCGCGTCGTCCTGCTCGGCCCCGGCAGGACGACGATCACGGGATCGGCCGCACTGGTGATCGACCTCGGCGGCGACGACACGTGGCGGCGCGCCGCAGTGGTCGACGACGAGGCGACGCCGGTCAGCGTCGTCCTCGACCTCGACGGCAACGACGAGTACGCGAGCGAATCGCCCGGACCGTGCTCCGCGGCGGGCGGGATCGCGCTGCTCGTCGATCGGCGCGGAAAGGACCGGTACACGAGCGGCCGCCTCGGTCAGGCGGCGTCGACGCTGGGCTTCGCGGCGCTGGTCGATGGCGACGGCGACGACGTCTATTCGGCCGCCGACTACGCGCAGGGCTTCACGTTCTGCGGCGTCGCGCTGCTGGTCGATCGCGCCGGCAATGATCGCTACGACGCGTGGGCCTTCGCGCAGGGCGCCGGACTCGGCGACGGCTTCGCGGCATGCGTCGACGGCGGCGGCAACGACCAGTACGTCGCGAACGGCCACTGGCCCGACGTCTACGGCGACTCGGGGCCCGGCTCGTTCCAGGGCGTGTCGCAGGGCTACAGCACGGGCATCCGACAGGCGCGCAGCGACAACGTCGCCGAGGTCGAGATCCCAGGCGGCTTCGCGGCGCTGCTCGACTTCGGCGATGGCAAGGACCGCTACGAGTCGGGCAACTTCAGCCAGGGCGGCGCCTACTTCTTCGGCTTCGGCCTGATGTACGACGACGGCGGCGACGACGTGAACCACGGGTACCGCTACTCGCAGGGCTTCGGCGTGCACCAGGCGGCCGGCATGCGCTGGGACGCGGGCGGCAACGACGTGTACGTCACGAAGTGCGCGGCCAACTGCGGCGCGGCGTGGGACGAGGGCGTCGGCTTCTTCGTCGACGATGCCGGCAACGATCAATACGACGTCGGAGGTCTGGCGCTCGGCGGCGCGGCGGAGACGGCGATCGCCGTTTTCATCGATGGCGGCGGCAACGATCGCTACGGCGGAGGAGGCGGGAACGATTCGCAAGGCGGCAGCGGCGCCGGCGACTACCACGAGAAGGAAGGCGTCCCGCAGTCGCTCGGCGTCCTGATCGACCTCGGCGGCGGCGCCGACTCGTTCACGCGGGCGGGCCGCGACGACGCGACGATCGCGACCGGCGACCGCTTCGGCCTCTTCGTCCACGCGAAGGAGAAGGAGCTCGCCGCGCTGCTCTCGGGGTCGGCCTTGCAGAAGGCGCTCGACGCGAAGCCGCGGCCCCCGAGCGCGAAGCCGGCGAAGCCGAAGCATTGAACCGGTCCGCGCTAGGATCGGCCGCTTCGCCACCCTCGGAAGGACGTCGCATGTCCGTTCTCTGCGCAGTGGGACTCGTCGCGGCGCTCGCGCAGCAGGCGGCGCCGCCCGCCCCGGTCGACTGGTCGAAGGTCCCGGCGCCGACGCACGCCGTCCGCGCGCCAAGCCTCCTGATCCGCGACGTCATGGTCGTGCGCGGCAACGGGACGCCGCCGCTCGGGCCGACCGACGTGCTGGTGCGCGGCAACAAGATCGAGTCGATCGAGAAGTGGAAAGGGGGCGACGCGCCCGCGACGGTGATCGACGGCAAGGGCAAGTACCTCCTGCCCGGCTTCGTCAACATGCACGGCCACATCCAGGAGGAGCGCGGCGGCCTCGTGATCGAGAACGACTACCAGTTCGGGCTCTGGCTCGCCTGCGGCATCACGACGATTCGCGACCTCGGCAGCGACTTCAAGCGCTCGCTGCAGATCCGCGAGCAGAGCGCGAAGGGCGAGCTCGCCTGCCCGCGCGTGATCCTCTACCCCTTCCTCTCCTCGAACACGCCCGACGCGCTGCGCGTGCAGGTGAAGGAGCTCAAGAGCCGCGGCGCCGACGGGCTCAAGATCTTCACCATGGACCGCGACTGCCTCGAGGCGGTTATGGCGACGGCGAAGGAGCTCGGCCTGCGCTGCACCACCCACATGGGCGTCGAGGAGACGAACGCCTGGGACTGCTGCCGGCTCGGCATGACCAGCATCGAGCACTGGTACGGCATCCCCGACGCGGCGCTGAACGGCGTGCAGCACTTTCCCGCCGACTTCTCCTACAGCAACGAGGTCGACCGCTTCCGCTACGCCGGCCGCCTCTGGCGCGAGGCCGACCCGGAGAAGCTCGAGAAGGTGCTGCAGGCGATGGTCGACGCCCACGTCGCGTGGGACCCGACGCTCGCGATCTACGAGGCGTCGCGCGACCTGACGCGCGCGCAGCGCCAGCCGTGGTTCGCCGACCACCTCCATCCCGGCCTCGAGCGCTTCTTCGCGCCCAACCTCGACAACCACGGCAGCTACTTCATCGGCTGGACCAGCACCGACGAGGCGTACTGGAAGGAGAACTACCGCATCTGGATGAAGGCGGTGAAGCGCTTCGCCGACCTCGGCGGCACGGTCACCTGCGGGGAGGACGCCGGCTTCATCTACGAGATGTACGGCTTCGGCTACCTGCGCGAGCTCGAGCTCCACGAGGAGGCGGGCTTCCAGCCGATCGAGGTGATCGCGCAGGCGACCGGGAACGCGGCGCGCGTGCTCGGGCGGGAGAACGACCTCGGGCGCATCCGCGCCGGCTTCCTCGCCGACCTCGTGCTCGTGAACGGAAATCCCCTTTCGAACCTGCGGCTGCTCTATCCGACGGGCGCCGACGTGAACGTGAGCGGGAAGCCGGTGCATTCGGGTGGGATCGAATGGACCGTGAAGGACGGCATCCCCTACCACGGCCCGACCCTGATGAATCGCGTGCGCGAGATCGTCAAGCGCGACCGCGCCCAGCCGCCGCCCGCCGCGCCGTCCGCCGGCGGCGCCGCGGCCTCCTGCTGCGCCGGCGCGGCGGGCGGGGGCTGAGACGACGTTGGATCCGCAACGGGCGACGCGCGTCGCGCTGGTCGGCGCCGGCTTCATCGCCGACTTCCACCTCGAGATCCTGAAGCGTCTCGAAGGCGTCACCGTCGTCGCGGTCGGCGACGTCGACGGCGCGCGTGCGGCGGCGCTCGCGAAGCGGCACGGCGTCGCTCAGTCGTTCGCCTCGCTCGCCGAGTTGATCGAGAAGGCGAAACCCGACGTCGCGCACGTCGTCGTTCCCCCCGACCTGCACGCGTCCGTCGCGCGCGAGCTGCTCGAAGCCGGCGTCGGCGTCTTCCTCGAGAAGCCGATGGCGACCGCGGCCGCCGATGCGCGCGCGCTCGTCGAGCTGGCGCGCACGAAGCACTTGGCGCTCGGCGTGAACCAGAACCAGACGTTCCACCCGGGCTTCGTCGCGCTGAAGCGAATGCTCGCGGAGGGGAAGCTCGGCCGGATCGACCACGTCTTCGCCTGCCTCTCGGTCCCGCTGCGGCAGCTGCAGAGCCGCGACTTCTCCCACTGGATGTTCCGCGCGCCGCAGAACATCGTCTTCGAGCAGGCGGCCCACCCGCTCTCGCAGCTCGTCGAGCTGCTCGGGCCGTGCCGCGACGTCGCGGCGGTGCCGGCGCCGGCGGTCGAGCTCGCGCCGGGGGTCCTCTTCCACGACCGCTGGCAGCTCGCGCTCACCCACGAGCGTGGGACGGCGACGCTCTTCCTCTCCTTCGGACGCGACTTTTCGGAGAGCTTCCTGCGCGTGCTCGGCCAGGACGGGAGCGTCCACGTCGACCTCTTGCGCGGCCACGTGACGCGCAGCCGCAAGACGCCCTGGCCCGATTTCGCCGACCAGTTCTGGAACGCACGCGCCAGTTCGTGGGCGCTGCGGATGGCCGGCTGGCGCAACGCCTTCGACTACGTCCTCTCCACCCTGAAGCTGAAGGAGCGGAGCGACCTCTTCTACGTCGGCCTGCGCGCGAGCGTGGTCGCGTTCCACGCGGCGGCGCGCGGCGGTGCGCCTGCGGGTCCGGGATCGGTCCAGGCGTCGGCCACGGAGGCGCTCGAGGTCGTCGCGTGCTGCGAGGCCGCGACCGCGACGGTCGCCCGTAATGAAGCGGCGCCGCACGAAGGCGCGGCGCCGACCGTCCCGGCAGTCGCCGGCCCGGCCACTTTCGATGACGTCGTCGTCACCGGCGCGGCCGGCTTCCTCGGCCGCCATCTGACGGCGCGCCTGCTCGCGTCGGGGCGGCGCGTGCGCGCGCTGGTGCGCCGGCCGCAGTTCGCGCCGGCGGAGCTGCGGCGCGACGGCGTGACGCTCCTCGCCGGCGACGCGCACGACCCGGTCGCGGTCGAGCGCGCGACGGCGGGCGCCGCGGCGGTCGTCCACCTCGCGACCGCCGCCGGCCCCGATCCGGCGCAGGTCGTCGCGAGCATGGTCCGCGGCGCGCGCGTCGTCGCCGAGGCGTGCGTGCGCGGCGGCGTGCGCCGCCTGGTCCACGCCAGCTCGATCGCCGTCTACGACCTCGGCGAGGAGCGCGATGCCGCCGTGAACGAGGACGCGGCGCTCGACCCGCGCCCCGAGCGGCGCGGCGAGTACGCGCAGGGGAAGATCGCGGCGGAGCGCGCGCTCGCCGACTTCGCGCGCGAGCGCGGACTCGAGCTCGTGGTGGTCCGGCCCGGCTTCGTGGTCGGCCGCGACGGTCCGCCGCAGCACTCGGGCGTCGGCCTGTGGACCCGCGACACGCAGGTCTACGGGTGGGGGGGTGGACGGCGTCCGTTGCCGTTCGTGTTGGTCGACGACGTGGCTGACGCGCTCGCGCAGTGCGTGACGACATTGGGCGCCGTGGGGTGTTCCTACAACTTGGTTGGTGACGTCTATCTGACCGCGCGCGAATGGGTCGATGCGCTGCGCACGTCGCTGCGGCGCGACTTCGCCTTCCACCCCCAGTCGGTCCTCTACTGGTATCTCGAGGAGCTCGCGAAGTACGGGGTGAAGCTCGCGATCGGGCGCGCGGGGGTCCGCGCTCCGAGCTGGCGCGACCTCGCGACGCGCACCGCCGCACGCGGCTTCGACAATGAACGGCCCAAACGCGAGCTCGGCTGGCGGCCGGTGGCCGATCGCGCGACCTTCCTCTCCCGCGCGCTCCCGGCCGCGTCGGCCACGACGGAACCCTGAGCGGTGCCGTCGTCGCCGCACCTGCTCCACCTCTTCTCGACGTTCGCGGCGGGCGGGCCGCAGGTGCGCACGGCGGCGCTGATCCGCGCGGCCGGCGCGGCCTTCCGCCACACGATCGTCGCGCTCGACGGGAACTTCGGCTGCCGCGAGCGGCTCGCCGGGCTGCAGGACGGAATCGTCGCGTACGAAGATCCGCCGAAGCGCGGCTGGCTCGGCGGCAACGTGCTCCGCTTCGCGCACCTGATCGACCGCGTGCGGCCCGACCTCGTCCTCACCTACAACTGGGGCGCGATCGAGGCGGTGGTCGGCGCGCGCGTCGCGGGCGGGCGGCCGCTGATCCACGTCGAGGACGGCTTCGGGCCCGAGGAGGCGCGCGGCCTGCTCCGGCGGCGCGTCGCGTTCCGGCGCATCGTCCTCCCCTTCGCGCGCAAGGTCGTGGTGCCGTCGCACCGGCTGGCGCGGATCGCCGCGGAGCGCTGGCGCGTGCCGGAGACGAAGCTCGTCCTTGTGCCGAACGGGATCGACCTCGAGCACTTCGCGCCGGTCGAGCTGGAGTCACGCGTCCGTCGCGACGAGCTGCGCGAGCAGTGGGGGGCGCGCGCGATCGACTGCGTCATCGGGACGGTCGCGCGGCTGCGCCCGGAGAAGGGGCTCGATCTCCTGCTCGCGAGCTTCGCGACGTTGCGGGCGCGCACTCCGGCGAGTGGCGCCGCGCGCGTGCGCCTCGTGGTCGTCGGCGACGGCCCTGAAGAGGAGCGGCTGCGCGCCGAGGCGACGCGGATCGGCGTCGCCGGCGAGGCTCGCGAGGTCGTCTTCGCGGGCGCGTGCGCCGACGCGCGCGACGCGCTGCGCGCGTTCGACCTCTTTGCCCTGACGTCGCACACCGAGCAGATGCCGATCTCGCTGCTCGAGGCGATGGGGTGCGGGCTCGCGGTCGTCGCGACCGACGTCGGCGACGTCGCCCGCATGGTCGCGGAGGCGAACCGGCCGTTCGTGCGGGCGGGCCGCGACCCGACCGTCCTTTCCGACGCGCTCGTCTCGTTGCGCCACGACCCGGCGCGCCGCGCGGCGCTCGGCGCCGCCAACCGTCAGAAGGCGCTCGCCGAATATTCCCTCGAGACCATGGTCGAGCGCTGGCGCGGGCTCTGGGATGAAATGGCCCGCGCCTGAGGCCGCGGCCCTTTTGACCGCGCCGCGACGGGGGGCGGCCTGCGGCGCGAGCGGAACGGGAAGCGGCTGCTAACTTGCCGCGTCCTTCGTCGGCGCAACATCGCGAGCTCCGCCTCGTACGGTGCGCCCGGGAGCCGCCCAAGAATGACCTCGTCCTCGCTTCGAATGTCCCGCGCGTCGCGCCTTCTCGCCGCGCTCGTCGCCGTCTTCCTGCCCGTCCTCGTCGCCCCCTCCGCGTCGGCGCAATCGCGCGCCCATGCCCAGCTCTACGTGCGCGTCGAGGGCGACGACGTGAAGGCGGCGGTGCAGATCCGGCTCGACACGGGCTTCCACCTCTTCCATGGACCGACCGCGAAGGAGATGGGCTCGGAGGGGGTCGTCGGCATCCCGACCACGATCGAGTTCGTCGGCGACGGCTTCACCTGGAGCGCGCCGCGCTTCCCCGAGCCCGAGCGCGAGGACCAGAGCTTCCTCGGCGCCGGCATCTACGCGAACGTCCACTTCGGCACGCCGACGATCTGGTTCCGCGGCACGAAGACGGCCGGCGCCGACCCTGCGAAGCTGCAGGCGAAGATCAACGGCCAGACCTGCGACCCGATGGGCTGCGTGCCCTATTCGGAGACGGTCGCCTCCGCGGGTCCCGGGGGCGACAAACTCTTCGCGCGCTTCCCCGCCGACCTCGTGGTCGCCGCGGCGGCTGCGCCGGCAGCACCGTCCACCGAGCCGGCCTCGGCGCCGACGCAAGCCCAGGACGGCGCGGCCGCGACCGACGCCTCACGCAAGCACGTCCACCCGACGCTCTACATTCGCGAGCAGGGCGACGAGCTCCACGCCGTGCTGCAGCTCGTGATCGACCCGGGCTTCCACATCTATCACGGGCCCGAGAAGAAGGACGTCGGGCCGGGCGACCCGCCGCTCGGGCTGCCGACGCGCGTGACGATGCTCGGCGAGCGCGTCCTGTGGAAGCCCGCCGTCTTCCCCGCGCCCAAGCGGGTCGAAGAGCCGTCGCTGCAGACGCACTACTTCGAGCACGACGGGACCGTCGTCCTGACGGTCCGCGGCAAGAAGGCGGCGGGCGCGGACGTCGCGAAGCTGAGCGCCAAAGTCGAGGGCCAGGTCTGCTCGACGTCGTGCATTCCGTTCTCGGAGACGGTCCCGAACTCGGGCCGCGGGCCCGACGCGCTCTTCGCCGGGTCGGCCGACCCGGCGCCGGCTGCCGCCGCGGGCGCGCCCGACGACGACGACGTCGCGAACATCCCGATGTGGAAGTTCCTGGCGCTCGCGGTCGGGTGGGGGATCTTCAGCCTGCTGATGCCGTGCACCTACCCGATGATCCCGATCACGATCAGCTTCTTCACGAAGCAGTCGGCCGCACGCAACGCGAGCACGCTTTCCCTGTCGATCGTCTACGGGCTCGGGATCGTGCTCTCGTTCGTCGCCATCGGCGTCCTGGTCGGTCCGCCGATCGCGGCGTTCGCCGCGAACCCCTGGACCAACCTCGTCATCGGCCTCGTCTTCGTCGCCTTCGGGCTCTCGCTGCTCGGCCTGTTCATCCTGCAGCCGCCGCAGTTCCTGATGGGCTTCGCGTCGACGGCGACGCAGAAGGGCGGGCTGCTCGGCGTCTTCCTGATGGGGCTGACGCTCTGCGTGACGTCGTTCACGTGCACCGCGCCGTTCGTCGGGAGCCTGATCGCGGTGGGGGCGAAGGGCGGCGGGCTCGGCCGCCTCGTGATCGGGATGGCGACCTTCGGCCTCGTGATGGCCGTCCCGTTCGTATTCCTGTCGATGCTGCCCGCGAAGGCGAAGCAGCTCCCCAAGAGCGGCGAGTGGGTCCACTCGCTCAAGGTCACGCTCGGCTTCATCGAGCTCGCGGCCGCGGTCAAGTTCCTCTCGAACTGCGACCTGGTCTGGAAGTGGAACGCGCTCTCGCGCGAGATCGTGCTGATGCTCTGGTCGGCGACGCTGATGGCGGCGGCCTTCTACGTCTGGGGCGTGATCACGCTGAAGGAGGACGTCGAGATCCGCGGCGCCGAAGCGACACCCGGCATCGGGCCCAAGCGGCTCGTGGTCGGGACGACGCTCTTCCTGTTCGCGATGTACTTCCTGCTCGGCGCCTTCGGCGCGCAGCTCGACAGCACCACCGAGACGCTCGCGCCCAACTACTCCAAGCCCTTCTTCGCCGCGAACGGGGGCGGCCCGCGCGGCGCCCCGAAGGTCGCCTCCGGCCCGATCCTCGACGACTGGGACGCGGCGCTCGCGAAGGCGCAGGCCGAGCACAAGCTGCTCCTCATCAACTTCACCGGCGACGTCTGAGTGAACTGCCGCATGATGGAGGGGCCCGGAGGGCCGCTCCGCGATCCGGCGGTGAAGAAGGAGCTCGAGAACTTCGTGGAGCTCTGGCTCCACTACGACCACCACGAGAAGGGCACCGAGAACATCGAGCGGCAGAAGGAGATCCTGGGCTTCCAGGCCAACCCCTACTGGGTGATCTACGACCCCGCGACGAAGAAGGCCCTGCGCAAGCAGGCCTTCACGATGAGCGTCGAGGACTTCCTGAAGTTCCTGCGCGGGGAGTAGCGCGCGGCGCCGACGCGGCTCACTTCTTCTCGAGCGGCTGCCACATGAGGCGCGCGACGCGCCAGCGGCCCTCTTCGAGGACGAGGACCATCAGGTAGCGGTCGTGCGCCGCCTGCGTGGCGCCGTCCTTCATCGTGAGCGTCCCGCTCACCTCGCCGCGCTGCCACGCCCACTTCCCGGCGACGACCGTCTCCGCCGGCGTCGCGCGCAGCTTCATCGCGAGCTGCGCGAAGACCTCGACGTAGTGCGCGCGGATCGCGTCGCTCCCCTGGAAAGTCGACCCGTCCGGCGCGAGCAGCAGCGCGTCGCGCGTGTAGCAATCGAGGACGGTCGCGAGGTCGGCGTCGCCGTCGGCTTGTAGCAGGCGCGCGACCGCCTGCTCGACCGCGGCGACGTCGGCAGGCGAGGAAGTCGACGCCGAGGCAGTCGCACCGCCCTCGGGCGCGGACTGGCAGCCACCGAACAGCAGCGAAGTCGCGAACGTCGCGAGTACCGCCAGAACTGCGCCGCCCAATCGCCGCCGGGAGTCATCTCTCTCACGCACGACCATGGATCCCACTCCGCGTCTCGAATCGTCCGATCCGAACGAAGCGGCCGGGCGCCTCAGGGCGCCCGGCCGCGGTGATCCTCGCTTCTCGAATTCGCTCTCTCTCGACGGCTCACTCCTCCTTCGCGATCCCCACCACGCCCACGCCGATGCGCGCGCCAGCGTCGCCGGTCGGGTCGGTCTTCAGGTCGTCGGCCTTCTCGTGGACCAGGACCGTGCGCCCGACGATCGAGTGGGCGCCGGCGAGGGCGATCATCGCGTCCTCCATCTCGCCCTTCGATTCCCCCTTCGCGTCGGCCTCGATGTTCCCGAGGTCGCCGACGTGGCGCTCCGCCGTCGCCGGCCCGCCGTGCTTCTTGCCGTCCGGGTTGAAGTGGCCGCCCGCGCACTTGCCGTCCGGGCAGTCGGTGTTGCCGAGCTCGTGGATGTGGAAGCCGTGCTTGCCGGGCGTCAGGCCCTTCAAGTCCCAGCTCACCTTCACGCCCTTCGCCGTCGCCTCGAACTTGACGACGCCGTTCACCGTCGCGCCCTGATTGGGGTGGACGACCGCGATCGCGCTCGTCACCTTCTTCTCCGGCGCGAACGCGAACCCGGCGAGCAACAGGGCCGCCGGCAGCGCGAGCCACATCGATCGGTTCATCTTCATCTCCATTCTTCTTCGGACGGGTGGGAGTTCGGACCTCGTCGCGGCAGGGCGCCGCAGGACGCGACCGAGGCGGGGATTGTAGGGCCGCGCCGATCGATTGCATCCGGCGCTGGAACTCACGCTGGCGCCGCGGAAATCCTTCTTTCGAGTCACCGGGGCGACTCGACACGCGAACGGCGCAGCACTCCACGAACACTCCGCACACGGCCGGCGCGATTCTCGAAGACGTTCCGGCACGCGATCGGCGCAATACTCGATCCCATGAAGCGTGGTCGTGTCCCGGATTGCGTGCGGCGTCGAAGCCTGCGCGGACCACGAATCCGGTTCATCATCCGCGGCGCAGCAACGACCAGCGGCGCGCCGCTCCCGCAGGCCGGGCACCGGATCACCGACCTGCCGGCGGAGCCGTGGATCACGATGCAGGACGCCTACACCGCGCGCACCTCCGTCATCCTCGGCGCCGGCGCGCGGCTCCCCAAGCGCGATGCGGTGGACGTCCGCGTGCTCCTGCAGGTGCTCGGGCTCGACTCCTCGCCGACCTTCTTCATCGACACCCCGCGCCAGGTGGGGGGGGGTGG
>Ga0105340_1000446_pt1 | contig 20002 bp, 11 predicted proteins | sample EasRivMeERMLT700_FD_89676 | JGI IMG/M metagenome (GOLD analysis project Ga0105340, IMG submission 89676) | Soil microbial communities from meander-bound floodplain in the East River, Colorado, USA - East River MetaG ERMLT700 | ecosystem: Environmental > Terrestrial > Soil > Floodplain | place...
CGGACGACACCGTCGTCGTCGTGCTCAGCGGATTCCCCTGCGCGTCCACCGGCGTGACGATCCCGATCAGCCCCCCGTGCGGTTCTTCGATCGCCTTTCGAATGCGGAAGATAGCCTTGAACTCATCCTCGGTCGGATTGAACCCCACCAGCGAACCCTGCAGGTTGCGCGCGACGTTCGAACTGCGCATGTCATACTCCTCCATCTCCTCCGGCGTCAGCACCTGCGCAAGCTTCGCCCGCCGCTCCGCGTTGATCTGCTGGTATTCCTCCAGATATTCCGGCGTGCGATTATGATCGTACTTGTCCTTCAACGCATCCGAGCTTTGCCAGTACCCTTCCTGAATCTCGCGCACCATCTCGCGTTTGTCCGCCGGCAACGCGTTGAACGCGGCCTCGAAAAACTCATAGTTCCGCGAATCCCGCCCGCGCAGCGGTTCCAAAGGCAACTCCATCCCCAGCAACTCCTTCAGCAACGCATTCTTCTCCCGCTGGATCGCATGCAATTGTTTTCGCCGCTCGAAATTCGCCTGCCGCCGCGGGCGATCCGCGTGCCAATCCCCGCTGCTGTCTTCCGGCGCGTCCACCACCAGCTTGAACGGCGCTTCCCTCGGCGCATACAGTTTGTTGATATCGGCCACGATAATGTCGCGAATCGTTTCCTCCGGACACTGCACCGCGCGCAACCGGCTGATGTATTCCTTGTAATCCGCCGATTCAACTTCGGTCCAATGAAACGACGGAACCGCACTCGCCCCCGCCGCACTCTCCTGCTTCACAACTTCACGGCGCACCTTGAAGCTCTCTCGCGGCGCAGCCGCCTGCTCCTTAACATCAACTCTCTCCACCGCCGTCCCGGTCGGTTTCGTTCTCGCCACGGTCACGATCGCTCCAGCCAACACCAGCGCGGCGAGACCCAGGACGATCACGATGACTTTCGAGCGCATACTTATGGCACAGTAATGACAGTGTTCGGCACCTGAACCGGAACAGGGCGGACCACACCCGCTGGCGGCCGCGGCTGATAAAAAATGCGGCTGCCCCCGTAATTTTGTTGAAATCGCGTGTAAACATCAGGCCCGAGCACCTTCCCCATCGTCCCATCGAGGTCCGTCTGCATTTGCATGAGCATCGCGTCCCGTTCCTCGCGCGAGAAATTGGGATTCGAACGAATCCTCGCCGCTTCCTGCATCGCAAGTTGATTCATCTCGTACGCTTTGTTCGCCGTGTCGGGCGGCAACCCGTTGTCGCGCGCCAGTCGCGCCAGGTTGCGATACTGCGAATCGCGCGACCGCGAGTACTCGGCATACCTTTGCTCGCCGAACATCGTCCTGAGTTCCCCCTCCATTTGGATCTGCACCTGATGCCGCTTCTGGTTCGCCTCCGGATTGTTCCCCTCGAAATTCAAGCTGCTCATCGCATCGTCGAATTGCTGACGTATTCGAAAGATTTCCCGAAATTCCTGGTCGCTCGCTCCGAACGCGCTTAGTTCCGAACGCAGGTTCCGCGCTATCGGCGACGTCGCCAGCTGATAATCCAGCATCTCATCCTTCGTCAGCGCCTGGCCGAGTGCGTCGCGATACTCCTTCTGCATCTTCGCCATCTCCTGCTGGTCCTCAGGCTCCCAATACCCCATCGTGCGCGCATTCAATTCCTCCTGCTTATCCAGCAACTGCTCCTGGATTCTGCGCACCAAATCCCGTTTCCCCTCGGGCAACTTCGCGTAGGCCGCTTCGTATGCCGAATCAGTCCGGCCAGCCCATATGCTCGGCATTTCCTGCGGCACATCGATCCCCAGCAACTCCTTCAACAAATCACGCTTCTCACGCATCAACTGCCGAAACTTCCGCATCCGTTCCATGTCGCCATACGGCGATGCGTAAGACGCTTCCCACGGCTTCAAGTGCTCCGGTCGCAGCCGCAGCGCCGCTTCCTTCCCGGCATACACCTTGTTCACCTCCGCAATAATAATATCCTGGATCGTTTGCTCCGGACACCCCACCGACCGGAGATTCGCGATATACTTCTTGAAATCATCACTCTCCAAAAGCCGCCACGTGAACCGGCCAGAAGCCGCCTCCACAAAACCCGACGACTGAATCCTGCGCGTGAACACCCCACCCGGACGCGAACCACCCGATCCTTGCACGTTTGTTGATAATGATGGTGAAGAACTGGTCCTGCCCGGTCGTTGCTGTTTCCAGACATAAGCCAGACCGGCCACCAAACCGAGATTCAGGCAGATCAACCCGGTGATGACACTTTCGCGGCGCATAACGCCTTCCCTAAGTTGAACGGTGCGCAATCCCCTTTCCTTTGGCAAAACTTTTTTGGGGCTGCGCCCACCGTATCCGCCGCCCGGTCGAGAGCCTGAGATCGCGACCCCCGGGAAAGTGGCACAGTTTTGGCACAGTCTTCAGGAGACCACGAATGAACACCAATTGACACAAATCCAATTTCGGAGTTCGCGACCTGGAAAAAACCGAACGACTGACCCGTGCATTGCTGTAAGTCGTTGGGACGACGCGGTTGAAATCGAACGAGATTATAAACCGTCCGGTTTCGTTTGATTCTGTACAGTATTGGTAGTTTTGTTGCCACGACGAAGAGAGCGGGGTTAACGCAAAGACGCAAAGGCGCGGAGATGGGAAGGGATTTGGCAGTGGGGTCGGGAGATACACCAACTCGTTGAGTGCCACGTGAGGTCTGCCGGGTGCCACCCGGCGATAGAGCAGGATACCATCCTGCGCTACAACGAAAATGCGTACACTTCAATGCATTAAGTCGTAAGTTATTGGTGCAGAGGAAATAAAGAATTCGCATGCGCGAAAATGGTCGGATTTTGTACGGGTTTGTACGGATTTTCCGAAAACGTGTGAAAGCGGCGGGCAGGGTTACCGGATCGGGACAAAGCAGGGCGGCAGCTCCACGTGGAGCCTGGGACGTGGCGGACATAGTCCATCATAGGGTTACCCTCTTTGCTGGTCACGGGCTGTCCGGCTGTGGTCAGCTCGGGCTGATTTACACCTTATATGTATAGCACATCTGAGTGCAAAGTGCAAATCGGGATGAGTGCTACCTTGTTACCTTGCGCCTCTCAATACGTCGGCACCAATCCAAATAAATCCGGGCCCGATTTGTCGATGGCCTCAACCGCGAAATGCGCTGCCGTACGAATGTCCTGGTTCTCGTGGTTGTGCAACGAGCGCAGCAGCGGAAGGGCCGCGCGGGCGTCTGTTGCAATCTTGCGCAATGAATCAATTGTATCCCTCGCCTCGAACGTGCTTGGTCCCTGGGTGAGTGCGAATTGCAGAAATTCGATCAACGCCGGGACGGTCACTTCCGGCTGGCTTCCCACCGATCCCAACGCAATGGCTGCTTCATCACGGATAAACTTGTCCTGGTTGGTTTTCAGGCACTCAACAAAAAACGGGATCGCTGGCTTCGCCGCCGGGCCGAGCGTGCGCAGCGCAAACGAAGCGACATAGCGGCTGTCCTCGTCTGGATGGGTCGTTATGATTGTTATCAGTTTTGGAATGACATCCGGTGGAGCGTTGCTTCCCAGCGCAGCAATCCCGTACGCTCCCGTTCTCCGTGTTTTCCCCAGGTTATCTTCGAGCCGCCACCCGCCATGCCATTTTTGGGGAATGACTTTTCGAAGTCTTTTCTTCAAGGGACTCGGCCCCGTCGCGATCGCCTGGAGCAGGAAAGGCACGCCCTCCGCGCCAATGTGCCGAATGGCTGCTTCCGCCGTTTCTGCCTTATTCGCGTTGCCGCTCCATTTGTTTGTCTCGTACTCCCGCGCCCAATCGCTCAGTCGCTTGCCCTGGTAGGACGGCTCGTTGCGATAAAAGACCAACACCGATGCGAGCAAACCCACTGCGACGACAGCCAATGCGAAGATCAAAAATCTCCATGGTAAGGCCATGGTTTATCTGACCATAGCTCCCCTGCTCCTGGCAAAAGAGAAAGGTGGCCTCGTTTATTAGGTTCTTATATGAACAATGCATGTGATGAAATCGGTAACCCGCGAAAATTGGTGGATTCGTATAATTGCTATTGTGCACCTCTGGTATTGGCCCTTGGCTTTTACGGAGCCACCCTGGCCCGGATTTTCAGCAACAGCATTTGGTTCCTTTGGCTGGGGGCAATCTTTCTCGCGCTGCTTTACTTGTACGGACTGTTGATGCTCTTTGGCATGTTCGTCAGCCTAATCGCCAATCGATTTCGCGCTCTCCTTCTATTTGGACCCGCCCTTGCTTTCGCCGGTTTTTTAGGGGTTTCTCCAATCACGCGATTTGTCCTGGAGAAAAGAGACGAACGTTTCATGAGCAACCTCCCTCGGTATCAAGAAGCCGTAGCACGGATCGAGCAACATCGGACAGCTCAGCCCGTCAACAACCAATTCCCGGATTTGGCTCCTGACATCCAGGTTCGGATCGATCCTTCAGGCGGTTTCTGCGTCTTCTTTAAAACCTATCCCGGTCCTTTCGGGACGCGATTGCGCGGCTATGCTTACACCTCAACCGATCAATGGAATGAGACCTTTGTGAAGAATTGGAGTCCAGTGAAGCTGACAAACAACTGGTATCGCCTTTAACGGGATATGATGAAAGCGTTGAAATGGTCGTGCATTCTCATTGGAACATTTCTGATCGTAGTGCTTAGTATAGCCTTGTTTGCCTCACGGGGAAGGTCAGAAAGCAGGATCAACTGGATGATCGCCGATGTGGCCTACTACATTCGCAATGGGCGAAGGAGACCCAAAATCAGCATGTGTAAGATCAACCTGCAGGGGATTGTGATATCTAAGCAAATGTGGGCAAATGAGAACGGCAAAACGACAGACGATATTCCGAGCTGGGAGAATGTTCGAGAGTACTGGCCAGGTCCGCCGTTGAAAGGAAACGTGATTTGTCCTGAAGGCGGGACCTACAGCATTAACCGTGTCGGTGAACGGCCAACATGTTCCATTGGTGGTTCGTGGCATTCACTAACACTTTTCGTGCCCAAAGAAGACATGTCGTCGAAGAAAGAGAAGTGAACACATAAGCGCAATCGCAATCGCAAATCGACAATTGACAACGACCGCCCGAAGCAGTGCCATGGACTAACGCCTTGTATGATCGGAAAGAAGTACAACGTCGGCATCATTGGTTACGGCTGGGTCAGTGGCGCCCACATCGCGGCCATCAACGTCACGCCGCAGGCGCAGGTCACCGCGGTCTATTCCTCGCGGCAACTGAATCCCGCCGAGGTCAGCGCAAAGCACGGCGGCGCGATCAAATGCTACGACAAGGTCGAGGCGTTGCTGGCCGACCCGGACATCCACGTCATCTCGATCTGCAGTTACCCGCATCAACACAAGGACCAGGCCATCGCCGCCGCGAAGGCCGGCAAGCATTTGATTATCGAGAAGCCGCTCGCACTTTCGTGGAAAGATTGCCAGGCGGTCCAGGAAGCCGTCCAACGCGCGGGCGTCAAAACGTGCGTCTGCTTCGAATGCCGGTTCTCCAGCCAGTTCATCACCATCAAAGCGATCATCGACAAAGGGCTGCTCGGGAAAATCCATTACGGCGAGGTCGATTATTATCACGGCATCGGCCCGTGGTATGGCCAGTACCGCTGGAACACCACGAAGGAATCGGGCGGGAGCAGTTTGCTTTCCGCGGGTTGCCACGCCATGGACGCGCTCCTTTTGTGCATGGGCGAAGATGTCGACGTGGTCAGCGCCTACTCGACGCATTCGACGAACGACGACTTCGCGAAGTACGAATACCCGACGACGAGCGTGACCATTTTGAAGTTCAAAGATGGGCGCGTGGGTAAATGCGCTTCCGTGATCGATTGCCTGCAACCCTACTACTTTCACGTCCACCTCGTCGGCAGCGAGGGCAGCCTTCTCGACAACAAGATTTACTCGTCACATTTCGGCGGGCTCGACAAGAGCCGCTGGAGCCAACTCTCGATGAAGCTCCTCGATTCCGGCGACGTGGCCGACCATCCTTATCAACGGCAGTTCGAAGCGTTCTTCACCGCCCTCGACCGGGACGAAGAGATGCCGCTGACCAGCCTCGACAACGCGATGCGCACGCACGAAGTCATCTTCGCCGCGGACAATTCGGCCGATCGCCACGCACACCGCCGTCATTGACGACCGTGCCTCGCCGCGCCGGCAAACCAGTTCCCGCTGCGCGAAGCGCGCCCTCCGCGTTCGCCATCGGCGCGCATCCCGACGACATCGAATTCTATATGGCGGGCACGCTTCTGCTGCTCAAGGAAGCCGGCTTCGCCATCCACTACATGAACCTGGGCAGCGGGTCGTGCGGCAGCCTGACGATGAGCCCGCAAAAGCTGCGAAAAATTCGCGAACGCGAATCACGGCGCGCTGCCGTGATGCTGGATGCGGTCTATCACGCCAGCCTGCGGGACGATCTCGAAATCCTTTACGACCTCCGCACGCTGCGAAAGCTCGCGGCCATCATTCGCGAAGTCGCGCCGTCGATTATCCTCACGCATTCGCCGCAGGATTACATGGAGGACCACACCAACACGTGCCGCCTCGTTGTGACCGCCGCATTCGCGCGTGGCATGCCGAACTTCCACACCACTCCCTCGCGCCCTCCCGTGCCGGGCGACGTCACGATTTATCACGCGATGCCGCACACCTTGCGCGATCCCCTGCGCCGTCCCGTGACGCCGGATTTCTTCATCGACACGACCGGCGTCCACGGCGAAAAGCGCGACGCGCTCGCCGCGCACGAAAGCCAGAAGGCATGGCTCGACGCGAGCCAGGGCATGGACTCTTACCTCGTCGCGATGGACAATTTATCACTGGAGGTTGGCCGACTGTCGGGCCAGTTCGAGCACGCCGAGGGTTGGCGGCGGCATTTGCACGTGGGGTTCAGCGCGGCAGATACAGACCCGCTCCAGTCAATCCTGCGTGACAACTATCTTGAGAATCCGGCTGCCGGTTCGTAGCGTTTGCCTATGCCACGCAAGCTCAGTTCGATCGCGCCCGATTGGTGGGATTACACGACGCTCGACGACGAGATCATCGCGGCGGCGGCGCGCCTCACGCCCGAAGCGATGCTGAAACTTTCGCGGCCCGGCTTTCGCGTGGTTATGTACGACACGCTCGAGGAATTTTACCTGGCCGAAGCGCTCGAATACATCCACGCATGGAAACAGTCCACGCCCGATAATCCGGTCGGCATCTGCGGTCCGATCGGCCCCACCGAGCAACTCCCGCTCGTGGCGCGCATCGTCAACGAGCTGAACATCCCGCTCCAGTCAGCGCATTTTTGGGGCATGGATGAATGGTTTCACGATGGCCGCGAGGTGCCGGTCACGCATCCACTTTCATTCGAGCGCGCCGACCGGGAGATGTGTTTCAATCGCATCAAACCCGAGCTGGTGATGGCAAACCTAAACCTGCACTTCCCAAAGGCGGACACGACCGCTTACCGCAAAAGCTGGGACGGCGTCCGCTGCGTGGTGATGCAGGGTGGCCAGGGCGACGTGAAACATTGGGCGTTCAACGATCCGCCGCGGCGCGACGGCAAACACAAAGACAACCCGCCCTCGCCCGCCGAGTATCGGCAACTGCCGACGCGCGTGGTCGACTTGCATCCCTTGACCATCGCGCAAAACGCGCGGACCTCCGGCGGCGGCAACATCGCGCTTGTTCCCACGAAAGCGATCAGTGTCGGCCCCGCTGAAACCTGGCGCGCCGAAAAAGTTTCAATCTGGCACGCGGGAATGCACGACAACCCTTTCGGCCAGCGGCTCACGACGTGGATGATTTCACAAAAAATTCCTGACGCATCCGTGCCGATGTCGCTCCTGGCCGACCATCCCAATGTCCAGTTCAACTTCTACCGCCCCGGCATCGGCACCTGCGACGTGGAGATGCACTGATCATTGATTAGGGCTTCGAGTTTGAATTTCTCCGCGCCAGTTTATTTCCACTTCGCCAACGGCGGAAGGCAGTGGCGACGTTGTCACTTTGCCGCCCGGCCATCGGACGCGCGCATGGGTGGCTTCGCCGCCAAGGATTTGCACCAGGCCATCCTGCGAAAGGTAACCGGCACCTGCATGAATTTCTCGCGCCGGCCCGAGATTGGTGCTGGTCCCGGACCCACGATCCGCGAGCAATTGAATCACGGCCCCGATCGCGGCCGGGTTTTCCGCGGGACCGGAGAGTTTGACGCGCCAGGCCGGCTTTGCCGCGAGGTTGCGGAACAGTTTGGTCTCACGGCCGTTTTGGGTGACAACTAAATCAATGCGTCCATCACGATTAAAATCAGTCACAGCCGCGCCGCGTTGTTCGCCATAAACGCGGACACCGCTTTCGCCGGCTGCCACCGATGTGAAGTCGGCACGACCATTATTGCGCAGCCAGATCCCCACGCCCGCGTCGTAGCGCGATGTCTCGGCGGGAACCGCAAAAAAATTCTGTCCCAGAAACAAATCTTCGTCGCCATCGCCGTCCATGTCCGCGACACAGACCGAGGACGCGGGCGCGAACTGCGCTTCGATGGGCAACGGCCTGGGTTCGAAGGTCGCGCCGCGGTTCAAAAACACAGTCGAGTCGAGCCAATTAAGCTCCACCGCGCGCGCTGATGACAAAGCTGTGCCGTAAATCCCGGCCAACGTCGCTTCGGCGTAACCTTGCACTTTGGGGAAGCGCTCTTTCAAGGACGGCAGAGCTGCGCTGACGATGGGAAAACTTTGCAAGGGCAGATCGCCGCTGCGCTGTTTGTTGAAAGTGCTTTCAATGATTTCGATGCTTCCGTTTTGATCGAGGTCGCCGTAATGCAATTTCAGCGGCTTGAACTTTTCGTATTTGGAATTTCGGCCCAGGTTCGACGCCACAATGTCCAACCGGCCATCGCCATCGAAATCGCCCGCAGTCACGCCCGTCCAGAAACCGCGATATTTCTCAAAGCCGAATTCCCGCGTCATCTCCGTTAGCCGGCCCGCCGCGGCGCGAAAGACTCGAATGGAACCGACGTCGCAGGCCAAAACGAGCTCGGGGGAGCCGTCCCCATCGAGGTCTGTGAAGACAGCACCATTGACTAAACCGACGTTCGCCTTGCCCTCCATGTCCATTTCGAAGGCGCCGTTTTGCCATCGCAACAACAACGATGAAGCCGGTTCCGGATAGTGAGAGGCAACAGTGCGACCGCCGACGAACAAATCCAGGTCGCCGTCGCCGTCAATGTCACCAAGGGCGATGGGGCCGAAGCTGCTCGCCTGGGCTGGCAGCAAATCTTTCGCTGTTCCCTCCGGGAGAAGGTATTCACGCACGCCGACCTCTGTCCTGTCGCCGCCGCCTCTCACATCCTCATAATGGTCGCTGGCCACGAGCAGGCTTCGGACATTGTTGCTCCGGACCAAGCCAAGGATCGCAGCCTGGTCTCGCGTCACCGGCGTCTTGAGCGGTTCCGGTTCGTTTCGCACGAACCGTTTTCCTGCCTCGTTCCGGAAGATCGCCGTAGAACCGCCCTTGCCGGATCCAATGATCAGATCGTCCCATCCGTCGCCGTTCACATCGAACCAACTGACGGCTGGACCGGCCTGGCTTAACTTTTTCGGAAGCAATGGCTGCAAAGCAAAATCGTCAAAGGAGTTTTCGGTGTGCGAGTGCGCGAGCAGATGCGAGACGTCCGCGAATATTGGCTGTTGAGTCGTGGGCTTCGCGGATCCCTTTGAGCCTGGCGCCGGCTGCCTTAACGAATAAAGGTGGTTCGGTTTTACGTCATCGACGCGAGTCTGCGAACCGTCGCGCCATGTGACCTCGATCGAAAGAATATTTGTCAACGCGCCGGCCGCAAATACGCGCAACGGTTCGTCACTGGAAAGGTAACGGCCTCCGGCGAGCATCTCCTGGCTTTGCACCACCGGTCCGCCCGTCACACGGATTTTGGCGCCGATCGCCGCCGTATTCGTGGCGCCTTGCAAGCGCACCGCAACGCGGGGCGCGCCGGAATTGTTCCGCAGCAGCGTGGCCGGGGCGTTGAAATTATTTATCACGACATCCAGATCGCCATCGCGATCGAAATCGGCCAGGGCCATGCCCAAAGAAACGGCCGCAAGATTGAAACCCCAGTTCGCGCTGCATTCGGAGAAGGTCAGGTTCCGCTCATTGCGGAAGGCCAGGTTTGGCGTGCGCAGAGGCGGGAACATCTTTCGCAAGTGAAGCTGTTCCAGCGTGGAGAGTTTTCCCTGGCGCTTGCGTCGCTCGATCTCATTCAAAATGTCGACATTCATGTTGTCCCGCTCAAAGCCATTGGAAACGAGCAGGTCCTCGTAGCCATCCAAATCCACATCCAGGAAGATCGGTGTCCACGACCATTCGCTCGCTTCGACGCCGCTGAGCTGCGCGATCTCCGCGTAAGTCCCGTCACCGCGATTGAGAAAAAGTGTGTTGCGGGGAATCTGCGGGCGCGACTCGATCGCGCCCACTGGGAGTTGTTCAGCCCGGGTTTCCGTGCGTTGCGCATGACGCCGCGTGTGGTCCCGGCTCAACATGTCGAGCACGATGAAATCGTCGAATCCGTCGCGGTTGATGTCGGCGAAATCGACACCCATGGAGGAAAGCGAAATCGAACGCAACGCGGTCGAAGCAATGGCCCGAAATTGTCCGCGCCCGTCATTGATCCAAAAGCGATCCGGCGATTTGAAATCGTTGCAGACATAGAGGTCCGGCGCGAGGTCTCCGTTGATGTCCCGGAACATCGCGGACAACCCCCAGTCGAACGGCGGTTGCTTGAGCGGCGCGCCGGATTCATCGCGGAATGTTCCATCGGTGAAGGAGGCCGGCGTAAAATGACCCTTCCCATCATTGCGATAGAGCACATCCGGCTGGCCGTTCTCTTCGTGACCAAACGTTCCACCCTGGTCATTGGCGGTGATTTGCCAGGTAAAGCGATTCGTCAGGTCAGGGTCTGTCAGCGGACGCCCGCCAACGCCGACGAGGTGGGGTTGCCCATTGATCATTCTAAAATTGAACCGCGTATTGGGCTCGTCGCGCAGGGTGGTGGTCCGATAGTTCGCGACGTAAAAATCCAGGTCTCCATCGCCTTCGATATCAGCGACAGCCAGCGACGTCCCGGTGCGATTGGGATTCAGAATCTGTTCGGACGCTTTGAAGCGCCCCTTTCCATCGTTGAAGAAAACGTGCGTGCCGGCTCCAACTGAATTCACGACGAGGTCAACATCTCCATCGCCATCGAAGTCGGCGAAAGCCGCCGCAGTGGAAGCGACATTCGACAGAGCGAGGCCTGATTTCTGCGTGACCTCTTCAAACCGCCATCCTCCGAGATTGCGGAACAGCCGATTGCCGGTTTCCAACGCGCAAAAATACAGGTCCGTCCAGCCATCGCCATCCACGTCACCGCAAGCCACACCTGAGCCATTGAGGAATATCTGATTGGTCAAATGTCTCTCCTGGGCAAACGCGTTGGTGAAGAGAACACCGGTGGCGCTGCCTTCGAGCAACGTGAAACCGGCGCGGCCGTCTGGAGGAACTGGCAAGGGACGAACGGCCGGGGCGGCTTTCGCGGGAAGCTCCAACGTCCAAACCCCAAGCACCAGAGAAATCCCAATCACCAACTTCCAAATGGGGAGAGTCATCGTCATGTCAATCACCGCGGCCCAGAGCCACCGTGGTTTCTCGCGCGCCGGCTGGGACAGAGGCGTGGCTTAACGCGCCACCGGGCCAGCGAACTTCGATCTCCGCGTCGCCGTCTTTTTTCGCGAAGACCAAAGTGGCGGCGTTTTGGGACCAGTAGCCGCTGCCGCACTGGATTTCACGCGCGCCGCTCCGCCGATCGGCCTGACGCAGGCGAACACTGGCTCCGATGCCCTGCGGATTGCCGGGAGGGCCTCGCAAACGAACGCGCAGTCCCGGCAGGCTGCTCTTGTTTCGGAACAGGCGGGTGGGCGCCGCGTTTTGGGTGACCGCGAGATCCATTCGACCATCATGATCGAAATCAGCCGCCGCGGCAGCGCGTTGTTCACCGAAGATCGCGATGCCACTTTCTGAAGGGAGTCGTGGAACAAGACCGCCCTTTCCATCCCCCAGAAGCAGCAAGCCCACACCCGCATCGTTGCGTGAAATGGTCGGTTGCACGGCGAAGAAATTCTGACTCAGAAAAATATCTTCGTGAGCGTCTCCGTCGAAATCGGCTGCGACAATCCCGAACGCGGGAGCAAATTGCGCGATGTCGGGCAAGGATCGAGCCTCAAAGTGATCGCCGCGGTTCATCAGCACCAAACTCGAAAGCATTACAGCCTCGACTAAATTGACGGGCGCCGACGGATTAAGATTAGGATTAAGAGAAGGCGCTATTGGGCCAAGGACTTGAGAGATACTGGCGGTCGCGTAAGACGCATAGGTTGGGAACGGCGCAGCGAGGGACGGAAGCGCAGCACGGAGAGCCCGCAGGTCTCGTTCTGGAACTTCCCTGGCCAACCGGAAATCCCAACCCGCCTCGAGAATATCCCAGCTTCCATCCTGATCGAAATCGCCGTGATAAATCCTGCGGGGAGACGCGGTCGTGGCGCGATATTTTGAGTTTGCTCCCCAATTGCCTGCGATGATGTCGAGGCGGCCATCCTCATCGAGGTCGCAGGTGGCGATGCTCGTCCACCAACCGGTCAATTGGTTGAGGGTTGAGGGTTGAGAGTTGAGAGAGGAAGCAACGCGGGGATTCCACAGACTGAACTGCCCCCTGGAGTTGCGGAAGATTTTGAGCGGTCCCCATTCACAGGCGATTATCAGTTCGGGATAACCGTCCTGGTCCAGATCGCTGAAGGCTGCGCTGCTCACGAGGCCCAGGTTCTGAAACAGAGCGTTGTGGGCGTCGTCCCTTGTCCAAGTCTTCTCGTGTCTGTGGAGCAGGATCGAGGAAGCAGGGCTCGGGTAGTGTCCGGGGCGGCAACGTCCGCCGACGAACAGATCGAGATCGCCGTCTGCGTCGACATCCGCAGCGGCCAGCGGCCCCAATGAGTCCTGGCCATCGGGAAGGAGCGGTTCGGTTGCGCCCGAGTCAGAGTTCCAAATGACGAGGCTGGGACTGTTGCTTGCGCCATCTTCATAGCTCTGGCGCACGATCAGAAGGCGCGTTCCCAAGCCGAGAATCCCGCCGGTGTCTCTTTTCTCAGGCTGATTCAAGTGGTTGAGGGTTGAGGGTTGAGAGTTGAGTGCAGAAGACGGGACTGCCTGGAAACCTCCTTTGGTGTCGTTGCGTAAGATAGCAAGCGTTCCTCCGCGGCCACTTCCAATGGCCAGGTCCTCCCATCCGTCGCCGTTGAAGTCCTGCCATGCGAGTGCAGGTCCCAGTTGGCTGAGTCGATTTGGAAGAAGCGGTTGGCGCGCGAAATCATCGAAGGCGGTTTCGACATGGCGGTGGGAAAGTCTTGAGGTTACGTCTTCGAACAAGGGGTTCGGATTAAGATTAAGAGTAAGAGTAGGATTAAGATTAAGATTCGTTGCAGGTTCGGAGATATCGAGAACGATGTTGGGACTGAGGTTGGTCAGCAGTGTCCTTGCGCCCGAGCGCCAGAGCACTTCCAACCGGCGATCTTTGGAATCGGGCTGGACGGCGAACACTCGTAATGGCTGATCCGAGGAGAGATAGCGGCCGCCGGCGATTATTTCCTGGGATTGAGCAAAGCGATCTTCGATCAATGAAACACGAGCGCCAATGCCATGTGTATTCCCGCCGCGCCCGCGCAAGCGCACCGCGACCCGAGGTTTGGAACATTCGTTTCGATAAATCCCTGCCTCTTTCCTGAGATTGTTGACGACGACATCCAAATCGCCATCGCCGTCGAGATCTCCGAGCGCCATGCCGTGACAGACGCCTTCATCCGCGAAACCCCATTCGGCGCCTGCAGGTCGAAAACGCAATCGGCCCTCGTTGCGAAAGGCCGTTTTGGGCATGGTCAGTTTGGGATACATTAAAAGTTTCGATGGAATTTTCTCCCGTGGCATCGGGCCGAGGGCCTGGATGCGATCGGCCGCATCGAGATCCTGAGTATCGAAAAGGTGACCTGTCGTCATCAACAAGTCCTCGTAGCCGTCGAGGTCAACGTCGAGGAACGCGACAGCCCACGTCCAGGTGGAGGCTTCTATACCCGCGAAATGCGCAATCTCGGCGTAGGTTCCATCGCCTCGATTCCAGTGAAGCGTGTTGCGGTCATACTGCGGGCGATCGTCGAACACGCCCGGCGCAGACGGGCTCGGTTCGATCGCGCTGAACTGCATCATCCGCCGCTCGCGCCGCGCATCGAGCATGTCCGAAACAAAAATTTCGTCGCGACCGTCGCGGTCGATGTCGGCAAAATCCACTCCCATGGAAAACGTGCTGGTGTTTCGCAACGCAAATCGACCGATAGCGCGAAAGTGACCACGGCCATCCCCAAGCCAGATCCGATCAAGAGAATGAAAATCGTTGCAGACATATAAGTCCGGATTCCCGTCGCGATTGATGTCGCGAAACATTGCCGTCAAGCCCCAGTCCCTCGGGGTCGCCTTAATCGTCCGCCCCTCGTCGTCAAGAAATGCGCCTTCCAGCCACGACACTCTCTGAAAAGTGCCTGCTCCGGTATTCAGATAAAAGCCATGCGGTTCGCCATGCTCGAGCACCTTGCCCTCCGAAGTCATTTCGAGGTCATTGCGGTCTTCGGGCCGGATCATTTTGCGACCGCCCACGTTCAGCAGCGCGAAGCCTGTGGTTCGAATCGTTGTCGTGCGGTAGTTCGCGACGTACAGATCGAGGTCTCCATCACCATCGACATCGGCCAGCGCCATCGAAGTCGCTCCAAAGCGCCGGAGGAGACCCGATTCCTTTTTCTCTTCGAACAGCGCCTTGCCGTTGTTGAGAAACAAACGCGTGCCGGTCCCCACGGCATTTACCAACAGATCGTTGTCACTGTCGCCATCGATGTCGACCAGCACGGCGCCGGTCGCGAAATCTTCCGGGCACGCGACCCCCGCCGTGTGCGTGATATCTTCAAAACGGAAACCGCCGAGGTTTCGGAAAAGGGCATTGGGGCCGTCCAATCCGCAAAGATAAATATCAGGCAACGCGTCGCCGTCCACATCGCCGATGGCGACGCCGGAGCCGTTGAGGAGAATTTGATTGTTAGCGGCGTTTTGATCCGACAGTTGATTAACGAAGTTCACTCCTGTTTCGCGCGGCGGCAAAAGGCGGAACCCGTCGCCCTGCCCTTGCGATACGACCAACGGCGCGCGACGCACAGGCTCAGCAGCCTGCGCTTTCGCAACACCCGGGATGCTGAAAAGGCTCGCAGCGACTGCGCTGTGGACCAACGGGCTTCGAAGGATTCGCGACAGAACGGAACACATCTCCTGCTCTCCAGTCACGTTGGAGGGATACTCCCTGAAAGCGGGACCAGTTTCAACTCTCGCCAGCGAGCGCGATAGCCCGAAGCCACGTCACCGACTTCGGAGCGTGTTCTCCAGGAGCAGGACGGAAAGGCGCTGCGTCTCCCACTGCCGTTCGAGTACCGGCGGAATTCGAATCGTTCGAGGCCCGCGCACAAACGAGCCCAGGACGATATCGACGTCCGCGTCACCATCAATGTCGCCCGCATCCAGGACGATCCAGCGACCCTGGTTGGATTGCTCCATCACAAACGGCTGGAACCGCCAGCCTCCGTCGTTGCGCAGGTATACAAATCCTTCGTCAGGCGCGCGGTCGTAATCCGGAAAGAACGAGATCAGCGCGAGATCGAGATCGCCGTCATTATCGAAATCGGCGGCCTTCACGCCGTAGGCCCCATAGAGAGGGAAGAAGAAGCGTTCGGTGAACTTTTCAGGCGCGGTCCGCTGAAAGATTCGAACGCCGTGATAGCCTCGCGATCCGCAGGAGTAGTCTCCCTTGTCGCCATTGACCACAATCAATTCCGGCGTGTCATCCGAATCGAAATCCGCCAACTCGAGCCTGCAAGAACCGTAGGTCGGAGGGAACTCAATGATTCGCTTCATGGCGAAAGCGCCCCCGCCCTGGTTCGAATAGATCTCGACGCTCTCCGTGCCTTGCGCGCGCAGCACCGTGAGGTCGGGCTTTCCATCGCGGTTCCAATCGTGGATCCGGCACTGAACACTCCCCGCGAGTTCCTGAAGGGGATGCTCCTGCGGTCGGGTGTCGCCATGACCCACGTGACCAAACCAGGACAACTTTCCCAGCACGTTGCCGAACGACGCGATCAAAAGGTCTTTTTCATCATCGCCATCCATGTCCACCTGATGCATCTCCACGGGACGCCGCAACCCGCTCAGGAGTTGAGTTGGCGTCCACGTGTTGTCTTTCGGACGAAGTTCCCAAACCTGGCCGAGCCGCTCGTCGGAAGGCAGGATACGGCCAATGAGCGCGACCCATAGCTTGTCGTGATCATTGATGATCGACACCGGCGCGCTATCGGTGGCGATCCGCTTGAGCAGCTGTCCATTCGTGCCGCACAGGGTGAGCGTCTTCGCCTGGGCGTCACCCACCCAAAAGCCACCAGCCCGAGCGTCGAGTTGCAGGAGAGAAGTGCACGGGGCGTCCGTGCTGAACACCAGCTCCCGCGGTTTGAACAATTCCAGCTTTTGCGGTTTGGGACGCACGGGCTGCGCGGCGACATCGCCCGGGGCAGCGTCGACGTAATGCGCCACCAAAGCGTCCCAGTCGCTACTGGAGATGAGTGGTTGCGGGGGGAACAGCCCGGAAGCTTTTAGTTCCCCACCGTCGGGCCGCGCCTCAAACTTTGGCCTGGCGACGCCCAGAAAGCTCGCCATCCGCTTCATAACTTCTCGCCAGTCTTCTTTCCCCAACAGGTCCGGCGTCGGCAGGGAGTGACAACGCTGACAATGGACCTGAGCCAAAGCGCTGCCGGAGCGAGGGAGTTCGGCGCCAGCAGCAGCCAACACGAACAGGCCAACGGCGAGCATCAAGCACAGACGCACCTGTGCAGTATGAAGCAGAGGTTTGCGAAACTCCACCAGAGAGAAATGCCGCCGGAAAGTTCGGAGATCAAGAAAAAGGCCGGGACGTTCGTCCCGGCCTTTTGAGTAGGAGCGTCGTCTATTGACGAAGTCGGAAGAACTTCGTCCCGCGCGGCTCGATCTGGCCGCGGATTTCTCCGCCGCTGAACTGGCCCACGCTGTGGACATTGATATACCACTGGCCCGTTCGCAGTTGGTCGAGCTGCTGAGCGATGGTGAATCCACCCGTTCCGGCGACCAGCGTGACGGTCTGGCTGATCGTGCCCGAGGTCGCGCCCTGCGGATTCAGAGTAAGGCCGTACAAGACGCCAACTGAAGTGCCGCGCGGCGCCGGCCCGTGGATGTGGGCGGCAGTCGTGTTCGCCGACAATCCGGAGAAGGTGACATTCACATTCAGGACGTTATTGGCGGGATTCAGCGCCACAGTTCCAACGCCTGTCCCGGTGCGGCCTCCGCCTCCATCCTGCGCGCCATCCAGGCTGGCGTGGAACGCCTCGAACGTTTGCGGATTGGCCTGGCTAAGCGAGTCGGTCCACGGACCCGTGATCTCGGGTGCCTGCTGGAGCGTGCCGCCTCCCGTCCATGACAGCGTGATCGCACTGCCATTTCGCGCGATGCTGAGCATCGAGCCACCACCGCCGCCAAACGGCCCGTAGTCCCTGAACCTCGCAATGCCTGAACGCCCGAAGCCATCCGCAGTGCCATTATTAACGAACTCAGGCGCATAATACATCCCGACGTACACCGTTGGGGCCAGGCTCTCATCCTGCTCGATCGTCGTCGGGTCGTTGGTGTAAGTCACCGTCGCCGGGCCAACCCAGGTAATGCCATCATCGCTCTTATAGGCCTGGATCACCTGGCCTACCCGTCTGAGCCGCATCCAGGCCGTCGGATAATTAGGGGCTCCACCGAAGCTGTTCTGGATGTTGTACATCGGTGGGTAGCCGGCAGGATCGTATACGCCACCTTCAACCGGGCGATGAATGAGTTCATAGGAGTTGTTGCCCGCGGCACCGCTCCACTGAGTGACCGGGTTTACTCGGATAGTGTACGTCTGGGACATGCGATATCCGCCGTCCACCTGTGCGTGAGTTATTCCCGTATCGAGAACTTCGCGCACCATGAGACCAGTCCGGGCCCATTGGCTGGTGGGATCCTGATACTCAACCCTGACAGCCCGATCAAAGTCCCCGGTAACCTGCTCATAAACGAAGGTCGCTTCATCGTAGTTGGCCCAATTCCCGTCACCGCCGCTGATCAGGTCGAAGTCTTTGGTCCCGAGGGCGACCGCTCCATCGCTGAAGACATCCGTGGTTCGCTCGCGGTTGTATCTATCTTCACCGATGCCGGTCCAGGACAGGAGGCTTGAAAGGGCGACCGTCCTGGTGACCGGTGACGTCAGCCTGTTTCCTTTCAGGTCAGCAACGTTGCTCACGGTGACAGAAACAGTCTGACCGCCCGTCACTCCACCCAAACCGAGCACCGCTGCCTGGGTGTTATTCGTCCAGTACTTGAAGGAAGCGATCGTCCCGGGTGAAACGGAGTAGTGCACCTGGTTGCTCGCATCTGCATCCACTACCTGTTCGTCCCAAGTCACCGAGACCTGATATTGCCCGGCGGACGTCACCAACGCGGCGACGCGCGGCTGCGGCGGGAACGTATCCGGCACCACGGTCAGAACGGCCTCGGTTGTTGTCAATTGAAGACCGCCTACCGTGCCGACGATAGCTCGATACCGTGTGTTATTAGCCGACAGTGGCACGTTCACCAAAGTCAGGCGGGAACTGGTCGCACCCGGGATGTCCACGCCATCCTTCTGCCATCGATAAACGACAGGCGTCCCAACGGGCGTCGCGTCCCCTCGGGCTTCGAAGGTCACGGTGCGTTCTTCGGTGGCGGTCGTGCTTTGCGGGTTTTGCACGATCGAAAGTCCGACGCCCGTGCCATTGGCCATGACACCTATTACGGAACCGCCCATCGGCCGCAGACCAGCCGCCGCCGTCGTATCCGCTTCTTCTCGCGTTGCGATCTGCAGGAAATCGCCACCGCCGCCTTCCTTCACCAATCCGAAAATGAGGTTGGTCTCTCCCGCGATCAACGCCTGCGGATCCGAGGTTTCGGGATTCCCGGGTTCCATAAATGTCCCGCAGCACGCCGTCTCCTGACAGAGCAGCGTCGCCGTCGTCACGTCCAGGTTGCCATCGGTGCTCAAATAGACCGCCGAAGCGTCATCGCTGCGCGTGAAGAACCTGTAATTACCGCTCTGTGCGGGAGCGAACATAAAGGACAAGCGCGCGCCATAATTGTCGGCCACGTCCACGGGTATGCTCGCTGCCGCGATGAATTGGATATCATCCGGCGTGTTAGCCTGGTACTTCGCTGAGTTAATGAGGCTCGCCACGTCGGTGTTGCCGCCGATGTCGCGGAAATACTCCAGCTTCGCGAAGCCAGGGCTGAAAGCGTCAAACCTCAGGGTGACATCCCCGCTCTGCCCCGATTTGCCATCTACAGTTATCTGGACGCGATACGTAGCCCCTGCGTCTCCTGCAGCCGGCGTGAACGTGTATTCCGCGGAGGTAGCGCCCCCGATTGCTGTGCCATTTCTGAACCATTGATAAGAAGTCGTCCCGGGCGGCGCATAGTAAACCGCCGTGAATATCGTCTCCTGGCCTGCCACAGCGCTGCCCGTCTTGAGTCGAGGTCCGCTCAGCACTTTCGGAACGTCGTCCGCCCAGACACCGAGGCCGAAGTCTGTGAAGTCGGGAGCAGTATCGTCCGGAGGAACCGGCGTCAGGCTCAACTCCGCACTAGTGGTCATCGCCAAATTGTCGCCGCCGCCGCCCTCCTTCATCAGGAGTTCGAAGTAGCGTGGTTGGGCCGGGTTGAAGACAATTGGCAGCGACACGTTGGGCGCAAGTTGCGCCGGATCAATTTTTGCCGTGTCGGGGCGTCTGGTCGTGGCAGCCCATTTACGGGGGTC
>Ga0105340_1000449_pt1 | contig 19927 bp, 24 predicted proteins | sample EasRivMeERMLT700_FD_89676 | JGI IMG/M metagenome (GOLD analysis project Ga0105340, IMG submission 89676) | Soil microbial communities from meander-bound floodplain in the East River, Colorado, USA - East River MetaG ERMLT700 | ecosystem: Environmental > Terrestrial > Soil > Floodplain | place...
CCGAGGATCGACATGTTGTCGGTGTTCATGACGCCGTGCACGAAGCCCAGGCGCATCCAGTCGACAAGCAGTAGTGCCGTGCGCCGGCATAGCTCCTGAAAGAACCGGTCATATGAATCGAAACCAGGGTAGTGGTTTCGCATCACATAGTCGGCGAGGCGCCGGAGAGTGTCGGTCTCGTTGTTGGCCGCGTGGATCTGGAAATTGCCGAAGCGCACGAACGAAGGCGCGACGCGGCAGACCACGGCGCCGGGCTCGGGCTCAGGATGGCCGTCGTAGAACATGTCGCGGATCACCTGCTCGCCGGTGCCGACGAGGCTCAGCGCGCGCGTCGTGGGCACGCCCAGGAAGTGCATCGCCTCGCTGCACACGAACTCGCGCAGCGAGGAACGCAGCACCGCGCGGCCGTCGGCGGTGCGCGAATAGGGCGTGCGGCCGGCGCCTTTCAGCTGCAGCTCCTGCCGCGTCCCGTCGGTCGCGACGATCTCGGCGAGCGTGATGGCGCGGCCGTCGCCGAGCTGGCCCGCCCAGGTGCCGAACTGGTGGCCGCCGTAGCGCGCGGCATAGGGCTTCATGCCTGCGGCCACGCGGTTGCCGGCAAGGACTTCGGTGCCCGAAGGCTCTAATCCGAGATATTCCCCGAGCCGGCGCGACCAGCCGAGGAGCCGCGGCGCCGCCACCGGCGTCGGATCGACGCGCGTGTAGGAGGCATTGGCAACCTGGCGCGGGACGTTGTCGGGCACCGGGTCGGCCGGCAGCTCGCGCACGAAGCTGTTCTCGAACTCGAGCGCGGCGAGCTCGCGCAGGGTGGCGCGGGGGCTTACGGCGGGTTTCATCCGATACGATTATCCCCCCATGAGCCTGCCGGTCTTCCACATGATCGAGGGCGCGCCGGACCCGCTGGCGCCGTTCAGCCATGCCGTCGAGGTCGACGGCTGGGTCTTCGTCACGGGCCAGATGCCGTTCACCGGCGTCTCCAACGCCTCGCCCTATCCGGAGGGGATCGAGGCCCAGACGCGCCAGGTCATGGAGAACCTGAAGCGCGTGCTCGCCGGCTGCGGCCTAGGCCTCGAGCACGTCGCCGCCGCGCGCGTGTTCCTCGCGCACTTCGACGAAGACTACGAGCGCATGAACGCGGTCTACGCGACCTATTTCGCGCCGGGCAAGCGGCCGGCGCGGACCTGCGTCGGGGTGACGGCGCTCGCGCGCGGCGCGCGCGTCGAGATCGACCTTATCGCCCGGAGAGCTCGCCGATCAGGCGCAGCAGGACGCGCAGCTCGTACGGCTTCGCGACGTGGTGCTCGAAGCCCGCGGCGCGCGCCTGCCGCCGGTCGGCCTCGCCGGCCCGGCCGGTCACGGCGATGAGCGCCGGACGCGCGCTGCCGTAGCGCTCGCGAAGGGTGCGCGCGACGTCGTAGCCGCTCATCTGCGGCATGCCGATGTCGAGCAGCACCACGTCGGGCGCGAAGTTGAACACCGCCTGGAGCACCTCGGAGCCGCGGTGCACGCCGCGCACTTCGTAGCCCTCCTCGCGGAGCAGGGTGGTGAGGCTGAGCACCGCATCCTCGTCATCGTCCGCTACGAGAATCCGGGGATCGCTCATCGAAAAATTGTACGAAACTTGAGCCTCTCGCGTCAGTGCTTTTTGTCCTGGGAGAAGGCGGCCGCTCTTGTCATCATGTAACTACATGGCGTCGCGAAAAAAATACAAATACATAGTGGCTGGCGTGGTCGGATTCGCGATCGCTGCCCTGACGCTCAACTGGATTTATCAGGTCGTCCGCAAGCCGGCCGAGCTGCTGTTCCCGGTGAGCGGCGCGCTTTCCAAGACCCCGACGGAGACCTGGCGCCAATACGAGGCGCTCTTCCGCAAGCACTCGACCCCGGTGATGACGCCCGAGCTGCTTGCCGCGCTCGCGCAAGTGGAAGGGGCCGGCAATCCGGCCGCGCGGACCCCCTGGCGCCTGCGCGCGAGCCACGACCCGCGCGAGGTCTACCGGCCGGCGTCGAGCGCGGTCGGGATGTACCAGATCACCGACGGCACTTTTCGCGAGGCGAAGCGCTACTGCATCCGCGACCACGCCGTGCTCGAGGACGGCTGCTGGTTCAACGCTCTCTACATGCGGGTGATCCCGAGCCACGCGGTCGAGCTCACCTCTGCTTACCTCGACCGCCGCGTCGCCCTCGTGCTCGAGCGCCGCCGCAGCAACCCGACCCTGGAGCAGAAGCAGGACCTCGCGGCGATCATTCACCTGTGCGGTGCGGCGGCGGGCGAGTCCTATGCCAGGCGCGGCTTCCGCCTCGCTCCCGACCAGCGCTGCGGCGAGCACGATGCGCGCGCCTACCTCGCCCGCGTCGGGGCCATGAAGCGCGTGTTTGCCCGCCTATCGACATTCCGCTAGAGTCGCGCGCCATGTCCCCTGCCCTGGAAGGCGCCTTGGTCGGCTCGGTGATCGGGGCGATTCTCGTCGGATACGAGTATTACGCCGTCAAGAAGCAGCTCGAAGAGCGCGCCGCGGCGCGCCACCTGAAGCCGCAATGGGACCCGGAGGACAGGAACCGCGTGATGTCGGTGCTGCGGTTCGCGATCTTTCTACCGCCCGGCGGCGCCGTGCTCTTCTGGCTGTGGAACATGATGGGCTGACAGCTTGCGCGCCGCGCCGTCGTGCGCGGCGAGCAGGCGCAGGGCATCGCGGTCGCCCTTGGCCGTGGCCAGCCGCAACGCGTACACGGGGCTAAGCAGCTTCGTGAGCCGTGCCACCGCGAACAGGAATACGCCGATCAGGATCGCCGGCGCCCACTGCAGCTTGTAGGTCAGCCAGGGAACGACCACCAGGCTCGCGAGCCCGAGCGCCGAGAGCGTCGAGGCGCGCTCGCGCGCGAGCGCCGGCCGCGCGAAGTAAAGCGGGTACCGCTGCACGAGGTCGGCTTCGTCGGGCTCGAGCGGCTCAGCCGCACGCCCGCGCAGCGCCGCGGCATCGGCCTTGCGCACCTCGCGCGCAAGCCAGGCGAGAAACGCGAATTCCGCCGCGGCAAACGCCCACGAGCCTGACGGCGGAGCGAGAAACGCCCAGCCCACGAGTGCCGCCACCGCCAGCGCTCCCAGCCCTTTCACGATGCCCATGATAGGCTCGCGCCGCCATGCCGTCCGCAGCGCTCGAGCGCCATCCCGCCACCTCGTGCCCGGCGCTGCGCGGCATAAAGGTTTCCATAGTGCGAAAACCGGAAAGCGTGCAGGTCGCCTACGCGCTCGAGGGCGAGATCGACCGGCTGCGCATTCCCCCGCCGCGGCCGCCGCGCGCCGCCGAGCGGCTGTGGCAGCACACCTGCTGCGAGATCTTCATCGCGCGCGAGGGCCTGCCCGGCTATCGCGAGTTCAATCTTTCGCCGTCGGGCGAGTGGGCGGCGTACGCGTTCGAGCGCTACCGGGAGGGCGGGCGGCCGCTCGATGTTTTTCCTGAGATTGTGCTGCACCATGGGGCAGGGTTCGAATTGATCGCGTCAATCCCGCTCGACGAGCCAGAAAGACTTCTGATCGGCCTCTCGGCGGTGATCGAGGAAGAGAGCGGGGCGCTTTCGTATTGGGCGCTCCGGCACCCGCCGGGCAAGCCGGATTTCCATCATCCGGACGCTTTCGCACTGGAGCTCGATGAAGTTCGGCATTGACCGCCTGCTCGCCGAGCGCGCGCTGGCGAAGCGGCTCGCCGGACGCCGCGTGGCGCTGCTCGCGCACCCGGCCTCGGTGACGCGGGACCTCGAGCATTCGCTCGACGCACTGTCGGCCGCCGGCGTGAAGCTCACCGCGGCGCTCGGCCCCCAGCACGGGCTGCGCGGCGACAAGCAGGACAACATGATCGAGTCTTCCGACTTCACCGACCGGGTGCACGGCATCCCGGTCTTCAGCCTTTACGGCGCGGTGCGCCGCCCGAGCGCGCAGATGATGGAGCGCTTCGACATCCTGCTCGTCGATCTGCAGGACCTCGGCTGCAGGGTCTACACCTTCCTCACCACCCTGCGCTACGTGCTCGAAGCGGCGGCGCAGCACGGCAAGAGCGTGTGGGTGCTCGATCGCCCGAACCCGATCGGCCGGCCGGTCGAGGGCCTGAAGCTGCGCCCGGGCTGGGAAAGCTTCGTCGGCGCGGGAGCGCTGCCCATGCGCCACGGGCTCACGCTCGGCGAGGCCGCGAGGTGGTTTATCCGGGCCGCGAAGATCGATGTGGAATGCGAGGTCGTCCAGATGAAAGGCTGGAAATCCGCCGAGGGCTGGCCGCTCGGCGAGCGCGCCTGGGTAAACCCGAGCCCGAACGCGCCGAATCTCTGGATGGCGCGCTGCTATCCCGGCACCGTGATGCTCGAGGGCACCACGCTTTCCGAGGGCCGCGGCACCACCCGGCCGCTGGAGGTCCTGGGTGCGCCAGACCTCGACATGGATGAAGTCATCAACAAGATGAGAAGCCTCGAACCCCGATGGCTCCAGGGCTGCCGCCTGCGGCCGTGCTGGTTCGAGCCGACCTTCCACAAGCACGCCGGGAAGCTCTGCGCCGGGCTGCAGATCCATGTCGAGGCGCCGCACTACGGCCACGAGGCTTTCCGGCCCTGGCGGATCGTCGCCCTCGCTTTCAAGGCGATCCGGAGCCTCGCGCCGGGCTACGAGCTGTGGCGCGATTTCCCGTACGAGTACGAAACGCGCCTTCCCATCGACGTGATCAACGGCGGCAGCCTGCTGCGGCAGTGGGTGGACGATGCCGCCGCCAAGCCTGGCGACCTGGACGCGGCCGCGAGCGCGGACGAAGACGCCTGGCGCGAGGAGCGCGAGGCGGTGCTGCTCTACCGGTAGGGCGCTAGTTCTTCTTCGGGCGCGTGGCGGCGATGGCCTTGGCCAGCGCGTCGTCCTCGGGACTCCAGGTCGGCAGGATCAGATCCACCGCTTTGAGGAAGATACTCGACGGCGGCACGTCGTCGCCCTCGAGCCACGCGTGCACCTTGGCCGGCGATACCCTGAGACGCCGGGCGAGCTGCTCGACCCCGCCCAGCAGCTGGCAGGCCCGATGCAGCACTCGCGTGTGGACAGTGACCCGCCGCGGCGGCGCCACGGGACAGTCGTCCGCGGGAATTCCGACCTTCTCCATCGCGCGATAGTGCTCGGGGGCGCGCGGCTTGCTAAGTCACCGGCTGCCCGAATCTCGGGTAGTGGGATTACGGAGTCGCTATGTTGCGACGGCGTCGAGCAGCCTGATCATCGTCTGGTCCGCCCAGTACTGCGGATCGTGGTCGATCTTCGCGTCACCGCGCGTGCGAGTCGCGGCGTCGACGCCCTTGCGCTCGCAGAAGTCGTGCCAGAACTGCTTGATTTCCTTGGCGCTGATGTCGTCGGCGCGCCGGTCGTGCTTCTTGGTCATGTCATCGGCCCCAGTCGTCGTCTTCGTCCCTGAGGGGCTTCACGCCCGGCGGCGGCTCCTCCTTGCGACGCCGCCAGCCGTACAGGAACAGCCCGATCAGCCCGGCGAGCGCTGCGCCGATGAAGACGATGAACCATAGTAGAGCATTTTCCAATGCTAGGAGCGCCGGATGGCCGCGTCGAACAGCTCGGCGAACGTGCCGGCGTTCGGCTCGCGCAGCATATCCTGGCTGCCGCAGGTGTCGGGACCGAAATATTGCTCCGCGTGCGGCGCGACCGAGCGCCAGCGCCGCGCGAGATCCCACTTTGTGGACGGCAGGAACAGCGCGACGCGGCCGGCGAACTCGCCGGGCGTGTAGGCGCGTACCGCCGCAACCGTAGTGCGCTCTACCTTCGCGCGCAGAGCGAGCACCGGGTCTGCCGCGGCCGCCGCTGCGGCGCTGATGCGGTCCTGGCGGCGGCGCATTCTATCGGCGAAGTAGCGGCGGCACTCTGCCGGCGAGCGCACGGCAAGGCCGCGCGCAAGGACGCCGATTCGCGCGGCGTGCTCCGCGACCCGCTGCAGCAGCTGCGCCCGAAGCCTGAAGTACGCCGGGTACGGGCTGCCGAAGAGCGCGAGCAAGCTCACCACCGCGCCCTCGCGCGAGAGCTGCTGCGCGAGCGCGAAGGCCACGGTGCCGCCGGCGCAGTAGCCGGCGATGAGGTACGGCCCCTGCGCCTGGAAGGCGCGGATCTGCCGGGCGAAGCAGGCCGCGAGGTCTTCAACGCGCGTGAGCGGCTCGTCCTGCCCGTCGACCCCGGGGGGCTGCAGGCCGTAGAAGGGCTGGTCCTCGCCCAGGCGCTGCGCCAGGGCGCGATAGCAGAATACGTCGCCGTTGTGTCCGGGCACCGCGAATACCGCAGCCCGCGTCCCGCTCGCCTGCAGCGGCACGATGGCGCGCTCCTGCGTGGCGAGCGCCTGCGCCGAAGCCAGCACCTTCAGGAGGTCGTTTTTCCACTCGCGCAGCTGCTCGCGCAGCTCGGGGGTGAGGGCGCCGGCCTTGGCGGTGAAGTGCAGCTGATCCCCGATCGCGCGGACCTGGATCTCGCGGCGGCGCAGCTCGGAAAGGAAGCCAGCGGCGTTCACAGCACGAATTCCTCCTGCCCGCCGCTCGCGGGCGATTTTGCCTTCGTGAGCCAGACGCCATCGAGCACGCCGGCGAGCCCGGCAATGGTCGGGTGCTCGAAAAGATTGCGCAGCGACAGGCTCACCTCGAACCGGTCGCGGATCTGGGTGAGCGCCTTCATCGCCATCAGCGAATGCGCGCCGAGGTCGAACACGTCGTCGTCCACGCCGACCTCGGCCTGCAACAGCTCGCTCCAGATCGCGGCGAGCGCCTTTTCGGTTTCCGTGCGCGGCGCGACGGAAGGCGTTTCTTTCTGAACTGTGAGCAGGGCGAGCGCCTGGCGGTCGACCTTGCCGTTCGGCGTCAGCGGCAGCCGCTCCATCGGCACGAAGACCGACGGCACCATGTACTGGGGCAGGCGCGCCTTGAGATGCTCGCGCAGCGCCCGCGGGTCCGCTTCCTTCGGCGCGATCCAGGCGACGAGCTGGTCCTCGCGCAGCGACACCACGGCCTCGCGCACGCCTTCATGCGAGCGCAATGCCGCCTCGATCTCTCCAAGCTCGACGCGGTAGCCGTGCACCTTGACCTGGTGGTCGATGCGCCCGCAGAACTCGATCGAGCCGTCCGGAAGCTCGCGGCCGCGGTCGCCGGTGCGGTAGAAGCCGTCGACGAATTTCTCCGCGGTCAGCTCCGGCCGGTTGAGATAGCCGCGCGCCACCCCGGCGCCGCCGATGCAGATTTCGCCGTCGCGGAGCTCGACCCGGATGCCCGGCAAGGGCTTGCCGAGCGGCAGCGTGCCGGACTGGGTGCCCGGCAGCTGCGCGCCGGCGTGATAGGTCAGCACTCCGACCGTGGTTTCGGTCGGGCCGTAGTGGTTGAAGATCTCGCAGCCGGGCGCAAGCATGCGCAGCCGCTCGATCCAGTCGAGCCGCGAGGCCTCACCGCCGAGGATCAGGCGCCTTCTCGGCATGACGCCCTCCGGGTTCAATGCCGCGAAGTGCGACGGCACGATCTTCAGCACGTCGATCTTCTCGCGCTCGAAGTACTCGGCGAGCAGGCCTCCGTTCTCGGCGCGCTCCTGCGAGATGACGTGCAGGCAGCCGCCGCTCGCGAGCGCGGGGAAGATCACCGTATTGCCCAGGTCTGCGGCGATGGTCGATACGGTCGCATAGCGCATTCCCGGCTCGAGCTGCAGGCGCTCGGTCACGCCGAGCACATAGTTGACGATGTTCCGGTGCTCGATGCCCACGCCCTTCGGCTGGCCGGTGGACCCGCTCGTGTAGATCACGTAGGCGAGGTGGTGGGGTTGCACGGCAGCTTCGATTCTCGGAACGTCCTTGTTCCACTCAAAGGCATCGAGGCAAACCGCCTGCACGCCGGGCACCTTTTCCCCGAGGCTTGCCTGCGTCAGCACCGCAGCGGCGTTCGAATCCGAGAGCATGTAGGCCACCCGATCCTCGGGGTATGCAGGGTCGATCGGCACATAGGCGCCGCCGGCCTTCAGGATACCGAGAATTCCGACGATCATCTCGAGCGAGCGCTCGACGAAGAGGCCGACCGTGACGTCGGGTCCGACGCCGAGGCGGGCGAGGTGTGCCGCCAGGCGGGTCGCGCGGAGGTCGAGCTCGCGATAGCTGAGCCGGTGGTCCTCGAATGCCAGTGCCGGTGCGTTGGGCGTGCGTGCCGCCTGCGCTTCGATCAGCTCGTGCAGGCAAAGCTTCAAAGCGACCATGCGATCAGTTCCTTCATGATCTCGTTCGATCCGGCGTAGATGCGCTGCACGCGGGCGTCGGCCCACATGCGCGCGATGGGATATTCGGTCATGTAGCCGTAGCCGCCGTGCAGCTGCAGGCACTCGTCGACGATGCGGCACTGGCTTTCGGTGAGCCAGTACTTCGCCATGGCGGTGCTCGGCTCATCCAGCCGGCCGGCGAGGAAGCGCTCGATGCAGCTGTCGAGGAACACGCGCCCGACCTGGGCGTTGGTCTTGCATTCCGCCAGCTTGAAGCGCGTGTTCTGCAAATCCAGCAGCGGCTTGCCGAACGCCTTGCGCTCCTTCACGTAGCGCGTGGTGATCGCGACCGCCTGTTCGGACATGGCGACCGCGCCGATCGCGATCTGCAGGCGCTCGTAGGGCAGCTGCTCCATCATCTGGGAGAAGCCCCGGCCCTCATTGGCCACACTCGCTCCTCCGATCAGGTTGGCGGCCGGCACGCGCACGTCGTCGAAGAAAAGCTCGACCGTGTCCTGGCCGTGCATGCCCACCTTCTCCAGCGCGCGGCCGACGCGGTACCCCGGCAGGTCCTTCGTCTCGACCATGATGAGCGAGATGGCTCGCATGCCGATGAGCTTCGGATTGGTCTTGGCGGCGAGGCAGACCAGGTCGGCGCGTGCGCCGTTGGTGATGAAAGTCTTCGAGCCGTTGATGACGTAGTGCTCACCGTCGCGGCGCGCGCTGGTCTTGATGGCTTGCAGGTCGGAGCCGGCGCCGGGTTCGCTCATCGCGATGGCGGCGACGCTTTCGCCGCGCGCGAGCCGCGGGATCCACTTGCGCTTCTGCTCCTCGGCTCCGTAGCCGAGGAGGTAATGCGCCACCGTGCTCTGGATGGCGGAGCCGAAGTGCACGCCGGCCCGGGCGAGCTCCTCCAGCACCACGGCCTCGTGCGCGAACGTCCCGCCGCCGCCGCCGTACTCCTCGGGCAGGTCGGCGAGCAGGATTCCGGCGCGGCCGGCGCTGGCCCAGGCTTCGGCGTCGGGGCCGCGCTGCTCGCGCCAGCGCGCCTGGTGCGGGACGAATTCCTTTTCGATGAACTGGCGGACCGTCTTGCGGAACATCCGCACGTCCTCGTTCACCCAGGGAGATTCGTAAGCGGAGAGGGGAATTTGCAGTCTATCCATGGTGGCAGGCCACCGCGCCGATGAAGCCGGGAAGCGGGAAGAAGCTGTGCAGGCGCCAGCCCGGCGCGTGCGCGATATCGAATCGTTCGAGCGGGATCGAAAGGCCCTCGCCGATCGCTTTGACCAGGGCTTCCTTGCGCGTCCAGCAGCGGAGAAAGCCGAGCGGTTTTTCTCTTTCGCAAACGAGTCTCTCGAGCGGCGAAAAGAACTGAGCCGCAATGGTGTCGGCCTCGCAGATCGGGCGGATCGCTTCGACGTCGACCCCGATCTCGGAAGCTCTGGAGAAAGCGAACAGCGCCACGTTATCGCTGTGCGATACGCTGAAATACAAATCAGGATTCAAAAGCTGCGGCTTGCCGTTCTTCCCGTAAGCGAGCTTGACCTCCTCGGGCTGCAACCCGAGGCGCGCAGCGAGCAGCTGACGCAGGCGGCCGCGCGCGACGATGAAGCGGCGGCGGTGGCGCTCGAAGCGGAAACGACCGGCGCGATGCCGCTCGGCCGCTGAAAGCGAAGCCTGGAGAGCGCACACCTCGTCGGAGGACGCGTTCAGCCGGGCGATCACTACCTCGAAATGTTGTGCAGCGCGAGGCACCCACGCATGCTGAAGCCGCCGTATTGCGCTTCTCCAACGTCCTGCAAAGCCGCTAGGACTAAGGCCTTTCCTCGTCGGGGAAAGCCGACGCGGCGCCGTCCAGCCAGGCGCGGCCCTGGCGGTAGAGCAGCTCGACCGCCGGGCCCTTCAACTGCGGCAGATCCCGCTTGATCTGGAAGCCGAGCTTCGACTGCAGATAGCCCAGATGGCGGTAGCCCTCGGGGATCGAACCGAGCAGATCGGGGTCCAGCTTGATCCGAACGGCAGGGTCGACCGGGTCCATCAGGTCCTTTTCGTAGATCGGCTGGCGCCGCACGATCGCCCAGCGGCCGGCGCGCTTCTCGAAGAAGTCGTAGAAGCGCCCGGTGCACACCACGTCGACCAGCTCGCCCTCCAGGTTGCCGCGCTGGCTGATGGTCATCTTGGTCTGGGCGACGGCGCGGGTGCGGTTCACCTCGACGCTCGAGCCGCCGAGGAAGTGCAGGATGCTCACGCCCTTCTCGAAGCCGGCCTTGCTCACCTTGATGAACTCCCGTGCCGGCCCCTGGAACCAGGTCGCGGTCATCCAGCCGTCGTCGTGCCAGACGCTCGCGAAGCGCTGCCAGTCGCCGGCGTCGCGCCACAGAGCCCAGTTCTGGACGACCTCGATAATTTCCTGCTTTTCCTTCAATCGACCTTCATCCCGGTGTCTTTGACGAGCTTCGACCACTTTTGCGCGTCTTCACGCAGGAACTTGCCGAACTCGTCTACCGACATGCCCATCGGCACCGCGCCCTGCTTGCCCCAGTTCTCCTTCACGTCGGGCGCGTTGATGACCTTGTGGACTTCCGCATTCAGCTTCTCGAGCACCGGCCGCGGCGTGCCGGCGGGCGCCATCAGGCCGAGCCAGATCGTGGCCTCGTAGCCGGGCACGCCCGCCTCGGCGGCGGTCGGCACGTCCGGCGTCACCGCGGAGCGCGTCTTGCCGGTGGTGGCGAGCGCCTTGAGTCTTCCGCTCTTCGTGTGGGCGACGATGGTGCTGATCGCATCGAACATCATCTCGACCTGGCCGCCGAGCACCGCGGTGCGCGCCTGGTCGCTGCCCTTGTGCGGCACGTGCACGATGTTCAGGCCGGCCATGTATTTGAAGAGCTCGCCTGCCATGTGGTAGGGCGTGCCCGGTCCGGAGGACGCGTAGTTCAGCTTGCCGGGCTGCGCCTTTGCGAGCGCGATGAACTCGCGCAGGTTGTTCGCCTTCACTTCCGCGTTCACCACGAGCAGCAGGTCCTGGGAGTTCAGTCCGGTGATCGGCGCGAGGTCGCGCATCAGGTCGTACGGCTTCTTGGGAATCAGGGTTTCGTTGACGGTGTGCGTGTTCGACATCACCAGGATGGTGTAGCCGTCGGCGGGCGACTTCGCCACCGCATCGGTGCCGACCACCGCGCCGCCGCCGGGGCGATTCTCGACCACGAACGGCTGGCCGAGCGCGTCGGACAGCTTCGCGCCCAGGAAGCGGCCGTAGACGTCGGCGGAGCCCCCGACCGCGAACGGCACCACGATCTTCACCGAGCGGGCAGGGTAGGGCTGCGACCAGCAGGAAAAGCTCGACAGCAGCAGCACGGCCAAAACAGCGCGGAACATTCACTCCTCCTTAATTAGAATGCTTGTCGCCATGAGAATACTCGTGACCGGCGCGGCAGGCTACATCGGTTCCGCGCTGGTCCGCGGTTTGGCGGTTTCCGGAAAGCAACTTACGGCAACCGACCAATCGACCCTTCCCGAAGAACTTGCCAATGTTGAATCCCTCGTCGGCAACATCGCGTACCCGCAGTTCGCCCGCTCCCTGATCACACCGGACATCGACGCGGTATTCCACCTCGCGTCGCTGGTTTCGGGCGGCGCCGAGCAGAACTTCGAGCTCGGCACCAAGGTGAACCTCGACGCGACGCGCGACCTGCTCGAGGCCTGCCGCCTCGCCGGGCACTGCCCGAAATTCGTGTTCGCCTCGTCGATCGCCGTTTACGGTGGAGTTGATGAAGTCACGGATGAAACCGCCGTGGCGCCGCGCCTTTCCTACGGCGCGCAGAAGCTGGTGTGCGAGATCCTGATCGACGATTACACCCGCCGCGGCTATGTCGACGGGCGCGCGCTGCGGCTGCCCGCCGTCATTGTTCGTCCCGGTGCTCCCAATACGGCGGTCTCGGGCTGGTCGAGCGCGATCATCCGCGAGCCGCTCGCGGGCCGGGACTATGTTTGTCCCGTAAGGCCGGATACGCGGCTCGCCTGCCTATCGGTGAAGAAAGTCGTCGAGTCGTTCATCCACGCCGAGAGGCTTCCAGCCGAGCGCCTCGGCAGCCGGCGCACGCTGCTCCTCACCGGCATCTCCGCAAGCGCGCAGCAGATGTGGGATGCGGTGAAAGACAAAGCGACCGGCAAAGTGCGCTTCGCGCCCGACTCCGCCATCCAGTCCGTGATGGACCGCGCGCCGAAGAAGACCTTCTCCAGGAGAAGCTCCGATTTGGGCTTTCCCTCCAGCGCCAGCATCGAAGAGATCGTCCGTGAGTACGAAGAAGCTGCCCTCGCGCATCACAGTTGAGGGGCTCGATCGCGCGCCGCACCGGGCGTTCCTGCGCGCGTTGGGGCTGAACGATCGAGACCTGGAAAAGCCGTTCGTCGGCGTGGCCTCGACCGACAGCCGCGTCACCCCGTGCAACGCGCTGCTCGGCGAGTTCGCGCGCGAGGCGTGCGCGGGGGTGCGCGCGGCCGGCGGCGTGCCGTTCGATTTCGCCTCCGCGTCGGTCGCCGACTCGATGTCGATGAACCACGCCGGCATGCGCTACTCGCTGCTGTCGCGCGAGATCATCGCCGACGGCGTCGAGGCGGTGGCGCGCGGCCATGCCTACGACGCGCTCGTCACCTTCGCCGGCTGCGACAAGACTCTCCCCGGAATGATGATGGCCATGGTCCGGCTCAACCTGCCGGCGGTCTTCGTCTACGGGGGCGCCGCGCTTCCCGGCACCTGGAAGGGGCGCGACGTCACGGTGCTCGACACCTATGAAGCCGTGGGCGCCGTGCTTGCGGGTGATATGCCTGAAAAAGAATTGAGCGAGCTGGAGCGTGTGTGCCTTCCCACCCTCGGCGCCTGCCCGGGCCAGTTCACCGCCAACACCATGGCCATGGTTTCAGAGACCCTGGGCCTTGCATTGCCGGGCTCAGCGACCCTGCCGGCCGTTTCGTCCGAACGGAAAGCTCTCGCTCACGACGCTGGCCGCATGGTCCTCGAAATATTAAGAAACGGCGGTCCGTTGCCGCGCGACCTGGTCACGAAGAAGAGCCTGGAGAACGCCTGCGCCGCGGTCGCCGCGACCGGCGGCTCGACCAACGCCGCGCTGCACATCCCGGCGATCGCGCACGAGGCCGGCATCCGATTTTCGATGGACGACTTCGCGCGCGTCGCGAAGCGCACGCCGCTCATCGCCGACATGAAGCCCGGCGGGCGCTTTCTCGCCAAGGATCTGCATGCTGTCGGCGGCGTCTATTCCGTCCTCAAGGCTTTGCTCGCGCACGGTGCCCTTCACGGCGAGTGTTTGACGCTTTCGGGTTCTACCCTCGAGAAGGAGCTTGCGAAGTGTCCGGCGGCAGACGGTGAGGTCGTCAGAAAAGCACCGATCATGAAGACCGGCGGTCTGGTCGTCCTCAAAGGCAACCTCGCGCCCGACGGCGCGCTCATCAAGGTGGCTGGCCTGAAGTCGCTGGTGTTCGAGGGGCCCGCACGTGTGTTCGAATCCGAGGAGGCTTGCACGCAAGTGGTCAGGGAAAGAAAGTACAAACCCGGAGAGGTGCTGGTCATCCGCTACGAAGGCCCGAAGGGCGGGCCGGGGATGCGCGAGATGCTCGGCGTCACCGCGCTTCTGTACGGGCAGGGCATGGGCGAGAAGGTGGCGCTGCTGACCGACGGGCGCTTCTCCGGAGCGACGCGCGGCATGATGATCGGCTACGTGTCTCCGGAGGCCGCCGCGGGGGGGCCGCTGGGCTTGCTGAAGAACGGTGACCGTATCCGCATCGACGCCGCCGCGGGCACCCTCGACGTTCTGATCGGCAAATCCGAGCTGCGGAAAAGAAAGGCCAGGGCGCCGAAGCGTCCGGCGGTGTCGGGCGTGCTGGAAAAGTACGCCAACCAGGTCGGCTCGGCGCACCTCGGCGCGGTGACGCACAGCGGAGGGAAGTAACCCGGGCCCTATTTGCGCGTCGCGAGGACGACTCCCGCGACGATGGTCGCGATACCGACGGCGTGGAACACGCCGAACGTCTCGCCGAGGAAAGCAATGGCGAGGAGCGTGCCGAAGGTGGGGAGCAAGTAGAGGCTGAAGCCCGCGGCGTTCGCGCCGACGCTCGCCAGGCCGCGGTTCCAGCACAGGTAGGCGCCGACCGAGGCGGCGAGCCCGACGTAAAGCACGGCGAGCGCCTCGGGCAGGGTCGGCAGGCGCGCCGGCGACTGCAGCACCTGGAAGGCGAAAACCGGCGCGAGGAACAGCACGCCCGCCGCGGAGAGCACGAACAGGAAATGCAGGCCGCCGAGCTCGGGCGGGCGCCTCCTCAGCAGGACGGAATACACGCCCCAGATCGCGATGGCGAGCACGATCCAGGCGTCGCCGGAGTGGAACTCGAGCTGCGCCAGCAGGGCGGGCTCGCCGCGCGACAGGATGACGAGGATTCCCGCGACCGAGACCAGGAATCCGGCGAGTTGTAGCGGCGACGCGCGCTCGCCGTCGATCAGCCAGGCGAACAGCAGGATGAAGAGCGGCCCCGCGCAGTTGATCAGCACGGCGTTCACCGCGGTGGTCGATTGCAGCCCGAGGTAAACCAGGCTCTGGAAGATCGAGACGCTCAGCACCGCGAGCAGCGCGAGGATCGCGGCATGCCTGCGGATCACTTCGCGCTTGGCAGCGAGGCCGGGCAGCGCGAACGGTGCGAGCACCACCACGGCGATGAGCCAGCGCCAGAAGTTCAGCGAGACCGGATCGAACGCGTCGCGCAGCGCCCGGCCGAGCACCCAGTTGCCGGCCCAGAACAGGTTGGCCAGTGCGAGAAAACCGAAGGCGGAGGCGCGGGTGTCGGTCACCCGCAGCGGCGCGCCCAGTAGGCGAACGTCCCCCTGACGATCGAGGGCTGCAGCAGGAAGTCGCGCGCCTCGGCGGCCAGCTCGGGCTTCACTTCCTTGAAGCCGCCCGCGGCCATCGCGCGCAGCTGCATGCGCGCCGCGCGTTCGAAAAACACTGCGAGGTAGGCGGCCTCTTCAACAGAGTTTCCTGTTGTCAGTAAACCATGGTTGGCGAGCAGGATGCTTTTCGCGTCGCCGAGCGCGCCCGAGATGATGCGCCCTTCGTCATCGGCGACGGGCACTCCCGGCCATTCCGCGAGGTGCGCCGCGCCGTGGAGCATGGCGCTATCCATATGAATGGTTTTCAACGCCTTGCCCGTAGACGGCCGTCCGCCCGAGAGCGGCTTCAGATCTTCGTCGACGAGCACCATGCGTTCCGGGCTGGCTTCGTCGAAGCCATAGCCGAACTGCAGCGTCCACCAAGTGCCGGGGCGCTCGCCGCGCGCGGTGACTTGCCCAGCCAATCCGGACTCGTGCCCCTCGCGGGCGAGGATACGGCAGGCGAGCGAAAGACTCTCGACGACGTTCAACGGCGCAGCTTTCAGGTCCTGATCCATCTCCAGGCTGACCCGGTCGAGGAAGTAGGCTTTGTCGCGCTCGTTCATTTCATGAAGCTCGGCAGCCACAGCGAGATGATCGGAAAGGCGATGAGCAGCGCGAAGCGCACGCAGTCGGCGAGCATGAACGGCATTACGCCGCGGAACACCGTGGGGGTCGGCACGCCCGGCAGCAGCGTCTTGAGGACGAAGAGATTCATCCCCACCGGCGGGCTGATCAGGCCGATCTCGACCGCCACCACGATGAGGATGCCGAACCAGACCGGGTCGTAGCCAAGGTGGATGATCACCGGGAAGAACACCGGCAGGGTGAGCAGCACCATCGAAAGCTCCTCCATCGCCGTGCCGAGCAGCACGTAGATCACGCAGATCGCCGCCACCACGAAGATCGGCCGCAGCTCGAAACGCGACACGAAGGCCTTGAGGTCCGCGGGCATCGTGCTGATGTTGATGAAGTCGGCGAACATCAGCGCGCCGATCAGGATCATGAACAGCATCGCCGTGGTGCGCGCGCTCTCGAGAAGCGCCGCGTACAGCGTCTTCCAGGTGAGCGCCCCGCGCAGCAGCGCGAACACCATCGCGCCGAAGGCGCCCATGCCGGCGCCCTCGGTGGCGGTGAAGAAGCCGCCGTAGATGCCGCCCATTACGAACAGGAACAGAAACGCCACCGCCCAAATGCCCTTGATCGAGTCCCAGCGCTCCTTCCACGTGGCGCGCTCACCCGGTGGGCCGGCGTTCGGATCGCGCCAGGTGACATAGCGCACCGCGACGCAAAGCAGGAGCGCGCCGAGAATCCCCGGCAGCACGCCCGCGGCGAACAGCTTGCCGATGTTGGTCTCGGTGAACACGCCGTAGATCACCATGATGGTGGAGGGCGGGATCATGATGCCGAGCGTGCCGCCGGAAGCGATCGCGCCGGTGGCGAGCCGGTCCGAGTAGCCGAAGCGCTTCATCGACGGGTACGCGACCTTCGCCATGGTCGCGGCGGTGGCGATCGACGAGCCGCAGATCGCGCCGAAGCCGGCACAGGCGAGGATGGTGGCCATCGCCAGGCCGCCCTTGAGATGCCCGATGAACGCGTACGCGGCGCGGAACAGCTCGTGCGACATGCCCGCCCTCGTCACGAAGTTGCCCATGAGGATGAACAGCGGCACCACCGAGAGCGTGTAGTTGCGGCCGGTCTCGTAGATCTTGGTCTGCGCCACTGCGAACGCGGTGGTGAAGTTCCAGTCGCGCAGGTAGGCGTAGCCGATGATCCCGACGATGCCCATGGCGAGCGCGATCGGCACGCGCAGGAAAGCGACGACCAGCATCGCGGCGAGGCCGATCAATCCTTCGGCCATTCAAATGCTTTGTAGAGGTGAATCAGCCCCGCCAGGGCGATCATGACCGCCATGAAGTAGACGAACGGGCCGTAGACGATTCGCAGCACGTCGGTGGCGTCGCCGTAGGCGGAGATGCGGTTACCCTTGATCCACACCAGCCAGGTGAGCAGGAACATGATCGCGGCGCACAGCACCTGCACCGAGCGCTGCCAGAGATCGCGGCCGCGGCCAAGCAGCTTGTCGATGAAGTCCATGGTGACGTGCTCGTCGGCGTGCGAGACCAGCGGCAGGCCGCCGAAGATCAGCACCACCAGCAGCAGCTCCGTGACCTCGAAGGCGCCGCGCAGCGGCCGGTTGAAGACGTAGCGCGCCACCACGTCGACGAACGTGAGCGTCATCATGCAAAACAGGATGACCGAGGCGGCGACGCCGAGGACCGCGTCGGCCCGCCTCTCCCAGATAGTCTCTTGCTTCGTAAGTCTTACTTCTTCTCTGCGGCAGCGACCTTTTTAAGCTCGGCGCGGAACTCGGCCAGGATCGCTTTCGCGTCGACGCCCTTGGCGCTCGCCTTCTTGATCCAATCGTCGATGATCGGCGCGGAGCGTTTCTGCACTTCGGCGACCAGCGCCTTGTCCGCGTTGATGATCTTCACGCCCGACTTCTTCAGCGCGTCGAGCCCCTTCTGGTCGGCGGCGTCCCAGGACTGGCCGTTGGAGCGCGCCACATACTCGTAGGAGAGCTTCTCGATCGCCGCCTGGTCCTGCTTCGGCAGCTTGTTCCACTTGTCCTCGTTCATGAAGAAGCCGAACGCCGAGCTGTACATGCCGCCGGGGAAGATCGTCGCCTGCTCGAGCACCGTGTCGAGCTTGAACGAGACCACCGACTCGAGCGGGAAGAACACGCCGTCGGCGACGCCGGACTTCAGGAGCTCATAGGACTCGGGCGCGGGCTTGACGAAAGCCGAGGCGCCGATCGAGTTGGCCACCGCCTCGGCGACGCCGCCGCCGGTGCGGATCTTGAGTCCCTTGATGTCGTTGATGTTCGCCACCGCCTTCTTGGTGAACATCTGGCCCGGGCCGTGGGTCCACACGCCCAGCAGCTTCACGCCCTTGTACTCGCCGAGCTTCTGGAAGTGCTTCCAGTGGATGCGCGAGTAGGCGACCGAGTTGACCACCGACGTGTCGCCCGCGCCCGGCAGCTCCGGCATCAGCGGCATCACGTGCCGCACCGGCGTATAGCTCGCGGTGACGTAGGAAAGGTCCATCAGCCCGTCGCGCACCGCGTCGAACGTCCCCGGCGGCGCCGACGGGTGCTTCGGCAGGACCTGGAACTTCACGCGCCCGCCGGTCGCCTTCTCGACTTCGGCGGTCCAGTTCGCCTGCCAGATGCTGAGATGGTGCTGCGGCGAGACCCACGATGAATAGGTAAGCGTGGTCTGCGCGTGCGCGGGAACGCAGAGCGCGGCCGCGAGCGCCGCAGTGAGCGCTACGGTCAATGGCCTGATCATGTGTTCTCCTCCTCCGATACCCGCATCATAAATGTTTGTCCCACGGCGTGCGCAAAATCACAACACCCGCGTTGTGTTTCGATTTCGATTTGGATACGATGCGGGCTCGCAGATAGGGGATGAAAGTCAGGGGAGAGCGCATGCCACACGTGGTCACCAAGTCCGATCTGGTCCAGGTTGCGGCAAAAGCGGGGAACGTCAGCAAGGTGGCGGCAAACGAAGCGGTGAATGCGGTGTTCGACGCGATCGTCAGCAACGTGGCGAAGGGCAAGCGCGTCACCGTGGTCGGTTTCGGCACCTTTCTTCCGCGCACCAGGAAGGCGCGGGCCGGGCGCAGCCCGGTGAACGGGAAGGAGATCAAGATCTCCGCGAAAACAATTCCGGCGTTCGCCGCGGGCCAGGGCTTCAAGGAAGCAGTCGGCAAGTAAGCCTTACAGATCCTCAAGGGGCTGAGCATTGAATGCCAGCCCCTTGTTTTTTTGGGCATTGCCAAGCAGAATCCCCGGCAAGCATGAATCTTGCGCATGGATAAGCCGCTCATTCTTTCGTTGGACGCGCACGGCGTCCCGCACCGCTGGATCAGCTGGCAGCAGGCGTGCTTCTACTACGCCAAGGATCTGGTCGCGTGGACGCTGGGCGAGGAGAAGTTCACCTACTACGGCGGCATCTGCCGCCGCACCGGCGAGCGCTCGAGCATCACCGCGCATTCCATCGTTGCGATCAAGGGCAAGGCGCTCGCGGCGAAAGGCTTCAACCAGGTGCCGCCGCTCAACAACCGGGAGCTGTTCCGCCGCGACCGGCACATGTGCGCCTACTGCGGCGGTGAGTTCAGCTATTTCCGCCTGACGCGCGACCACATCACGCCGCTGTCGCGCGGCGGGCGCGATACGTGGATGAACGTGGTCACCACCTGCCGGCACTGCAACGGCCACAAGCGCAACCGCCTGCCGCAGGAGTGCGGCCTCGAGCTGCTCTACGCGCCGTACGTGCCGAACAAGGCGGAGTACCTGATTCTCACCAACCGCCGCATCCTCTCCGACCAGATGGAGTTTCTGAAGCAGCACGTGGCGTCTCACTCGCGCCTGGTGCTAGCCCCTGCCTGATTTTTGGCCGATTTCTGGCGCAATAGCGGCTTCCATCTCCTAGAGAAAGACCCGGCCGGTCGGCTGCGGATCACCGACGACTTCCTGCGCGCGTATTACCTGCGGCCGGAGATCCATCCGGTCGAGGAATCGGGCGACGCCGAGCGGCGCCTGCATGCCTCCCTGATGGAATCCCCGCGAAGAGGCGTTTCCGAAAAAGAGCTATCGGCCATCGACGACGCCGACGCGCGCGACAACTATCGGATCATCCTGGGCTTCCGAAAGAAGCTGCTCGATACGGGCACCGTCGAGGGCTGCTACA
>Ga0105340_1000450_pt1 | contig 19926 bp, 36 predicted proteins | sample EasRivMeERMLT700_FD_89676 | JGI IMG/M metagenome (GOLD analysis project Ga0105340, IMG submission 89676) | Soil microbial communities from meander-bound floodplain in the East River, Colorado, USA - East River MetaG ERMLT700 | ecosystem: Environmental > Terrestrial > Soil > Floodplain | place...
ACGAGGCGACCAGCCCCGCTTTGAAACGGGGGAGCGACCATGACGCGAGCCATCAGCGGTCCCGCTTGGCGATCTTGTCCAGGGGCCACTGGAGGAAGTAGGCCTGCCAGGCTGCCTGGCGGTGAAATGGACCAACCTCCTGCTGCTCGAGGGCTCGACGGAAGGCCAGTTTCCGCCCCTCGGACTGGTCGTAGTGATCATCCGGGTGGCACCGGGCCTCACCCTTCGAATACTTGCCCCGGTAAGTGATGGCGCAGGTCGTGGTAGGGCCGTCGAAGGTGAAACCAAGGCCCATCCGGAGGTGTGGAAACTCGATCGGCCCCTCCTGGTGGTTACGGGGCCAACGCTCGGGAGAACCGGTAGCCATGAAGTCAGTACTCGCGGTGATCTCGATCTCCTGGGGACCAGGCTGATCGATAGAGACCACCTCGATCTGGAGAGAGGCCGTTCGCCACAAATCAGGCACCGCTTCGACGGTGATGGTCGAGCCTGGCTCGGAAGTCAGGTCGGACAGCGCGAAGAGCTGCTCTTTGGTTTTCGGATCGAGCCAGGACAGGCGCAGGGTGACGGTGGGTTGGGGCGGGTCCGGGTCGCCCAGAACTGGAACGCCGAGCAGGTCCCCGATGTCGTTCAGGGTCTTGATCAGCCGAGCATTGAAGTCCTCGAGCTGGTGCTCGGTCCCCAGTTGCTGACGGACCCGCTCCGAGAAGGACGGTCGGAAACTGAAACGGGGAGCTTCAGGCCCCCCGACCTGCTGGTTCCCGCGGAGGAGGTTGGTGATCTCTTCGTAGGAGGGTCTCTGGTTACTCATGGTTGCTCCTTCTGGTTACTTTTCAGGCTCGAGGATGCGCAAGGTACGAGCCAGTCCCCCGGTTACGTAGCCCTTATCGCGGAGGGTACAAATGGTGCGATAGGTCCCGGTCAGAGGACGATTGCACCAGACGGCCAACTGGCGATAGGTGGGAGGAAAATCGTGCCCTTTCGAGTACGTTTTCAGCCCCTCGAGGACGTCTCGCTCATCGGGAGTCAAGGACGGTCGCTGGTCAGTAGCCACTCTGTTTTTCCTCCTCGGGAGGATGGTAGCAGATGTGGGTCATTTGTTTCTAGTAGGGCAGGCTGACGAGGTCGGAAAAGCGGACCGGGAGGGGACTATTCTTCTCCTCCTGGAGGGTCAGCTGGCCCCTGGTGGTATGGGCGATCGCGTTGATCAGATGGATCTGTTCTCGGGCGAGCTGGCCCAATTCGCCAGGCATCCGAGCGAGGGCACGGAGGGTCTCGAGGTCAGAGTTCATGGTTGCTCCTTTGGCTGGAACATTATAGCTACACTTGCATTCCGGTTGCCACCTGGCGTAAAGTGCCTTTCGTGGGAAGGGGGGTAGGGGGGATAGGTCCAACGACCAATCCCAATGACCAATATCCAACCCAATCCAACCCAACGTAGCCCGAGTCCCCTGGCCCGTAGCGATGGGGGGGTAGCCCGTAGGGAGCCCCGGAGCGTAACGGAGCCAAAGGGGACGAGTATCGATAACTCCAATATCCAACCCCAAGTCCAATATTGGATAGGGGTTGGATTTTTTTCAGAGACGTTGTCCCCTAGGGAGAGGGACTATGGTCTTAGAGTAGGTCCCCCGTGGCCACTAGCTACCCCTGCCCAAGCTATTGACGAGGGGCGTTAAGTAGGTACGGGGAAGACGTAGACGTACCCCTCCTTAAATGGTTCCCCGGTCCCCTCGAGGTCCTACAGAGAGGACAGAGACGTAGGAGTAGGTGTCCCCTCTCCCACTCTGATGTTCTCGGCGGAGACGTAGGAGGATCACCCCCTACTCTCTCGATCAGGGTAACCCCATGGGGTTACCCTACCCGTCTCCAATATCCAATCCAATAGAGGGGAAACGTCCGGACGTTTGGTCCGGATGAATGGTCCGGATGAGCTGGGAGCATAGCCATTGGATAAACCCATTACCAATGGGCTGGCCGATGGTTGGATATTGGACATTCTCTCGACCATGGTCGTATGCCAGGTTAGACCGTAGTGCCAGAATCGATTCTAAGGCGCTGTGGGTCCCATGAGAGCCGCGAAACATTGGACTAGGGTATTTCCAGCCATCCGCTCAAATTCCAGCGCTGTGCGGGCGTCCTACGCGGTCCGATTCCATCCGAGCCGAGCGCTCGGTTACCAGTTGACCATGAGACGCATTGTGAGGCCCGTACAGCCGAGTAAACCGAGCGGTCGTGAATCGGGCCATCCGTGGAATCCGTCCGTCTAGTACGTCTCATACAAACGGACTAGAACCGTTGTTCTAGGGGCAGGATTTGGTTCACTCATAAGTAATCATTAGTCACCATACGTAATCATGGGATACCCTGGAGCTGGCCCTGGCGCAGCTGAGAGATCATCCTCGATCATAGAGCACCATATGTAACTGATATGGGGCCTCCAGGGCCGCAGAGCTCGAGCCCAAAAACGGACTGAAAATATCGTACAAATGGATGAGGTGGCGGTTACATTTGGCATGAGATACTGTCGCATGCCAGGAACGCCTGGCACCCAAAGCTTCGAAGGGAAACGAAAGTGTTGACATTCGGCCAGTACCGTAGAATCGCGGATTTGTTGGTTGACATCCTTCAGGATGCATCTGCTGATCAGATAGAGCATATCCTGCCATCATGGGACATCGTAGTGTTTATCCTACGCAAGGCACCTGGCGGATTCTACTAACCAACAGCCGAAACAGGGTATTCATTAGTACCCTGTCCGATCGGGAGTTGTGCCCCGACGTTGAATAAGGCGCACTAATAGAATGGAGCAACCATACCGTGGGTAAGACTTGCAAGTTCAAGGTACCCGAGACCACCAGTGGACTATTGACGTTCACTGATAAGATGCCAGGGGCATCATGGTCGACGCCCGCCAAGCGTGCGTGTCCTGGGGCATTGTTCGACCTTGGTAGCATTTGCGCATCATGCTACGCCCGAAAGGGTAATTACACTCGCTGGAATGCGATTCAGATCGCGCAGGAACGCCGATTCAAGTGGACACTGCAGTGTCTCAAGACGGTTGACGGTACCGAAACCTGGGTAAATACCATGGTCACGGCTATCACGTTTTACACTCGGAAGGATCCGTTCTTTCGCGTGCACGATAGTGGTGATCTTTTCAGTCCCAAGTACACTCGCGCATGGTTGGAAGTCTGCCGCCGTCTGCCGAACGTGAACTTCTGGTTCCCTACGCGTAGCTACCGTCTGCCATGGGTCGACATCATTCGGGAACTGGCCGCGCTGCCGAACGTCACCATTCGTCCGTCTGCTTTGTACTTCGAAGATCCCGCCCCGATCATCGATGGATTGCATGCTGGCACTACGGCCACGGCCACGGCGGGATTCACTTGCCCCGCACCACTGCAGGGTAACAAGTGTGCGGATTGCCGCGCATGCTGGTTGTTCAAGACAACCGAGGTTTCCTATCACAAGCACTAATTAGCCGAAACGATAGGGTACGTGACAGGTACCCTATCGTCCGATCGGGAGTGACGCCCCGACGTTGAATAAGGCGCGTCAAGATTGGAGCAACCGCTATGTATTGCCGGTGTCCTAATCCTGGCCAGGAAGGGATGGGCTGCCGTGTCTGCGGATACGATTTCCCGCCCATGGACCCATACTCCGAGCGCATCGCCCGTGAGCAGGAAGATGCCGAGATCAACGGCACGGCACCCTGGCAGGTTGCGATCGCGTCGACGCCCGAGCCCGAGCCCGAGCCCGAGCCCGACCCCGTCGACGCCTAGCAGACCCAGCACGACCGCTCGACAACCGAGGGCTCGACGACCGCGCCGCTGCGTGGCCTCCGCTCCAAGGCACGGGGCCAGCACGACCGCTCGACAGTCGACGGTTACATATGGTAGGATCACCGCGAGCACATCACGAGAGAATGGAGCAACCACCATGCGCCACTGGACACCCAGCGTCAATGTCAACGACCGCGATTCACTCATCGGCTGGCTGGTCTGGAACGACCCCAACGGATGCTACCGCGACCGCGACTGCATCGCCGAGGGGCTGCCCCTCCTCCGCCACATCGATGCGCTGCTCTGCTACCTGGAGCAAACCATCGAGGGGGCTGCCTGAACACGACCGCGACCAGTCCCTGAATGGACGCACGGCAGGCTCGATACCTGCGCAGGGACCCATGGTAGGGGGCGAACGGGAACACCACCTAGGTCCGCTACCAGCCCGACAAGATTGGATGCACGCTCATCAGCGTGGCCAGGTTCGACGCCTGGGTCGGGCTCCGCAGTCCCATCACCGTTAGGAGCAACCACCATGGCCGAGTTTGTGCTGATCTTCATCGCTGCCTGGCTCGCCGTCGGACTGTTCTCCCTGCCCTTCGCCGCCAGGGACTGACCTCGTCAGTGACCGAGATCACAGTCTGTTCTATGTCTGTTCTACGGTTACATCTGGTAGACTGATCACACACCACCGAGAGGAGCACCACCGATGCCCGCACCTTACCGCCGCACCTACCGCCGCGATCGCCAGACCTTCGATACCGTCGACGGTGACAACTTCCGCAACACCCAGGGATTCCGCGATCCTGGTGGCCGCAGCGCTCTCCGCAGTGGGTCCCGTATCCACCCCTGCCCGACCTGCGGGCGACCCGAGATGCTGACCGACGCTGATGTCGCCAAGCACTACCAGTGCGACTACTGCGCCGACGCGGCTGAGGGGCTCGGGTGGGGCTTCTAATGCCGACCTGCCCCCTCTGCGTCGACGGCAACCTGGCCTATCTCGGCACGCTCGGCAACCTGATCTGGTTCCGCTGCATCCACTGCGGGGCCGAGGTCAACACCACCGAGATCCCCGACTTCGACCCCGACGGGCTGCTCGACATCGTCGACGACGCCGAGGTCAATTAACCGACGGGCGACGGCACGAGGGAACCAGCCCTCGTGGAAGCCCCCAGGCCCGATGTCCGAAGGACGGGCCAAACTACTGGGAGCGGAGCAACCACCATGGCCGACGGCACCCTGAACCTGACCCCGACCCGATTCTGGCTCGACAGCGTCATTGAGCCGCCCGTCGACGGCTTCACCGCTGGGGCTCGCTGGAACGGCTGGGCGTGTCCCTACTTCACCCGCGAGCAGGCCGACCGCGTGGTGGAACTGAGCAATGCCGCCAATAACAGCGAGGATGCCGACGTGCGCATCATCGTGACCTGGGACGAGGCCCGCCAGGCGTACATCATCGTCGACGGCCAGTACCCCGACGAGGAAGATGTGATGGATGCCGTGGTGGTCGACGGCGTGGCCTACTACTGCATCGGTGGCTGGTCGTGGTGCTGGATGGAGACTCACACCGTCCTGGCGCAGGACCTGCTCCCGCAGGACTTCCTGGTCGACGACGGGTTCGAAGTGGTCGACCGCCCCCGCTGGTGCGAGGCCGACGACTGCTGGGCCGTGGCAGGCAGTAAGGACGGCCACCCCTTCGACCGCCTGTTCCGCCAGGACGAGACCGTCGAGGTCTATTAAGTCAGACGGCTGATGGCAGGGGCTCACCACCCCTGTAAGGCCCCAGCGCCGATGTCCAAAGGACGGCGCAATCCCTAAGGGACCTGGAGCAACCACCATGAGCAAGCCCTACACCCTGCGACCCATTCTGGACCCCGAGGCCGAAGGCGAGGCCGTGGCCGAGATCCTGGCCAACCACCCCGAGGTCACCCGCTCGTTCGACCTGCGGGATGTCGACGGCGACCCTGCTGGCATCCTGCTCCGCGGCCCCGAGGGTTGGTGGTTCTTCTACGACAGCCTGCGCCGCTGGTCCCCTGCGTACCCGACCCGCTCAGAGGCCCTCGTGGCCCTCGACGCCGCTGTGGAGGCCCTCTCCGCGCCGCTGGTGGGCAGTTACAAGGTCGGCGTGAAAACCCCTGGCGATCGGGACTGGGTCTACAACGCTCTGCGGTTCCCGACCGTCGACACCGCCGAGGAGTATGGCAAGGATCTGGCCTGGCGCTGGACCGCCGTCCAGTCCTATGAGGTCCATCCCTCCGAGGATGCGCCCAACCGCTGACCGTCGACGGCACCCCACCGTTCTCGTAAGGGCTCCTCGACCTTGGATCGAGCGGAGCCCAGGGCACCCGAGCTCATTTCCAGCTGCGAAATAGATCACAGTTTGTTCTACGGATGTTCTACGGTTACAACTGGTAGACTGACCCATCACCGCATAGGAGCGACCGACCATGGCCACCAGCACCCGAGCGACCGCGACCGCCCCCATCGATCTGAGCGGGACCACCTACCTGTCCCTGTACCGCGAGGGACACACCGAGCGCCTGATCACCCATACGGTGACGGTGCTGTACCCGACGACGACGGGCGGCTACCGCTGCCGCTGCGAGTGCGGGTACGAGTTCAACCTTAGCCGCGCCACCCTTCGCCTCAAGATCGACGCCAGCGAGGGGATGGTCGCCCGCACCTACGGGGACTCCCAGGCCGCAGGGGGCAACTGATGGAGTTCGTACCCGTGTTCGAGGTCCAGTCCCGCTCGGGGAAGTATCTGGTGGTGAACACCGAGAATGGCTCGGTCTGTGACGTGGTGAGCGCTGCCGACTATGGCAACGGCCAGATCTACGCACAGGCCATCTGCGACTACCGGAACGACGAGCGGTACTGCTGGTACCTGGATGGACCCAACGCCGCCAGCGATGCCGCCGTGGCTCACCTGAACCAGCGTGGAGCCCTCCGTACCGAGTACGAACTCTCGGTGGGCCAGAGCACCGAAACGTTCCCCAACACCGTCTCCGGGGCTTCTGACGCGTTTGAGGCGTACCGTAGTCGGGTCCGTATCCAGACCAGCGTCAAGCGCCTGGCCCCCGAGTTCACTGAGAAGCCCATCAGCCTGCGTCTGGTGGTCGTGGTCGAACTGTTCTCTGGCACCGATCGCCGCCTGCTGCGGGATGTCGAGGTGCCCGTGCTAGGCAGGCAATCCAGGTAGACCACTTGCACTGATCTGGTTACATCTGGTAGACTGATTCATCACGCAGAGGAGCAACCACCCATGCCGAGCCACTTGTACCACGTCGTCCACTTCGCCAGCGCTGACGGCAGCGACACCCCTGTCATCGCCTGCGATCACACCCGCACCCAGGTTCCCGTCGGGGACTACTCCTACATCACCCGCAGCGTGACCTGTGGCCGCTGCCAGCGCACCAACGCCTACAACTACGCTGCCGACCGCGAGCAGAGGGTCGACTCCATCACGGCTGAGTTGAACGGCATGAAGGCAACCTACTCGGGCCACAGCCCCAGCATCCCCCAGGTTGACTGGCAGGAGGTCGGAGGCGACCTGGACGTGGCCCCTGAGGCGTGGCTGAAGGCCCACATCGTGATTTGCGGCGTCGACATGCACCTGGAGGCAATTTGGGTCGTCGACGAGGAGGGACTCCAGATAGGCATCTGCCCCAACCTGGACGAGATCCTGAACGACTACGGACGGGGCTGCTCGCCCGACGGCCACTGGCAGACCATGGAGCGCAACGGACTGACCTATGCGCTGTTCGCCACCCCGTACTGCTGAGAGAGGGAGTAACCATCATGCACGACCCCACTGAGGATGCACGCCGAGCACTGGTCCCCGAGGTCAACGGGCTGCAGGACGACCAGATCCAGGGTGAGACCTGGGACACCGAACGGGCTCGGGACGAGTTCGAGTTCATCGGTTTCATGGCCCCCTTCGCCATCGTCAAGCATCGGGACACGGGCGAGAAGGGGACCCTGATGTTCCGCCACAGCCCCCGCATCTACTTCGACTGGAGGCCCGATCATGGATGACATCGAGCAGTTCGTGGTCGACCTGGCCACCATCGGTCTGGACGGGGAGTGCCTGGTCCACGAGGGGGACTGCAACCTCCTCAGCGATGAGTGCGTCGAGGTTGAGCGCACCCCGCAGGACGAGCACGAGATCCTGGCGGGGCTCATCGTCCGAGCCCGCGAGATCCTGGGAGGGATGAACCTGTAAGTCGAAACGGGTGGGGCTCATGCTCCGCTCGTCTGACTGGGACTGGTCCCCCAGCGTTGAACAAGACAGACCGCAGGAGCAACCAATGACGATCGACCAGGCCATCATCCGAGCCGCCGAGTGCGCCGCCGAGGAGCACCAGACCTTCTACGTCCACCACGCTGGCCCCCAGTACTTCGTGTCCCCCCACAGTGGCTTGACCGAGACGTGCTGGGACCTGCTGGTGGACCCCAACGGCCACGTCCTGGTCAGCCCGATCATTGCCTCCGAGCCTGAAGAGATCTGCCTGTGCGGGGCTGGTCTGAACACGTCGGGTGAGTGCGAGGTCGACGGCTGCCCCGTGGCACCGCAGAACGCCTAGGAAGCGCAGAGAGAGGAGCAGCCACCATGAACGACTCCAACATCGTCCAGTTCCCCCAGGCCGCTGAGAGCGCCCCTACAGCGCCGGAGATTCGGTATCTGGCCGAGTACGACAACGGGAGGTCCTACTCGGATGCCTACCACTGCCTGGTGGGGGTGTTCTCGACGCCCGAATTGGCCATGGCGTACTGCCAGGCCGAGAACGCCGAGCGCTACGAGCGGATGACCATGGGTCGGGACTGGGAGCCGTTCTGCTGGGAGGGGGAATGGACCGCCCTGCCAGCCGTGACCGACGGGGCTATTCAGTACGGCCAGTACTGGACCCACGGCGAGGTAGCCCCCTCCGACTACAACCACGACCACGGTGGGTACTGCATCAGGGCTACCACCGTCGACCCGCCGCCGCCCACCCCGGAGCCGTGAGGCCGTCAGCTCGACGAGCCCTGGGCTCCGCAGCTGTGAAATAGGTCACATTGACAGGCACTGGTTACATTCGGTAGACTGACCACAGACCAAAACAGAGGAGCTACTACATGGGCAAGTCCACCCCCGCGAGCCCCCGGACCACTGCTCGACCGCCCGTCCAGATCCCCATCCTGGGTGGCTGGGCGCAGGTCTCCTGCCGCCACTGCGGCATGCAGATCTGCCTGGTGAAGGGCGACACCATTCCCGAGATCCTGTGTGGTCCCTGCGCCACCAACCTCTTCTACGGTCGCAGTAGCTAACCCATTCAGTCAGCACGAGGAGCAACCACATGAGCGCCAACATGGTCACCAAGCAGCACATCGACACCCTGGTCGGAGCCGCCATCGAGATCGCCCACGGACACAACTCCAGGATGATCTATTCCTGGAAGGGGCACTTCTCCCGCGTGGTCTATGCCAAGACCGCTGACCAGGTCGGGAAGATGCTGTGGGCCACCAACTGGGCGGGGCTGCGGCACTACTACGGCGATGGGCACCCTGCCTACACCGACTGGACCGAGGACGTGAAGGGCTACGTCTACCACGAGCCCGAGTCCCTGGCCGACAGTTCGATCGGCGGGCTCATCAAGGCCGTGCGGTCCTACGTCTACCAGGCATGCGAGCACCCCCACTGGGAGACCACCGAAGCCAAGGCATTCTGTGACACCCTCGTGGACGGGCTCATCGAGCAACTCTCCGAGTACCAGGATGCCCCCTGGTTGATCGAGGAGTACGAGGAGATCATCGAGGCCCGTGAGCAGGCTGCGAAGGATGCCACCCAGGCGTATCTCGACGAGGTACGGCAGGACGAGGCCCTGCTCATCGAGCAGGTCAACGCCGACCGCATCGCACGGGAAGCCAACACCCTGAGGGGGATCTGACCATGAAGATCAACGTCGTCATCCTGGGGTCTGACACCGCCGCTAACCGCAACTTCACCTGTGATCGCTGCGGTGTGACCATCAAGCCACGACAGGCACCCAACGCCTACACCGCGGTCCGCGGCCAGCGGAATGAGTTCAACGTCGGCATCGGGCTCGAAGTCGAGCACTTCCACTGGAGGGAGCGCCCCTTCTCGATCGCGGTCTGCAAGGACTGCGCTGCTCGCTTCGCCGAGACCTACCGCCTCCGTGAGTACGCCTTCACCCTCCAGCGGTGCTGGTTTGACCTGAGCAAGAAGATGAGCCCCGATGGGCACCCCCTCCACGGGCGAGAGTCCGCCGAGATGAGCCGCGTGATGGGTATGCAGCAGGATGCTCACCAGCGCTACCTGGCCGAGCGCCAGAGCATCGAGGCGACCCTGGCCGACTGGTGGCCAGCCCTCGTGGCTAAGGTCCAGGACCACGAGTTCAAGGTCCTGCAGGAGCGCCAGGCCCGCGAGGAGAAAGAGCGGGAGCAGGAGGCCGCACGGGCCTGATCACGAGGAGGAATGGATCGACCTGGTTCATCCCTCCTCGTGACGCTGGGCCCCTACGGATTGGTCTCTATGCCAACGTCTGGTGGGGCAGCGATGTATGGGTCTACCGTGTCCATCAGGGGCTGGTCCACTTCGACACCCACCAGCACGGGAAGCCCTGCACCCGCACCCTACCCATCAAGCGATTCCGACGCCTCTACCGAAGGAGCAACCCATGACCAAAGACGAACTGATCGCAGAGTTGGCCAGCCTGCCCGATGACGGGCTGGACCCCTACCAGGAGGTCGAGGTCCTGCACGACCTGATCAACAAGGCACGCGTCCTGCAGCCTCGTGCAGCCGTCGAGGTACGGAAGATCCACCTGGACAACCACTGGCCCGCAGAGGTCGCCGTGGTGCCGCTCAGAGTGCATGGGGACATGGTCGACTGCTGGATTGGACGGCCAGAGGAGGCCCTGCGCCTTACCCTGGGGCAACTGGAAGAGGTCGCCTTCGTCACCAAGACCATTCGGTTCTTCCAGGAGGCCTGTACCATCCGCCCTGGGCTCGATCCAATTCCCTTCTGAGCGACAGATGCACCCGTCCTTCGCGGCGGGTGAGGATTGAAACAAACTAAGCGACAGCTGTGAAGTAGATCACCTTGCTGCTTCATGGTTACATCTGGTAGACTGACCCATCGCCAAGTAGGAGCAACCACCTATGGACATGACCCTCTCGGAGCCCCAGGAGTTCTACCTCGACGTGGACTGTCGCTACCCCGACATGAAGTACCACGGTAAGTACACCGACGGTCTGGTGGTGTACGGACGGACCTTCGGGGACCAGCTCGACGGGCATGAGCGCCCCGTCTTCACCAAGGTGCAAGCGGATCTGGTCGTCGAGGCTGTCATCCGCTCCATGAACAACAACGCCGACACCGACCAGCGCCCCTACTACGACCACGTCAGGGACGCCTACGTCTTCTCGGGCAGCTTCTGCGGCGAGGTCTACCCCGGCTTCCAGCACGACGGAGAGACCTACTACCCGCTGCACGGCTCCTGGTGGGAATGGGAAGACGCCAGTCCGCTGGGTGATCGACCCCTACCAAAGGACAAGGTCTTGTTCGTGGGAAACGACATCTGTCCCTTCTGCGGCAAGAAGAGCACCGTCCACTGGGAGATGCCTGACCCTGTGTCGACCACTGAGATCGGGTGGCAGGCGCACTGCGAAAGCGAGGAGTGCGACGTGCATTTCGTGGTGGGCTTCACGCCCAACCACATTCAGGCGTACACCGACGAGCACCTGGGTACCGAGCGGGGCCACGTCTACCTCGCCTGCCCCCGGATCGAGGTGGGGTCCTGATGGCGACCCGAGCAGAGACGGCCAAGCAGGCCGCAGAGCGCCGTGAGTACCGAGCGGTGCAGCGTCGACTCCGAGACCTGGAGGCGACCAGAGAGCGACAGCGCCGCAACTTGCGCCAGTCCATACGGGCACTCAAGGCTGCGGCAGATGTGGGTCGTCGCTACGAGCAAAAGACTCCGGCAGGGAGCCTGTTCGGAGCGGTGATCCAATCCGGTCTCTATCAGTGCATCAGGACCCTGGAAGGTTTCCTGGGAGCGATGGAGCGATGAGCACTCGTCGAGCCTTGGCCGTTCTGCTGATCGAGCTCCTGAAGGCCACCCGGAGGTCGAAGTGATCAAGGCCGTCTCCCTGTTCAGTGGGGTCGGCGGCATGGACCTGGGGTTCCAGAACGCTGGCATTCTGACCATGCTGCAGGTCGAGATCGATCGGCGCTGTCGCCAGGTCCTGGAGCGCCACTGGCCAGAGGTGCCCAAGCTGGAGGATGTTCGTGATTTTCGTGAAGAGCATGCGACCGCACTACGCCGGCGAGCCACCGAGGTGGAAGGAAGACGAGATCGTGCCCACCATCAACACGTTCGAGACGGGGGAGAGCAGGAACGCGGTATTGATCTCGTGTACGGAGGATTCCCCTGCCAGGACGTGTCAGTGGCCGGAGCACGGCGTGGTCTTGCCGGAAGCCAGAGCGGTCTCTGGTTTGAGTTTGAACGAGTCCTGTCCCTCGTGCGGCCACGTTGGGCTGTTATTGAGAATACCGTCGGGCTCCTCTCATCGAACCAGGGTCGGGACTTTGGACTCATCCTCGCAGGTTTGGGGGACATCGGGTACAGCGTCTCGTGGGTGGTACTGGACTCGCAATTCTTCGGAGTCCCGCAACGCCGCCGACGCGTGTACCTTGTCGCAGGCCCTGGAGCCCGAGCCACCGAGCAGGTTCTTGCTCTCTGTCAAGGGTGCGACCGCTATGCTGGAGCGGGCAGCCCGACGGAGGAAGTCCCTGCCGGGCTCGCTGTGGGCTATCTTGATGGAGATGACGGGACTCTCCGAAACGTACCTGGCCTCGCTCGAGGCCTCACGACCAAAACGCGCAATGAACCTGAGGCAGAAACCTTCGTCAGTGGCACCGGACTCTGGCTCCGACGCCTGACCATGATCGAGCGAGAGCGCTGCATGGGCTGGCCGGACAACTGGACCGCCACTGATCGGTACGGGCTTCCGATCCCCGAGACCACCCGCATCAAGATGACCGGCAATGGCGTAGCCAGTCCCGTGGCCCAGTGGATCGGCCATCGCCTGGTGGAGGTCGACAAGCAACTCGGGTAGTGGTTACCATTGGCATCTAGACCAAACGAGCTAGGAGCAACCAACATGAAACTCAACCTGATCGTGCGAGATTCCTACGGCAAGACGGAACACACCGAGACCCTGCACCGCGGCCTGACGCCTGCGGAAGGCGAGTACGCCGTGCGGCACCTGACCGCCAATCCTCAGACGCTGAAGGGTCGCACCTGTGTCTACGAGCTCGAGGCCGACTTCTCCGACCGGGACGCCACTGGCACCTCCTGGAGGCCCCTGGAGAAGGGGCAGCGCTGGGTAAACGCCAACACCGGGATCGGTGCTACCGTCATCCAGGCTGACAACTGGAATCCCAATGATCGGGTGATCTTCAGGATCGACGGCGGGCGTTACGAGAACTACACCAACGCTGGCTTCCGGGTTCACTATCCCAAGCTGGCCCAGCAGCGCCGACCCTACGTCAATGAGTACTGGCGCTTGATCGAGCACCCCGATACCAGTGCTCAGATCATCAAGTGCTGGGAGATGAGGACTCGACCAGACGAGGAGCCCCGGTGGTTCGTCGAGTACGCCCATGACCGTGGTTTAACCCAAGGCATGCGCACCACGAGCCCCCTGGATCAGTTCTTCCTGAAGTACGAGCCCCGCTCCCTCAGTTGGGAGCGCCGTGGGCTACCGGTTCCTGGCCCCGAGCAGATGGGCTCGGTTATTCGATTCGACCTGGATGAGCGCAAGGCTACCTCAAAGGCCACATCCTCACCGCCCACCTTCCACGTAGAGACCAAGCTTCTTCGCCTGGGGCAGGCCCCTCAGGTGCAGGTCTACCTTCGGGAGTTGACCATGGATGAGGCGAGGTCCAATCAGAACGCCATCTGTGCCGACTACCACCAACAGGGCTGGACCTTGCACAACAGTGCCCTGATCAACCCGGAGGTCTACCCTGGCTTCCGTTATCAGCGCCGCTCGACCATCTGCACCATGAAGTGCTGCGAGGATCTCTACGACGTGGTCGAGGTCACCATCGAGAGTGACGACGATGACTGAACTGGCCCTCGCGACCCTGAACCAGCCCCGGTATGACGCTGCCCTGGAGGGGTTGGAGAAGGCTCGTCGGGATATCGTCAACCCGGAGAACCTGACCTACATCAAGCGCCGCTCTGAGCAGCGCCAGATCGACGCTCGGGTCCTCCTGAATGAGATGCGTCTCACGGCCACCTCCCTGGCCTTCGCTCAGATCTACTACCTGTCCGACCAGATTCGCAGCCTGCTGGACCTGGCAGCCTCCAGCGTGCCGTCCGACATGGAGATCACCCGAGAGCTGTTCCCAGCTGAGTATGGGTTCGTCCACTTCCAGACACCGGTACCGGTCGAGTCCTGGGACGCCAAGCATCCCGAGGACGGCGTCCTGAAGGGGGCCATGCACGCCCTCTCCTGGGCCATGTACCGGACGCTCAGTAAGCAGGAAGCTGATATTGCCCGCAGCCGACCAGGGGCCACGGTCATGGGGAACGATGAGTACAACCTGACCAGTGCAGTACCCGGAGAGACCGAGCTAGTGGTGGATCCTGACCATGTGCTCCTGACGATCTGGCTGGTCCCTTTCTCCCGCCAGGACGGCACCTACAACACCGCCAGGGACATCAGCCTCCTGATCCCTTGCACCGTGCCGGTCGTCTTCGGGGACGAGTTCATGGATGCGGTGGATGTCGACGATCAGGAGAACAAGGTCTCCTCGCACTCGGGTCGGTACTGCCTGGGGCTGATGATGGCCTTCATGAAGTTCTGCATGCAGAAGATCCTGGAGCCCGAGGAGCGCAGCTTCAGCCGAGCCGCCATCCGCAACCTGGAGCGCAAGTCCAAGCAGAAGGAGCCCCACCGGAAGACCTTCAAAGTGGTCCGACTCCGGCAGCGCTCTCGCCAGGCAGGGGAGACCGACGAAGAGGCCGAGAAGCGACACATTGCCTGGCAGTGCCAGTGGATGGTGGCTGGGCACTGGCGGCACTACACCGGGGCGGGCGGTCGCAAGGCACAGACCATCTGGATTAGTCCATACCTTAAGGGGCCGGAATCCAAGCCCCTCAAGGCCTCCTCGACGCCCAAGATTTTCGCAGTAATAAGATGATTTTTGGAGTCATGAATGGGCAGGCTTGAGCCAGTCGAGGATCGACTCTGGAAGCACCTGAAATGGGAGGGGGAATGCCTGGTATGGCAGAGTCCGACTAACTCCGACGGTTACGGAACAATAGGGATGGGTCCGGGAAGGGGAACCGAAAAGGTTCATCGTTTGTACTGGATTCTCTACCGTGGTCCCATCCTTAACGGTCTGTATGTCCTTCACCGGTGCCCAAGACACCTGAAGACTTGCGTGATTCACACCTATCTTGGAACCCATGCTGACAACATGCGAGATGCTTCCGTGGACGGAACCTTTGCTCGTAGATCGAAAGGGACCAGGATTCCATTCGATTGGAAAGGAAGGAAGCGGCACGGACGTAACGGAAAGCTAATACGCTGATGGACGAGAAGCTACAGCGCCTGGTACAGCTCTACAACGAGGCTGACGAGTATCTGAGGAAGATGCGAGCAGAGTCTGCCGAGAAGGATCAAGCCGCTGCCCGAGCTGCCAGCGTGGCCCACTACGGGAAGGAAGCCCTCACCCAGGCCGAGGCCAAGATGCGCCAGGCAGAGAACGAACTGGCTGACTACAAAAGGGGAGGGTGAATGCCCAAGCAGAAAGACGGACTGATCTACTGGAGAACCTCAGCCATGGTCATCGGGACCGGCATCCCAGGATGGGTCAAGGTCATGGTGAACGGCTGGGACCTGAGCCGTGGAGCGATTGACGTGCATACATCAGAGATGCCCGGCGTCATTCGAGTCGGGGATGGCTTCTTCGTCGAAGCAGCCCAGGGCCAGGATGGGACGCTCGTGCTGAGAGACTGGGAATGGGCCGTAGTTGCCATCGACGAGAGTGAGCTGCTTCACACCCCATAGTATGGTTACATCTGGTATACTGATGTAGAGCACCAAGAGGAGCAACCACCTCGTGAAGATCAAACTGGTCCCGGCTGTACTCAAAGAAGCCACCGAGGTCATCGTCCGCGAGCACTACCTGCACCGCGGTCGCACCATGGGTCAGATCGCGTACTGGATCGAGGTCGACGAGGAGCGCTCGGGAGTCATTCTCTTTGCCCTGCCTCGCATGTCAGCTACCTACCACGGGTACCACCCGATGGAGTTGATCGAACTCGCCAGGATGTGGCTGAGCCCCTCGATTCAGGGACAACTGGTCACCGGTAAGGATGGCGTCCTGCATGCCCCGTCGATCGCCAGTGCCGCCGTCGGACAGGCCCTGAGGCGCATCCGACAGGACTGGAACGTCAAGTACCCCGGCCTGCCCCTGATCAAAGCGTGCGTGTCCTGGGCTGACCAGGAGCACCACGAGGGGACCATCTACCGGGCCAGCAACTTTCGAGAGGTCGGCACGTCGGGCGGCACCATGCACGGCTCGACCACCCGCAAGAACGGTGGCAAGGATCAACTCAACGAGGACTACGCCCACCTGAAGACGGCATTTCTCTACGAATACCGCGACAGCATCTAGGAGCAACCAATGCCCGAAGCGAACCTGACCCTACGAGGGACCGAAACCCGAGGCGGCTTCACAGTCATCTGGACCGAGGAAGGCGTTGCCATCGTCTACGACCTGAAGGGCAATGCCAACCAGGTCACCCGCGAGTACTGCTCCTGCGGCCATGAGCCTTGCGTCCACCAGCGAGCCGCCTTCGATCTCGAGGCCGCACCCACCAGGGCGCACCAGACGCACCAGGAGCCCCGCAGAGAGGCGATCCAACCGGACGTGGTGTATCACACCGCTCCCTCTGAGCGAGGGTCAGAGATCAAGCTGTCGCTGCCCCAGGCACTGCTCGTCTACCCCCTGGCGTGCGTGGTCGAGTGGGCGGGCCTCAAGGTCCTGAAGCTGGCGGGGATGAAGTAGACAAGCCAGGTTACATCTGGTACACTGGTGTAGCCCAAACGAGCTAGGAGAGAGCAACCACCATGCCTGACGAGACCCTGACCCTGTCCCAGCTGAAAGGGGAAGTCTCTTCCCTGCTGCAGCTGCTGAATGACCCAGCCCCTCGGGATATCTCCTACCACCTGGCGGTGGCCCGGAAGATGGACGCCCTGGTCGAGCTATGGGGCGATCGCTACACCCCGCCGGTCGGAGTGGCCCCCTCCACCTACGAGGGGCTGGTGGGGAAGATGGTCCCTGGGGCTCCGAACCAATCCCTGGAGGTCATGCGGATCGGGGACGAGACCGTCCTGATCAACGACGAGGACACCATCGTGATGTCCAAAAGTAACGCAGGTCTTCGATATCATGTAACCATAGCTCATTGCGAATGCTCAGGCTATCAATTCAGGGGTACATGCCGACATATCGCAGCAGCTACCGAGGCCCGGAAGCAGTACCGCAAGGAAGCCTACGAGCGATCGAAGGAGCAGCCATCGTGACTTCACCCCGAGCCTGCGGGACCAGGGTTGCCGGAGGTGTCTACATCGAGATTCCACTGAGCCGCACTGGTCGCCCGCTGTCCGACTTCATCTTCTGCCCGCCCCGCGAGATCGACCTGGAGGCGAATGGACTCACCTCAGTGGGGACCAAGCTCATGCAGGAGAAGTCCGGGATCTGGCACGTATTCGATGTAATCGGAGAGGACTCCTACCCCAACGTGGCCGACTTCATCGAGGAGACGGCTCGCCTGGGAGTATCCCGACGGATCGCCAAGAACACCGACTTCTCGAAGCTGACCCCAGGGTCCTGTCTCTTCGTGATCCATCGCAAGGCGTTCATTCGGAACTTCTTCGAGCTGCAGGAGCTGAGTTTCGAGCGGGCTGGCCCCAGCGGCTGGCCTCCGACCTGTGCGGCTCGAGTCCATAACGAGGACGCCGGCCAGGACATCATGTGCTCCAAGTTCTGGTGGAACGACGTGGTCGGGTTGAACGAGCGAGGGATGCGAGAGGTGGCCACCGTCTCCTACTGGGGGAACAAGGTCGTGGAGTACTGCAGCTACAGTCCGGCGATCTTCGCAGGATTCCCCGTGATCCGCCTGGCGGTGATCGAGGACCAGGGCGACTATCAGAAGACGGTCGAGCGGATCGTCAAGGCCACCAACCTCCCCGTCGAAGTGGAGAAGGATTGATGGCACGCTCGATCGAACAGTTCCTGATCGTCCGCTCCGACGGAAGCTGTCGGGTGGTGGTTCGGAAGCCAGCCAATCTCCATTGGAACGAGCTCGCCTACCGTCTGGTGATCAATGTCCCGGATGGCTGGGGACGGATTGCCGGGACCATCACCGTCAACCTGCCGGAGGCCACCATCGTAGAGGCCAATACCTTCACCTACGACGTGCCGCTCATCAGCGAGCGGACCATTCAGGAGTGACCATGGAACAGGAGCAACTACTCCCGGCCCCCGCAATCCGGCGCAACAACATCACCCTGAGTTCGGGTGACTTCCCTCAACAGTTCGAGTACTGGCCGGAGCCCAGCGATATGCTCCTGACCTCCATCCAGGAGATGGGAATCCTGCATGCCCCGCTGGTAACCCTGGTGGTACCGGCGGCATCCAAGCAGTACTGGCGAGTGCTGGACGGGAAGCGGCGAATCAAAGCTGCCATCCAGCTAGGGATCGAATGGGTGAACTGCGTAGAACTCATCTTCCCTGAGCACGACGCCGGGTCCCAGGTCACCCTGCAGATGCACGGGTCCCGGAGCAGCAATAAGGTCGGGGAAGCCTCGGCCATCCGAGCACTGGCGGCGAAGGGTAAGAACGTCTCGGAGATCGCCAAGCAGACCGGGATTGCGGTCTCGACCATCAAGTCCCGGATGGTGCTCTACAACCTGCAGAGCAACCTGTTCGAGGCACTCCTGGACGGACAGATCAGCGAGAGCACCGCCCTGGCCTGCGCCAAGCTCCCCAGGGAGATCCAGCAGCAGGCGTACCAGATCCTAGCCCAGCAGGGGAAGCTGGGACTGAAGGATATCAAAGGACTTCGGCAGACTCGTCGAGAAGAATCCGCGGTCCAATTGGACATGGCCGGGATTGCCGACCAGGTCCGGAAGAACGTCAGCCCCAGCGCCTACCTGAGCAACCAGGACCTCCGGGAGATCCTGGTCATCACGAAATACCTGAGTGGAAAGGGAGAAGTTCCCGAAGACATCTTCGACGCCGCCGCCTGCCTGGAACAAAAGGTCAGGGGGTTGGGAGTCGACCTTGGCGTAGAGACCAGCAACATCAAGCAGGAGAACGAGCCCCATGGAAACTGAGAAGAAAACCCAGGTGATCTCGATTCGATTTACACCCAGCGTCTTCGAGCAACTGAAGGCGTTCGCGGCTGACGACCGGCGCACCATGAATAGCCTGGTCGAGGTGGCGTGCCTGGACTACATCAGCCGGAACAAGAAGCGGTCCAAGGCTACAGAAAAAGCCACCGTCGGGGAGTAGTGGACCTCGACCCGGCAGTGGCTAATTCTGGTCCCGAGCACGCCGACCAAAGCGCATTTGAAGTGTAGCACGAGGGGTAAAAGAGATGGCAGCACGACAGGTAGAGGAGGTCCGAGGGGAGGTGCAGCTCTTCCAGAGTCACCCCACTTACGGGGACTCCTTCCAGATCAACAGTCAGTGGTACAACTACTCCAAGGATGGTCCCACCGCCCAGGCCGTAAGGCCGAAGCAGGGGGACCAGGTGCAGGTCTCTTACGTACTGTGGACCAAGGTCGGGGACGACGGCGTCACTCGGCATCGGCGCTTTATTCAGGGGGTCCAGATCCTGTCATCCAATGATGATCAGGAGCCGGCCTGGGATGAAGCCGATGACTCGCTGGTGCTAACCCCTAACCAGGCCAGCACGCCGACCAGCACCGTCCCGCCGACCAACGGTAGAGCACCGGTAGCTCAGCCGCAGCCCCAGCGATCCCCTGAGCCCAACCCTGGCAAGAGCAACCTGAATCCAACGCTGCTTCTCCGAATCGAGGCAGCGAAGAT